>JAANMW010001067.1_pt1 | contig 30684 bp, 22 predicted proteins | sample 7279671 | NCBI WGS metagenome assembly JAANMW01 (sample SAMN14094541, study PRJNA606508) | bioreactor metagenome | isolation source: A lab-scale SPAN reactor treating ammonium-rich wastewater day 247 | place: Ireland: Galway | collected 2017-09-19 | reverse complement strand
CTCAACCCTACCAGTCGGGCTCGTCCGTCAGCTTTACCTGGCTTCCTTCCAGCCTGGAGATCGTCTTGAGCCGCGCCCGAAGCGAGTTGGGAAGATTCAAGCTCATCCCGTCCGACGCACTCGAGCCAGGCGAGGAGAGCGTGCAGGCCCGAGCGCCGGAAACCACCTATTCCTATTCGGTCGAGGGTCAGGCCGTGACCTACGACTCCTTCACCCCCGTGGCCCGCCAGACCGTCAGCGCCGCAGGCCTGGTGCCAGCCAGAATACGTCAGGTCTATATCGAGAACGCCCGTTTCGAGCCCAGCCCACCCGACCCGGAGCAGCCCTCGGTCTTCCGCGCTGACGTGCAGTCCTACTTCTTCGAGGACCCCCAGATCAAATGGACCCTGCGGATCGAGAACGACGACCAGGGCACTACAGTGCGAGCCTTCGAGCAGGCTGATTGGCTCGACTTCGATGAGAGCTTCCAGATCCAGGTGCCCTGGGACCGAACCGACGACCAGGGCCAGCCCTCCACCGGCAATCACCGCGCCACCCTCAGGGTATGGGTGCAGGAGAAGACGATCACCAACCCCAACGGCACCCATCCTCAGGTGCTGGCCGAAGAGATCATCGACTATTTCGCCCCCGGCACAAAGAGCCTGGAACTGGACTATCTCTTCAGCGAGCCCCCCTCCCTGGAGAGCGGGCAGGTTGGGCCCGTGACGCTCATCCCTTACGCCATCATCCGTGGCTTCCCGACTCCGCCCGAGGTGAGCTGGAGCCTCACAATCGAGGTGCCGGGCCTGGGCGAGCAGATCTTCCGGGGAGCCAACAACCAGGACTTCTTCGAGGCCTCCTGGGAGGCAGTTAGAGCCGATGGCGGAGCGCTTCCGGACGGGGTCTACACCGTGCAGGTGCGGGCTGAGATCGCCTCGGAGGGGCTGGTCGTTGAGAAGAGCTTCCCTTACTCCATCGGGGTTGGGCAGGTGCTGCGGATCGATGGCCTGGCGATCGACCCAAACCCGCTGAGCTTCGAGGAGCAAGAGGCGGGAATGGAGGGAGGCACGGCCTCGGCCGAAATCACCCCGATTGGTCTGACCGAATCGGCGGCGGCGGACTGGACCCTGGAGATCAAGCCGGTGGACGGGGCGCCCGTGCGGACCCTGGCCGGGCACATCATCCTGACCGTCGATCCGGGGAGCGAGGAGCAGCAGCCGACCCACTTCGAGACCTTCTGGGATGGCCGAGATGAAGCCGGGGCTCTGGTGGAGGAAGGGATCTATCGGGGCGCACTGACGGTGAGCTGCTCTCTGCCCGGGTCGGAGGAGCGCCTCGATGTGTCCGCGGAGACGACCGTGGCGGTCGGTGCCCCGGTGCTCGAGGTCGAGGATGAGGAGACCCAGGCCTTGCTGGCTAGTTCCACGGAGGCCGCCGAGGAGACCGCGATTGCCGGCGGCGGTGCTGGCGCGACCGCCTCGGGGGGTACCGGCTCTGAGGGTCCACTGGCACTGGCTGAGGTCGAGCTGAGCCTGGACAAGCCAAACAACAGCTTTCTTCTGCGCGGAGCAGGCCAGTCCAAGCAAGTCACAGTTCGGCTGAAGAAGGTCCCCAGCCAGCTCGAGGAGATCGAGGTCGAGGCCGTGCTAAGCGGCAATCAACGAGCTGACGTCGTGCTCCGCAAAATCGGCACCAAGAATGGTCTCTCCACGTTCCAGGGCAGCCTGGCGCTAGTCGTTGGCACTCCCATGCCGGGCACGAATAACAAAATCTTTATAGAAGAGAAGCGTGATAGTTTCACACTTTTCGATATGTCCGGTATGGGAGAGCAACTGCAGGACTCTCGGGAGTATCAAGCCTGGCGACTGGCGTTGCAAGAGAAACAGTATGGGTGGGCGCGCGACTCACAGGACACCACAAGTTCCACTCAGGAGAAGCGATTCCAATTCGATACTCCCTGTTCATTGGATGGCTTCCGGGCGGCCGGATTTGAGACCCTCCTCGTGACCTACCGGAAAGTCGTTCCATCCAAACGATGCTGGCTGAGGGTGAAAAACCAGGCCACCAGCCTCTACTTCAGCGGCGAGGGATACCACAACCATGGAATACGACTGGACTTTGCCAGGATCTTCATCCGCCCGGAGATCGGGGGCTTTCTGCCGTATCCAGCCCCGGACCCGAAATATTCGAGTTACAAGAGCGTCACCTTCAGCCCGGATGATTGGAATGACGGTCTCAGGACGGTCATCTTCGCGGGTTGCTCGGTCCTGGACGTGGGCAACTTCAACGACTACAAGAACTTCGACACAGCGAATCCTGCCCCGGGTCGGGCCTTCTACGAGTCCATGCCCTCTGGCTCGCTGCTTCTCGGCTACGGCGCACCGGCTCCCCATGGAGGCAAACCGCCGGAGGCGCCCGTCTATTTCCCTTTGCCGCCGGTCAACACCGACCGGCAGGTCCTGATCGATTACAAGAGATTCCTGGCAGGTCAAGGCGTGGACCGGAACGGGAATCCCATCGTGGGCTTGACCCGACCGATGGCCTGGCTGCTCGCCAACGCCTCCAACGCGGACCGAACCTGCGACGATGCCTGCGCATTGGAGAACGATTATTACTACTTCATTAAATTTAAAACCGATTGGGCCAGCAATGAGAGGCTAAATGAAGATCGAGAGATCTGGCGAGTCTACCGACTCTACTGGACCTCGATCGGCTCGAGACAGTTCGGAAAAATTCCCCTGAGTCCGTTCGGCAAGGAGCTGCTTCGCGAACTGCCCGACGCCAGGAAGGAGGACGTCAATGCGATTTAGACTCCTGCTCGCGCTCTTGATCATTGCTGGCCTGATCCGGCCGGTCTGGGGGCAACTCCCCGAGACGACCGACTATGACTCCGACTTCGGTCCCCTGGTTCGCGAGCCCATCTTCGCCAGCGCCAACGCTTCAATAGAGGTCCACGACTGGAACGGGGCCATGGCCAAATATGAGCAAGTTGCGGTCGAACATCCCAATACCGGCTATGAGGCCACGGCCCGGATCCGCATGGCCAACATCTGGTACCAAGCAGGTCAGCTTGATCGGGCCCGGTCGGAGACCGATCAGGTGGTGGCGCGCTTCCCGAACTCGAGCTACTGGTTCATCGCCCGCAGGCACCAGTTGCAAGACCGCGGTCTTTCCTATCGCGAGGCGACCGACCAGGTTTTGTCAGAGATTGGTGCCCCCTCGCTCGACCAGGTGGCCTCGGGCCAGGTCGACCCCGCCTTCACCGAGGACTCTCTCCCACGTTACTACCGCTGGTACGCTTGCAAGGCCTATTCCTTGATGTTGGTAAGTCGCTCCGCGCCCCCGGTGGAGCTTCTGAACAGCGTGCGCTTTCTGCGCCGCGCTTTCCCTCGAACCGAGGGCGGCGACCAGTCACACGTTCTGGTTGTCCAAATGATGGGGTTGCCCGGAGCGCCACCTATGCCACAGGGAATGGAGCCCGAACATGTCCCGCCCGTCATCCTCTCGCTCCAGCCGGGGCCCGGCCAAGTCGCCGATGGCTCGCTCGTCATCCGGGCTGGAGACGGCAACATGTGGCAGCAGCAGATCGACATCGAGGAGATCCAGCTTCTTGTCGATGGACAGGATGTCACCCGACAGCTCCTGTTCGACACCGACCTGACGCTCGATCCGACCCGACCGCACTTCGAGATCCTCACGATCCGCTACCCGCTGCCACCCGGCCTGGCGCCCGGAGCCCACTCGGCCACCCTGACAGTGGGCGACTATCCCACCATCAGTCCCAGCAACAAGACGGTCACCACCTGGAGCTTCGTGGTGCCGTCCTCCCAGCCGCTGAGCGTGGAGCTTGACGTGCTCTCAAAGCACGTCAAGCCGCACAAGAACGAGCAGGCCAGGGTGCGGGCCACCGCCACCAATCCGCCCACCAGCCTCAGCTACTCCATCTACCGCGGAGGTCAGGGTGGACCGCCACTGGGCTCACCCGTGCTGACAGTGCAGGACCTGCCCGCCCCGAGCGGAGCCCTCGAGCTGGTGTGGGACGGAACCGATGCCAGCGGCCAGCAGGTGGCCAACGGAAGCTACCTGATGGTGGTGACCGCCCGTGACAACGCCGGCCACGAGGCCTCGAGCTCGGCCCACCTGGTGGTGAACTTCCAGGGTGGCGGGCAGGGCGCGCGCTCGTTCTGGCAACTGGCCCTCCCGAGGTGGCTCTCCCCCGGCGATGCCCTGCGGCTCGCCTTTCCCATCCCGTGCCTGGGCGCCGAGCTCGCCGGGAATTACCTTTTCTCACCGGAGCAACTCTCGACCACCGGCATCGGGCTGTCGAACTGACTGGCAGTCGTGCGCCGACCACCGATTCTGGCGGCCTAAAACGAGGTTTGCGGTTTTTGCCCGCTAAAAGTCGATGCGCTGACCGGGCTCGGGCAGGATGAAGGTCACTCCCAGGTCGTTTTGAGCCTTCAGCTCGGCGGCGATCCGGGCCCGGGGGCCCGGACCTTCCTCCAGGCTGGGCTTGATGTGGGTCACGATCACCTTCAGTCCGCGCAGCGCCCTGCCCGGCTTCTTGGCGTCCACCAGCTCGGCCAGCTGGTGCAGCTCCTTGAGCATCCAGGAGGGGGTCAGGTGACCGAACAGCTCCTCGTCCTTGCGCCCGTCGGGATAGCTCACCTCCAAGAAAATGGCCCGCAGCTTCTCCTCGCGCACCAGGGGGGCCACGTGCTCCCAGACGACTTTGAGCCGCTGGCCCTGCTCCACCCCGTCAGGTCCGGTGTCGCCGAAGTAGAGGGCATAGTCGCCCTGGCAGCCGATCAAAAAGGCGGTGGAGGGATAGCAGTTGCCGTGACAGAGCTGAAAGGGCGTCACGGTGAAGTGGGCCAACTGATACTCCTGGCCCGAGCGCACCCGCTGGTAGGTGTACTTGCCCAGTGGGATCATCCCCTCGGTCCCGAAGTTGGGCCACAGCTTCCAGTTGAAGACGTGGTCGCGCATGTAGTCGATGGTGGGATCCAGTCCCAGAATAGGGCGCGAGCCGTCGTCCGTGGAGTTGATCACCAGCCCGGCGATATGGTCGAGATGGGCGTGCGAGATCAGATAAGCCCGGATACACTTCTGCAGCACGTGGCCTTCCACCGAGAGCTTGGAGTCCTCGGGCACCTTCACGTCCTTGAAGCTGCCCCTGGCCCGAGCGGTGCGCAAGCCCGAGAGCATGGTGCCGGCGTCCAGGCAAAGGTAGTCGGTAGTGCCCTTCTCTGCCAGCAGAAAGCTGGTCAGGTTGCCCTCGGCCAGGCCTCCTTCGGTGCCCAGGGCCACGGTGGTGAAGCGAGGGGTCGGCCCCCCGCAGCGGGGCGCGCCCAGCAACAGGGCCACTCCCAGGATGAGGTAAATCAACCTTTTCATGCGATCATGGCTCCCCCGTATAGTCTCTCCAAATGGAGGCAACGTAATTCTGGGTCTCGGCGTAGGGCGGCACCCCCCCGTGCTGCAGCACCGCTCCCGGTCCGGCATTGTAGGCGGCCAGGGCCAGGCGCACATCGCCAAAGCGCTCGATCTGCGCGGCCAGATACGACGTGCCGCCGGCCACGTTCTGGGCCGGGTCGAAGGGATCGCTCACCCCCAGCGCAGCGGCCGTTTCAGGCATCAGCTGCATCAGCCCCTGGGCCCCCGCCGGCGAGTGGGCGTAAGGGTCGAAGTTGGATTCATGGCGGATGACCAGCTCTACCAGGCGGGGGTCCAGGCCGTGACGGGCGGCCTCGGACTCGATCACGGCGCTCAAATCTTGCTCGATCTCGCCCCCGCGCGAATAGTAGAAGCGGGGCGCGCCTCCGTCGGGAGGATGAAAGATGAACACCATGGCCGCTCCCTCGCTGTCCGCGGCGGGATCGGTCGGCTCCACCTGGTGCCGGCCTTCGGGCAGGCTGCGGTAGGGGACCAGCCCGTGAGAAAGAAGCCGGCTCAGGCCGGAGCTGTCGGGCTCGGGGGTGCGCCGGGCGGCGGGGGAACGTTCCAGCCAGCCCAACGAGAGGACGCTGAGCAGCGCGAGAAACGAGAGGATCCAGAGGTGACGCACGGGGCACATAAGTCCTCCGATCGAGGGAGAAACTCCTGCCTGTGAACCTGATTGGAGTCGACGGCGGGGCCAGCGGAGCTCGCGTTTATCGCATTGCGCCCGAAAATTTCTCGGTCCTCGAGTGGCGCGAGCAGTTGTATGCCGGGCGCGATTGGGTGGAGGTCTGCGCCGGGCTCCTGATGTCCCTGCTCTCAGGGCCCACGGTGGTGGGCTTTGCCATGCCCGGTATAAAGACCAGCGACCGGCGCGGCATCGAGCGTTTGAACCATGCCCCGCCCTGTCCGGACTTCCTGGATCGCCTGGCAAGGAGGCTCCCCTCGGAGGTATACCTGGGCTTGCTGGGCTCAGACGGCGAACTGGCCGCGCTGGGCGAGAGCGTTCCCCCGGGCAGGCTGGTGGGAGTGCGCTCGGGATACTATCTGGGTGGGGGGACCGGTGTCTCCGAGGGACTGCTCGAGAACGGCGTTGCCTCCCCCATCGCTCCCCGCGCCTGGGAACTGGGCTGGGAAGACCGGCTGGCCCCCTCGGCCTGGAACGCGGACTTCAGAGCGAGGACGGGTCGGGATCCAGAGCCCAGCCTGGAGGAGGAGGCCCTGCGAGGGGAACCCGAGGCGTTGGCGGTGCTGAGGAAAGCGGGCGAAGCCATGAGCGAGTTCCTGGCCCTGCGCGCCTTGAGCGTTGAACGCATCGTACTGGGACAGCGCTACGGCCGACTGCTGGAAGAGCCCTTCACCGTGCTCTTCCCGGTGCGCTCCAAGGTCGAGCTGGTCGGCTCGCGCCATCGGGCTGCTCCGGCCGTGGGCGCTGCCATGCGAGCCCACTCGGATTTTCAGATCCTGTTCAGCCCTCTGAGCTAGCCTCATGCGAAAAGCCCGACTGGAGGGTCTTTCCATGCTGGTTCAGCCTGCCATCTCCCTGGCGCCCCACTCGGTGGCCAGTGCCGCCGCCAGGTCCACCTCGAGCGCCGCCACCGAGCCGCTCGACAACTACGAGTTGCCTACCCGTACCGACCTGTTGATGCGCAAATACTCGAAGGCTTCCCCAGTGGTCGGCGCAGGCCTCGGGTTGGGGCTCGGGATGCTGCTCAACCAGCTCGGTCCGGCGGCCACGGGAGTGCTGGGAGCCGCCATCGGAGTACCGGTGGGTGCAATCGGCGGCGTCATGGTGGGCGGCCTGACCGACCTCATCTTCAAACTGGCCCGCGGCAGCAAGCACAAGATGGGTGCCATCACCCAGGGCGGCCTCATCCTGGGGGCAGTGGCCGGAGGGGTAGGCGGCTACATGACCGGTGCCAGCCTGAGTTTCCACCCGGCTCTGCTCCTGGTGCCGGCGGGCCTGCAGGTGGGCGTGCTGGCCCACAAGATGATGCAATTTCGGTCCAAGGACCGCCAGTCACCCGTCCGCGACCTCTACAAGACGGTCAAGGCCGACCCGGCTCGCTACCCGGTGGCCAACGCCCGCCCGGTGCTGCAAGCCCTGCGCGATCTGGAGAAACAGGGCTGGAAGATCGAGAAAACCGAGTCAGTTCTCAGTTACATCGAAAATCCAAGTCAGGTCGGTAATGTCTCCGTGCAGGGCAAGTCCAGCAATCTGGCCAGCGAGGTGCCCCTGGACAAGGTCACTCGCCTGCGCAACTGGGTCCTGCGCGAGAACCTGGATCAGCTGGAGGACCCCGCCCTGGCCGAGAAGATCAGCGGCGAGAAGTTCGTCTCCGACACCGGCCTGGTCGGCATCCGAGGTTCCTGGGCCCCACCCGACAAGGATGCCTTCTGGCAGCTCGAGAGCCTGAAGGCTTACGACGAGCTGCGCTCCGGCCAGGGGATCAACTACTGGCACGACGGCATCGCCTTCCGGATGGATCCGGCCCGGGGCATCACCGTGGACGACTTCCTCAAAGAAGCCAAGGAGCTGACCGGCATCTACGAGCAGGCGATGGGTCCAGCCTACGAGGCGAGCACCCTGTCCAAGGAGCAGGCCGAGGGCCTGTTCAACGGCATGCTTGCGCTGGCCGACGCGGGCGCCTTCCCCAGCGTCCTGGATGCCGGCCAGGCCATGGGCCGCTGGGCCGAGGCCAGCAAGAAGAATGGCGGCTCGAGCTGGGAGAACTCCCAAGCCCTGGTGAGCATTCTCTCGCGCACTCAGGACGCCCCAACCCTGGATCGCCTGACCACGAAATTCACGCTGGCCGAGTCGCGCAAGGCGGTCGAGCACCTGACCGCCCGGGCCGTCGATCCTCAGGCCAAAGAGCGATTCCTGCGCCTGGCCACCGGAGTGGGCGACGTGGAGCGGGCGGCCCGTCTCAACGCCATCATGGGTGGTCTCTCCGGCCCGGCTTACGACTCCTTCCTGGATGTGGTGGAGCGCCTTTCCTCCAGCGCCCGGGCCCAGGATCTGCTGGTCGACTACACGATGCTGGCCGCCTTCTCCAACGGGCCCGAGGAGCTCAGTCGCCAGGCGGCCCTCCTCAGCCGGCTGGCCACCGGCCTGGCTGAGCGGGGCCAGGTGAATCAGGCCGGTCCGGTCTTCGCCAACCTGCGCAGCCAGGCCAGCTCGCTCAGCGACCTCGAGCAGCGGGTGGAGGCCTACCTGAAGAGCCCCGCCACGCCGGCGCCTGCCCCCCCCGGAGACCCGGTTACGGTCACTCGCGAGGAGCTGGACAAGTTGCTGGACAACTGGTCGGCGTCCTATGAGGCCAGCCAGGCTCTGGCGGGGATGAAGAGCGCCGATCAGAAGAATTTCGTGCGACTGCTGGCGGCCACCCGCGACGTACCGACCGCTCTGCGTGGTCAGGCGGTGCTCCAGGGAGTGAGCGCCCCTCTGGTGGAGAAGAACCTGGCCGTGGTCGACCAGCTGGTCAGCCAGCGGGGTGGGAAAGGTCATCCGGATGTCTTGCTCGACTACCTGACTCTATTGACAGGACGGCGTCCGGAGCAGAGCCTGGAGGAGGTGGCCGCCGAGTATGGGGCCCTGCTTTACGGCGTCAGCCAGTTGGGCAAACCCGAGGAGGCGGCCCCCACCTTCGCCTGGATCCGCCAGGCCCAGGCTGGCGGCAATGCAGCCAGCACTCGGGAGCTGACCGATAAGTTCCTGCAGTCATTCCTGATCACCCAGGACGGCGAGAAGTCTCGCCACCTGATGCTGTCGGCCGAGAGCACCCAGACGGGCGTTCAGGAGACCCAGCAGACCGTGGTGGTGGGCGGCATTCGCATCAACAAGCGGCGGGGGTAGCTCTGAATTCCCGCGCATTCTCAATTAAAGTGCAAGGCCTTTGGTCTTGCACTTTACAACGCGCTGGAACGCAGTTCCGGCGCGTTCGTCAGATTGTGCTAATGTGCCAGACCAAAGGGCGAGCACATTAGACCTCCTGCAGGTAGGTCCCCCGCTTTCCCGCCAGCATGGCCCGGAAGTCGCGCACATTGAGGTCTTCAGACCAGAGAAAATCGGGACGGCTTTCGGGGTCGGAAAAGTCGGTGCTGAGCATCACCCTGGGAGTTTCGTAGCCACGCGTGGAGTGCCTGCCAGAACCCCGTACAGCTCGTCGAGAGTCTCACAGCGCTTCACCCGATCAAAGTGAGCGAAGTCGCCGTGGAGGGCGGCCAGCTTGAGCCACTGCTTGAGGCGCTTGAGGCTGAGGCGCGCCGAGTGACCGAGCAGAGCCCTCATGTGGGTCACGAGTTGCTGCATGAGAGAGCACCAGTCCCAATCGCTCTCACAGCCGGGCAGGCCCAGCTCGCGGGCGATCTGGTGGGACAGGGAGGGATTGGCCAGGGCTCCCCGTCCCAGCATGAAGTGCAGGCAACCGGTCTCGTCACGACAGCGCCGAAAGTCGTCCAGGCTAAAAATGTCGCCATTGGCGATGATGCACAGCCCCAGGGCCGAGTGAACCTGTCCGATCGGCTTCCAGAGGACGGGAGGGGCATAGCCCTGCAAGCGGGTGCGGGCGTGGATGGTCAGCCAGCTGGCCCCTCCCTCGGCAGCCATGGCGGCGTTGTGATGGATCTCGCCGGGCGATTCCCAGCCCAGTCGGAGCTTGGCCGAGACTGGAACGTGAGCTGGCAGAGCCTGTCGGACTGCCCGTACCACCGCTCGGATGCGCTCGGGCTCTTTCAGGAGGGTGGCCCCTCCGTCGTGGCGGTTGACCGTTGGAGCGGGGCAGCCGAAGTTGAGATCGATGGCCCGGGCACCGGCCTGGCAGGCGGCCAGCGCCGAGAGAGCCATCCGGTCCGGGTCGCCGCCCAGAATCTGGACCTGGACCGGCAGACCGGTCGAGCGGTCCGCCAGCTCGGGCACCTCGCGCGTGAAAACCCGGGCTGGAATCGCCTCGCCGCTCACGCGGAGGAACTCGGAAACAGCGTAGCTGAAGGCTCCAATGGAGCCCTGCAGGGCCCGCATGGGAGCATCCGTGATGCCTTCCATGGGAGCCAGCACCAGGGCGGGCTGGTGGGCCTGAATCAGGCTCGCCTCAGGCGGCCGGTGGATTTTGCCGGTCCTCTAAGGATTTCACCATCTCGACCAGCTCCTGGATGCTGTCCCTGGTTTCCGCAGCGTGGTTCTCCAGCGCTTCACCCTGAGCGACGAGGGCCGCTTGAACCTGGCCAAAGGAGGCCTGAACCTGGCCAAAGGAGGCCTGAACCTGACGCAGGGAAGCCTCCACCTGCATGATAGACAGCCGGGCCTGGTCGAACGACTGGTCCACCCGCTCACGCTGGGACAAAATCACGCTCTCCAGGTGGCGATAGTTCCGGTCCACCTTCTGCTCGAGACGCTCAAGTCGCCGCCGCAGCTCTTCAGCATTCATGGATTGATCAAATTCGGCGCCAGCGGACCAACCCTCCTGTCGCTTGCTCCGGACGGGCCGCAACCGTATCGATGGGAAGCTCTTGCAAGTCGAGCACTTGTCGAAAAGGAAGTAAATTCGTAACGACTTGCCCCGTTCGAGCTGGCATGATGTGTGGGTGAAGATCGAGCAGACTGGGGCTGTCCTTGCGTTCGGGCATTCTCGTTTCCCGGGGGCCGCATCTGCGCAACAGCTCGAGCCCCTGGACATCTTCATGCAGAGCCGCTCCCTGCCCCAGCCCCAGAGCCGTGGAATGCTGGACCGGGTGGCCCGTTTTGGCAAGAAGCTGGCCGCCATCGGGCGGACCACCATCAAGGTGGCTCCCACCCTGGCCACCCTGGTGGCCGCCTGGCAGGCCTCCCGGGTGGAGAGCTGGCTGCCGGGGGGGCGCGACCTGAGCGCCGTCGACTGGTTGCGCTATCGCACCCCCGAAGTGTGGGCCAGCAGCACGGCCACCTTGCTCGACATGGGCGGTCCGGCGGTGGAGGACGCGGTCGGGCTGTCGCTGCCAGAGTTGATGCAGGTGGACAAACACCTCTACAAGATGCTGTCCCCCGGTCGCGACGGCCACGGATTCAAACAGGCTCCGGAATTCATCAAGCGCCTGGCCGAGGACACCTTCAGCGGTCCGAACGGTCCCCGCTCGGCCTACGTCTACCTGGGCGATGAGCGAGTGGGCGAGGCGCGCGAGATGATGGATCTGTGGCGCCTTTCCGTGCCCGCTCCGCCGAACCCCTACCAGTCGGGCGACGACCGCCACTTCGTCTGGGAGGCCCTGGTGGACAAGTCCCAATCGGGCAAGCTTCCGGTCTTTGTGGACCTGGACAATGACGTGCGCTCCATGAGCAACTCCGAGTATCTGGCCCGCGAAACAGTGAATTCGCTGGTGGAGCGCTCCAACAACCTGGGCGGCTACACCGAGGCCAACCTGTACTACGGCTGGCTGGCCACCCGATTGAGCAGCTACTACAACACCCTCGATCCCTGGCTCAAGCGGGAGAACCCCGAGTTGCACCAGACCGTGGAGCAGATCAAGGAAAACTTGACCCCCGGCTGGCTCGGCGGGGAAGCGGGTATTGGTCCCTATCCCTCCTTCCCTAAGGTCGATCAGGCGCTGGACCTGATGAAAGACCTGCTCAAAGGTCCCAAAACGGAATTTGCCGACGCAGCAATTGCCATGGACCGCGATCTCCTGACCGGGGTCCAGAGCCACTGGATCAAGCTGCTGCGGGAGACCGGCGCCAAAGGTCGCAGCCACATCCTGACCACCGTCGCTCGCACCTGGATCCAGCTCAACCTCAAGACTTCGCCAACCGAGCTGATCCCTCCCCGGGCCCCCATTCTCAGGGCCCTGGAAGGTCCGCCCCCGCGCACCACTATCCGACCTTACGACCGGGCCATCGCCTTTGGCGAGGTGGTGGACCATACCCTTCGAGGGCTGGGCATCTCCGAGCGCCGGGCCATGCTGACCGAATTGAAGGTGGCCATCCAGACCAGCCGTCCCCAACTCGAGGCGCGCGAGCAGCTTCTGCTGACCGCTCTCGGCGGCGACTACAGTGGGGTGGACCTTGACAACATCACGGCCAGCTCTGCTGGTCTGGCCGAGCTGAAGGCGCTCTGGGCAGGCTCAAAACCCCTCTCGCCGGATGTGCTGGCCGATGTGGGCCGTCATCTCAGCCTGCTGGAGTGGATCAGCACCGCCGACAAGCGCTACGGCGACGTGGACCCGGGCCTGGTCACGGCCTCGGCTGACTTCAAGGACGACCCGCTGGGAATCAGCGAGTACTTCTGGCAGGACCGACCTCAAAGCGTGACCGGTCTCAAGCCGGGCCCGAGCCAGGTGGAATGGCTGGGCAAGGGAGCCGATACCAACGGCAAACTGGTCTCGATCGTGCTCGAGGGCGGAGGCGGTAAAGGCTTTGCTTACGTCGAGTGCCTGCGCCAGCTGCGCGAGTCGCTCTCCAACTCCAACGGACGCTTCGGCATCGACGAATTCGTGGGCACCTCGGCCGGCGCCCTGACTGCCGGAATCCTGGCAGCCGGCTATACCACCGAAGAAGTGGGTGATATTCTCACCAGGCTCGACTTCAAGAAATTCAATTCGGACGCGGTCTGGATGATGGGCGGGGTGGACCCCAAGGTGCGCGGGATCAACCGCACGGGGCTCTTCTCCCAGCAGAAGATGTACATGACCTTCTACGACCTGCTCTCCAAGAAGCTGGGTGTCGAGGGTCGTCCGATTCTCTTCCGCGATCTCCCCTACAAGCTCAAGGTGACGACCAACGCACTGAACACGGACATTCCCCCCACCGACCCGCTTTACAACCTGATCGATGGGGACGGGCGCCTGGTGTTGTCCAGCGATACCACGCCCAACTTCGACGTGGTCGGGGCCATCATCGCCTCGGCAGCCATTCCGGCCTTCTTCGCCGCTCCCCAGATGGAGGTCTTCCGAGCCATCGAGACCGAGCCCGGGCAGTACGATGTGAAGCGCTCGCGCATTCAATTCGTGGACGGCGGTCTGACCGACAACCTGCCCGTTTCCTCGGCCACCCAGACAGATGAAACGGCCCTGGCCGTGCTGCCTGCCAAGTTCGAGGCCGTTGACCCGGCCACCGGTCAGACGGTCAGCCTGTCCACTTTGAACTTCGACCCCGCCTACCTGCCGCTGATCGATGCCGAGAACGCCAGGAACTACCAGCGTTTCTCCACCCAACTGGGAGAGCTCCTTCATCGCACCCAGGCCGACCGGCTGGTGCTGGCCATGAATCTGACCTCGGACCAGGACAACCCGGCGCTGCTCGGCAAGAGCCGCGCCCGCACCAATTCCCTGATCGAGACGGCCAATCAGGTGGGCTTGCCTCAGCACGATGGTCGTACGCTCTTTCGCGAGCCTGCCGGTTTCTGGGCTCGCAACCTGAAGGGGGGGGCTTTCAAGGCCTTCCTGGATGGCCGCACAGGGACCGATGGCCAGAGGCTGGAATGGTCACTTTCAGGCAGTCGCATCCGGGTGGGTAAAACTGAGGAAGAGGACATCATTGACATCGCCCGAGGAGCGGGCGCGGCCGGACTGGCCACCGAGCGCCCCAGCCACGGCTTCGAGTCGAGCTGAGCGAAGCCAGGCGCTGGCGGAACCCATTGACACAGTTTTCCGGCTGCGCGACGCCCAACTGATTGTGCTAGAAATCCGGCCGCCTCCAATATCTTGTGGTGGCGGAGGCGGGGGCAGGGGCAGGGGCAGGGGCCCCCGAGAGCGTAGCTCTTCCCACACCACACGGGGGGTTTGCGGTCGGACTTCTAATGTGCTCGCACTTTGGCCTGGCACATTAGCACAATCTGACGAACGCGCCGGAACTGCGTTCCAGCGCGTTGTAAAGTGCAAGACCAAAGGCCTTGCACTTTAGTTCTCGGGCCAGTCCCGGTCCTCCAGCGAGCCGGTGCGACGACGGTGCTCCTTGTAGACTTGAGCCACGTGGGCGGTCAGATCACCATAAAGATCGAACACGTCGCAAAGCTCAATCAAAAGCTCGATCAGTTTCTCCTCAGGAAGATCTTGAAGGGCATTCAGAAGTCGGGGATACTTGGCGGCAAACAAAGTGAGGAGGTCGTTGGAAAGCTCAAGCATCTCCTGGCGAAAGCGTTCATCGGTCAGCAGGCTCATGATTGAGTCTGTTTCCCCCTCCGCCGGGGGAAGATCCTTCGAACAGAAGGCGGGAGTGCGGAAGAGTCGAATTACAGCCACGAATGCACCCCGCCAACCTCGACTCCAACTTCCAGAAGATCGCCATCGTTTTGATGGCTTTGACCCCCGAGGCCGCCGCCAAGCTGTTCAAGGAGCTGGGAGTCGAGCAGAGCCAGGCGGTCACTTCCCAGCTCAAGGAGCTATCCTCGGCCGCCAGTCCTCAGGAGCGGGCGCGTGTGCTGGCCGAGTTCCTCGACCACGCAGCCACTTCAGCCACCTCAGGCCGGACCTATGCTGCGGCTCTGGCCGCAGTAGACCAGTTGGCCCGGACCTCACCGGGCACGGTGGCCGCGGTCATGCAGCAACTGTGGCTGAGCGGGCTTCCGATCGAGCGCGAGCGCCGTCGGGCCTCTCGAGCCCGAGTTTCCCCCGGCTGGCTCTTCCTGGGCCTGGGTCTGGCCGGTATGGCAGCCGGGCTGGCTGGCATCCCGCTGGCGCTTACGGGCAAGGGCCCCCGCCGCGAACGCCGCGGGCGCAGCCAGCCGGTTGCTGAGGAGCGTCGGGCCGAGCCCCAGCCGCCCGAGCCTCGACCCCTGGTCGCCCTCCCCTCCCCGACCCCGCAGCCGTTGGCCCAGGTACCACCGGTGCGTCTCGACCCGATCTGCGTCGAGATGGCCGAGGCCGGCTATGCCGTCGTTACCCCCCAGATCAAGGCTCGCTACGGGAATTTCAAAGCCCTGCTGGCTCGTCTCAGGGAGCTGGGGCTTGTCTCGCCGGAAATCCCCGTCCTCAAGTCCACAGACCTTTCTGAAGACGAGTATCGAGTCAAGATTCGTGGCCGCGAAGTAGCCCGCGGTCGCCTGGAGCTTGCCGGTCGTCTGGCGCTGGGCTCCTCGACTTTGCTCGAGAGGCTCGACCCGGACCGTCAGATCGACTACTCGCACGGGCTTCCAAGCCACTGGATCCACCCTCGTCGCGCCCGCCGGGCGGAAGACCTGGGCTGCCTGGTCCTCTGGCCGGCTGATGTACTGGCCTGGCACCTGAACCGCCTGCTCAACGTGCACGGCCCGGCCCTGTTGGAGACGCAGGAGGTTTACAACCTCGTGAGCCGGGCCAGGCAGGTCGAATCCACCGGCATCAAGTCGGTCATCCCTGAGATCATCCGCATGGACGAGCTGAAAGCGTTCCTGCACAAGCTATGGCGGACCAAAGGCTCGATCGGAGAGATCGGCCATCTCCTCAAGCTGATCGGTGATACCGAGGAGCGTGACCCGGAAACCCTGACCCAACTGGCTCTCCAGGGCAGCTCGGTGTATGCCGGTCCAGTGATCGCGACGGCCGATATTCCAGTGGCGGCCGCCCTGGCGGTGCTGCATCGGATCCACCACTGGGACATCAACAACGTCATGGAGCAATTGACTCCAGACGAGTCGGTGGAGCTGGCCAGAGGATTCGTGCGGGTTCGCTCGCTGGCCCCCGATCGCGTCAAGAGCCTGTGGGAGCGGCTGCAGGGTCAGCGTCTCTACTGGAGCAACCAGCGCCGTTTCGTGCAGTGGCTGCAGCAGTTCTTGCGCGAGGGCTCGCGCACCGAGCCGGCCCTCGGCCCCCGGCGCCGTCTGGCCCTGCTGCTGAACCTGTTGCCGATCGAGGTGGCCGAGATGGTCTCCCAATCGGTGCTCAACCGTCTTGCTCCGGCCCGCAGCCGCCAGGTCATCGCTGAAGTAGGCAAATTGACCGCATACCAGCTGCTTGAAAAGCCCTCCGACCCCAACCACAACCAGATCCGTGAGCGCGTGGCCGGCGAGTTCCTGGCCAGCTTGAAGCAGGTCTTCCTGCGCGAGGAGTTGCAGATGCCCGGCGAGATTGCTCTGGCCGAAACCCAGCGCCTGGCTCACAGCTCCCCCTCCTCGGTGGCCAGCTTCCTGCGACACCGCTGGCTCCACGAGAAAGACCCGGTGACTCGTTTTCAGGAAGTGGCCCGGATCTATCCCCGGCGAACTGCCCAGCAACTGCTCTGCCTCAATAACGAGTCTGCCTACCTGACTGGCCCCGAAAGAGCGGTCACCTTGATCCACGCGCTCGGCCCGGAAACCTCGCGTGAGGTCGAGAAATGGCTCTGCGCTCACGGTTCTTGTCTCCCGTGGGCTCTGGCGCGCTCAGGCTACCGACATCTGGTGGCCCAGGAGTTCATTGCTGGCTTCTACTCCGAGGGGGGAGCCCGAGTAGAGCCCCGCTAATGTGCTCGCACTTTGGTCTGGCACATTAGCACAATCTGACAAACGCGCCGGAACTGCGTTCCAGCGCGTTGTAAAGTGCAAGACCAAAGGCCTTGCACTTTAGTTTCCGGCTGCGCTCGTGGCACTCCTGACCCCAGGTCAAGACGAGCGGCGCAACGAGTAGATGCGCCCGTTCGGACCCTCTCCCTCGGGCACCAGCGCCTTCCAGCCGGCCCGGTCGAGTCGGCTGGAGAGGGATTCCAGCAGGCCTCCCACCCGGCGGGTTCCGGTCACGCGCGAAAGCTCGCCTTCGCTCATGGTGCCATGACGGGCCAGACTTTCGAGCACCAGCCGCTCCTGTGCGTTAAGGCGCAGGGGCAGCTCGAGCACCACCGGCTCTCCCAGGGCGGTGGTGGCCTCCACCCGCTCGATGTCGAGGGCACAAAGCTGATCGGCAACCTGGGGCAAGAGCACGACCAGACGGCCATCGGGGCTGAGCGCCAGGGCAGTGCGGTCTTCACAACTCAAAAGGCGGTGGAGCCGGTCGAGCTGTTGCATCAGATAAGGTCGAGGCTGACGCAACCTGGCCACCAGCTCGTCCACAGCCCACTGGCGCTCGGCCAGAAGGTCGAGTAACCCCGCCAGACTGCCCCGAAAAGGTGCGTCCTCGGGCAAGAACCGGGACTGAAATCGAGCCGAGCTCCACAGCCGCAAAGCCCATGGATGCCGCGGCTTTTTCTCGCTGATACGGGCCAGCCCGCGCACGGCAAGTCGCGGAGCCGGGCGAACGATTGCCCGCCTTTGTAACGAGCGGACAAGGCGCTCAAGCATCGCCTTGACCTCGCCAGGAAGAAAGTCCGGGCCGGCCCGCAGGCGGTCGAAGGCAGATCCCTCAGCAGGCAATTCGAGCACCACACAGGCTCCGGTCGGACCTCCCAGCGACTGTCCTGCCACCAGCAAGCGACCCTGCTGATAGGCAAAAAGACCCTCGGGGACGCTCTGTCCCGGACGGGGATCAAGTTGCACCAGACGGGCCACGAACTCGCCCTGAGCCGTTGGGATAGCCCTCCGCCCCAGGCGGTGGACAGCCGCAAAACGCCGCCCGCGCAGCGGATCGTCGGCCACCAGGCTGTGGCCACCCAGAATCAGCTCAAGCCGATCTTCCAGCAGACGATGCAAAACCTGACCCAGATATTGTCCGATCTGACGAACGCGCTCGGAGAAGCGTCGCGGATCGCGCTGGCGACCGGAAATTTCTGGCCAACCCGCCAGATCTTCACACAATACCAGATTGCCCCGAGCCACCTCGAGCCAACGCTCCTGCAGCCGCTGGCGTGACTCGGACGCCAGAGCTTTGAGCTCCAGCCAGGGACCGCCCACCGGGTCAAGTTGCCAGCCCCAGTTGCGCGTGCTGGGCCCGGAGCGCGTCTCGACCAGAACCCGCCCGGTCCAGCTCAGGTCCTCTCCTCCCCACAGGGCCAGGGGCTCATTGCGGGGCAAAGCCGGCCCGTCGTCTTGAACGGTGAGGTAGCTGCGACAGCCTTTCCAGACGAAGCGCAGCCAGACCCGTCGAGCCCCGGCCAGGCAGCGCTGCCAGACCAGGTCAGCCAGGCACGGCTCGACTCCGCATTCAGGACGCTCGATGGGTACGGATTTCTTGACCATGGGAGAACTTCTTTCAATCACACCGCCCGAAAGTCTTTGCGAACAAAATGAAAATAATTCCGCCACTTGCTCGAGCCGAATGCTTGCAGCGTGCCTCATCCCAACTGTAACGGAGCGGCAACAATCCGCACGGTTCGGATCACTAAGATAGCCGGAACACAGATCAAGGGGACAATCACGCCATGCAGGTTCATGCTGCCCATTTCACCACGCTTCCGAGCCGTGCGACCCGCCCATCAGCTCAAGAGGCTCAAACCCGACCGGAGGAGAGCTTTTCCTGGGGCAAGGCCCTGGCGCTGCCGGCTTACACCTACGGCCTGGCCTCCGGAGCCCTGTCGGCCGCCACCGGTTTCGCCCAGCGCTTTCCGGCGGGAGGATTCACCATCAACCCGGGTCAGGGGATCGTGCTCAACCCTGAGTGGACCCGCCACCTGGCTGAGGGCTCGCTGCTTAACGCCGCCCAACCCATCCTGGCCGGTCTGACAACCGTGTTGCTGGGAGCCCGCGGAGTGCTGGAGCTGAACGAAGGTCGTCACCTGGCCGGAACGCTCGACCTGGCGGCGGCGGCCGCCTCGGCCGGCTCGCTGGTCTCACCCGGGATCGGTGGCGCCGCCACGCTGGCCTTCATGGCTGCGCGCAGCCTGATCGAGCTTCATCCGCAGGGTCTTTAGAGCGCGCCGACGCCAGTAATGCGAGCCGGCGCAGGTTCCCAGGATGGCCCCCGGGATAGCCAGAAAATGCAGGGGAGCGGCCAATCCCGTCACGGCCATCAAGCCGAATCCCAGGGCTCCCCCGGCCACAAGGCCCCCGAGCCCGGCCGTGCTCAAGTTCGTGAAGCGGAGTCCAGGCTTCCAGCTCCTGAGATGCTCACAGGTGCGAGCAATCAGCTCGGGGGCCTCCTGACGAAGAGATGCCAGAAGGCTCCAGGCACCCACCAGCGCGCAGGTCAGGTAACGGATGCCAGGCACCTGAGACTGCCAGGCCTGAGCGATCCAGTCGCGAGGCGAGACTTCGGGAGGCGAGCCTACCGGTTCACCCTCCACCGTGACCCAGGCGGTCTTCTGGCGCACCTTGATGGACTCGGCTCCGGCCGCCACCAGGGCCTGGATGCACTTGAATGATACATCTCCGGGTCGGGCAGCAACGAGCGGCTGAGGCGGTCGAGAGCGCCATCGTCGCAGGCCGTGAAGACCCCCTCGGAGTCGAGTCGTCCGGCTTGCTTGATCACATCGAAGATGGCCTGCAGCTCTTGCATCCTGGACGGAGTTCTCCACCTGCTGCAGACTTCTTTCAGCCTGCCAGCCTACCATCAAATCATGCGGATCGATCCCCTGGCCACCCACCCGGCAAGCCTGCCCGCCCGTTCCTCGGGCCCACCTCCCACCGTGCCGCTGGAGGACGCCTTCCGGTCAGTCACGGACGGTGAGGTAGGCTCGACTCGGTATCCGGATAGCTGGAAGGTATCCGGGGCGCGCTGGGCGGTGCCCCTCCACCAACCCGTGGTGGGCCACGATGGAACCATCTACCAGGCCGACGACCGCAAGATCCTGGCCCTGGACCCCGGCTCGGGCCGGGAGAAGTTCACCATCCCTGGAGATGAGGTGGGCGTGCCCGTGCGGTTGGGCGAGCAGCTGGTCTGCTGCGAGCGCCAGGCCATCTTTGCCTTCGATCCGGTCGGCCAGAAGCGCACCTGGACGGTGCCCCTGGAGAGCGGATGGGGAAAAAAAGCGGCCGTCTCGGCCGATGGTCGGGTTTTCGCGGGCGACTCGGGCCGGTTGCTGGCCCTGGACGGGCGCACCGGGCAGGAGCTGTGGAGTCAGCCCATGACAGGCAGCGTGAAGATGCTGGGCTACTCCGACGAGCACCAGGTGGCGGTGGCCTACAATGGAACCTTCGGCGTGGAGAGTGAGAGGAAGCTCTGCGGATTTGACGGCGATGGAAAGCAGCTCTGGTCGACCCGCTATGACGAGGCCATCTGCATGGGCCAGAAGGGTCCCCTGTTCGCCGTTCGGGAGAAGATCTTCAAGCTTTTTGGAAGCTCGCACACGCTGCGGGCCATCGACCCTCGCTCGGGCAGGAAGCTCTGGTCGGAATCTGCCAACGCCAGCACCACGCTCTGGTCCACCCCTGAAGGGCACGTCATCGTGGGGGACGGACGCCAGCTGCGCCTGCGCGATGGTCAGACGGGCGAGATTCGATGGACCTTCCTGCTCAAGAACGAGCCCCAGTGGAATCAGCCCGGAGCCAGCCTGACCCTGCAGAAGGACGAGTACATCGTGACTGATCCCGATGGCAGCATGACGGGCATCGACCCTTCCACCGGCCAGAAACGTTGGGAGGAGCCAAGTCGGGGAGCAACTTACGGTGGCCCGGCCGTGACTCAGGAGGGCGTTCTGGTCCTCAAGACGGACGGGCAGATCAAGGGCTTGCTGCCGGCAGGCATGCTCAAATCCAAACGGGCCGCCTATCGTGTGGAAGAAGATCAGGACTCGGTTCGCCTCGGATCAGTCCAGGTGCGCAAGCGCAGGACCCCTTGATCTGCTCGCGAACTCTGCCTTTCATGATGAAACGCAGCTTGCTCGCCATTGTGTTCCTGGCCCTGCCCCTTCTGGCTCAAAACACGGTGCGGGTCGATTGCTCCGCCAACGCCCAGGGAGACGTGCGCAAACCGGTCATCGTCGAGGTCACCGTCACCAACTCGGGCCCGGAGCCGATTCAGGGCCTGGCGGTGGTGCGCTTCAACCCTAAGGTCTCCAGCGCCGACCGTAGACAGGGCGGAATGCTGGACGTCCAGGAGCTGCGCCAGCCCGCCATGGTCGGTCCGGGCGAGAAGAAAACCCTCAACTTCAGCACACCCTTCGAATCCACCAGCTCGTTCAAGGGACGCAAAGGGTCCTTCCGAGCTTCCAACATCACCCCCACCGGCGAGGTCACGGTCGAGTTCACCGGTCGCTTCGACGCTGCCCCGTAGGGGCCGCCACGCTATCCGGGGAAAAGAATCGGAACCAGATCGGCCAGGCAGTGGATCCGGTGGTCGGGCTCCTCTGACGAAGTCCAGCGGCCATAGCCGTATTCGGCAAACACGGCCACCGCTCCCCACCGACGCCCCATCAGACAGCCCTCTTCCAGGTCCTCGACGTGCACCACTCGGCGCGGAGAGCCGGGAAAACGGGCCACCAGCTCGCCCAGAAAGCCCGGGTCTGGCTTCTTCAAAGCTGAGCGGCAGGGAGACTGGATGTCTGCGAAGGCCTGGCGCAAGCCCAACGAGCGCAGAACCGACTCTTGCAGGGCCAACCCACCTGAGGTGCAGGCCGCCACGGGAATCCCGGCGCGCGTCAGACGGTCGAGCAGCTCGCCGGCACCAGGCATGGGGCGGGCCAGGTCGACCAGGCACTCGAGATAGCGCGGCAGCACGGCCCGGTCATAAACTCGACTGACATCCCGGGTCGGACAACCGAGCTGGATTAGCATCTCTGCCGCGGTCCGGCCGATCAGGCGCTCCACCTCCTCGGGACGGGGCCGTGGTGACCCCAGGCTTTCGATTCCGTGGCTGAAGGCCTCGACATTGGCTTCGCGCGAGTCGATCAGCACTCCATCCAGGTCAAACACGACCAGCTCAGGCCAGGTCATCTTCCAACTCCAGGCGGGCCGTGTCACCCAGGTCTTCGAGCTCGTCTGGCTCCTCCTCGTCCTCGTCGTCGTATTGCCGCGCCCTACCCTCGATCGCCTCGAAGCGAATCCAGACCAGCACCTCCTCGAGCGACTCGTCGGTATACTCGTGGCTGCCCACCAGCTGATAGCCCAGTGACTCGACCACCTCGGGATGGGCGGTGAAATTCTGCTCCAAGCTCTTGCGCACCGTTCCCTCGATGGGTGAGCCCGAGCAGCCCGCCTCGTCCATGGCCCGCAGCAGGGAGCGCAACAGGCTCACCAGATGGGGCCGGGCCGCAGGCAGCAGAGCCAGGTCGTCGACCAGCACGACGTCTTCGATTCGTCCTTCGATCAAGGTGTTGTCCAACCAGGCAAGCAGATAGCCCACCAATCGCTTGTCGTCGTCCTGGATACCCAGGCAGAAGTTGCAGCCCTCCTCCTCGACCCCCTCGAGGTTCTCGGCAATCTCCTCCTCGCTGAGATGGTAACTCTCGGGATAAAGGCGCCGGGCCAGGCTCTCAATCTCGGCAGCGTGGGCTGGAGAAAGGGAAAGAATGCGGCTCATGGGATCTGCTCCGTGGCGTATACTGAGAAGCGTAACCGGATACCACCGGGCTCGATGGTTAAGATGGAATAAGCGTCGCGCCAGCGGCCCAGAGCGGTCGCCTCGGCGCGGAACTCGGCCCCCGAGAGCAAAATCATTCCCTTGAGCAGGGAGTAGACATCGTCCACTTTTTGATGACCTGCCGCCAGCACGCGCCCCTCGGTCCCTTCGATAAAGGTCTGGTAGCTGCTGAGTCGGGAGAGAGGGGAGACCCTCCCCGTCATGGAGTCGAGCGTGGCCAGCATCAGGCGATAAGAGCCTCCGGTCGAGACCATGAGATAGTTGCCCTGGATGGCGTAAGCCACCTGATCGTCTGCAGTATAGAAAACGTCCACGCCTGCGTGAGGCTCGAGACGGACCTTGGAGCCGAGTCTCTCGCGCAGCCGAACCATGATATCCTGGCGGGCCGGGCCGGGCCGCAGTCCGATAATGATGGTGTAGGGCAGCGAGGCCATGTCGAGATCCACCTCATTGGGAGGCTTTTCCCGCTCTCCTGCCTCGGGTGGAGGTGGACCCTCGGGAATCCAACCGGGGGCAGGCGAGGGGGACGGGGAAGGCTGCTCCTGCCCATCCACTCTCTCCAACTCCTCAGGCGGGCCGGTGAGCTCGCGCCATTCGCGCACGATCGCCGCGAACAACACGTCCAACTGCTCATAGCAGATGGCGATCTCACCGGTGCTGTTGGGCAACAGATCCTTCTCTAGAGAGAGGCCCAGCGAGGTCTCGGCGGCGCCCAGCACGTCATTGAAGATCTTCTCCGTGTCAGAGTTGACCGAGGCGGCTCGCTTGACCAGATCGTAGCTCTTCCCCAGGTCGATCACGGAGATGTAGGCGGTGGACCAGGGGGCCTGGCGGAGCAGAGTCAGCTCGGTGGGCCCGGGATCGCTCAAGAGCTGTCCCAATGGGTGCTCGGCCGGGGGCGTCAGGCGGACGAAGAATTCCGAGACGACCTGATCAGCTCGATAGCTGGTCGTTCCCGCCACCGATTGCACCGACTCCAGAGCCTGCTGCAAGACCGGATCGTCCATCTTCAGGCCGGGCCAGTGGCCCAGGATACCGGCCACGTCCACAAAAAAGTAGTTGCGAAATCGCTCCGGCAGGTGACTGAGAGCTTCCTCAAAGCGGGGATTGGAGGTCAAGGACGGGGCCTGGCCCTCCAGACTCTGCAAACCCGGCTCGGCAAGACTGGAGTTATCCGTGAGCACCAGCCAGTGGGGCGAAAGACGGGCGGCCAGAGAAAGCGGGGGCGTGGCCACGTCCCAACCGGAATTGCCCGCTTGCTCGACGCTGATGCCGGGAAAGTTGGCCAGACGCGGTAGCAAGCGAGACAGCGCCAGACGCGCCCGCTCGAAGTCATCGACGCGAAAAGCCAGAATCAGGTTGAGGCGGGGGGTCTCCCCCATAGTCACATCCAACTCCGGCGTCAGCTCGTTCTCGCTGTTGATGCTCGGTCCGGGGGCTCCCTGGTAGGTGGTCTGGATAGACCAGGCTCCCTCGGCGCCTGGCTCGATACGATAGATGACCCCCGAGGGCTCTTCAGGAAGACCAGCGATGTATTCGGGAACCAGGCTTTCGAGATCGGGAGGGAGCTTGCTCTTCTCGAGCTGATACATCGCCACCCCATTGTGCAGAGTCTGCAGATTGAAAGCGATGGTGCGCTCGGCGCTTTCCGGCGTCTCAGCGAACAGATGGTGCAGGGGAGAGCGATCATCGGTGCGCACGACCGCGAGCACCACTCGACCGTCCATCCAGTCGAGAAAATCTCCTTCCAGCTTGATTCCCAGGGCCTTCTCACTCTCCGCCAGCCCGGCCCGCATCCAGGGCAGGGCTTTGAGGCGACGCAGGAAGCGCACAGCTGAGGTGGACGAATCAAACATGCGCCCGCTGAAAACCAGCTCACTATCGATGGGAGGGTAGCCGTCCTGGGCTCCGGCCGGGAGGAGCAAAACCAGCAGGCAGAGCAACCAGAGAAGCCGACGCATAGAAAGGCGGGGTTTGGGGATGAAGCGAGGGAATCCTGCCAGGAGCGTCAGGTCGTCACCGGTGCGATGGGAGCCAGCAACATTCCCTTCACAACGTACACAACTTGTTCACCAGGCCGGGCTGACGAAGGTCTCGGTGAGGACTACAATCAAGGCACCACTCGACGAGGAGCTCTTTTATGGATCCCTTCAGCACTGCCGGAATTCCCAGTCTCGGCCAGGTTTTTTCTCCCCTGGCCGGGGCCAACCTGGGGAGTTACCCGTTCGGATTCTCTCCGGAGAGCTCGATGGCGGCCATGCGGGCTGGAGGACTCTGCTCGCCCCAGGGAATGGCTGAGCAGATGCTGATGGGGCAAATCCAGATGAACAATACCCTGATTCAGATGCTGACCATGCTCTTGCAGCTCATGGGCGGTAAGAACGGTGCCCTGGGAATGGGCGGCGCTCCGGGGACGGGTGGTGCTCCGGGGACGGGTGGTGCCCCCGGGATGGAGGGAGGCGGGGGCAATCCGGTGGGCGGAGCTGGAAACGGTGCGGGAATGACTGCCGCCCCGGCCGATCCCAGCGCGCAGATCCCCAATTATGGGGCGAATCCCTCCAAACAGCAGCTCAACGAGATGATCGAGGCGGCGGCCAAGAAATACGGAATCCCCCCGGACATCCTCAAAGCCATTTTCTACAAAGAATCCAACTGGAATCCCAGTGCAGTGGGCGATGGCGGCAAGAGCTTTGGCATCGGCCAGGTCTACACCACCGCCCACCCCGACTACGACGTCAACCGCGGCAAACAGGACGTATCTTACCAGATCGACTACAGCGCAAAGCTTCTTTCCGGCCTCTACAAGCAGACAGGCGATTGGCGCACCGCCGTTCGCCGTTACAACGGCTCTGGCCCGATGGCCGAGCGCTATGCCGACGACGTGATGAACAACCTGGTCCCCGGCAAACCCTGGGCAAAGTTCGGCGTCTGATCCCCTCCGGGCCCCATCCGGACAGGAACTAGCCCTTAGAAAGGGAAGCTTAGTTTGCCGTTTTATTCAGCCCGGAGGTAGAAACACTGACCGACCAGTTCGAGTTGTCCAGCGATTACCTGCACCAGACTCTAGAAGACCAGACTGATTTTGAGTCCAGTCCGATCGACGCCGCCAACCCCGGGTTCGCGAGCCTGCTCCCTGCTCTCAAACAGGTCCGCCAGGGTCTGGTCGGACCAGAAATCCTCGAGGGCTACTATTCCGGCCTGAGCCATCACCTCGAGGACGTCCGCTCCAAGATGGAGCAGATTTCCATTCCGGAAGGCTTCGAGGCCCAGGCCGAGCAAGCTTTCGCAGCCACTTACGTGATTCTCGAGCAGATGCAGGGAACGCTCGATTGCCTGCACGAGTATCTGGCCAGCGGCGACGAGCAACTGCTCGATGAAGCCATCTCTGTCCTCTGCGGCGTCCACCAGCAGATGCGAGACGCCGTCAGCCAACTGGGCTGATCTCTCGAACACAGCCGACCGACTTTTCGCCAAATTGTTCACACAATTTTAACATCGGCAACATCTCGTTCACAAACGTCCCGGAGCGCTTGCCCGGGGCGTTTGTTACACTGCTGACAGGGGTGCAACCTCCCCGACCGGGTCGTCATGACCAGGGGCGGGCCCGGTAGCGGAAGAACCTATCAGGATGCGATCCGAACAGGAGGAAGACTTGTCCCATCGCCAGGAGACCCATACTTCGGGAGTCGGCCCGTGGCAGCGGGTTTCTCTGGCATTCTCCCTGGATCAATACCCGGGTCCCTGGTCGGAGGATCAGTTTGAGCAGGCCCAGCGTCTGGTGCGAGATGTGCACCGTAACGTCTGGGATGCCGCCTGCCAGGCGGTGGGCCGCCGGGCGCACGGAGAGGTGGCCGCAGCCCAGTTGCTTGGCGAGCTTTTGACCTCGCCGGTGATGGAGATGCGTCTGCGCGGGCTGGTGGCGCTGGGTGCGCTGGCCCCCAATCGACCGGAAGAGGTTCTCTCCTTTCTTGAGCAGCGGCTGGAGGAAGCGGCCTGGCATCCCGACCCGGTGCTGCTCGAGGGCATCCTGGCACTGTTGCCTCAAGTGCCCGAGGGGCGGGGCATCGAGTTGATGGCTGCGGCGCTCGAGGATGACCGCGACGCCGTGCGCGCAGCCGCAGCGGGCGCGCTGATTCACTTCCAGAGCTGGCCCTGGGCCAGTCTGGTGCGTCTGGTCACCGATCCCTCCATCATTGTGCGGGCATCCCTGGTGCATGTGCTGGCCCGATTCGTTCCTCAGGACGAAGCCGTGCAGGCCCTGGCTCTGCTGGCTGCGGCTCCCGAAGCCCCCCTGCGCGAGCTGGTTGCCCGCGAGTTGCCCCGCAACCGACCCGAGGTGCAGTTCCTGCTCGGGAGCCTGGCGGCTGACTCCGAGCCCCGGGTGCGCGAGGCAGCGCTGACTGACAATCCGGCTGGCGAGCCCCTGCCTCGCCCGGAGCCAGTCCTGGGCGACCTTCTGCTTGAGCCCCACCCGGGACTGGTGGCAGCCACCGCCCTGGAAGCAAAACTTGATGCAAACCCTGACCAGGCATTGGAAACTTTGCGCCCGCTGCTGGCCAAGCCGGGAATGCTGGCAACCCTTGCGCTGCTGGGCGAGATGGCCCGTAACATCAGTAATCGTTTGCTCTGTCGGGCGCTGCACGGCCTCTTTTCGAGCCGCACGGAAGAGCCAGCCCGCAGGCTGCTGCGCATGCTCGGCATTCTGACCGAGGAGACCGGTGACGGCCCGGGCGGGCAGCTCAAGCGGCTGGTCTGGCTTGCCATCCAGGCCTTCGATGCCGACTCGCTCGACAAGATCATCTTGTGGGGACGGCGGATTGAGCGCGGCGAAGCCGACGGGCTCAACGCCAGTGCTTACCGCCTGCTGGCCCAACTCGGTCGGGTCGCCCGTAATCTGGACGAGGGCTTCGGGATGGTGGCGCTGGCCCAGGCAAGCTCCGATCTGCAGTCTCTGTCCACCGAACTGGCCAATTTGACCGACCCCGAGCGTGAGATCCTCCAGATCGTGCTGGATCGTTGGCGCGAATTCTTCTCTGAGGGCATGCACGAGCTGCTGGTAGGGGCGACCACATGGTAGACAAAGTCTCCAGCAGCAAGAAGAGCACCACCAGCTCGAAGCCCAAGCCCAAGCCGCCGGCTCCCAAGCCTGCCTCCTCCAGCTCGCCCTCCAAGAGCTCGTCCCCCAGCTCGAGCTCCTCTTCAAGCTCGGGTGCGAGCCCGTCCAGTGCATCCAAGTCGGCCACCCAGGCCCGCTCCACGACCTCCACCACCGACGCCCGGTCAACCACGGCGGCGCGCGAGAGCGATTCCAGCGCTCCCCCGCGACGTCTCAACGATAGCTTCGAGCAAAGCGCGGAGCTGCGCGAGGAGGACGCTTCCAAGAAGGCGCGGGGCCTGGATGCCTTCAGCCGGCGCCTCACCGAGAATTACGGCGAGCCAGGCAGTCTCACCAGCCAGAGCAAGCTCAAGGGCAGCGAGCTCGACAAGGTCGAGAGCTGGCAAGACGCCCTGACCACTCCCGACCGCAACTGGTACCAGAACTACCTCAACGGCATCGAGCCCCAGGACCGCGACCAGGCCTTGCGCGCCTTCACAAAGATCAATGACGGCGGAGTGAGCGACCCTCAGGAGCGCTCACGGCTCCGCCGCTCAGCCCTGGACGAGGCGATGCAGCTCGACGACAGCCAGGCCCGCCATCTGCAGGGCATCGACCTGAGCGACAGGGGCGGCAACGGCTACGACGCGATGAAGAATCGCCTGTCGTTGGACACTTCAATACTGGACAAGCCGCGCAGCGAGCGCAACCAGGCCGTTTCCAACCAGATGGACAAGCTGCGCGCTGACCACGCCCAGGCGGCCAACGCGGAGGGCCGTCAGGGACGCGAGTTGGCCCACGGGATGAACCTCGGAGCCGGCTACCGGGACGCCCTCTCCAAGCCCGAGGCCCACAAAGAGCTGCTCAACGATCTCTACCGGCAGCGCGGCTACCAACCCGATGAGGCCAAAGAGCGGGCGGACGGCTCCCTGAAAAACCGGGAAGCCTTCCACAACAACTTCCGCGACGGCTACCTGAAGGCCAGCCCTGAGGATCAAGAGCGAATGAAGGCGCTCAATCCGCAGATGGCCGACCTGATGACTCGCTATCAGCCCAAAAACGAGGACTTCATGAAGAACCTCGATCTGGGCAAAGTGGAGAAGCAGCAAGGGCTCAAACCTGGGCAGCTCAAACGTTTCCATGGCTTCGAGGAGGACCCTGGCAAGGCGGACAAGCTGCAGAACTGGCTGCACAAGCAGGCCGGCCTGGAGCCCCCGGGCACAGCCAACAAGACTGAGGAAGTTCGGCCCGGGCTGGTCGAGCCTCGTCAGGCCACCGATCGGGGAGCGCACGCTCGCAGGACCGAGCCTGGGCAGGGCACCCGGCCGGAGCAGGGGAACGGCACTCCAAGCACGCAGCCCGCTCCGGGAACGCAGCAGGGTGGAGGCACCACGCAGCCCGCTCCAGGAACGCAGCAGGGCGGGGGCACCACCCAGCCCGCTCCGGGTACGCCGCAGGGTGGCGGCACCACGCAGCCTGCTCCGGGAACGCCGCAGGGTGGCGGCACCACCCAGCCCGCCCCGGGAACGCCGCAGGGTGGCGGCACCACGCAGCCCGCTCCAGGAACGCGGCAGGGTGGCGGCACCACCCAGCCCGCTCCAGGAATCCGGCAGGGCGGGGGCACCACCCAGCCCGCTCCAGGAACGCAGCAGGGCGGGGGCACCACCCAGCCCGCTCCAGGAACGCAGCAGGGTGGCGGCACCACCCACCCCGCTCCAGGAACGCAGACCACCCGGCAGGCACCCGCCGAAGAAGGGGTCGTTCGTGACAACCTGGTCCGCGAGTCGATGGGCCAGTTCGCCCCCCGCACTCTCTCGCCAGGGTTGGCTTCAGGCGAAGGGCAAACTCGCTCTGAAGCTCTGACGGCGAATCGAACCATAACCGCAACACGCAGCAAGACCGGATCCGCCGGCGTCACTAATCCGGATTCAGCCAGTCTGTCCAATACCACTCGGAGTCGCCAGGCTGCTGCCGGGCCACGTCCGACTGCCAATGGTGGATCGCGCCCGACCAGCGTCGGGAGCGAGCCCAACCCGGCGGCCAGACCGGGTGAAATCGACATGAAGCCTTACATCGGCAACACGGCCGTCGATCCGGCTCCAACTCCGGCCAGCGCGGGCCTGGGGACGCCAGCCGGGCTCGAGCATCCATTCCGACCTCAGCAACTCTGGGAAGCGAGCCCCGAGCGGCTCTCCCGAGCAGTTACAGAAGGGCCCGATCAACCCCGACCAGGGCTCACCGGAGCAAGACAAGAATCCCCTCAGCCCCAGAAACCAGCCAGCCTCGAGGGTGTGGCTCAAGCGCCCCAGACTCCCGCAGCGCGACCGGCTGCTTCTCAACGGGGGGTCGAAGCACCGACCAGGACAGCTTCAGGCGATGCCCGCGCCACCGAGCGAGACGAGAACCTCCGCGAGCAATCAGCAGCCGCGCAGGCCCAGCGCCTGACGGCAGCACCCGCGAGAGCCCCCGAGGCCGAGAGGATATCGGGGGTCACCGAGTCGCCAGGCAAGGTCGCCGGGAAGACGGGTGCAACTCAGAAGCTCGATGTTGCCAGGGCTGACGCGCCCAAGAAGGCCGACCCCGCTCTGAAGGGCGATGAGGCACGCAGGGCTGACGCGCCCAAGAAGGCCGACGAGGCCAGGAAGGGCGATGGGGCACGCAGGGCTGACGCGCCCAAGAACGCTGACGAGGCCAGGAAGGCCGACCAGCCCAAGAAGGCCGACGAGCCCAGGAAGGGCGATGAGGCACGCAGGGCTGACGCGCCCAAGAACGCTGACGAGGCCAGGAAGGCCGACCAGCCCAAGAAGGCCGACGAGGCCAGGAAGGGCGACGAGGCACGCAGGGCTGACGCGCCCAAAAACGCTGAC
>JAANMW010001066.1_pt1 | contig 30693 bp, 30 predicted proteins | sample 7279671 | NCBI WGS metagenome assembly JAANMW01 (sample SAMN14094541, study PRJNA606508) | bioreactor metagenome | isolation source: A lab-scale SPAN reactor treating ammonium-rich wastewater day 247 | place: Ireland: Galway | collected 2017-09-19 | reverse complement strand
GGCACCGGGAAATCCGGGAAGCCCTGGCCAAGGTTGACCGCGCCGTGCTCGGCCGCCAGCTGCGACATCACGGTGAAGATGGTGGTGCCGACCTTCGGCAGTTTGGTGTCCAGACGCATGTCGTTGCCGTTTGCAGCGGGCATTCCAGTGTACGGAATCCACGCCCGCCCGGATGCGCGTACGGGTGCAGACCGGTGGGCGCGCGCCGGGCGGGCCGGTAGAATCGGCGGCCCATGCCCGATTCCCGCACGCCTTCCCGCCCCCTGCTCGCCGCGCACGGGCTGGCATTCTCGCGCGACGAGACGCCGGTGTTCGGGCCGCTGGATTTTTCCGTCGACGCGGGCGAGGCGCTGCTGGTGCAGGGCGGCAATGGCGCGGGCAAGACCACGCTGCTGCGCGTGCTGGCGGGCCTGCTGCGCGCCGACACCGGCAGCGTGGACGTCGATGGGCAGCCCGCGCGGCCCGAGTCCCGCGCCCGCCACATCGCCTACCTGGGGCACCTGCCGGGCCTGAAGGCCGACCTGTCGGCGCTGCGCAACCTGGAATACCTGTGCGGGCTGCACGGCCGTCGCGCCCGGCAGACGCCTGGGGCGGCGATGGCCATCGTCGGCCTGGGCGGGTTCGAAGACGCGCCGCTGCGCACTCTCTCCGCCGGGCAGAAAAAGCGCCTCGGACTGGCAAGGCAGTGGCTGTCGCCGGCGCCGCTGTGGCTGCTGGACGAGCCCTACGCCAACCTCGACCTGGACGGCATCCAGCTGGTCAACCGGATGGTGGAGGCGCACCTGCGCGAAGGCGGCGCCGCGCTGATCACCACCCACGGCGCCTACGCCGCGCCGCCGGTGCGCACCCGCCTGCTGGAATTGAAGAGGCCCGCGCCATGATGTGGCAGGCCGCCCGCGCATTGATGATCCGCGACCTGCAGCTGCTGTGGGCGCGCCGTGGCGACGCCCTGCAGCCGGCGCTGTTCGCGCTGTTGACCGTGGTGTTGTTCGCGCTGGGCTTGGGCGGCGATGCCAAATCGCTGGCGCCGGTGGCCGCGGCGGTGCTGTGGCTGGCCGCCCTGCTGGCCGGGCTGCTGGCGCTCGACAACCTGTTCCGTGGCGACGCCGAGGACGGCTCGCTGGAGCAGTGGATGCTGGCGCCGGTGCCACTGTGGTGGCTGGTGCTGGTGCGCACCCTGATGCACTGGGCCACCACCGCCCTGCCACTGGTCATCGCGGTACCGCTGCTGGGCGAACTGCTGCACCTGCCGCATGCGCAGCTGCCGGTGCTGATGCTGTCGCTGCTGCTGGGCACGCCGATCCTCAGCCTGCTGGGCGCGGTGGTCGCCGCGCTGACCGTGGGCATGCGCCGCGCCGGCATCCTGGTCGCGCTGCTGGCGCTGCCGCTGTACGTGCCGGTGCTGGTGTTCGGCGCAGGTTCGGTGGCGGCGCACGCGCAGGGCTTCGATGCGGTCGGCGCGCTGCTGCTGCTGGGTGCCGGGCTGGCGCTGGCGCTGGCGCTGGCCCCGGTCACCGCCGCCGCCGCGCTGCGCATCGCCCATTCATGAGGCAGCGCGGGCTTGAGATGGATCAATGTCCATTTAACGAATGGAGTACGACAATGGCGCGCCTGGCCCTAGCGGCCAGCCCCATTCTTTTTGGAGCATTTGCAATGAAGTCCCGTCACATCCTGCTCGCCGGTGCGGTTGCGCTGGCCCTCTCCGCCTGCGGCAACTCGTCCGCGCCCGCCGACTCCGCCGCCCCGGCCGATGCGGCGCCGGCCGCCGAAGCCCCCGCCGCGGCCCCGGTCGAGGCGGCTCCGGCCGAAGCCGCCCCGGCCGCCGCCAGCACCAAGCCGGCCGTGGTCGAAAACTGCGCCACCACCATCGAATCGAACGACGCGATGCAGTACAACGCCGACTCGATCACCGTGCCGGCCAGCTGCACCCAGTTCACCATCAACCTGAAGCACGTCGGCACCATGGCCGCCAACGTCATGGGCCACAACGTGGTGATCGCCAAGGAAGCCGACATGGCCGGCATCGCCGCCGACGGCGCCTCCAACGCCGCCGAGCACGTCAAGGAAGGCGACGCGCGTTCGATCGCCCACACCAAGGTCATCGGCGGCGGCGAGTCTGCCTCGGTGACCTTCGACGTGGCCAAGATCAAGGACGGCGGCCACAAGTTCTTCTGCAGCTTCCCGGGCCACCTGGCGCTGATGCAGGGCTCCATCCAGGTCCAGTAATCCGCGCCACCCGCGGCCGGGTGGCCCACGCCGCCCGGCCGTTGCCGGAAATCCGGGTACCGGCCCGCCCGCGGGCTGGTATCCTTCGCAGGATTGCCCACGGCGCGTCCACGCCGCTCCTGCCAAGGCCAAGATGTCTCCGCTGATCCGCTGGTTCCACCAACTCGGCTCGCCCCCGTACTTCGATCGCTTCGCCGCCCGCTGGACGCCGTGGGCCTGGCTGCTGGGGCTGGTGGCGATGGTCGTGGGCCTGTACGGCGCGCTGTTCCAGGTGCCCGCCGACTACCAGCAGGGCGACAGCTTCCGCATCCTCTACATCCACGTCCCGGCGGCCTGGATGAGCATGGCCATCTTCGGCCTGATGGCGTTCTATTCCGCGATCGCGCTGGTCTGGCGGATCAAGCTCTGCGAAATCCTGGCGATGGCCTGCGCGCCCACCGGCGCCGCCTTCACCTTCGTCACCCTGGTGACCGGCTCGATCTGGGGCAAGCCGATGTGGGGCACCTGGTGGGACTGGGACCCGCGCCTGACCACCGAGCTGATCCTGCTGTTCCTGTACCTGGGCGTGATGGGCCTGTACGCCGCCATCGACGACCGCCGCAATGCCGCCCGCGCGGCCGGCCTGCTGGCCATCGTCGGGGTCGCCCTGCTGCCGGTGATCCGCTGGTCGGTGGTGTGGTGGAACTCGCTGCACCAGGGCCAGACCATCCGCGTGTTCGGCGAGTCCAGCATGGACGCCAGCATGATGTGGCCGCTGGTGTGGATGATCGTCGGCACCAAGCTGTGGTTCGTCGGCTCGCTGCTGGCCCGCGCCCGCGCCGACAACCTGCGCCGCGAGGCCGCCAAGGACTGGGTCTCGAAGCTGGCCGCCGGGGAACCGCGATGAGCTACCGCGAATACGTCATCGCCGCCTACGCGGTATTCGCCGCGATGCTGCTGTGGGACTTCCTGGTCCCGAAGCTGCAAGTCCGCGCCGCCCTGCACGCCGCCAGGCTGCGCGCTGCGCGCCGGCAGGCCGCCCCCCCTCCCTATACCGAACGCCCGCTGTCGCGGGACTGACCAGGACGCCATGCACCCCACCCGCAAACGCCGCCTGCTGCTGATCCTCGCCCTGGTCGCCGTCGCCGGCGTGGCGACCGCGCTGGTCGCGATGGCGCTGCAACGCAACGTCGCCTATCTCTACACGCCCCATGAAGTGCTGGGCGGCAGCGCCGGGGACAACGTGCGCAGCGGCGAGGCCCGCTTCCGCCTCGGCGGGATGGTCGCCAAGGGTTCCTTCAAGCGCGCGCCGGGCTCGATGGAGGCGCATTTCGACGTCGACGACGGCGATGCGCGCCTGCCGGTGGTCTATACCGGCATCCTCCCCGACCTGTTCCGCGAGAACCAGTCGGTGGTGGCCACCGGGCGGATGCAGGGCGACGTGTTCGTGGCCGAGGAAGTGCTGGCCAAGCACGACGAGACCTACATGCCCAAGGAAGTGGCCGACAAGATGGGCGCCGCGCACAAGAAGCACAACGTGCAGGATAAGACGGCACCTGCGGAAGGCGCACCCTGATGCTTCCCGAACTTGGCCAGGTCGCGCTGCTGCTGGCGCTGCTGGTGGCGGCGCTGCAGGCGCTGCTGCCCCTGCTGGGCGCCCAGCGCGACATCCCGGTGCTGATGGCGGTGGCGCGGCCTGCAGCATGGCTGCAATTGCTGCTGGTCGGGCTGTCCTTCGCCATCCTCACCCATGCCTTCGTGGTCGGCGATTTCTCGGTGCAGTACGTGGCCGAGAACTCCAATTCGCTGCTGCCCAAGCTCTATCGCTATACCGCCGTCTGGGGCGCGCACGAAGGCTCGCTGCTGCTGTGGGCACTGGTACTGGCGCTGTGGACCGCGGCGGTGGCGCGGTTCTCGAAGGCATTGCCGCAACCGGTGGTGGCGCGCGTGCTGGGGGTGATGGGGATCGTCTCGGTCGGTTTCCTCGCCTTCCTCGTGTTCACCAGCAATCCGTTCATCCGCATCCTGCCGGCCGCGGGCGAGGGTCGCGACCTCAATCCCCTGCTGCAGGACCCGGGGCTGATCGTGCACCCGCCGATGCTGTACGCCGGCTACGTGGGCTTCGCGGTGCCGTTCGCCTTCGCCATCGCCGCCCTGCTGGAGCGCCGCATCGACGCCCAGTGGCTGCGCTGGACGCGGCCCTGGACCAACGTGGCCTGGGCCAGCCTGACCCTCGGCATCGCGCTGGGGTCGTGGTGGGCCTACTACGAGTTGGGCTGGGGCGGCTGGTGGTTCTGGGACCCGGTGGAGAACGCCAGCTTCATGCCGTGGCTGGCCGGCGCCGCGCTACTGCATTCGCAGGCGGTCACCGAAAAGCGCGGCAGCTTCGGCGGCTGGACGCTGCTGTTGGCCATCGCCACCTTCTCGCTGTCGCTGCTGGGCACCTTCCTGGTGCGCTCCGGCGTGTTGACCAGCGTGCATGCGTTCGCCGCCGATCCGGGCCGCGGCCTGTTCGTGCTGATCTTCCTCGGCATCGTGGTCGGCGGTTCACTGGTGCTGTACGCGCTGCGCGCGCCGGACACCGAGAGCAACGCGAAACCCTTCACTGCGGGCTCGCGCGAAACCCTGCTGCTGGTCAACAACCTGCTGCTGGCCACCGCCTGCGCGATGGTGCTGCTAGGCACCCTGTACCCGCTGCTGGCCGATGCGCTGGAGCTAGGCAAGATCTCGGTGGGCCCGCCCTACTTCGCGATCATGTTCACCCTGCTGATGGCGCCGCTGGTGGCGCTGGTGCCGCTGGGCCCGCTGACCCGCTGGCAGCGCGAGCAGATGGCCAACCCATTGCGTCTGTTGCTGCCGTGGGCGGCGCTGGCGCTGGTCGCCGGCGTGGCGGCGTTCTTCCTCGCCCCGCAAGGCCAGTGGAAGACCGCCGCCGGCATCCTCGGCGCGGTCTGGGTGGGCGCGGGCACGCTGCGCTTCGCCTGGTCCCGCCTGCGTTCCGCCGGTGGCCGCCTGACCCGCGAGATGTGGGGCATGGTGCTGGCCCACCTGGGCATCGCGGTGTTCCTGGTCGGCGCGCTGCTGGTGGAAGGCCTGAACCTGCAGCGCGAGCTGGCGGTGAAGGCCGGCGACACGGTCACGCTGGGCAATTACGCGTTCCGCTTCGACGGTATCGTAGAAACCAACGGCCCGAACTACGTGGCCGACCGCGGCACCGTGCAGGTGCTGCGCGACGGCCGCATCACCCACACCCTGCATCCCGAGAAGCGCAGCTACCGCGCCGGCGGTCAGGTGATGACGGAATCCGGGATCGCCCGCGGCGTGTTCGCCGATGCCTACGTGGCGATCGGCGAATCGCTGGGCAACGATGCCTGGGCGCTGCGCGTCCACGTCAAGCCGTTCGTGCGCTGGATCTGGGCCGGCGCGCTGCTGATGGCGCTGGGTGCCGTCGTCACCGCTTTCGACCGGCGCTTCCGCAGCGTGCGCAAGGATCTCCAATGAAGGGCCTCGCATGAAAACCTCCCGCTGGCTGCCGCTGGCCGCCTTCGCCCTGCTCGCCGCGCTACTGGCGGCGGGCGTGTGGATGAGCCGCAAGCCCAACCGCGATGCCCTGCCCTCGCCACTGATCGGCAAGCCGGCGCCGGAGTTCGCGCTGCCGGTACTGCACGACCCCACCTACACGGTGAAGCTGTCCGACCTGCGCGGCCAGCCGTTCCTGATGAACGTGTGGGGCAGCTGGTGCGTGGAGTGCCGGGTGGAGCACCCGGTGCTGACCAAGTTCGCCGAGACCAAGCGCCTGCGCGTGGTCGGCTACAACTGGAAGGACGAGCCCGCCGACGCGCTGCGCTGGCTGGAGCAGTTCGGCAATCCGTTCATGGTGGTGCTGTCCGACGTGGAAGGCCGCACCGCGCTGGACTGGGGCGTGTACGGCGCGCCGGAAACCTTCCTCGTGGACGGCAAGGGCATCGTGCGCTGGAAGCACGTGGGCCCGCTGACCGACGAACTGATCGCGAAGGAACTGCTGCCGCTGGTCGCCAGGATCGAGGCCGAGCGATGAGCCAGGTCGCCAACTTCCTTGGCCGGGGCAGGATCCGGATTGCCGGCCTGTCCCTTGGCTTGGTGCTGGCGTGCGGGCTTGCGCAGCCCGCCTTCGCCCAGGCCAACCAGCAGGCCGACGCCGCGCCGTTGCAGTTCCAGGATGCCGCCGAGGAAGCCCGCTTCCACGCGCTGACCCTACAGTTGCGCTGCGTGATGTGCCAGAACCAGTCGCTGGCCGACTCCAACGCGCTGATCGCGCTGCAGCTGCGGCGCGAAGTGCTGGAGCTGATGCGCAAGGGCATGAGCGATGCGCAGATCAAGGACTACCTGGTGCAGCGCTACGGCGAATTCGTGCTGTACAAGCCGAAGCTGGAAGGCGGCACCCTGCTGCTGTGGATCGGCCCGGCGGTGGTGCTGCTAGCCGGCGCCGGCGTGGTCGCCGCCATCGTGCGCCGGCGCAAGCCTGCGGCCAACCCGGCCGCCAGCGACGACGGGCAGGAGTGGTGATGGCCGCCTTCCTCGGTTTTGCCGCGCTGCTGTGCCTGATCGTGCTGGCCGCGCTGCTGCGCCCGCTGTGGCGCGATGCGCGCGGCGTGGCGCTGGGCATCGGCCTGATCACCCTGCTTTCCACCGGCCTGCTGTACCGGCTGGTGGGGACCCCGCAGGCACTGGACCCCGCCGCCCGGCAGGCGCCGCGCACGCTGGAGGAAGCGGTGGTCCAGCTCAAGGCCGCGCTGGCGCGCGACCCGCAGCAGGCCGAAGGCTGGGCACTGCTCGGCCAGGCCTACCTGCGCATGGACGATGCCGCCAACGCCCGCGACGCCTTCGCCAAGGCCGCCAGGCTGGCGCCCGAGAACGCCGACTTCCTCACCGAAGCCGCGCAGTCGCGCGCGATGGCCCACCCCAGCCGCGCGTTCGACACCGAAGCGCTGGCGCTGCTGGAGGCCGCGCTCAAGGCCGATCCCAACCACCAGCGCGCGCGCTGGTTCCTCGGCGTGGCCCAGCGCCAGGCCGGCAAGCATGCGGAGGCTGCCGCCACGTGGGCGCCGCTGCTGACGCAGGTCATCGCCGACACCGCCACCAGCCTGCGCAAGGAAATCAACGCCGCCCGCGCCGATGCCGGCCTGCCGCCGCTGGCCGAAGCCGCCGCGCAGCCCGCCGCGACCGCCCTGCTGGAGGTGGAAGTGGCGCTGGACCCGGCGTTGGCCGAGCGGGTACGCCTGCGGCCGGATGCCACGGTCTTCGTGATCGCCCGCCAGCCCGGTTCGCCGATGCCGGTGGCTGCGCAGAAGCACGCGGCCTCGGAACTGCCGTTCAGCGCCGCACTTAGTGATGCCGACAGCCCCATGCCCACCCTCAAGCTGTCGCAGATGCGGGAAGTCGAGCTGGTGGCGCGGCTGTCCGCGAGTGGCGATGCCAGCCGTCAGGAAGGTGACCTGGAGTCCAAGCCGGTGCGGGTGGAATTGCCGGCCGACAAGCCGGTGCGGCTGGTGATCGGCGCGCAGTAACCGCCGGTTCATGCCGGCATGCCTAAAAGGCATGACCGTCCGCTTCGTCAGGGGGGATGATGGCCTACCGGTCTTTTCCCCCCGCACTTCCATGGCCGAATTCATTCCCCCCGGCACCCGCTGGTTCGATCTGCCCACGCCGTTTCCGATGAAGCGCGGCGGCGCGCTGCACGGCGCGCGCTTGGCCTATGAAACCTGGGGCCGGCTGGATGCCGACGGCGGCAACGCCATCCTAGTCCTCACCGGCATGTCGCCGGATGCGCACGCCGCGTCCAGCGAAGCCGACCCCGCGCCGGGCTGGTGGGAATGGATGATCGGCCCCGGCAAGCCCATCGACACCCGCCGCTGGTTCGTCATCTGCGTCAACCCGCTGGGCAGCTGCAAGGGCAGCACCGGGCCGGCTTCGATCAATCCCGGGAGCGGCCAGCCCTATCGCCTGGACTTCCCCGAGCTGTCGATCGAGGACGCCTCCGACGCCTCCGCGGCGCTGGTGCGCGGGCTGGGCATCCAGCGGCTGGCCTGCGTGGTCGGCAACTCGATGGGCGGGATGGGCGCGCTGGCGCTGCTGGCGCGCCACCCGGGCATCGCCCGCAGCCACGTCAACATCTGCGGCGCGGCGCGCGCGCTGCCGTTCTCCATCGCCATCCGCTCGCTGCAGCGCGAGGCCATCCGCCTCGACCCGCAGTGGAACGGCGGCACCTACGACGATGCCGGGCACTATCCGGAAAACGGCATGCGCATGGCGCGCAAGCTCGGCGTCATCACCTACCGTTCGGCGCTGGAGTGGGACGGCCGCTTCGGCCGGGTGCGGCTGGACTCCGATCGCCGCGAGGGCGAGGATCCGTTCGGACTGGAGTTCGAGGTGGAAAGCTACCTCGAGGCCCATGCACGCCGCTTCGTGCACAAGTACGACCCCAACTGCTACCTCTACCTCAGCCGCTCGATGGACTGGTTCGACCTCGGCGAAGCGCACGCCGGCGACACCGCGCGCGGTCTGGCCGCCATCGAGGGCGTCAGCCACGCGCTGGTGATCGGGGTCAAGACCGACATCCTGTTCCCGATCCAGCAGCAGGAAGAGATCGCCGCCGGCCTGCGCAACGCCGGCTGCGACACCCGCTTCCTGCCGATGCCATCGCCGCAGGGCCACGACGCCTTCCTGGTCGACGAGGCGCGCTTCGGCCCCGCCGTCGCCGGCTTCCTGCGCGCGCTGCCGGCCGCGTCCCTGCCCAGCGGCAAGGTAGCCTGAACGCGCCACTCGGCTATACTGCGCGCCCGCGCCGGAATGGCGGAATCGGTAGACGCAGCGGACTCAAAATCCGCCGCCCTTAAAAGCGTGTGGGTTCGAGTCCCACTTCCGGCACCAACGCAAGGGCCAGGCTCCATAGCCTGGCCCTTTGTCTTGCCAGCGAGGCCTTCCTTCGCATGTCGCTTCCGATGACGGCGGCAGCGGATCGCCAGCCCCGCTGCATTAGACTCCGCGGGTGACGCTTTCCCGCCCAACCGCATCCATGCCGCAGGTCGCCTTCCCCGGAAGCGCGCGCTTCCACGCCATGCTCGATGCCGCGGTTGCGCTGGGCGAGGTGCATGCCGTCACCGCAGCGCTGCGCGACGCGCTGCAACGGCTGATCGCCGATCCCGGGGTTTGCCTGCCCGATTGCGTGCACGCGCCGCTGGCCGGGCACTACGCGCGGCGCGAACTCTACCGCAGCGCCGAGTACGGCTACAGCGTGGTGGCCATGACCTGGGGGCCCGGACAGGGCACCCCGCTGCATGACCACGACGGCCGCTGGTGCGTGGAAGGGGTCTGGCAGGGCCAGCTGGACATCGTCCAGTATGAACTGCTGGAACAGGCTGGCGAGCGGTTCCGCTTCCGCGTTGCAGGGCGCAGCAGCGCTGGCCCCGGCAGCGCCGGCAGCCTGGTCCCGCCGCACGAGTACCACACCCTCCACAACGCGGATCCGGACCACATCGCGGTCTCGGTGCATGTCTATCAGGCGCCGCTGGAAAGCTGCGCGAGCTTCCACCCACGGGAAGACGGCTGGTTCATGCGCGAAGCCACGCGGCTGGCCATCGACGAAGCTACCTGAGCCGGCAACCGTATCCACGCGCCTCCGCTCAGGACGAGGGCGGCACCCGCCCGTCGAGCGTCGCGCGCAGGTGAGCGGCCAGCGCCTGCGCCTGTCCGCGCAGCTCCGGAATCGCCAGGCTTTCCCACAGCGTGCCGATCCGCATCGCCCCCAGCACCAGCAGCGTCGGGTCTGGTTGACCGCGGGCGTCGATCACCCGGCCGGGCTCCTCGCTGGCGATGCCGATGCCGTGCGGGCCCGGCAACACGCGACCGCGCGCGCGCAGGGCGCCCAGCAACGTGTCCGGCTGCAGGTCGATATTGGTTTCGACGCCGGTGGCGTTGACCAGCCAGTCGGCGCGGATCGTGCGCCCGCCGTCGGCGTGGCGCGGCCGGTAGCGGACATCGATGCCGCCGTCCTCCCGCGCTTCGACCGATTGCAACCGCCCGGCCAGGACTTCCAGCCGACCGCCCTCCCGCAGCGCCTCCAGCGTGAGCGCGACCTGGGGCGCGATGCGATGCCGATGGATGTCCCAGTAGCGCACCAGATGGCGCAGGAACCGCTGCTGCTCCACCTGCGCCAGCGAGCGCCACAGCGCCTGCCCATGCGGCCGCAGGCGATCGAACACCCATTGCCAGGGTTCGCCTGCCGCGGTCGCCGCCTGCGTCCAGGCGCGGACCAGACGCAGCCGCCCGCGCAGGCCGAGTGCGAGCAGCGCATCGATGGGGGCAGTGTCTGTCCCGCCGGACTCGGCATGCGCCAGCGGCATCAGGCCATGGCGCGACAGCACCCGGATGCGGCCGCGATGGCCGCCGTGGACGAGGCTGAGCACCGCGTCCACCATGCTCAGTCCGGAGCCGATGATGCAGACGTCGGCCTCGTCGGGAATGGCGGCCACGCCCGCGTAATCCCAGGCATCGGCCAGGCGCACGGCGCCGTGTAGCCGCGCGGCGGGAATGCAGCGCGGCGCATTGCCCACCGCCAGCACCACCGTGCGGGCCGCCAAGGTGGCGCCGGACGCAAGCGTCAGCAGGTTACCGCCATCGCGGCGTTCGATATCGGTTACCCGTTCGCGCAGCCATTGCAGCGCCGGATGGCGCGGCTGCGCGCGCAGCGTTTCGCGCAGGTAGCGGCCGTACTCGCGGCGCGGCACGAAGCTGCTGGACAGCGCCTCGGCCACGCCGGCATCACCATTGGACAGGAAGCGCACGAAGTGTCCCGGGTCTTCGGCGAACGCACTCATCCGGCCGGCGGTGACGTTGAGCAGGTGCGCGGGCTGCTGGGTGGCGTAGGCGGCGCCGCGGGCCAGTTCGGCGGCGGGCTCGATGATGGCGACGCGCAGGCGGCAGGCGGGATCGGCCAGCAGGCGGGTGGCGACCAGCACGCCGGCGGCGCCGCCACCGACGATGGCGACATCGACGCCGGAAGGCCCGGCGGATTCAAGGGACATGGGCAAGCGACAGGAGCTCCGGAGCCGGCATTGTAATTGCCGGCGGAGCGGCGCCGCTGGCCGTCATCCACGGGTCATCCCGGCGACACCGGCCGGTCACCGCCGTCGCCGAGGCTGTGCCGCGACCAGCCCGTGCTGGCGGAGTCGCCCATGCGCTACGGCATCGTTACCGAAACCTATCCGCCCGAAGTCAACGGCGTGGCGCTGACCGTGCAAGGGCTGGAACAGGGCCTGCGCCAGCGCGGCCATGAAGTGGCGATGGTGCGCCCGCGACAGGATGGCGAAGCCGATCCTCCTGCCGACACGCTGCTGGTGCGCGGCGCCGCCCTGCCCCGCTATCCCGGCCTGAAGTTCGGCCTGCCCGCCACCCGCCTGCTGCATGCGCACTGGCGGCAGGCGCGTCCCGATGCGATCTACGTGGCCACCGAAGGCCCGCTGGGCTGGTCGGCGCTGCGCGCCGCGCGCAGGCTCGGGATCCCGGCCGCCACCGGCTTCCATACCCGCTTCGACGACTACGTGCGCAGCTATGGTGCGCCGTGGCTGGAAGGCACGGCGCTGCGCTGGATGCGGCATTTCCACAACGGCGCGCAGGCAACGCTGGTGCCGACGCTGGAACTGCAGGCGTTCCTGCAGGCGCAGCAGTTCCGCAGCGTAGTCCGGCTGTCGCGCGCGGTGGACACCACGGCGTTCCATCCCGACCACCGCGATGAAGCGCTGCGGCGGGATTGGGGATTGGATCCGCACGCGCTGGCGGTCATCCACGTCGGCCGCATCGCGCCAGAGAAGAACCTGCCGCTGGCGGTGCGCGCGTTCCGCGAGCTGCAGCGGGTGCGCCCGGAAGCGCGCTTCGCCTGGGTCGGCGACGGCCCCGCGCGCGAAGCGCTGCAGCGCGAGAACCCGGACTTCGTCTTCTGCGGCATCCAGCGCGGCGAAACGCTGGGCCGGCACTTCGCCAGCGCCGACCTGTTCCTGTTCCCCAGCCGCAGTGAAACCTTCGGCAACGTCACGCTGGAAGCGTTGGCCAGCGGCGTGCCGGTGGTCGCCTTCGACTACGGCGCCGCGCGCGAATTCCTGCGCGACGGCGTCCACGGCGCGGCGGTTGCGCTGCACGACGATGCGGGCTTCATCGCTGCCGCCCTGCGCCTGGCCGGCGACGACGGACTGCGCGCACGCATGCGCCCGGCGTGCCGCGACGCGGTGGCGGCACTGCGCCCGGCGCGGGTGGCCGAGGCCTTCGACCACCTCCTGCAATCGCTGGCCATACGGAGCGATATCCATGCCGCGCCCACCGTCCCCTGAGCGACCGCTGTCGATGGAACACGGCTGGTGCCTACGCGCCAACGCGCTGTGCGCGCACCGCCTGCCGTTCCGCTATTTCGCCACCGTCAGCCGGCTCGGCGACGGCATCTTCTGGTACGCGCTGATGGGGCTGCTGGTGGCGCTGGATGGGCTGGATGGCCTGCGCGCCTCGCTGCATCTGGCCGCCACCGGTTGCGTAGCGCTGCTGCTGTACCGGCGACTGAAGCGTTGGACCCGGCGCCCGCGTCCCTTCGCCAGCGACCTGCGCATCCGTGCCTGGGTGGCGCCGCTGGACGAGTTCAGCTTCCCGTCCGGGCATACCCTGCACGCAGTCGCCTTCAGCGTGGTGGCGGTGGCGCACTACCCGCTACTGGCCTGGCTGCTGGTGCCGTTCACCGCCAGCGTCGCGCTGTCCCGCGTGGTACTGGGCCTGCACTATCCCAGCGACGTGCTGGCCGCCACCGGCATCGGCGGCGCGCTGGCCGCGGCATCGCTGTGGCTGGCACGGATGATCGGGATGGGGCCGCTGTAGGACCACGCGGCGAAAGCGCAGGCATCGGCACCAGCAGGGCCCCGTTACAATCGGGGCCTGCCCAGGGAGCCCGCATGAACCTCGATCTTTCCGGCAAGCACGCGCTGGTCTGCGGCGCCACCGAAGGCATCGGCCGCGCCGCCGCCATGGAGCTGGCGCAGCTCGGCGCAGACGTCACCCTGCTGGCGCGTCGCGAGGAGGTGCTGCGCGACATCGCCACGATGCTGCCGCGCGCGCAGGGGCAAGCGCATGACTGCCTCGTCGCCGATGTCGCCGACACCGACGCCCTGCGCGGTGCCGTGGCCGCGCTGGCGGCGCGCGCGCCGGTGCACATCCTGATCAACAACACCGGTGGCCCGCCCGGCGGCCCGGCGCATGCCGCCTCCATCGACGCCTACCTCGATGCCTTCCGCAAGCACCTGCTCGCCAACCAGACGCTGGTGCAGGCGTTGCTGCCGGGCATGCGCGCGGCGCGCTGGGGCCGCATCGTCAACGTGATCTCGACCTCGGTGTACGAACCGATCCCCAACCTCGGCGTCTCCAACACCATCCGCGGCGCGGTGGCCAGCTGGGCCAAGACCCTCTCGCGCGAACTCGGCGGCGGCGGCATCACCGTCAACAATGTGCTGCCCGGCTACACCCGCACGCGCCGGCTGGAACAGATCCTGGCCGACCGCAGCGCGGCCTCCGGCAAGACCCGGGACGAGGTGGCGCAGGCGATGCTGGCCACGGTGCCCGCGGGCCGCTTCGCCGAAGCCGAAGAACCCGGCGGCGTGATCGCCTTCCTGTGCAGCCCGGCCGCGGGCTACGTCAACGGCCAGTCCATCGCGGTGGACGGCGGCCGCATGCAGTCGATCTGAGCCGATGCCGGAAGGTCCGGAAATCCGCCGCGCCGCCGACCGCCTGGCCGCGGCGGTGGCCGGGCAGACCGTGCTGCGGGCACGGTTCGCGTTCGCGCAGCTGCAGCGTTTCGAACGCGAGCTGGTGGGCAGCCGCATCCTCTCCATCACCCCGCGCGGCAAGGCGCTGCTGACCGCCTTCGACAACGGCTGGACGCTGTACACCCACAACCAGCTGTACGGCGTGTGGAAGGTGGCGCAGCCGGGCCAGCGCCCGGACACCACGCGCAGCCTGCGCGTGGCGCTGGACACGGCCAGTGCGGCGATCCTGCTGTATTCGGCCTCCGACATCGAACTGTGGCGCAGCGACGAGATCGAGGCGCATCCGTTCCTGCAGGGGTTGGGGCCGGACGTGCTGGATCCTGCGCTGGATGTGGATGCCGTCGCCGCGCGCCTGCAGTCGCCGGCCTTCCGCGGCCGTGCGCTGGGCGCGCTGCTGCTGGACCAGGGCTTCCTTGCCGGGATGGGCAACTACCTGCGCGCGGAGGTGCTGTTCGATGCCGGCCTGCATCCGGCCTCACGCCCGCGCGATCTGGACGCGATGCAGAACACGCGGCTCGCCCGGGCGCTGCTGGCGATCCCCCGCCACAGCTACGCCACCCGCGGCATCGAGCCCACGAAGGGCATGCGCGCCGACTACCTGGCGCACGAAGGCGAGCGCTTCCGCTTCCATGTATTCAAGCGCGAGGGCCAGCCCTGCGAGCGCTGCGGCACCCCGATCGCACGCATCGCCAGCCAGTCGCGGCCCTTGTTCCTGTGCCCGCATTGCCAGCCATCACGCCCGCCGCAGTAAACTGGCGGGATGCGACGGTTCGGACATGTCATCGGCGCGGCCCGCGGCGAAGCGACCAGCACCCGCTGGCTGCCAGTCTTCGATCCCGCACATGCGCAACCGTATGCACAGGTCGCCGATGGCGATGCCGCCGATGTCGAGGCGGCGATTGCAGCCGCCGAAGCCGCGGCGCCGGCTTGGGCCGCGCTGCGCCCCAGCGAGCGCGCGCGCCACCTGGAACGGTTGGCCGATGCGCTGGAAGCCCAGCTCGAGGCGTTCGCCCATGCCGAAGCCATCGACGCCGGCAAGCCGCTAGCGCTGGCGCGCGACATCGAGATCCCGCGGGCGATTTCCAACCTGCGCTTCTTCGCCCACGCCGCCACCCAATTCGCCAGCGAATCCCACCATGGCGAAGCCGGCCTGAACTACACCCTGCGCCTGCCGCTGGGCGTGGTGGGCTGCATCAGCCCGTGGAACCTGCCGCTGTACCTGTTCACGTGGAAGATCGCGCCGGCGCTGGCTGCCGGCAACGCGGTGGTGGCCAAGCCTTCGGAAATCACCCCCGCCACCGCCACCCTGCTCTGCCAGCTGGCGCTGGATGTCGGCCTGCCGCCGGGCGTGCTCAACCTCGTCCACGGCCTGGGCCCGAACGTGGGCGAAGCGTTGGTGGCGCACCCGCGGGTCAAGGCGATCTCGTTCACCGGCAGCACCACGGTGGGCCGGCGCATTGCCGGCATCGCAGGGCCGCTGCTGAAGAAGGTCTCGCTGGAACTGGGCGGCAAGAACGCCACGCTGGTGTTCGCCGACAGCGACTGGCGCGCCAACCTCGACACTCTGGTGCGCAGTGCGTTCCAGAACAGCGGGCAGATCTGCCTGTGCGGCTCGCGGCTGCTGGTGGAACGCGGCATCCATGACGAGTTCCGCGACGCCTTCGTCGAACGCGCCAGCGCGCTGCGGCTGGGCCCGCCGCTGGAGCCCGACACCCAGCTAGGCCCGATGGTGTCGCAGGCCCATTTCGACAAGGTGCTGGGCTGCATCGAGCGCGCGCGCAGCGAGGGCGGCCGGGTGCTGTGCGGCGGCGAGGCGCTGGACCACCCGGGCTGGTTCATCGCCCCCACCGTGATCGAAGGCCTGGGCCCAGGCTGCGCGACCAACCGCGAGGAAATCTTCGGCCCGGTGGTGACGCTGCAGCCCTTCGACGACGATGCCACGGCGCTGGCGCTGGCCAACGCCTCCGACTACGGCCTGTCCGCCAGCGTGTGGACGCGCGACCTAGCCCGTGCGCATGGCATGGCCGCGCAGCTGCGCACCGGCATCGTGTGGATCAACAGCTGGCTGATGCGCGACCTGCGCACGCCGTTCGGCGGCAGCCAGGCGTCCGGGCTCGGCCGCGAAGGCGGGCTGGAAGCCATGCGCTTCTTCACCGAACCGCGCAACGTCGGCATCGCCCTTCCCCCCATTCCCCCACAAGGCAACACATGAAAAAGGAACTCGACACCCTACTACGCAACAACCAGGGCTGGGCCGAACGCGTCACCCGCGAGGACCCGACCTTCTTCGAACGCCTGTCCAAGCAGCAGGCACCCAAATATTTGTGGATCGGCTGCTCGGACTCGCGCGTGCCCGCCAACCAAGTCATCGACCTGGTGCCGGGCGAGGTGTTCGTCCATCGCAACATCGCCAACGTGATGGTGCACACCGACCTCAACTGCATGTCCACCATCCAGTTCGCGGTCGACGTCCTCAAGGTGCGGCACATCCTGGTGGTGGGGCACTACGGCTGCGGCGGCGTCGGCGCGGCCCTGCACGGCACCCGGCTGGGGCTGGCCGACAACTGGATCCGCCATGTCGGCGACGTGGCGCAAAAACACGCCGGACTGCTAGGGCAGCTCCCGGCGGAAGCGCGCCACGACACCCTGTGCGAGCTCAATGCCATCGAACAGGCGGAAAACGTCTGCCTGACCACCGTGGTGCAGGACGCCTGGGCGCGCGGCCAGCAGCTGGCGGTGCACGGCTGGGTCTACAGCCTGGCCGATGGCAAGGTGCGCGAACTGGCGATGGACGTCGATGCGCCGGAGGCACTCGCCTCCGTTTACGCCGCGGCCATCGCGAGCGTGCGCGGGCGTCGCGGAATCAGCGGGTGACGCTTCCCGGCATCCACGCCGCCGCCGCGCCCAAGGCGGTAGGCCACTACCCACATGCGCGCCGCGTGGGTTGCCTGCTGTTCCTGTCCGGCATCGGCCCGCGCCATCCCGCCGACGACTCCATCCCCGGCAACGACTACTTCGCCGACGGGCGGGTGCGCCGCTACGACATCGAGGCACAGGCGCGCGCGGTGCTGGCGAACGTGCGCGCGGTGCTGGAAGCCAGCGGCGCGCGCTGGGAGGACCTGATCGACGTGACCGTGTTCCTGACCGACATGGCACGCGACTTCCGGGCATGGAACGCGGTCTGGGCCGAGCACTTCCCGGATCCGGCCAGCGCGCCCTGCCGCACCACGGTCGGCATCACCGCGCTGCCCACCTCGATCGCCATCGAACTCAAGTGCATCGCCCGCATCGAGGACTGAAGCCATGTTGCCCGCCGCCTTCAACCTGCACGCCTGGATCGAGGAGCACCGCCACCTGCTGCAGCCGCCGGTGGGCAACAAGTGCATCGTCCAGGACGACTTCATCGTGATGGTGGTCGGCGGGCCGAACGCGCGCACCGACTACCACTACGAGGAAGGGCCCGAGTGGTTCTACCAGCTGGAAGGCGAGATGGTGCTGCGCGTGCAGGAGGACTTCGACGGCGAGCGCGGCACCCCGCGCGACATCCCGATCCGTGCCGGCGAGGTCTTCTACCTGCCGCCGCGGGTACCGCATTCGCCGCAGCGCATGGCCGGCTCGGTAGGGCTGGTGATCGAGCGCAAGCGCCTGCCGCACGAGGACGACGCGCTGATGTGGTTCTGCGTGGCCTGCAACCACCGGCTGTACGCGGACTTCTTCCACCTGGTCGACATCGAGCAAGACTTCCTGCGGGTGTTCGAGACGTTCTACCGCGACGACCACCTGCGCACCTGCAAGCAGTGCGGCACGCTCAACCCGCGACCGGGCCGCTACGAGCAGCCGGCGGAATAGCCCCGGGAGCGCACTTCCACCGGGCGCCCGCCGGCGTCGCCGAAGCAAAGAAAAAGCGGGCCAAGGCCCGCTTTTTCGTGTCCGGCCGGGGATGCGGCGATTACTCGCCGGTGCCCTCGCCTTCGGTCACGGCCTTGATCGACAGGCGGATGCGGCCCTGCTTGTCGACTTCCAGCACCTTGACCTTGACCATGTCGCCTTCCTTCAGCTTGTCGGAGACCTTCTCCACGCGCTCGCTGGAGATCTGCGAGACGTGGACCAGGCCGTCCTTGCCGGGGGCGATGGTCACGAACGCGCCGAAGTCCATGATCTTGGCGACCTTGCCTTCGTAGATCCGGCCCGGCTCTACGTCCGAGGTGATCTGCTCGATGCGCGACTTGGCGGCCTGGCCGGCGGCGGCGTTCACCGAGGCGATGGTGATGGTGCCGTCGTCCTGGATGTCGATCTGGGTGCCGGTTTCCTTGGTGATCGCCTGGATCACCGAGCCGCCCTTGCCGATCACTTCGCGGATCTTGTCCGGATGGATCTTGATGGTCAGCAGGCGCGGCGCGAACTCGGACAGCTCACCGCGCGGCGCGGTCAGGGCGTTGGCCATTTCGCCGAGGATGTGCAGGCGGCCGGCCTTGGCCTGCGCCAGCGCCACCTTCATGATCTCCTCGGTGATGCCCTGGATCTTGATGTCCATCTGCAGGGCCGAGATGCCGTTGCTGGTGCCGGCGACCTTGAAGTCCATGTCGCCGAGGTGGTCCTCGTCGCCGAGGATGTCGGACAGCACCACGAAGTCGTTGCCTTCCTTCACCAGGCCCATCGCGATGCCCGCGACCGGCGCCTTCACCGGCACGCCCGCGTCCATCAGCGCCAGCGAGGAACCGCAGACCGAGGCCATCGAGGAGGAGCCGTTCGACTCGGTGATCTCGGACACCACGCGGATGGTGTACGGGAATGCCTCCATGGTCGGCATCACCGCCAGCACGCCGCGCTTGGCGAGGCGGCCGTGGCCGATCTCGCGGCGCTTCGGGCCCATCATGCGGCCGGCTTCGCCCACCGAGTAGGGGGGGAAGTTGTAGTGGAACAGGAAGTGTTCCTTGTACTCGCCGGCGACGGCGTCGATGACCTGGCCGTCACGCGCGGTGCCGAGGGTCACGGCGACGATCGCCTGCGTCTCGCCGCGGGTGAACAGCGAGGAGCCATGCACGCGCGGCAGCACACCGACCTTGGAGCTGATCGGGCGGACGGTATCGAGCGCGCGGCCGTCGATGCGGACCTTGGTGGCCAGCACCGAGCCACGCATGGTCTGGTATTCCAGCTCGCCGAATTCCTTCGACATCTCGCCGGCGCTCCAGCCCGCTTCCTCGGCGCGACCGGCCAGGGCCTGCATCACGTCCTTCTTGATCGCGGAGATGGCGTCGCGGCGCTGCAGCTTGTCACGCACCTGGAACGCTTCGACCAGCTGGTTGCCCACCGCTTCCTTCAGCGCGTTGACCAGCGCGTCGTTGCGGGCCGGCGCCTTCCAGTCCCACGGCTTGGTGCCGGCGGCGGTGACCAGTTCGTTGATCGTGTTGATGGCCACCTGCATGTGCTTGTGGCCGAACATCACCGCGCCCAGCATCACGTCCTCGGACAGCTCGGCGGCTTCCGACTCGACCATCAGCACGGCTTCGCTGGTGCCGGCGACCACCAGCTCGAGCTGGGATTCCTTCAGCTCGCTGACGGTCGGGTTGAGCAGGTACTGGCCACCCTTGTAGCCGACCTTGGCCGCGCCGATCGGGCCCTGGAACGGGGCGCCGGTCAGGGCGACGGCGGCGGAGCAGCCGATCAGCGCCAGGATGTCGCCGTCCACTTCCGGGTTCAGCGACATCACCGTGGCGATGACCTGCACTTCGTTCTTGAATTCTTCCGGGAACAGCGGTCGGATCGGGCGGTCGATCAGGCGGCTGGTCAGGGTTTCCTTCTCGGTGGCGCGGCCTTCGCGCTTGAAGAAGCCACCCGGGATGCGGCCACCGGCATAGAACTTCTCCTGGTAGTCAACGGTCAGCGGGAAGAAATCCTGCCCTTCGCGCTGGGTCTTGGCCGCCACGGCGGTGCACAGCACCACGGTGCCGTCGCACGACACCATCACCGCGCCGCCTGCCTGGCGTGCGATCTCGCCGGTTTCGAGGGTGACGGTCTGGTTGCCGTACTGGAAGGTCTTGCTGATCTTCGCCACTTGGGAATCCTTGGTTTGACTGGTTCATCGACGCAGGCAAGCCCCGCTTGCTGCGCTGCATCGCGACATGCGATGCGGGGTTGCGGACTGGCCGCGATCGGGTGGAACGGGTACCGCAGAAACGAACCGCGGCGCATTCCTGCGCCGCGGTGGGTGTCCTCTTAGCGACGCAGGCCGAGCTTGCCGATCAGCGCCTTGTAGCGTTCCGCATCCTTCTGGTGCAGGTAGTCGAGCAGGCTGCGACGACGGTTGACCATCATCAGCAGGCCGCGGCGGCTGTGGTGGTCCTGCTTGTGGGCCTTGAAGTGCTCGGTGAGCTGCTCGATGCGGGCGGTCAGCAGGGCGACCTGGACTTCCGGCGAGCCGGTGTCGTTGTCGCCGCGCTTGTGTTCGTTGATGACTTTCTGGGTATCGATGGACATGGTTGCCTCGTAGTCGCGTGGCCGGCAGGAACGGGCGAAGAATGCATCGCCCGCACCGCACGGCTCGCCGTGATGATGCGGATGGAAAGAAGATTTGCCCGGATGAGCAGCGGGATTATAGCCCGCGCCGTGAGTCACGGGCAATGCGGCGTCTCGGCCGGCCCGCCGGTACAGGCAGCCCAGCGGAACAAACGCGCCGGGCGCAGCCCGCCCTCGGCATCGACATCGCCCAGGCCCAAGCCGCGCCCCTGCTCGTCGAGGATCGCCACTTGCAGGCCACGCGGCGGATACGGGCCGCGCAGGCCCTGGCCGCGCCCCAGCCGCTGCGCCTGCGCCGCGTTGACCCGGACCTCCGGCCACGAGGCCATGCCGGCCTCTATCGGCAACAGGCAGGCATCGAGCACGCGTTCCCCGGCCTGCTCGCGCAGTTCCTCCAGCGCCGCCAGCGTCCACATCCGCGGCTCGCGGAACGGATCCACCCACAGCCGGCGCAGTTGCGCCACGTGGGCGCCGCAGCCCAACAGCTCGCCGAGGTCGCGCACGAGGCTGCGCACGTAGGTGCCGGAACCGCATTCCACGTGCAGGCGCAGGTTGGGAGACGCGCCGTTCTCCAGCTGGCCGTCCAGCAGGTCGGCGGCATTGAGCAGGTCGAAGGCGTGGACGTCGACCTCGCGCGGCTCGACCTCGATCACCTCGCCGCGGCGGGCCTTGGCGTAGAGCGGCTCGCCGCCGCGCTTGAGCGCCGAATAGATCGGCGGCCGCTGCTGGATGCGCCCGGTGAAGGTCCGCAGCGCCGCGTCGATGGCGTCGATGGTGAGCGGCGGCACCGGCCGCTCGCGCAGCACCTGGCCGTCGGCATCGTCGGTATCGGTGACCACGCCCAGCCGGGCCACGGTTTCGTAGGCCTTGCGCGCACCCAGCAGGCCGCCGGCGATCTTGGTGGCCTCGCCGAAGCAGACCGGCAGCAGCCCGGTGGCCAGCGGATCGAGGCTGCCGGTGTGGCCGCCCTTCTCGGCGCGGAACAGGTGGCGCACGCGCTGCAGGGCCTGGTTGGACGACAGGCCCTGCGGCTTGTCCAGCAGCAGGATGCCGTCCAGGCGGCGGAACACGGTGCGCGGGCGGCGCTCGCGCGGGTTATTCGGCGTCGCCACTGCCGTGCAGGTCGGGCAGGTCGCGCAGCAGGTTGTCGATGCGTTCGCCGCGATCCACCGATTCGTCGTAGTGGAAATGCAGCTCCGGCACGTGCCGCATCTTCACCGCGCGCGCCAGCTGGTAGCGGATCTCCGGGGCCAGCGCCTTCAGCGCCTTGACCGTCGCCGCCGCCCGGTCGACCTGCAGCACCGTCACGAACACCTTGGCGTGCGCCATGTCGCGGGTCACTTCGACGTCGGACACGCTGGACGAGGCCAGGCCGTGCTCGCGCACGGCGGCGTGCACCAGCGTGCCCAGCTCTCGGCGGAGCTGGGCGGACACCCGGTCGGTGCGGTGGAAGGATTTCTGCGCCATGGCGGGAGGCACGCCTTACAGCGTGCGCTGCACCTCGATGCGCTCGAAGCATTCGATCTGGTCGCCCGGCTTGACGTCGTTGTACGCCTTCACGCCGATGCCGCACTCGGTGTTGACGCGGACTTCGTCCACGTTCTCCTTGAAGCGGCGCAGCGATTCCAGCTCGCCCTCGAAGACCACCACGCTGTCGCGCAGCACGCGGATCGGCTTGGACTTCTTGACCACGCCCTCCACCACCATGCAGCCAGCAACCGCGCCGAACTTGGAGCTGCGGAACACGTCGCGGACCTCGGCGATGCCGATGATCTCCTCGCGGATTTCCTTGCCCAGCACGCCGGAAGCGATCTGCTTCACCTGGTCGATGACGTCGTAGATGATCGAGAAGTAGCGCAGGTCGACGCCGTTGCCTTCGATGACCTTGCGGGCGGACGCATCGGCGCGCACGTTGAAGCCGATCACGGTGGCCTTCGAGGTCATCGCCAGCTGGGCGTCGGACTCGGTGATGCCGCCGACGCCGGAGCCGATCACGTTGATCCGGATCTGCTCGTTGGACAGGCCGGTCAGCGCCTCGCGCAGGGCCTGCATGGTGCCGTGCACGTCGGCCTTGACCACCAGGTTGAGGGACAGCTGCGCCGCACCCTCGCCCATCTGCGCCATGATGTCTTCCATGCGGTTGCCCGCGGACGCCACCAGCCGCATCTCGCGACGCTTGGTGTCGCGCTGCTGGGCAACGTCCTTGGCCAGGCGCTCGTCGGCGACGACGACGAAGTCATCGCCCGCCTCCGGTACGCCGGACAGGCCGAGGATCTGCACCGGGATCGACGGGCCGGCGGACTGCACCTGGCTGCCGGTCTCGTCGAACAGCGCGCGCACGCGGCCGTACTGGATGCCGCAGACCAGGTAGTCGCCCTTGGACAACAGGCCCTGCTGCACCAGCACCGTGGCGACCGGGCCGCGGCCCTTGTCGAGCGCGGATTCGATGACCACGCCGGTGGCGCGGCCTTCCGGCACCGCCTGCAGGTCGAGCACTTCCGCCTGCAGCGAAACCGCGTCGAGCAGGTCGTCCACGCCCAGGCCGGTCTTGGCCGACAGCTCCACCATCTGCACGTCGCCGCCGAAATCCTCGGCGACCACGTCGTGCGCCAGCAGGTCGTTCTTGACCCGCGACGGATCGGCGTCGGACTTGTCGATCTTGTTGATGGCGACGATCAGCGGCACCTTCGCCGCCTTCGCGTGCTGGATCGCCTCCACCGTCTGCGGCATCACGCCGTCATCGGCCGCGACCACCAGGATCACGATGTCGGTCAGCTTGGCGCCACGCTGGCGCATGTGGGTGAACGCCGCGTGGCCGGGGGTGTCGAGGAAGCTGATCACGCCCTTCGGCGTGGTCACGTGGTAGGCGCCGATGTGCTGGGTGATGCCGCCGGCTTCGCCGGTGGCGACCTTGGTGCGGCGGATGTAGTCCAGCAGCGAGGTCTTGCCGTGGTCGACGTGGCCCATGATGGTGACCACCGGCGGACGCGGGGTCTTGTCGCCCTGCACTTCCTCGGCGTGCGCCAGCAGCTCGGATTCGGCGTCGCCCGCATCGGCATGCACGGCCTTGTGGCCGAGTTCCTCGGTGACCAGCGCCGCGGTGTCGTGGTCGATGGTCTGGGTGATGGTGGCCATCACGCCCATCTTGAACAGCGCCTTCACCACTTCGCCGCCCTTCAGCGCCAGTTTCTGGGCGAGGTCGCCGACGGTGATCGCATCGCCGATGGCGATTTCGCGGATCACCGGCGCGGTGGGCTTGTTGAAGCCGGTGCCCGTGCGCGACTGGTCCAGCGAGCGCTTGGCCGGCTTGCCGCGGCCACGCGGCGCATTGCTGCGGCGCGCGCGGTCGGACGGGGACAGGTGCAGCTGGCCGGCGAAGCGCGCGGTGCTGTCGTCGTCCTCGACGCCGGCCTGCATGACGTGCGAGCCGCGGTGCGCGGGCTTGCCCTTGGCGTGCGCAGCGCCCTTGTCGGCCTCGCGCACCGGTGCGGCCGGCTTCGGCGCATGGCCGTGGCCATGGCCCTTGGGCTTGCCGGATTCCTCCAGCGCAACCTCGGCGGCGGCGGCGGCCTCGGCGGCGGCGCGCTCGGCGCTTTCCTGCTCGCGGCGACGGATCTCCGCCAGCTCCTCGGCCCGCTGCCGGTCCTTTTCAGCCAGCGCCTGCTGCTCCGCGACGTTGCGCGCGCGGGATTCCTCCAGCTTGCGCAGCGCATCGGCACGCTCGGCGTCCAGCTTTTCGTTCGCGCTCAGCGGCCGGCCTTCGCCAGGCTTCAGGGTGATCTTCTTGCGGGTCACCACCTCGACGGTGCTGGCGCTGCGGCCGGCCTTGCCGCCGCCGCCCACGGTGATCTCCTGCTTGCGGCTGCGGCTCAGGGTGATCTTGCCCGGCGCGATGACTTCCTCGGCCGGCTTGTCGGCCTTGCCGTGCGCGCGGCGCAGGAAGCCGTGCAGCTTGAGTTTCTCGGCGCTGGTGATGACCTGGTCGGGACCGCTGAACTTCATGCCGGCCTCGGCCAGCTGTTCCAGCAGTTTATCGACCGGCGTGTTCACCAGTTCGGCCAGCTTGCGGATGGTGGTTTGCTGCGACATTCGGTTTCCGGTGTCTTTGGCCGCCACGGGGGCGACCGAATCTGTGGATTGTAGGGCGGGCTCCAGCCCGCCGGCCAATCAGGCAGCACGGGCCGGGGCCCGCGCCGTGCCAGGCGTCATTCGAACCAGTGCTTGCGCGCTTCCATGATCAGCACCGCGGCGCGTTCCTCGCCCATGCCCTCGAGGTCGGCGATCTCGTCGGTTGCGGCTTCGGCCAGCTCCTCGCGGGTGCGCACGCCACGCTCGGCCAGTGCATAGGCGGTGGTTTCGTCCATGCCTTCGAGCGAAAGCAGGTCCTCGGCCGGCTGGTTTTCCTCCAGGGTCTCCTCGGCCGCCAGCGCCTCGTTGAGCAACGCATCGCGGGCGCGCGAGCGCAGCTCCTCGACGATGTCCTCGTCGAAGCCCTCGACCGCCAGCAGCTCCGCCACCGGCACGTAGGCCACTTCCTCGACGGTGCTGAAGCCTTCGCTGACCAGGATGCCGGCGATTTCCTCGTCCACTTCCAGCTTGTCCATGAACAGCTGGCGGGCGGCGGCCTGCTCGGCCTCGGACTTGGCCTGCACCTGGTCGGCGGTCATCACGTTGAGCTGCCAACCGGTCAGCCGGCTGGCCAGGCGCACGTTCTGGCCGCCGCGGCCGATCGCCTTGGCGAGGTTCTCCTCGGCCACGGCGAGGTCCATCGAATGCTTGTCCTCGTCGACGATGATCGACTGCACCTCGGCCGGCGCCATCGCGTTGATGACGAACTGGGCGGGGTTGTCGCTCCACAGGATGATATCCACGCGCTCGCCGTTGAGCTCGTTGGTCACCGCCTGCACGCGCGAACCGCGCATGCCGATGCAGGCGCCGATCGGATCGGTGCGGTTGTCGTGGGCGAGCACGGCGATCTTGGCGCGGTCGCCCGGGTCGCGGGCGCAGCCCATGATCGAGACCAGGCCCTGGCCGACTTCCGGCACCTCGAGCTTGAACAGCTCGATCATGAATTCAGGCGCGGCGCGGCTGATGAACAGCTGCGGGCCGCGCGGCTCGCTGCGCACGTCGAACAGGTAACCGCGCACGCGGTCGCCGGTACGCAGCACGTCGCGCGGGATGCCCTTGTCCTTGGAGATGATCGCCTCGGCGTTGCCGCCCAGGTCGACGTAGACGTTGCCGCGCTCGACGCGCTTGACCACGCCGGTGACCAGCTCGCCCACGCGGTCCTTCCATGCATCGACCACCTGCTGGCGCTCGGCCTCGCGCACCCGCTGCACGATCACCTGCTTGGCGGCCTGCGCGGCGATGCGGCCGAACTCAGGATTATCGATCTGTTCTTCGATGTAGTCGCCGACCTCGACCTCGTCGCTCTCGTCCAGCGCGTCCATCAGGCGCACCTGGCGATCCGGGGATTCCATCACCACGTCGTCGGCCACCACTTCCCAGCGGCGGAAGGTCTCGTAGCTACCGTCCTTGGGATCGATCTGCACGCGTACCAGCACGTCCTGCTCGGCGTATTCGGCGCGCTTCTTCGCGGCCGACGCCAGCGCGGCTTCGATGGCCTCGAGGATCACCGATTCCGGCACGCCCTTCTCGGCCGCGACCGCATCGACGACCAGCAACAGTTCCTTGCTCATGCCCGCTTACTCCGCATCGGGCGACCCGCTGGCCGCCGGCTTGTTGGTTGGATTCTTCTTCGCCGCGGGCTTGCCCGCCGCGCCTTGTTTCTTGCCCGGTTGCTTCTGCTTGCCCGGACGCATGTCGCGCCCGGACTTGTCCAGCGCCGGCGCCAGGCCCAGTGCGGCCCAGTCGGGGACCAGCCGCGCCTTGTCGATATTGGCCGCGGCCACCGCGAATTCCGCGCCGTCCACGTCGAACACCACGGTGTCGCCGTCCACGCGCAGGATCGCGCCCTGCAGCCGGCGGCGGCCGTCCTGCGGCAGCTTCAGGGTGACCTTGGCGCTCTCGCCGACGAAGCGGGCGAACTGCGCCGCGCCGAACAGCGGGCGGTCGATCCCCGGCGAAGACACCTCGAGGGTGTAATTGCCGGTGATCGGATCCTCGACGTCGAGCTGCGCGGACACTTCGCGGCTGACCGCTTCGCATTCCTCGATGCCGACGCTGCGGGCCTCGGCTTCCGCCTGCGGCACGTCGATGTACAGGCGCACGGTGGCGCCGCCCGGTGCGGGCAGGTATTCGATGCCAAGCAGCTCCAACCCCATCGATGCGACGGTGGGCGAAAGCAACGCGGCGATGTCATCGGCCTTGTCTGTCACGTCTTCCTGCCGGAAACCTGAAATGCGGAACCAAAACCCAGAAACGAAAAAAGGGCCCTCTGGGCCCTTTTCCGATGACGCTGGATTGCGAAAGCTTGGAGGGACTTTCGCGGCCCGAGCCTAGTGTCGAAACGCAACACTGGAACTTGGTAGCGGGGGCAGGATTTGAACCTGCGACCTTCGGGTTATGAGCCCGACGAGCTGCCAGACTGCTCCACCCCGCAGCAGAGTCGCTCATTGTAGGGAAGCCGCCGCATTCGCGCAAGCACTTTCACCAAAGACATTCCATCAAGGCCATCGCTTGCAGTGCCTGCACGCCGGCAGGCACCGCGGCGATGCCGTCACGCCAACGGAAACGGCGGACGGATGCCTGCCGCCAACCGCGTCCCCAGCCAAACCAGCAGTAGCCCCGCGGCCAGCGTCGTACCGAGATAGACCAGCGCCACGCCAGCGCGCGGCGAACGCGCCAGCAGCAGGCATTCCAGCATCAGCGAAGAATAGGTGGTCAGCCCGCCGAGCAAGCCAACGATCAGGAAGGCACGCCAATACAACGCCTGCGGGCCACGCCCCTCCAGCCATACCGCCAGGAAGCCGATCGCGAACGAACCGACCAGGTTGGCGGCCAGCGTGCCCCACGGGAAACCTTCGCCCAGCCGGCGCAACAGCGCGCCACCCAGCCAGAAGCGCCCGGCCGCGCCCAACGCGCCGCCGCACATTACCAGCGCCAGCTGCTGCCACCAAATCGTCGCCACCATTCGCTCCTCGCCTGCCTTCGCAGCGCGCGCCTGCCCTTCGGCGGCGCAGTATGCCTAGCCGCCAGATCCACCGCGCGCGCGGGCGCGCGCCTCGCGCAGGGCGTCGAGTTTTTCCTTGAGCTTGATCTCCAGCCCGCGCGCCACCGGCCGGTAGTAGGTGCGTTCGCCCATGCCGTCGGGGAATGCAGCCTGGTCGAGGGCGATGCCGCCTTCCACGTCATGGTCGTACTGGTAGCCCTTGCCGTGGCCCAGCGACTGCATCAGCCGGGTCGGGGCGTTGCGCAGGTGCATCGGTACCGGCTGCGTACCCAGCGCGGCGATGTCCGCGCGCGCGGCCTTCAGCGCCATGTAGCTGGCGTTGGACTTGGCGGTGCTGGCGAGGTAGATGGCCAGGTTGGACAGCGCGATGTCGCCCTCCGGCGCACCGATGCGGTCGTAGGCGTTCCACACGTTGATTGCCATTTCCAGCGCGCGCGGATCGGCCAGGCCGACGTCCTCCACCGCCATGATGGTGAGCCGGCGCAACAGGTAGGACGGATCGCAGCCGCCATCGAGCATGCGCGCCAGCCAGTAGATCGCGCCGTCCGGGTTGGAGCTGCGCACCGACTTGTGCAGCGCGGAGATCTGGTCGTAGAACTGGTCGCCGCCCTTGTCGAAGCGGCGGGTGCGGTCGGCCAGCACCTGGTGGAGGGTAGCCTCGGTGATCTCGCCACCCTCGCCTTCCGCGATGTCGGCGGCGATCTCCAGCAGGGTCAGCGCGCGGCGGACGTCGCCATCGGCCGCGGACGCGATTTCATCCAGCGCTACATCGTCGATGCGCAGGCCACGCCCGCCCAGCCCGCGCCCGTCATCCTCCAGCGCCTGCCGCAGCGCGCGCGCGATGTCCGGCGCCGACACCGCTTCCAGCACGTGCACGCGGCAGCGCGACAGCAGCGCGGAGTTCAGTTCGAACGAGGGGTTCTCGGTGGTGGCGCCGACGAACAGGATGGTGCCGCGCTCGATATGCGGCAGGAACGCGTCCTGCTGCACCTTGTTGAAGCGGTGCACCTCGTCCACGAACAGCAGGGTGCGGCGGCCGGCATCGAAGCGTGCCTGCGCCTGCGCCAGCACTTCGCGTACCTGCGGCAGGCCGGACAGCACCGCCGAGATCGCCACGAATTCGGCGTCGGCATGCTGGGCCAGCAGCAGCGCCAGCGTGGTCTTGCCGCAGCCCGGCGGCCCCCACAGGATCATCGAATGCATGCGCCCGGCCTGGATGGCGCGGCGCAGCGCGGAAGCCGAGCCCAGCAGGCGCTGCTGGCCGACCATCTCGTCCAGCGTGCGCGGGCGCATGCGCTCGGCGAGCGGACGCAGCGCCTCGTTCTGGACAGCCAGCAGGTCGGTGGCGGGATCGGGGGAACGCGGGCGCGACATCCCCGGATTCTACCCGCGCCGGCGCAGGCTCAATTGCCGATCACGTCCACGCCCTTGGCCGGGGCATAGGCGAAGGTGCCCTTGGCGAAGGCCGGATTGCGCTGCCAGCCGGAAAACGCGATGGCGGTGCGCTGGCCCAGCGCGTCCACGTATTCCAGCCGCGACAGCTGGCCGCCGGCAAAGCCCAGGCGGGCGGTCTTGAAGCTTGCGTCGGCGGTGCGCGGCGCCACCTCCAGCCAAGCGACGCCATCGCGGCTGCCGCCGTCCTTGACCGCGAAATCGCGTTCCAGCCGCGCCGGCTCCAATAGGATCGCCAGCGGGCTGTTGGCTTCTTCCGGGCCCTGCGGGCGGCGGGTGGCCTGGTTCAAGTCGGGATCGACCACCCACACGGTCTTGCCGTCGGCCACCACCAACTGCGCATAAGGCTTGGTGTACTCCCAGCGGAACAGGCGCGGCGCGGACACCGCGACGCGGCCGCTCGAGGCTTCCTTCTGCTTGCCGCGCACGTCGAACACCTGCTGGCTGAACTGCCCGTCCAGCCCCTTCAGGCCCTTGGTGAATGCGGCCAGATCCTCGCGCGCGCCGGCGACGGCGAAGTTGCTGGCCAACAGCAGCGCGACGGACAACACGGTGGGGACGATGCGCATCGGAAATTCTCCTGGCGTGGATGCGGTGCAGTGTCCCGCAGGGAAGCTGAATGCGCCGCGATGACCGGCGCCGGATCAGCCATGCGACTGGCCGCGCGTTGCCGCCGATTCAGGCCCGCGGCGGCGGCGGCGCCAGCACGGTGCGGTCGCCGTTGTGCTCGGGCGTGCTGACGATGCCGGCCGCTTCCATCGCCTCGACCAGCCGCGCGGCGCGGTTGTAGCCGATTTTCAGCCGGCGCTGCACGCCGGAGATCGACGCACGTCGGGTTTCGGTGACGATCTGTACCGCCTGGTCGTACAGCGGATCGGCCTCGGGGTCGTCGCTGCCGGCCGCTTCGGGCAGGCCGTTCGCGCCCACGCTGCTGCCGTCGTACAGGGTCTGCGCCTCTTCCAGCACGCCTTCGATGTAATCCGGACCGCCAACCTGCTTCAGGTGCTCGACCACCCGGTGCACTTCCTCGTCGGACACGAACGCGCCGTGCACGCGTTCCGGCATCGCGGTGCCCGGCGGCAGGTACAGCATGTCGCCGTGGCCTAGCAGGGTTTCCGCGCCGCTCTGGTCGAGGATGGTGCGGGAGTCGATCTTGGAACTGACCTGGAACGCGATGCGGGTGGGGATGTTGGCCTTGATCAAGCCGGTGATCACGTCCACCGACGGCCGCTGGGTGGCCAGGATCAGGTGGACGCCGGCGGCGCGCGCCTTCTGCGCCAGCCGCGCGATGAGTTCTTCGACCTTCTTGCCGACGATCATCATCATGTCGGCGAATTCGTCGATGAAGACGACGATGAAGGGCAGCGGCTCCAGCGTCGGCGGCGCCTCGTCCATGCCCGGGGTGGGCTTGAACAGGGGGTCCAGCAACGGCTGGCCGGCGTCGGCGGCGTCCTTCACCTTCTTGTTGAAGCCGGCCAGGTTGCGCACGCCCACCGCGCTCATCAGCTTGTAGCGGCGCTCCATCTCCGCCACGCACCAGCGCAGGCCGTTGGC
>JAANMW010001065.1_pt1 | contig 30702 bp, 29 predicted proteins | sample 7279671 | NCBI WGS metagenome assembly JAANMW01 (sample SAMN14094541, study PRJNA606508) | bioreactor metagenome | isolation source: A lab-scale SPAN reactor treating ammonium-rich wastewater day 247 | place: Ireland: Galway | collected 2017-09-19 | reverse complement strand
GCGCGGCCGGCCAGCGACTCCGACACCTGCCGCATCAGGAGCAGGTTGGCCGAGCCGGTGAGCAGGAAGCGCCCGGGCCGGCGGTCGCGGTCGATGGCCCGCTTTACCGCAGTCAGCAGGCCTGGTTCGCGCTGGACCTCGTCGAGCGTGAGCGGATCGGCGCCGCCCAGCAGGGCTTCGGGGTCGCGGCGAGCCGCATCGCGCACGTCGAAGTCATCCAGCGACCGATAGCGTCGTTCGCCCGGCACCAGCTGCTCGACCAGGGTGCTCTTGCCGGTCTGCCGTGCACCGGTGAGCACCACGGCTGGCATCACGGAGAGCCGCGCGGCGAGCGCGCCATCCACCAGGCGGGGCAGGGTCTTCACGATATGAATGATATTCATTCACATAACGAATTGGCAAGTCCGGCGTGTGGCTTCCCACCGCCGCTCGCTCTGGCAGGCGATCTCGTCGCCTTCCTTCACCCGCAAGGCGGTGCGCACGGCCCGGGGAATTTCCTTACGGTACCTTCACCCTACCGCCGCATTTCTGCGGTGATGGCATCGTAAGGGTGCGCGCAGGCTGCCGTTCTCGCGGGCGACGAGCCCGGATTCCGCAAGGCGGGCCACGTCCTCGTGAACCCGCTTGTAGTCGCGCCCCAGGCGCTCGGACAGCGCCTTGACGGAGGATGCCGGCTGCCTTCGGCGGATCGTGGAAGCTGCCAGATGACCATCTTGACGATGGCGCCGTCCGGCAGGACCTGCTTGTCAGTGAACACCAGGGTTGTCGTCATATGGCGATCCATGCCATAGAGGTTGCAGTGGGGTCAATGAACGGATCGGTCTGGAGTGCAGCGAAATGCTGCCGGCGGCATGACTTCCACGCTTCCACCCGCCAACCCCGCCATGCCGACGATGCCGCAAGATCCGCGGACTACCATGCTTCGTGCCGCCGCGGGCCTGCTGCCGCTCGCAGTACTTGCGCTGGCGGCCTGCTCCCGGCCGGTTGTCGCGGACCATCCCAACCTGGTGGCCAGCCCGGTGACCGGCTACGGAACGGCGATGGCCGATGTCGGCCGCCGCTTGGCGAGTGCCGGCTGGGTGTCGGGTCCGTCCAAGGTCATCTGGATTCGCCTGGGCAACTGCACGACGGCGGATATCGGCCAGCTGTTGCACAACCGCGTTGGTGAGGTTCGTGGGGTTGCCCGCGACCCTGATGCGGCGTTCCTGTCACTGGCGTAGCTGCTGGCTGGTGGTTGATTCGGCGCTCGGGCGCTTCCGCGCGATGGCTGGCGCCAACAAGCCCGGAAAGCCCGGCCTGGCACCTTTATCCCGAGCACCAGCGACGGCAGTCGCACGACCGCCGGCTTCGGCATCGTCGATGCCGGCCTCGCCATCGACATCCGCCGGGGGCTCAGGCTGCTGGTCGAGGGCTAGAACCTCGCCGACAAGCGCTATGCGTATGACGAGGGCTTTCCCGAGGCAGGCCGCAGCTGGGCGGCGACGCTCGTCTGGAACCCGGGGACCGGGTTACCGAAACCGTAACACCGGCACCATCAGCCGAAACCGTAACACCGGCACCATCAGATTGGCGGCAGGGGGCAGTGGAGCGCGGCGCAGGTGGCGCGCAGCAGCTCGGCCTCGGTGCGGGTGACCTGGCCATCGTGCACGACGGTGGCGCCGAGCGCCTCGACGATGCGCGCCTTGTCCGCGGGCGCCAGGCCGTCGAGGCAGCGCAGGGCGCGATCGAGGGCCGCGGCCCAGCCCGGTTGCGCGCGGTACGGGAGCGGGCGTGGCAGGCCGAGGCGGGCGATGCCGCGCTCGTAGGCGAGCTGCGTGGCCTGTGCGTCGCCATGTCCCTGCGCCGCGAGCGTGGCGAAGAGGATCTGCAGCTCGGCCGTGGCACCGGCGAGGCGGATGTAGCGGCCGGTGCGGCGTGGCGCGAGTGTCTCGTCGAGGTAGACGCGCGCCAGCGTGCCCAGCGTGTATTCGAAGACGCTGATCACGCCATCGGTGCGCGCGAGGGCGCTGAGGGTGTCGAGGATCTTCCTGCGCGTGGCGACCGGCAGCCGCCGCAGGGCAGGCACGATGCGCCCGAGCAGCGCCAGGCGCCGCTCGACCGGCACGTCCCGCAGGCTGCGCATCCCGGCGTCGAGCGCGGCATCGAGATGGGTGCCGAAGGCGGCGCGGATCTTCTCCACCTGCAGTGCGCGGGCGGCGGGATCGGCGTCCAGCACCAGGGCGAACAGCAGCGCGCCGGCCTGCGCCGCCGGGTCGTCGCCGGCGAGGACCTCCCCGTGGAGCAGCGCGTGCATTTCGCGTGCGCGCTCGATGTCGGCAGCGGCCGGGTTGCCGACCCGGCCCGGCAGCGTGGCCGGGTCCAGCGCCAGCGTCTGCCGCGCCAGGAAGGCCGGATCACTGAACGAGCGGGGCATGGCGTCCTCGGCGACGACGCGCGCGATGCCGAGCGGCTGCGGCCGGACTTCCAGGCGCAGGCCGTCGGCTGCGGCGGGATCGACGCTGCCGCCTAGCGCGCGGATGCGCTCGGCCAGCGGCGGGTGCGTGGCCAGCCAGCGCGTCAGGCCGGGTGCAAACAGCATGTGGGCGACTTCCTCGGCCAGCGGATGCGCCAGGCGCGAGCTCTGCACGCTGCCGATCTTCAGCAGCGCATTGCGCAGCCCCGCCGGGTCGCGGGTGAACTGCACCGAGGCGGCATCGGCGAGGAATTCCCGCTGGCGAGACACCGCGGCCTGGATCAGCCGGCCGAAGAACACGCCGATGTAGCCGAGCGCCATGACCGCCACCCCGGCCAGGGCCAGCATGGAATCGCCCCGGCGTGCATTGCGGCTGCCCTGGGCGAAGTGGTAGGCCATGCGCCCGGCGATGGCGATGCCGAGCAGGCCGGAGAGCAGGCCGATCAGCCGGATGTTGAGCTGCATGTCGCCATTGAGGAGGTGGCTGAATTCGTGGCCGATCACGCCCTGCAGCTCGGCGCGGTCGAGATGGCGCAGCGCGCCCCGGGTGACGGCGATCGCGGCGTTGGCCGCGGTATGGCCGGCGGCGAAGGCATTGATGCCTTCCTCCTGCTCGAGCACGTAGACCGCGGGTACCGGTACGCCGGAGGCGATGGCCATCTCCTCGACGATATTTACCAGGCGCTGCTCCTGCGGGTCGCGGGTCTCGGCCTGCACGCGCAGGCCGCCGAGGCTGCGTGCCACCGCACCGCCACCGGAGCCGAGCGCCATGGTCTTGTAGAGGCTGGTGATGCCGATGATGCCGAGCACGACCAGCGTCGTGGTGAGCACCGCCTGCGGATGGGCGGTGAGCCAGCTGCCTTCCACCGTCACCGCCTGGCCGGCGTCCGCCACTGCCAGGATGGCGAGCACCACGAGGTTGACGGCCACTACCACGGCCGCGACGGCGGCGAGGAACAGGCTGACCAGCCAGCGGCTGCGCCGGCGGGCATCGGCCTGGCGGGCCCAGAAGTCCATGCCGGATGCGCGGGGCGGGCTGGACGTCAGCCGAAGCTGACCCGGGGCGCCTCGCGCTTCGCGGCGTCCTCGATCTCCAGCAGCTGCATCGGCGTGAAGTCGAAGTTGGCGGCGATGAAGTTGTTGGGAAACACTTCCCGCGTGTTGTTGTAGCCCATGACCGCGTCGTTGAAGGCCTGGCGGGCGAAGGCCACCTTGTTCTCGGTGGAGGTCAGCTCCTCCGTCAGCTGCATCATGGTCTGGTTGGCCTTGAGGTCCGGGTAGGCCTCGGCCAGCGCAAACAGGCGCCCGAGCGCGCTGCTCAGCTGGTTCTCGGCTCCGGCGAGTACCGCCATCGCCCCGGCGCTGGCGGGATTGGCCGCCGCCGCCTTCAGCCCCGAGACCGCCTGGTTGCGCGCCTGGATGACGGCCTCGAGCGTGTTGCGCTCGTGCTGCAGGTACCCCTTGGCCACCTCGACCAGGTTCGGCACCAGGTCATGGCGCCGGGTGAGCTGCACGTCGATCTGCGCAAAGGCATTCTTCGCGCCGTTGCGTGCCGTGACCAGCCGGTTGTAGATGCCGACCAGGTAGAGCACGAGGACCACGAGCAGCACGACGATGACCAGCCACATGGACATTCCTCCGGCGAACAGGACCCCGGCTGCAGTATACGTCCGGTGCTGCTGGCCGGATGTGGCGTGCTGCTCAGCCGGGATTTCTCCTGCGGGTGGCCGGACAGGGCTGCACGTATCGGTACCATTATGGTACTATATGAAAATGCCGCCGAAAGTTCGGGAACTGATCAGCAGGCTCACGGCGGCCGGGTTCGTCGACTGTGGTGGCAAGGGCAGTCATCGCAATTTCAGGCATCCCAAGGGCACCCGGATTACCGTCAGTGGCAAGCCCGGTGGTGACGCCAAGCCGTATCAGGAGAAGGCGGTTATGCAGGCATTGCGCCAGGTGTCGGAATGAAGAGGTCGGATCGCTACGTCAAGATCGTCGAGTGGTCGGAGGAAGACGGCTGTTATGTCGGCCGGTGTCCGGAATTGATGCTCGGCGGCGTTCACGGCAGGGACGAGCAGAAGGTTTTTGCCGAGCTTTGCCAGGTCATCGACGAGTGGGTGGACCGGGCCAGGGCCCAGCACGAGGAACTTCCGGAAGGAATGGCTGGAAGAAAATATTCGGGAAAGTTCAATCTGCGGCTGGGGGCCGGTTTGCACGAGCGGCTTGCACTCGCTGCCCTCAAGGAAGGAAAGAGCCTGAACAACTATGTTGCCGAAGTCCTGGAAAAGCGGCTGGCCCGCTGACCGGACTTCGCGCGGCGCATGGGCCCCTTGTGGGCCGTCGCGCCGCGCCAGCGCGCCACCCCCCGCTCAGAATGACACCGCCACCGGCGGGTAGGTGAAGGGCTCGGTCATCGCACCGTCCTTCTTCGCCACCCGGCCGCTCTTCATGACGAAGTCGACGTGGCGCAGCTGCGTGATGTCGTCCAGCGGGCTGGCCTTCACGGCCACGAGGTCGGCGACCTTGCCGATCTCGATGCTGCCGGCTTCCCTGTCGAGGCCGAAGAGCCGGGCGGTGGACAGGGTGGCGCAGTAGATCGCTTCCATCGGCGGCATGCCGAACTTCACCATCAGCTCGAACTCCTTGGCGTTGTCGCCGTGGGTGAAGGTGCCGGCATCGGTGCCGAAGGCGATGTTCACGCCGGCGGCGTAGGCGCGCTCGAAGGCCTTGTATTCGTTGCGCAGGCGCACCGATTCGGGGTTCGGCACGCGGAAGATCGGCGGCGGGTAGCTGGCCGAGAGCGTCGGCACCAGCCAGGTGCCCTTGGTCTTCATCATCCTGATGCCCTCGTCGTCGAGCAGGAAGCCGTGCTCGATGGAGTCGACCCCGGCGGCGACGGCCTGGCGGATGGCCACGGGCGAGTAGGCATGCACGGCAACCTTCATGCCGAGGATGTGCGCGGTGGAGACGATGGCCTCCATCTCGTCGGGAAACATCTCCGGTTCGGTGCCGGTGTTGCCGCTGAAGCCGCCGGTGGCGGTGAACTTGATGACGTCGGCGCCGAGCTTGTAGGCATAACGCACGGCGCGGCGGCACTCGTAGGGGCCGTCGCAGGTGCCGTCCTCGAGGCGCTTCTGCGGGTCGCCGGTGGCGTCGAGCGGCAGGCCGTCGGCGTGGCCGCCGGTGGCGGCCAGCGCGCCGCCGGAAACGAGGATGCGCGGGCCGAGCATGCGCCCGGCATTGATGGCATTGCGCACCGCGAAGACCGACTGGTCATCAGAGCCGACGTCGCGCACGGTGGTGAAGCCCGCGGCCAGCGTGCGCCGCGAGTACTCGATGGCGTTGACCGCGCGCTCGGCCCCGGTCGGCGGGTTGCGGTCACCGCGCTCGGCACGGTGGCGGCCGAAGCTGGTCTCCATGGCGAGGTGCACGTGGGCGTCCATCATGCCCGGCAGCACAAAGCGGTCGGAGAGATCGACGATCTCCACGACGGCGCCCGCGGGCGCGTCCGGGACACTGGTGAGGAAGCCCCTGGCGACGCCGGCGATGCGCTCGTTCTTCACGATCACCGTCATCTGGCTCTGCGGCTTCTGGCGCGGCACCGCGAGCAGCGTGCCGGCATGCACCAGCACGTAGTGGTCGGGCTTCGCCTGCGGACCGCCGGGGCGGCCCTGCGGCATCGCCGGCATCGCCACGAGGGACAGCGCGCAGGACAGCAGGGGCAGCAGGCCGCGCAGCCGGCGGGTGGGGGATACGCTCATGGGAAGCCCTCCTGATGATGTCGCCGGATTCTTGCAAAGTCCGGCGGCGCGGGGAATCGCCAGCCTGTGGCGGATTGTCACAGCGCGGGCAATCAGGCGCCGGCGGCTTCCAGCGAGGCGAGCAGCTCGGCCTGGTACTCCTGGGCCAGCGGCTGGATGACCGGATCGAGGTCGCCTTCGATGACATCGACCAGCCTGTAGATCGTCAGGTTGATGCGGTGGTCGGTGAGCCGCCCCTGCGGGAAGTTGTAGGTGCGGATGCGTTCGGAGCGGTCGCCGGTGCCCACCAGGCTCCTGCGCTGCGCCGCCTGCGCGTTTTGCTGCTTCTGCCGTTCCATGTCCAGCAGCCGCGCCTGCAGCAGGGCGCGGGCCCGTGCCCGGTTCTTGTGCTGCGAGCGTTCGTCCTGGCACTCGACGACGATGCCGGTCGGCAGGTGGGTGAGGCGCACCGCCGAGTCGGTCTTGTTGACGTGCTGGCCGCCCGCGCCGGAGGAGCGGTAGGTGTCCTCGCGGATGTCGGCCGGGTTGATGCGGATCTCCTCGATCTCCTCGATCTCCGGCAGCACCGCCACGGTGCAGGTCGAGGTGTGGATGCGGCCCTGGGCCTCGGTCTCGGGAACGCGCTGCACGCGGTGCGCTCCCGACTCGAATTTCAGCCGCGAGTAGGCGCCCTGGCCGACGATGCGGCTGATGATCTCCTTGAAGCCGCCCTTGTCGCTGGCGCTGGAGCTCATGATCTCGACCTTCCATCCCTCGCGCTCGGCGTAGCGTGCATACATGCGGAACAGTTCGCCGGCGAAGAGGGCGGCTTCGTCGCCGCCTGCGGCGGCGCGGATCTCCAGGTAGATGTTGCTCTGGTCGTGGGGATCCTTCGGCACCAGCTGCTGGCGGATCGCCAGCTCGAGCCCGGCCTGGCGCTCCGCCGCCGCCCTGGCTTCGTCCTCGCCGAGCGAGCGCAAGGCCGCGTCACCGTCCTGCTGCATCTCGGCGGCGGCCGTGGCATCGGCCAGCGCCTGGCACCAGCCGCCGTAGAGCTTCACGATGGGCTGCAGCTGGGCATACTCCTTCGAGAGCTCGCGGAATCGCGGCTGGTCGCCGATGACGGCCGGGTCGGCGAGCAGGGCGCCGATTTCGTCGAAGCGCCCGGCCATGTGTTCCAGCTTGTGGAGGATGCTCTTCTGCATGGGATCTTTCCGGCGCAGCGCCGGTGGAAGGCGCGCTATTATCTTCAATCTATGCAGATGCGCACCACCGGCCTGCTTCCCGCCCTGCTGCCCCTCGTCGCCCTGGCGGCCCTCGCGCCGCTGCTGCTCGGCGGCTGTGCCACCACCAGTACCACGGCGCCGCAGCCCGAGGCCGAGGTCCCCGGCGCCGGCTACCACATGCTCATGGCGGAGATCGCCGCCCAGCGCGGCATCGCGCCGGTGGCCGCGGAGGAGTATCTCAACGCCGCCGAGCGCAGCGCCGGCCCGGAGGAGAGCCAGCGCGCCGCGGAGTTCGCCTTCCGCTACGGCTTCGACAGCTATGCCCTGCGCGCCGCGCGCCGCTGGTCCGCCCTCGCGCCCGCGGATGCCTCCGCCCGGATCTACCTGGCGCGGTTGCTGGTCCGGCGCAATGACGTGGAGGGCGCGGCAACCCAGGCCGAGGCGGCGCTGGGCCCGGCCGACCGGCGCAGCGATGCGGATTACCAGCTGCTCGCCGGTGAGCTCGGCGAAGAAGCCAACCTCGAGGGCGTGACCCGGGTCTGGACGCGGCTGGCGGCACGGGCGCCGCCGCTGCCGGCGCTGCAGACGGCCCTGGCCGCTGCGGCGCTGCGGTCGCGGGACATCGACCTCGCCCTGTACTCGGCCCGCGCCGCCATCGATCCGGACATCGCCTGGCCGACCGATGCCGGGGCCCAGCTCGTCATCGGCCGCGCGCTGCTGGCCCGTGGCGACACCGATGCCGCCCTCGCTCAGGCCAGGGAGCAGCTGGCGACACGCCCGGGCGTGGACAGCGAGCTCGAGTACGCGGGCCTGCTGGCGTCGGCGGGACGCAACGACGAGGCGCTGGCCGCGCTGACCGGGATCGAGTCGCGCTACGGCGACCAGCCGGCGCTGCGTCGCCTGCACGGGCTCGTCAGCCTGGAGACCGATGACTTCAAGGAGGCCTGGGAGCAGTTCAGCGGCCTGGTGTCCAACGACGAGTACGGCGACGAGAGCTATTTCCACCTGGCCGAAATCGCGCTGCACCAGGAGCAGCTGGATACCGCCATCCAGATGCTCGCGCGCATCGACGGCGGCCCCTACCTGCTGCTCTCGCGCGACACGCTGGCGCGGATCGCAGTGGCGCGTGGCGACGTGGCGGGCGCCCTGCAATTGCTCGATGCCCTGGCGCAACGCCATCCCGAGCTGGCTTTCCCGGCTGCGCGTCGCCGCGCGACCATCCTGCAGAAGCAGGGCAAGCTGGCGCAGGCGCGCGCGGAACTCGAAGGCATCCTGCGCTACCAGCCCGATGACGCCGAGCTGCGCCTGGCGCGCGGTACGCTGCTCGAGCAGATGGGCGAGACGAAGCCGGCGCTGGCCGACATGGCGGCTGCCGCGGCGCTGTTCCCCGACAGCGCCATGGCCCTGAACGCCTATGGCTACACCCTGCTCAACCACGGCGGCCGCACGGCCGATGCCTACCGGCTGATCCGCCGCGCCCTGGAACGGCAGCCGGGGGACCCCGCCATCCTCGACAGCTATGGCTGGGTGCTGTACCGGCAGGGCAAGCCCGTGGACGCACGCAGCGTCCTGGATCTGGCCTATTCGCGCCTGCCCGATCCCGAGGTGGCGGCACATCTCGGCGAGGTGATGTGGAAGCAGGGCGAGCATGATGCCGCACGCAGGCTGTGGGATGAGGCCCTGCAGGCCGCGCCGGACAACAAGACCCTGCGCGATACCATGCAGCGCTTCGCCGACTAGCCCATGCATCCCCGCGCGCTGGCGGCGCCGCCCCGTGGACTGTGGCCGGCCCTGGCGTGGGTCGCGCTCGCGGCGCTCGCCACGCTCGGCGGCTGCACCACCCTCTCTCCGGTTGCCGGGACGGCGGTCGACTGGGCGGCGCGTGATGCCCACGTCGCGGCGCTGGCCGACTGGCAGGCGCGCGGGCGCATCGCCATCAAGTCGGAAGGCGCTGGCGGCCAGGGTGACCTGTCCTGGCGCCAGGCCGGTGCCGACGCGCGCATCCGTGTCAGCGGACCCTTCGGCGCCGGCGCCTGGGAAATCCGCTGGGACCCGCAGGGGGTGGTCGTCACCAGCCGCAATGGCCAATCCCGCCAGGAGTGGCGTGGCCCCGAAGCGGCCGAGGCCTTTCTCGGCGAGCAACTCGGCTGGCCGTTCCCCGCCTCCAGCACGCGCTGGTGGCTGCTCGGCCTGGCGGATCCCGCCCTGCCGGCGAGCCGCGAGTTCTCGCCGCGGGGCGAACTCGTCCGACTCGAGCAGGGCGGCTGGACCGTCAGCTACCAGCGCTACGAGGACGCGGCCGGCATCGAGATGCCGGCGAGGCTGACGCTGGAGGGCGCGCATGCCCGGTTGCGGATGGTGATCGACCGCTGGTGCCTCGATGCCGATTGCCTCGGTGACGCACCCGCGGCGGCGGATTAGCCTGTCGCCGCGGCTGGTTTGACAGCCCCGGAGGGCGCCCCGACAATACGCGCGCCTGTTGCGCGGGGAACTTCCCCACCATCGAATGGGGTGTAGCCAAGCGGTAAGGCAGCGGGTTTTGATCCCGCCATTCGCAGGTTCGAATCCTGCCACCCCAGCCACATCGATCACTGGCGTCGTCCGAGGCATCGCGTGAACGCTGAGAGCCGCAACCTGCTGCCGAACATGGCCATCATCGCGGGCAACTCCAACCCGGGGCTGGCGCAGCGCATGGCCCGGCACCTGATGCAGCCGCTCGCCAAGGCCCACGTCGGCCGCTTCTCCGACGGCGAGATCAACGTCGAGATCCTCGACAACATCCGCGGCCGCGACGTCTACATCGTGCAATCGACCTGCCCGCCGGTGAACGACAACCTCATGGAACTGCTGGTGGTGGCCGATGCCTGCCGGCGCGCCTCGGCGGCACGCATCACCGCGGTGATGCCCTACATGGGCTACTCGCGCCAGGACCGCCGCACCCGCGCCGCGCGGGTGCCGATCACGGCGCGGCTGGTGGCGGGCATGGTGGCGGAGGCGGGCATCCACCGCGTGCTGACGGTGGACCTGCACGCCGACCAGATCCAGGGCTTTTTCTCGCAGCCCGTGGACAACGTGTATTCCTCGCCGGTGCTGCTGGGCGACCTGTGGCGGCAGAAGTACAACGACCTGGTGGTGGTGTCGCCGGACGTGGGTGGCGTGGTGCGCGCGCGGGCCTTCGCCAAGCGCATCGACAATGCGGACCTGGCGATCATCGACAAGCGGCGCCCGCAGCCGAACGTCTCGGAGGTGATGAACATCATCGGCGAGGTGGCGGGCAAGACCTGCGTGCTGATCGACGACATGGTGGATACGGCGGGCACGCTCTGCCAGGCGGCGAAGGCCCTGAAGGATCATGGCGCCACCCGGGTGCTGGCCTACGTGACGCACCCGATCCTCTCGGGGAAGGCGGTGGAGCGCATCAGCGCCTCGGTGCTCGACGAGCTGGTGGTGACCGACACCATCCCGCTGGGCCCGGCGGCAGCGGCCTGCTCGCGCATCCGCCAGCTCGGCGTCGCCGAGCTGCTCGGGGAAACCGTGCGGCGCATCTGCCTCGACGAGTCGGTGAGCTCCCTCTACGTCGACTGACGGTCTACGGTTCGCTTGGCCCGCGAGCCCCGCGTGGGCCGGGTGACGGGGAGCTCCGGCGGGGACGCTCGCTGCGGGCATCCTGCCCTTCGCTCGCTCTTTGTTCCGCTGCGCTCCGCATCCTGCTCCGCTGGTTCCACAAGCCCCGCCGGAGCTCCCCGCCACCCGCCCTGTCCGCATCGGCGTGAATTCCCGCCGCCAATGGCGACGCAGCGCGCATCTCCGCCGGCATGACGGTCGGGGGCAGCCGGGGGGAGGCCCCGAGCGGCTTGGAGGGCGAGCGACGCAGGGACAGCGAAAGCGAGCCCGACATGCAGCGGAGCCGCACAGGGATGTGCGGCGTAGCGGTAGCGAGCGGGCCTCCCCCCGGCTGCCCCTCGCGGCAGCCATTCCTGTCTCTGTCCAAGCCCAAGCCCAAAGGCCCAGCTCCGGGACATTGGCCGCAGCACCCAAGTCTGGGCTATGATGCCGCCCCCTTCGGGGGGTGCCCGGGCCGGTCGCAGGCCGGGGCGCCGACGAAACCGGAAATCCCAACAGGAGCAACCACATGGCCAAGCGATTCTCACTCGCTGCGGAGCCCCGGGAAGGTGCAGGGAAAGGTGCGAGCCGCCGCCTGCGTCGGACCGGCAAGGTTCCCGGCATCCTCTACGGTGGCGGCCAGCAGCCGGCGCCCGTGATGATGGACAACAACGAGCTGCTGCGTAACGCCGAACAGGAAGCGTTCTTCTCCAGCATCCTCGACGTCAACCTCGGCGGCGAGCATCTCCAGGCGATCGTCAAGGGCATCCAGGTGCATCCCGCGCGGCGCGCCATCGTGCACCTCGACCTGCAGCGCGTCCTCGCCACCGAGAAGATCCGCATGACGATCCCGCTGCACTTCCTCAACCAGGCCAGCGCCAGGGGCGTGAAGGAAGGTGGCGGCGTGATCCAGCACCTCATGACCGAGGTGGAGATCTCCTGCCTGCCGAAGCACCTGCCCGAGTTCCTGACGCTCGACGTCGCCGAGCTGGATCTCAACAAGAACCTGCACCTCTCCGACATCCTGCTGCCCGAGGGCGTGGAGATCCTCGCCCTTGCCGCCGGCGTGGAGAACGACCGTCCCGTCGTCTCCATCCACACCGTGCGCGAGGAAGTCGAGGAGGCGGCTGCGGCCACGGCCGAGGGCGCGGTGGCCGAAGGCGCCGCGGCACCGGCCGAAGGTGGCGCTGCCGCGGCTCCTGGCGCGGCGGCCAAGCCTGGGGCGGCTCCCGCCAAGGCTGCGGCTCCGGCAGCCAAGGAAGCCAAGGGCAAGGAAAAGAAGTAAGCGAGTCGGTGCCGGCGTCTTCGCGGACGCCGGCACCGTCGCGTGCCGTGCCAGCCGCGCCCCCGCGCGGCTTTTCTTTTCATGGCGGCCGCGACAGACTCGGCGGCATTCACCGGAGCCCGCATGAGCACCGACCCGCTGCCCACCGTCATCTTCGGCCTCGGCAACCCCGGGCCAAAGCACGCCGGCGACCGGCACAACGCCGGCTTCTGGTTCGTCGACCGGCTGGCCGCAGCCTGCGGCGGCAGTTTCCGCGAGGAACCCCGGTTCTCGGGCAGCGTCTGCCAGGTAAATTGCGCCGGCCATCCGCTGCGGCTGGTGAAACCCGGCACCTTCATGAACCGCAGCGGCCAGTGCGTGCGCCGCGTGATGGACTACTACCAGATCCCGCCCGCCGCGGTGCTGGTGGTGCACGACGAGGTCGACCTGCCACCGGGCACCGCCCGGCTGAAGGCCGGCGGCGGCCACGGCGGCAACAATGGCCTGCGCGACATCATCGCCCACTGCGGTGCGGATTTCCTGCGCCTGCGCCTGGGTGTCGGCCACCCCGGCCACAAGGATGAAGTCGCCGACTACGTGCTGCACGCCCCCGGGCGCGACGAGCGCGCGCTGATCGAGGATGCCATGACGGAAGCGCAGCGCGCCCTGGAAACCTGGCTGGCGCAGGGCTTCCAGCGCGCCGTCACCTGGCTGCACACGGCGACACCCCGCGATGCCGGCCTCGGGCCCGCAGGCTAGCGCCATGGCGCGCCGCGCGACAGCGACACGGATGCGCGCGGCTGGTGCCGGCATGCGGTCGGTCCTTGCCGCGGTGGTCGCGCTGCTGGTCATGGCGGGCGCGGTGCCGGAGGCGGCCCGGGCAGCGGCGGCCGGCAACGATGCGCTGAGCCCCGCCGCGGCGACCTTCGTGCTCGGCAATGTCCAGTTCCTGCTGGCCCACGAGCTGGCGCACCTGGTCATCGGTGAACTGCAGGTGCCGGTGCTCGGTCCCGAAGAGAACGCCGCCGACTACCTGGCTGCCGCCGCCCTGATCCGCGCCGGGCAGCGTGACCCGGCGCGCAATGCCCGCAACGGCGAGTACCTGCTGGCCGCCGCCGATGCGCAGCGCCGGGCCTGGAGCCGCGGCACGGAACTCGGCGCGCCGGTTCCCTACTGGGACACCCACGCGCTGACCATCCAGCGCTTCTACCAGATCGCCTGCCTGCTCTACGGCGCCGATCCGGCCACCTACGCGGGCCTTCCCGAACACATCGGCATGCCGCCGGCGCGTGCGGCCGGTTGTGGCAGCGAGTTCGCCCGCGCCAGCCGCGGCATCGACTGGCTCGTTGCCAGCTACGGCCGCAAGCCGGGAGAGCCGGCGGGCGCGGCGCTGGAGATCCGCTATGAACCGGTACCTACGCTCACCACCGGACGCATCGTCGACGCGCTGCGCCGTGCGGAGCTGGCCGAAGGGCTGGTGGCGCGCGTGCAGGAACTGTTCCGCCTCCCGGCGGCGGCGACGGTGGTGTTCCGCCGCTGCGGTCGCGCCGAAGCCGCCTGGCAGCCGCAGCAGCGCGAGCTCGTGGTCTGCCACGAGCTGCTCGATGCGCTCTACCGCATGGCGCCGCGCCCGGGCGCCGGCTAGAAGGTGTAGCCGAGGCTGGTGACGATGCCGTAGTCGTTCTTTTCGCCTTCTGCCGGTGGGTCGCTGTCGTAGGAATCGTACAGGCTCAGTTCGACGAACAGGTCGGTGATCAGCTCCTGCCGCCAGGAGAAGCTGAGGTCGGAGCGCACGCGGCCGCTCTCCGTGAGGCTCGGGTAGATGGTGAGGCCTGTCGTCAGGGTGGTCTTCGGCGTGTCGTAGGTGAAGAATTCGAAGTCGGTGTTGAGGAAGACCTCGATGTTGCTCTCGCTGCTTTCCTCGCCGGCGCGCTGCTCGTTGATCGCGTCGAGGCCGCCGGTCAGCGACCACAGCGAGCGCCCGCTCTGCACCAGGAAGCGGCCCATGCCGGCGCCGGCCAGGGCGCGCATGTCGATGCCGAGCTCATCGTTGCGGTCGATGCCGCCCAGCCCGGCCCAGTACCAGCGATCTTCCAGCAGGCCCTTGTAAACGGCGCTGAAGCTGGCGCGCAGGCTGTCCTCGACGTCGTCCTGCGAGCGGGAGTAGACGGAGCCGGCGAAGTTGAGCAGGAAGTCCTCGGCGCGCCGGCGGGCGTCGAAGCTGGCGGTGATCGAGGTGTCATGGTTGGCCTTGGTGGTGTCGAAGCCCACGCTGATCGAGCCATCCCAGCGCTTGATGATGACCTCGTCGAGCTTGAGGGGGTCGAGCCAGATCACGGCAGCCATGTCGACGGCATGGCGTTCGCCATCATGGTCCAGCAGCAGTTGCCGCTCCCCGGGGTTGGCCACCAGCGTGCCATCCACGCGCGTGCCGTCTTCCAGCTCGGCGACATAAAGTTCCTTGCTGGTCACGCGCGCGATGTCCTTCCACTCGATTTCGATCGTGCCCATGCTGTCGGTGCTGACCTTGAGCCGGCCTCGCTGCAATTGCTTGATCTCGCAGGTGACGCGGTCGCCGTTGAGCAGTTCCACTATGTCGGTCTTGTCGGCGAGCGCCGCGCCGCTGGCCAGCAGCAGGGCGAGAGCCAATGGAGCCTGGCGGGAGGAGATGGGGTAACACATGGCAGGCGGTCTCCGGGCTTGCAAGGCGATGTCCGCGCGGCCGGGGCGCGGCGCGCTGTGCTAAGTTAGCCGTGGCCCCGGAGGAGGACAATACATGACGGACAGCAAGCACCCGGCCTGGAAGCGCCATCTCGACGGCATCGGCGAAGAGCTGTTGCGCCTGTCGGTCGCCTGCCAGCTCACCCTGCGCGAGCCCGGTGTCATCGACCGCATCCTGCAGGGTGACGAGAGCGTCTGCGGGACGAAGAATCCCATCGGCTTTCGCAAGCTGCGCAGCCTGCTCCAGGCCACCTACAGCTCGGTCAACAAGGCAGCCGAGCGGATCGGCACCGCTGAAGTGAAGACCATCACCGATGGCATCATCGCGCGCATCGACGAGTTGCAGGCGCGCGGCGGCAGGGGTCCATGAGGCAGGGCCAGCTCAGGCGCATCGCGCGCTTCGTCGAGCCCTACCGCATCACCCGCGGCAAGGGGTTCCGCCTCGGGGACATGGATCCCGCCGATACCGCCGGACTGAAGTCCGCGGACAAGGACGAGGCGAAGGAGATGCTGGAGCGGGGCGTGCAGTGGCTGGCCGAGCAGCAGGACATGCTCTACGCGCAGGACCACTGGGCGCTGCTGCTGGTGTTCCAGGCCATGGATGCGGCGGGCAAGGACGGCACCATCAAGCACGTCACCTCCGGCATCAATCCCCAGGGCTGCAACGTCACTTCCTTCAAGGTGCCGTCCAGCGAGGAGCTGGACCACGACTACCTCTGGCGCTACATGCGCCACGTTCCGGCCCGCGGGCAGATCGGCATCTTCAACCGCTCCTACTACGAGGAGGTGCTGGTGGTGAGGGTCCACCAGCAGCTGCTGCAGCGGCAGAAGCTGCACCCCTCGCTGGTGACGAAGAAGATCTGGAAGCAGCGCTACGAGGACATCGCCGGCTACGAGCGCTACCTGGTGCGCAACGGCATCCTGGTGCTGAAGTTCTTCCTGCACGTGTCGAAGGCCGAGCAGAAGCGCCGTTTCATGGAGCGGCTGGACAATCCGGCCAAGAACTGGAAATTTTCCGCCGGCGACGTGGCGGAGCGAGCCCACTGGAGCGCGTACCAGGAGGCCTACGAGGACGCCATCCGCCACACGGCCTCGAAGCACGCGCCCTGGTACGTGATCCCGGCGGACAACAAGTGGTTCACGCGCCTCGCGGTGGCCGCGGCGGTGGTCGATGCCATGGCCAGCCTCAGGCTGCACTACCCGGTGGTGACGGCCGGCGCACGCAGGCAGCTGCTGGCCGCAAAGGCCAGCCTCGCGCGCGAGTAGGGCGGCCGTCAGCTGCCGGCGGCGAAGCCGCCGCCGAGCGCCAGGTGCAGGTTGACCCGCTGCACCAGCTCCTCGCTCTGCACCCGCAGCAGCGCACTGCGCGCGCTGAACAGCCGCAGCTGCTGCTGGTCCACCGCCCGCAGGTCGTCGGCACCGACGCGGTAGCGCACCTCGGCCAGGTCCAGCGCGCGGCGGTTCTCGGCCACCGCCTGCTCCAGCAGCGGCTTGCGGTTGCCCAGGGCGAATCCCGCCGACAGGGCTTTCTCGACATCGGCGAAGGCGTTGGCACCGGCGCGCCCGTACTCCGCCACGGCCTGCTTCTGCTCCGCGGTGCGCACCGCGACCTGGGCCTGCAGCGCGCCGCCGAGGTAGAGCGGCACCACGGCGCGCCCGCCGAAACCCCACACCGGGTCGTCACGCTCCTTGAGCACGACCAGGTCGCTGGACAGGCTGGAAAAACTGCCGGTCAGCGAAATGCTCGGCAATCGCGCGGCCTTGGCTTCCTGCACGCGGAAAAAGGCTGCCGCCACGCGCCGCTCCGCCGCCACCACGTCGGGCCGGCGTTCGAGCAGATCCGAAGGCAGGCCTGCCGGCACCGGGCCCGGCAGCGACGGCAGCGCTGCCGCCACCTCCAGCTCCGTGCCCGGATAGCGGCCGACGAGGGTTTCCAGTGCCTGCACCGACTGGCGGAAGGAGAGGTCGATCTGCTCGGCGGCATCGCGATAGGTGGCCAGCGAGGCCTCGGCGACCGAGACATCGTAGTCGTTGCCGATGCCGATCCGCAGCCGGTCGCGTGCCAGCGCGGCGAGCTGGCCGGCGGCGCCGGTCATCTCGTCGGCCAGCGCCTTCTGCTGCCGTGCCTCGATGGCGAGGAACCAGGCCCGTGCCACCATCGCCGCCAGCGACTGGCGCGCGTAGGCCTCCGACAGCTGCGCCGAGAGCAGCTGCTCCCGCGCCGCCTCGCGGCCGGCGCGCACGCGGCCCCAGAGGTCCAGCTCCCAGGAGGCGAACACGCCGCCGAAATCCAGGGTGCCGCTGCTGGTGTTCTTGCCGGAGATGTTGCCGATGGCGGAAACCTGGGGGTACAGCGCGGCGCCGGCCGCCTCGACGTAGGCCGAGGCCTGCTCGACGCGCGCCGCGGCGACCTGCAGGTCGGGGTTGTGGGCGATGGCCTCGGCAACCAGTGCGTCGAGCCGCGGATCGCCGAATCTCGCCAGCCAGCCGTCTTCCACGGCCAGGGAGGATGCACCGCGCGACTGCCAGGCCCCCGGCGTCGCGGTGCCGGGCAGGGCCTGCCGCTGCACCTCGGCACGCTCCGGTGGTTTCTTCAGGGCGCAGCCGGCCGTGATCGTCACGGCAGCCAGCGCCAGCAGCAGCGCCCGGGTCTTCATCGTCTCAGTGCAGCTTGAGGATGAGGTAGTTGGTATACGAACCGACCCGCAGGATGACCTTGCGGATGATGTGCACGGCCTCGAAGTGTTCGGTGTAGATGGCCGCCGAGCCCACGGCCCCGGCGGCCAGGAACAGCTCGCGGTCCCGCGGTTCGATGTCGAGCTTCACGGCGAAGCGGCCGGGCGGCAGCGGTGCCGGGCCGGTGGTCGGCAGCGTGCCCGATACCGCCAGCTGGCCCTGCCCCTGGGCCCAGACGATGGACTCCACCTTTGCCTTGATGATGCGTCCCGGATAAGTCGGCAGTGCGATCTCGGCCTCGTCGCCCGGCTGCACCTGGAACAGCTCGTTCTGCTGGTACAGCGCGATCACCTGATACTCGTCCTCGACGAAGCTCATGGCCGGCGCGAAGGGCATGCCCACCACGAAGGACCCCGGGCGCAGCTGCACGTTGATGGCGGTGCCGTTGGCGGGGGCGACCATCACCGTCTGCGACAGCTCCCATTTCGCCTTCGCCAGGTTGGCCTTGATGGTGGCCACCGAGGCCAGGTCGCCGTCCACCACGGCGGCGAGCTGCGCCTGGGCCCGCGCCTCGTTGGCGACCGCCGAGGCCAGCTGGCCCTCGAGGTTGGCCAGATCCGCCTCGGCCTTCTCCAGGTCGAAGCGGTTGCCGGCGCCGGTGGCGGTGAGCTCCTGGTGCTGCTTCACCCGCAGTCGCGTCAGGCCGATCTGCGAGCGGATGGCCGCCGTGTTGCCCTTGGCCACCTTGAGCTGCTCGCGCAATTCGTTCGCCGAGCCTTCCGACTGCGCCAGCTGCGCTTCCAGCGCCTTGACGTCCAGCTGGTAGGGCGTGGGGTCGATGCGGAACAGCACGTCGCCCTTCTTCATCGGGTGGTTGCCCTCGGCGGGCACCTCGATGACCCGGCCGCGCACCTGCGGGATCACCTGCACGACGTACTTGATGACCCGCACGTCGGCCGATGAAGGGGCGTTGGCATTGAGCAGCAGGATCAGCACCGCCAGGCCGACGATGGGGATGATGACCACCGTCACCTGGGTGGTGGGCGTCCAGGGGATCCACTTCAGCTTGATGCAGAACAGCCAGACGAAGAAGCTGTAGATGGCGAGCAGCAGGACTTCCATGTCAGGTCTGCTCCCCCTTGGGCGGCGCCGGCACGGGCAGCCGCGATTCGAGGTCGGCCAGCCGGCTGCGCAGGTCGATCAGCTCCTCCGGTACCCTGCCGCGGGCCGTCAGGTTGTCGATCTCGCGGCGCAACCGGCTGACATCGCCGACGAGTTCACCCGCCTCCGCGCCGTCCTGCCCGGCCAGGTGCCGGTAGTAGTCGTCGTGGCGGTCCCGGCCGTAGGCCAGCTTGTGGAGCACCGGCTTCGTGTAGGCGAGGATCCAGGCGAAGGGCCAGAGCATGCCGCCGAACACCAGCGACAGCAGGCACAGCACCTTGATGGCATCCTTCTGCGGGTGCTCGCGCTTCTCCGCGACCTTCTCCGGCAGGATATGCACCAGCCAGAAGACCGTCACCGCGATGATGGGCACGATGATGATCACCACCACGGCGATGACGTCGGCCGCCTGGTCGAGCGCTTCGCCGGAGAGGAATGACGCCCGGGCGGCGCCGCTCGCCAGGCCCAGCGCGGCTGCGGCTGCCAGTCGCGAGGCGCGATGCGTGCTCATCCCCGGCATCCGGTCACTTGCGCGGTTCCATGAAGACGGGGATCGCAGCCGCGACGGCGGCCAGGCCCAGCAAGGCCATCATGCCGAAGCGGCTGTCGGTGTAGGCGCTGAATGCGCCGATGGCCAGCGCGACCATGGCAAATGCGGTCAGGAGTCGGGTGAGCATGGGCAGGTCTCCGGTTGGTCGGCATAGCCTGCCACCGCGAATGCTGCAACGTCCACTGGAGATTCTTCAGCGCAGGGCCAGGCCCATGGCGGCATCGAGCAGCAGCTGGCGCCGCTCGGTGGCCGGGTCCGATCGCAGCACGGCGCTGCCTTTCCCGTGGGTGATCCAGGCACCGAGGACCAGGGTGAGGACGCAATAGCCCCGGCGTTGCCGCTCGCGGGCGTCCAGCGTGGGCCTGAGTTCGCCGATGACCGCCGCGTAGTTCGCCACCAGCCAGCGGTACCAGCGGTCCCGCGTCTGCCGGCGCTGCGGCTGGCGCAGCCAGTAGGCCGAGGCCTCCAGCCAGAACGCCGTGTCCACGGACTCCATGTACTCCAGGTGCCAGCCGATGCAGCGCTCCAGCCGCTCGCGCGGGGACAGGTCCTTGCGCTTGAGGAAGCCGCCGACCTGTTCCTGCAGCCATTCGGTGGCGCTGGTGAAGAAATCGCTCAGCAGTTCTTCCCGGGTGGCGAAATAGTGGCGTAACGCCGCCTGGGTCAGTCCGGCCCGGTCGGCGATCTGCTCGAGCGAGGTGTCGCGCAGGCCGACCTCGGCGACGGTGGCCACGGTCGCACGGAATATGGTGCGCCGCGCGCGACATCCCTTGGGCGTGCGCCCGACGCCGGCAAACCTGTCTTCGATGGAGCCCAGCATGCGATCGTCCGGCATCGGTGCCTCCCCCCGGGGATGCATGTTCATGACGGCGCGCGGAGCCGTCAAGAAAAAACCACTTGTCTGGAGGTTTTTTGCAGCGCAAGTTAGCCACGCTGCCTGCGGCGGCCGGGCATTCGCTGTTGCTGCCCGTGAGCCGCCGGTGTCTTGCCCGTCATCCCGCATGGAGACCCACATGAGCCTGAAACAATTCCGTCGGCGTGCTGGCGGTATCGGCCTCGGCGTGCTGCTGGCGCTGGCTGCCATGCCTGCTTGCGCGGCGGACAACGAGAAGTCCTTCGAGGTCTACGGCTTCGCCCAGCTCGATTACATCCAGGACTTCGGCCGCGTGGATCCTGACTGGGAAGACGCCCTGCGACCCTCGCGCATTCCCACCGACAAGGACGCGTTCGGCGACGACGGCCAGGCCTCCTTCAGCGTCAAGCAGACCCGCCTGGGCGTGAAGGCGAGCGTGCCCACCTCCGGGGGGCCGATCAACACCCGGTTCGAGTTCGACATGTTCGGCGTCGGCGAGGATGCCGGCAAGACGACGATCCGGCTGCGGCACGCCTATGGCGAGTTCGGCCAGTTCCTCGCCGGCCAGACGCATTCGCTGTTCATGGACATCGACATCTTCCCCAACACCATCGACTACTGGGGCCCGGCCGGCATGGTGTTCCTGCGCACGCCGCAGATCCGCTGGACGCCCATCGCCAACGAGCGAAGCAGCCTCGCCGTGGCCCTGGAGAACCCGAGCAACGACATCGACCCGGGCCAGTACCGCGAGGCGGCGGACTTCCCGGGCGTCCAGGGCGACCAGGAGTACCCCGACCTGACCGTCCAGTACCGCATGAAGGGTGACTGGGGCCATGTGCAGCTGGCCGGCATCCTGCGCTGGATCGGCGCCGAGGTCATCGGCGACAAGGACCCGGGACCGGCCGAGGACCTGGGCGTCATCTACGATGACCACGACACCGGCTGGGGCATCGACCTGACGAGCGTCATCAACGTGCTGGAGCGTGATGCCATCCGTGCCGGCATCGTCTTCGGCGACGGCATCGCCAGCTACATGAACGACGGCGGCATGGATGCCGGGCCCGACCGCGGCCTGGTCGCCGGCCAGCTTCCCGGCGGCACGCAGATCGAAGCGGTGCAGCTGACGGGCCTCTCTCTGTACTACGACCACTGGTGGAACGACCGCTTCAGCAGCTCCGCCGGCTACTCCTACACCGAGGTGGACAACACCGCCGGCCAGACCGCGGACACCTTCGAGAAGGGTTCCTATGCGTCCGCGAACCTGCTCTATTACCCGGTGGAGAACGTCATGGTCGGGGCGGAGCTGCTGTGGGGCCAGCGCGAGGACTTCGGCGGTGCCGACAACGACGACACGCGCATACAGGTCAGCTTCAAGTACAACTTCGGCACGAAGCTCTGAGCTGGAGCACCACCGCAAGGGAGCAACGCAGGTGAAAACAGCAACAACGATCATGGCGGCGCTGGGCCTGGTGACGCTCGGTTGTGCCAGCGTCAATGCCGCCGATCCGTCCCCGAAGCAGCTGCAGCGGGTCGTGGACGCCGCCCACGCGAAGTACAAGGATCTCCGCGAAGGCAATAACGCCGACTACATCCCCATCCTGACGAAGACACCCAGCGAGCTTTTCGGCGTCGTCATCGCCACCAGGGACGGCAAGCTCTACGCCGCCGGTGACGTCGACTACAAGTTCTCCATCCAGTCGGTCTCCAAGCCGTTCACCGCCGCTCTGGTCATGACCCAGCAGGGCCCGCAGGTGCTCGACGAGAAGATCGGCGTCGAGCCGACCGGCCTGCCGTTCAATTCGCGCCTGGCCATCGAGCTCTACAAGGACAAGCGTTCGGTGAATCCCCTGGTGAACGCCGGCGCCATCGCCGCGGTGAGCCTGGTGCAGGCTTCCTCCGAAGCCGATCGCTGGAACAGGATCCTCGGCAACATCAGCGACTTCGCCGGAACGCCGCTCACGGTGCTGGAGGACGTGTACGAATCCGAGTACACGACCGCCTTCGGCAACCGGGCCATTGCCAACCTGCTGTTCAACTACGGGCGCCTCTACAGCGATCCGGAAGAGGCCATGCGGGTGTACACGCGGCAGTGCTCGATCGGGGTCAGCGCCCGGGACCTGGCGATGATGGGCGCCACGCTGGCGAACCTTGGCGTCAACCCGCAGACAAAGAAGCGCGTCATGAAGTCCGAGGATGTGCCGGAGCTGCTGGCCATCATGGCCACGGCGGGCTTCTACGACGAGTCAGGCGAGTGGATGTACACGGCCGGCCTGCCGGCCAAGACCGGCGTCGGTGGCGGCATCGTCGCGGTGGTGCCGGGTCGCATGGCGATCGCCGCCTTCTCGCCCCGGCTCAACGCCGCGGGGAACAGCGTGCGCTCGCTGCATGCCATCCGCGATATCGCCGGCGAACTGGGCGTGGGTGTGTTTGGCCCGAACCCGAACTGAGCGTCCGTGCCCGGGGTGCGGCAGCGGTTGCGCACCCTCGAGGCCGTAACGAACGACAACGCCGGGCAGCGGCGGGATGCAAGGCCGATGAACACTCCGCAAGGCACGCATGGCGCCCCGGCATTCCAGCAGGGCTTCTCGATCCCCGACCTGCGGCATGACCACTGGGCCCGTCTGGCCGTGGTGGCCAGGGCCTGGGCGGCAGCCGCGCGGCGCGGCGAAGCCGCCGGGCAGCTGGTGACCGATGTCAGGGCAGCGCTGGCCACCGTGGCCGAACTCGATGAATTCTGCGCTTTCCCCGGGCCGCGGCTGCACCGCGCGCTGACCGACAGCCTGGCAGGCGACGAGGCCGGAACCTTCGCGGCGCTGGCTCAGCGGCTCAATGCCGCGCTGTCGTCGGGCTCTTTCCGCCACGAGGCCGCTTCCTGGGACCCGGAAGCTGAGCCGGACACCGGGCTGGGTGACTACCTGCCCCCGGCGGCGGAGGCGGACGAGAGGCGACGACCCTACTTCGAAGTGCTGAGCGTGAGCGCCACGGACCCGGCGCAATACGAGGAGATGCGCCGGGAGATCCGCCGCCTGCGGCGGGTCGACGACCCGTTCACGTACGAGCTGGTGCAGGCCGGCTCCTTCGAGGACGCGATCGTCGCGGTGCTGGTCAATCCGGAGCTGCAGGCAATCGTCATCGGCGATGGCTTTGCCTTCCGCTCGAGGCGCGACTGGCCCGAGCTGCGTGACCTGCTCGACCGCGCCATGCCGTTCGATGCCGCGGCCGTGGACCTGCGTGATTACGGGCTGAAGCTCGCCAGGGTGCTGAAGACGCTGCGCCCGGAGCTGGACCTGTACCTGCTCACCGAGCGCGGTGCAGAGACACTGGCGGGGCGTCCCGAGGCCGGATGCCTGCGGCGGATCTTCTACGGCGTGGAGGAGCTGATGGAGCTGCATCTCTCCATCCTCGACGGTGTCGGCGATCGTTACGAGACGCCTTACTTCGACAACCTCAAGCGCTACAGCCAGAAGCCGGTGGGCACCTTCCACGCCCTGCCCGTGGCCCGCGGCAAGTCCGTGTTCCGCTCCCACTGGATCCGCGACATGGGCCACTTCTACGGCATCAACCTGTTCCTGGCGGAGTCCTCGGCCACCACCGGCGGGCTCGACAGCCTGCTGGAGCCCACCGGCAACATCAAGCGCGCCCAGGAGATGGCGGCCCGGGCCTTTGGCGCGCGCCGCGCCTATTTCGTCACCAACGGCACCTCGACCTCCAACAAGATCGTGCTGCAGGCCCTGCTGGCGCCGGGCGACATCGTCCTCATCGACCGCAACTGCCACAAGTCGCATCACTACGGCATGGTGCTCTCCGGCGCCCAGCCGCTGTACCTCGAGGCCTACCCGATGACGGCCTACTCGATGTACGGTGCGGTGCCCCTGCGTTCGATCAAGAAGGCGCTGCTCGACCTCAAGGCGGAGGGCAAGCTCGACCGGGCACGGCTGGTGGATCTCACCAACTGCACCTTCGACGGGCACATGTACAACCCGCTGCGGGTGATGGAAGAATGCCTGGCGATCAAGCCGGACCTGGTGTTCCTCTGGGACGAAGCCTGGTTCGGCTTTGCCCGCTTCTCGCCCTTCCATCGCCTGCGTACCGCCATGCACGCCGCGGCGGCCCTGAAGGAGCGGCTGCAGAGCCCCGCCTACCGCGAGGAGTACACCGCCTTCCGCGCGCAGGCCGGCGACCTCGACCCGGCCGACCCGCGGCTCCTCGACATGCGCCTGCTGCCGGACCCGGACAAGGCCCGGGTTCGCGCCTACGGGACGCAATCCACGCACAAGTCCATGTCCGCGCTGCGCCAGGGCTCCATGATCCTGGTGCACGACGAGGATTTCGCCGACATCGAGGGCGCGTTCGAGGAGGCTTTCTTCACCCATACCTCGACCTCGCCGAACCTGCAGATCATCGCCTCGCTGGACGTGGCGCGCCGGCAGATGGAGCTGGAGGGCTACGAGCTGGTGATCCGTGCCACGGACCTGGCGCTGCGCCTGCGCCGCGAGGTCAACACCCACCCGCTGATTTCCAGGTACTTCCGTATCCTCACGCCGGCGGAAATGGTGCCGGCGCAATACCGGGAATCGGGCATCGAGGACTACGAGGCCGGTCGCGGCAGCCGCGCGCGCCTCCTCGATGCCTGGACACGTGACGAGTTTGCCCTGGACCCGACGCGGCTCACGCTGGTTTGCGGGACGGCCGGCTACGATGGCACGGCCTTCAAGGGGCTGCTGGCCGAGCGCTACGACATCCAGATCAACAAGACCTCGCGCAACAGCATCCTCGTCCAGACCAATATCAACAACACCCGCAGCGACGTCGCCCACCTCGTCAAGGTGCTGGGGGACATCGCCAGGGAGATCGACGACCGGCTGCGCCAGGGCGGCGAGGCTGCCCGCAGCGGATTCGCGACACGGGTGAAGGCCCTCATGGAGGACGTGCCGGAGCTGCCGAACTTCAGCCGCTTCCAGGGCGCGTTCCGCGAGGATCCGAAGAGCGCCACCGCCGAGGGCCACATGCGCGAGGCGTTCTTCATGGCATACCGCATGGAGAACTGCGAGCACCTGCCCATCGACTCGAAGGACATGGAGCAGCGGCTGAAGAAGGGACCCGAACTGGTGGCCGCCGACTTCGTCATTCCCTACCCGCCGGGATTTCCCATCATGGTGCCGGGCCAGGTGATCACCCCGGACACCATCGAGTTCATGCGCAAGCTCGACGTCAAGGAGATCCACGGCTACCACGCGGCCCGGGGACTGCGCCTGCTGAAGACCGGCGCCCTGCCGGGCCGACGCAGGAAGGCCTGAGCCAGGGAGCTGCCGCACCATGTGGAACTGGCTGGTCCAGACTCTGCGCAGCTATCCCGAGATCGCCATCTTTCTCGCCCTCGGCCTGGGCTTCTGGCTCGGCAAGCTGCGCTTCGGCAAGTTCAGCCTGGGCGTGGTGACCAGCACGCTGCTGGCGGGTGTCCTGGTTGGCCAGCTGGAGATCAGCATCTCGGGCAACGTCAAGTCCACCTTCTTCCTGATGTTCCTGTTCGCCGTGGGCTACGGGGTTGGTCCGCAGTTCTTCGGCAGTCTCAAGGGCGACGGCCTGCCGCAGGTGCTGTTCAGCATCGTGCAGTGCGTGGTGGTCCTCGTCGTCGCCATCGTCGTCGGCAGGCTGCTGGGCTACGACGCCGGCGGCACGGCTGGCCTGCTTTCGGGTGCCAGCACGATTTCTGCGGTGCTCGGCGTGGCTGCCGACAGCATCGGCCGGCTCGACATCGCACCCGGGCAGAAGCAGGCCATGCTCGACGCGATGCCGATCGCCTACGCGGTGACCTACATCTTCGGCACGGCGGGTTCCGCCTGGATCCTCGCCTCGCTGGGACCCCGCATCCTGCGCGTGGACCTCGCCGAGGAATGCCGCAAGTACGAGGCGGAAATGGGTGGGCAGCTGGCCGCAAACCACGACCGCATGTCGGCCTACACGCAGTTCGTCATGCGCGCCTACCGGGTGGAGAACCCCGAGTGGATCGGCCGCGGCGTCGCCGAGCTGGAGGCGGGCTTCGGCATGCGGACTTTCGTGCAGCGCATGCGCCGCTACGGGCAGCTCGTCGATCCCGCCACGGTGGGCGAGTTGCGCAAGGGTGACGTGATCGCCATTGCCGGACGGCGCGAGGTGGTGGTCGAGGGTGGTTCGCGCATCGGGCCGGAGGTGGACGATCACGAACTCATGGATGTGGAAGTCCAGCTCCTCGACGTGGTCGTCACCAGCAAGGAGCTGGTCGGCAGCACGCTGGCCGAGCTGGTCGCCGGGCAGCTGGCCGAGAGCGGCCGCGGCGTGTTCCTGCGCCGCCTGCTGCGCACCGGTGTCGACATGCCGGTGACCGCCAACCTGCGCCTCGCCCGCGGCGATACCATGACGCTGGTCGGCAGCAAGGCCGACGTCGAGCGCGTGGCACCGCAGATCGGCTACATCGACCGCGCGACCGAGGAGACCGACATGGTCGTCATGGGCATCGGCATCACGATCGGTGCGCTGGCCGGTGCCCTCAGCGTGCAGGTCGGTGGCGTGCCCCTCACCCTCAGCACCAGCGGAGGGGCGCTGGTTGCCGGTCTTGTCTGTGGCTGGCTGCGCTCGGTCAACCGGACGTTTGGACGGATTCCGGCACCGGCGCTCTGGGTGTTCAACAACATCGGGCTCAATGCCTTCATCGCCGTGGTCGGCATCAGCGCCGGGCCAGGCTTCATCCGCGGATTGCAGGAGCAGGGGTTGTCGCTGTTCCTGGCAGGCATCGCCGTGACCACCATCCCGCTGGTGGTCGGGGTGCTGGTGGCCCGCCACCTGTTCCGCATGCCGGCACCCATTGCGCTCGGCGCCGCGGCAGGTGCCCGCACGACGACTGCCGCCCTGGGCGCCATCGAGGCGGAGGCGCGCAGCAAGGTGCCGGCCCTCGGCTATACGGTGACCTATGCGGTGGGCCAGATTCTGCTCACGGTCTGGGGCGTGATTGTGGTAATGCTGATGGCCTGATCGCCGCAGCCCGGCGACGGGACCTCGGGCGGCAGGCGTTCCCGGAACGCCCGGACGAGTCTGATTTCTGCAACCAGGACAGGAGGACTTTCGACATGCGACGCATCATCAGGGGATTGCTCATCGTGGTGGCGGTGGCGCTGGCAACGGCCTGTGCCTCGTCGGAGTACATCATCAGCACCAATGACGGCACCATGATCACCACCCACGGCAAGCCGAAGCTGGACGAGAAGACCGGCATGTACAGCTACGAGGATGCCGAGGGGCGCAAGGCGACCATCACCAAGGACAACGTCAAGCAGATCATGGAGCGCTGATCCACCAGGGCTGCAGGCTCCAGCAAGGAGGATGGGCTTGGAGACGCACCGCGCCGACCTGGCACGCAACACGCTTGGCGTGCTGTTCATCGGTGGCCTCGCACTGGCCTCGTTCTGGATCCTGCGGCCTTTCCTCGCTGCCTTCATCTGGGCGGTCATGATCGTGGTGGCGACCTGGCCGCTGATGCGCCGGGTGCAGTCGTTGCTGTGGCAGCGGCGCGGCCTGGCGGTCATCGTCATGACCCTGGCCATGCTGCTGGTCGTGGTGATGCCGCTGGTGCTGGCCATCGCGACGGTAGCGAGCTACGCGGACGATGTGGCGCACTGGGCCACCACGCTCACGACCCGGCAGCTGGGGGAGGCGCCGGCCTGGCTCGCCGGGCTGCCACTGGTGGGCGAACGGGCCGCGGCAGCATGGAACCAGTTCGCGGGCGATGGCTTCAGCGAACTGGCCCTGCTGCTGGAGCCTTACATCCGCGACATCGCCCGCTGGTTCGTCGGCGGGGCCGGGACCGTCGGCCTGCTCTTCGCCCAGGGCCTGCTGATCGTCATCCTCTCGGCGCTGCTCTACGCCGGCGGGGAGGGCTGGGGCCGCTGGATGCTCGCTTTCGGTCGCCGGCTCGCCGAGGCTCGCGGTGAACAGGCCATCGTGCTGGCGGGCCAGGCCATCCGCGGCGTCGCACTCGGAGTCATCGTCACCGCCATCCTGCAGTCGGCGCTGGGCGGCATCGGCCTCGCCCTGGCCGGCGTGCCGTTCGCCGGCGCCCTCACGGCCGTGATGTTCATGCTCTGCGTGGCACAGCTCGGCCCCATCCTCATCCTCGGCGGTGGCACCGCCTGGCTGTTCATCAGCGGCTCGACCGGCTGGGGCAGCTTCCTGCTGGTGTGGACCCTGGTGGTCGGCCTGATGGACAATTTCGTGCGCCCGGTGCTGATCAAGCGCGGAGCGGACCTGCCGCTGCTGCTGATTTTCGCCGGCGTGATCGGTGGCATGCTCAGCTTCGGCCTCATCGGCATCTTCGTCGGCCCGGTGGTGCTGGCGGTGACCTACACGCTGGTGGATGCCTGGGTGCAGGAGGCGCCCCGGGTATCCGCCTGAAGTACCCTGGCAGCCGCGGCCCACTTATCGACCGGAGGAATCGATGCGATCACCCACTGCCCTGTTCGGACTCCTGCTGTCGCTCGCCCTGCCCGCGACCGGTACCGCCCGGGCAGGGGAGGCCGACCTGCTGGAACAACCTTTCTTCGTGTCGCTGGGCACGTTCATCGTCAATACCGACACCACGGTGGAACTGGATGGCCAGGCGGGCCAGGGCAGCGTGGTGGATATCGAGAAGAACTTCGGCGATGACACGGCCACGCGCATTCGCCTCGATGCCTACTGGCGGTTTGCCGCCAGGCACAAGCTCAGGGCCATGGTGTTCAATGCCTCGGCGGACCGCACACGCAGCCTGAGCGAGGAAATACACTGGGGCGACGAGGTGTACCCGGTGGGTGCCTCGGTCAGCATGGAGCGCGACTTCTCGATCTACGAGCTGGCCTACGAGTACGCTTTCCTCAAGCGCAATACCTGGGAGCTTGCCGCATCAGCGGGCGTGCACTGGACTTCCCTGAAGATTGGCCTGACGGCTGACCTCAGTGCCGGCGCGGGTGGTACCCGCTCGGCCAGCGACTCGGCCCGCCTGGATCTCCCGCTGCCGGTCTTCGGCCTGCGCGGCCTGTGGAATCCCGGCGGCGACTTCTGGCTCGACGCCTCGGCCCAGATCTTCTCGCTGTCCTACGATGCCTATGACGGCCACCTCGACGACCTCCGCGTGGCTGCCGTCTGGCAACCCAGGAAGTGGCTCGGCATCGGGCTTGGCTACAACGCCTTCCGTGTGAACCTGGATGTCGACAAGGAACGGTTCCGCGGGTCACTGGAGTGGCGTTACAGCGGGCCGCAGCTGTTCCTCAGCGGGGCTTTCTGAGCGTGGCAACCCGGCACTGCAGCGGCCGTTCCCCATGAGGTTCTCGCTGAACTGGTTGCTGGTCTTCGTGCCCGCGGCGCTGGCCCTGGAGGCCACCCATGCCGGTGCGCCACTGGTGTTCTTCGCTGCGGCGCTGGGTCTCGTCCCCATCGCGGCGATTCTGGTCCACGCGACCGAGCAACTCGCCGTGCGTACCGGTGATGCCATCGGTGGCCTGCTCAACGCCACCTTTGGCAACGCGCCGGAGCTGATCATCGCCGCGGTGGCGCTCAAGGCGGGCCTGATGGGCATGGTGCTCGGCTCGATCATCGGCGCCGTGCTGGCCAACCTCCTGCTCGCACTGGGCCTCGCCTTCTTCCTGGGCGGGCTGAAGAAGCACGACCAGGTGTTCAATGCCGGTGCGGCACGCGTCTACAGCACCATCATGCTCATCACCGTGGTGTGCCTGGCGGCACCCGGCGCCTTCGAGGGATTGTTCGGGGCGGAAATCGCCGCGCTGCGGTCCGATGTGCTGAATCTCGGGCTCGCCGTGCTGCTGCTCGCCCTCTACGGCCTGTACCTGGTCTTCATGCTCAAGACCCACCCCGAGCTCTTCGTCAGCGCCGGCGGCGGCGCGCAGGCGCACGAGGCGCAATGGAGCGTGTCCCGCGCGGTGGGCACCCTGGTGGCGGCATCGGTGGGCGCTGCCTTCATGAGCGAGGTGCTGGTCGGCGCCGCGGAAGAAACCGGCAAGGCGCTCGGCATGTCGCAGGTCTTCATCGGCGTGGTGCTGCTGGCGGTGATCGGCGGTGCGGCCGAACTCGGTGCGGCGGTGACCATGGGCATCCGGGATCGCCTCGACCTCAGCGTCGGCATCGCGCTGGGCAGCTGCATGCAGATCTCGCTGTTCGTGGCACCGGTGCTGGTGCTGCTGAGCTACGTCATGGCGCCCATGCCGCTGCGGCTCGAGTTCGGCAAGACGGCTGTCGGCGCGCTGCTGTTGAGCGTGCTGATCGGCGCGGCGGTCTGCGCGGACGGCCGCTCGAACTGGTACAAGGGCGTGCAGCTCGTGGCCGTCTACCTGGTCCTCGCGTTGCTGATGTACCTGGCGCCTGGCTGATGGACCGGAAGGAGCCGGGCATGCGCTGCAGGCCATGGATGCGGGTGGTCGCGATCCCGGGGCTG
>JAANMW010001064.1_pt1 | contig 30721 bp, 31 predicted proteins | sample 7279671 | NCBI WGS metagenome assembly JAANMW01 (sample SAMN14094541, study PRJNA606508) | bioreactor metagenome | isolation source: A lab-scale SPAN reactor treating ammonium-rich wastewater day 247 | place: Ireland: Galway | collected 2017-09-19 | reverse complement strand
GCGACTCATCGAAGCCGAACAACCCCGCGATCACTGACTCCGACGTGCGATCGGGAAATTACCGAGAAATGCGTCTGCCGATGTGCGGAATGTAAGGCCAGCGCGCCGAACGCGCCCGCGAGCGCGGCGTCGATGCCCGCGAGATCGGCGAGGTCGCAGGGCGCGAACCGGTAGCGATCGCCTTCGAGCCCCGCGGCCGACGAGCGCCCGACGCCGAGCACCGTGAGCCCCCGGTCGAGCAGTACGCGCGCGATCGCCGGACCGAGTCCGCGCGACACGCCGGTGACGATCACCACGCGCATGGAGCCTCCGAAGTCAGCGACCCGACATCGCCCCGAAGACGAGGAACAGCACCAGGATGCCGAGCGCGACGAACGCGATCTTCCAGAAGCTCTTCGGATACTCGCCGGCGACCTTGCCGGTCACGCCGTTGATCGCGCACTGGAACGCGCGGCGACCGTAGTCGTACGAGAGCAGCCATACCGGCGCGAGGATGTGCTTGTAGGTCTGCCCCGACCAGTCGGCCCGCACCGACAGGTTGCGATACGTGTCGCCGGGGACCTGCCGTCCGCACATCGCCTCCAGTTGCGCCGCCATCGCGGCGCGCGCGCGTTCCGCGGCCGCGGCGAGGTCGATCTGGTAGCGCTCGACGACCCAGCCGGCGACGAAACCCGGATCGTAGGCCCGAAGTTCGCCGGTAGGGAAGGGTTCGATCCCGCGCATGAGTCCCGGATGCACGCCGATCGACGCGCAGACGAGGTCGTCGTCGAAGAAGTGGGAGACGTGCCCGGAGGCGGGCACCCAGCGGACGTGGCGCACCTGCCGGGTGCGCGTCTGGCCGTTCTCGACGTACGTCTCGGTCGTGTAGTAATAGTGTCCCGCCTCGGCGGTCCAGTCGGCCTCGACCTTCGCGTCGAAGGTCCAGTAGGGCAGGTAGACGCCGCGCACCGTGTCGGTGAGCGCACGGCGCTTCAGGGCGTTCGGCGCGAACCACAGCTTGCCGAACCAGGCGCGCAGCCGGTCGCGTGCATCGCTCTCCGCGATGCGGAACGGCAGCACGCTCTCGGGACGGAACGCCGGCGCAGTCTCGTCGTAGGGCACGAGCTGCGCGGAACCGCAGAATTCGCAGTTCTGCGCCTGGCGCGCGGGATCGAGTACCGAGATCGCCCGGCAGCTCTGGCAGCGCACCTGCCGCTTCGCCTCGGTCCAGTCCGGCGCATCGCGCACGAGGCTCGCGAGCGCGCCGGCGAGATCGTGCTCCTGCGCCGTCGCCGCGACTTCCGGCGGCGCGGGCGACTCGGTGCCGCAGAACGGGCACACGAGCTTCTGCCGGCCGGGATGCCAGACTGCCTCGCCACCGCAGGCGGGGCAAGCGAACTTCGCGAGTGCGTCGCGCTCGGTTTCCGGCCGGGTGCCGGTCATCGCTGGATCGAGTAGCCGACCACGCGCCAGCGGTATCCGTCGACTTCGAGCGTCACCAGTTCGCGCGCCACCGACTGGTTGGCGAACGAGGTGCGGAAGGTGATGAGCGCGAACTCGCCCGCGGGCCTGCCCGCGATCTCGTTCGAGAAGGTCGTGCGAACCGCGGTGCGCTGGACCACCGCACCCAGCGGCTGGCGCACCTTGCGCATCGCCGCGACCCAGCCGTCGGCCTTGAGCGCCTCGCGGAAGAGCGCGCCGGCGGCCTCGAAACTTCCCTCGATGTCGAAGCGGTCGACGATCGCGAGCCATTCGCGCGCCGCATCCTGCGCCGCCGCGGAGCGTGGGTCCTGCGCGCGCGCGAGCGGCGCGAGGACGCCCGCGGCGATCGCCGCGAGCGCGGCGCGTCGTCCGGCGAACCGTGTCATGAGTGGAGGAACGTCTCGACCGCGGCGCGCGTGACGCGCCATTGCGTGCCGATCTTCTTGCCCTTGAGATCGCCCGAGTCGAGGCTCGCGAGCACGTCGGACTCCGACACCCCGAGCGCCTGCGCGACCTGCGCGGGGGTCAGCAGTTCCGGCAGCGGGGCACCGCCCGGCGCCGCCGGCCCCTTCACTCCCGGCGTCGTCTGGGCCATCAGGCCGCCCGACTGGTTCATCATCTGCTGCGCCATCGCCATGCCGACCGCCATCTCGGCCGCCATGCCGCCGGCGCCGCCACCGCCCTTCTCCATGCCCTGCGCCATCTGGAACTTGACGTAGTCGTTCAGGTTGCCGACCGCCGCCATCGAACTGCGCTTGTCGATCGCCTGCTCGACCTCCGGCGGCACCGACACGTTCTCGACCACGAACGTCGTCATCTCGAGGCCGTACTTCTCGTGCAGCGCGGGATTGATGAGCGGCAGCAGCGCCTCACCGAGCTCTCCATAGCGCGACGCGACGTCGAGCGCCGGGATCTTCGCGCCGGCGAGCGCCTCGGAGAACACCGAGACGAGCCGCGAGCGCATCACGTCGGCGAACTCGTCGAGGCGGAAGTGGTGATCGGTCCCCGCGACCTCCTTGAGGAAGCGCGGCGCGTCGACGATGCGGAAGTCGTAGGTGCCGTACGCGCGGAGCCGCACGACGCCGAAGTCCGCGTCGCGCATCATCACCGGATTCGCGGTGCCCCACTTGTTGCCGGTGAACACCCGCGTGACGACATAGTAGACGTCCGCCTTGAACGGGCTCTCGAGCGCGTACTTCCAGCTCTTGAGATTCGTGAGGATCGGGATGTTGTCGGTCGTGAGCGTGTGCTTGCCCGGGCCGAACGCGTCGCCGAATTGCCCGAGGTAGACGAACTGCGCGAGCTGGCTCTCGCGGACGACGAGCTGCGCGCCGTTCTTGATCTCCTTGTCCTCGTCGGGGAACCGCCACGACAGCGTGTCGCGCGAGTCGTCGGTCCACTCGATGATGTCGATGAACTGCTTCTTCAGGAAATCGATGATCGCCATGCGCGCGTGTCCCCTCGTCTCGTCAGTGTCGCATCAATGGGGTCAGACTCGATTGATCCAATCGCCCTCGATCAATCGGATCAATCGAGTCTGGATCAATCGAGTCTGACCCCATTGATCTGTGGGTTACTTCTTCGCGAGCTTCTTCGCCTCAGCCTCGGCGGTCTTCATCTCGGCCTCGAGGCGCGTGAGCGGCAGCGCGCCGGGCAGCACCGAGCCGTCGGCGAGGATCATCGTCGGCGTGGCCTGGATGCGGAGCTTCTGCCCGAGCGCCTGCGTCGCAGCCACCGGGTTCGGGCAGTCGCCCTTGTTGTCGGGGACCTTGCCGGTCGCGTAGTAGGCGTCCCAGGCCTTGGTCGGATTGTCGGAGCACCAGATCTGGCGCGACTTCTGCGCGGCCTGCGGATGGAGCTGGTCGATCGGGAAGAGGAACGTGTAGACGGTCACGTTGTCGAGTCCCTTCATCTCCTCCTCGAGCTTGTGGCAGAACGGGCAGTCGGCGTCCGAGAACACGACGAGCTTGCGCTCGCCGTTACCCTTGACCTTCTTGATCGCGAGTTCGAGCGGCAGGCTGCTCCAGGCGACGCGGTTCAGCTTGCGCAGGCGGTCCTCGGTGAGGTTGGTTTTCGCGACCGAGTCCCACAGCGCGCCGACCAGCACGTGGTTCGCCTTCGCATCGGTGTAGACGAGGCGGTCGTCGAACTGCACCTCGTAGAGCCCGCCGAGGTAGTTGGTCCGGGTGATCGCGCCGATCTCGGCGCCGGGGAAGCGCTCGGCGAGCACCTTGCGCAGCGCCGCGACGTCGGGCGAGGCGGCCGTGGAGGCCTGCGGGGCGGTCGCCGGAGCGGGCGACTGCGCCGAGGCGATGCCCGTCGTCAGGGCGGCCAGGAGGAGCGGCAGCGAAGGTCGGGCGAGGCGGGCGAGAACGAGGGTCAGGGACATGGCGACTCCAGGGCGACGTGATCGGAAACAGGGGGGAGGGGTCAGCGCAGCGCAGGCTCGGCCAGCGCGTGGCGGACCGGCGGGAGCTTCGACACCGCTGCCAGCCCAAGGTTGCGCAGGAAGGCGACGCCCGGCGTCCGGGCGCCGAACAGGCGGGCGAGACCATCGGTGACCGCCTGCATCGCCAGAACCGGGGCGGCGCGGCGCCGGGCATACCGCTCGACGAGGATCGGGGCGCCGGGGTCGGCCACCGGACCACGCGTGGCCAGCACCGCCGCGAGCGCCTGGGCATCGCCGAAACCGAGGTTCACGCCCTGTCCGGCCAGCGGATGGACCCCATGGGCGGCGTCGCCCACAAGGGCCAGGCGATGGGCGATGACCGTGGGGAGGCGCAGGAATGCCAGCGGGAATCGGGCCGCCGGCGTGACGAGCGAGAGGCGCCCGAGCCTGCGACCGCCGGTGTCGGCCACGCGCGCGGCCAGGTCCTCCGGCGCCAGCGCGGCCAGTTCGTCAGCCAGCGCGGCGGGCGCCGACCAGACGATCGAGATCCGGTTGCCGGGAAGCGGCAGCCAAGCCAGCACCCCGCCGTCGGGCAGGAACCATTGGTGCGCGACGCCCCGGTGCGGAGTCTCGGTGGCGAAATTCGCGACGACCGCCGTCTGCCCATAGGCTCTCGGGGTCGCGTGGATGCCGGCGGCCGCCCGGACCCAGGAGCGCAGGCCATCGGCGCCGACCACGAGCCGGGCCGCTATCCGGCGTCCGTCCCCGAGGACGAGCGTTCCTGCCGGCGCAGACCACTCGAGCGAGGCGAAGGCCGCCGGCGCGACCACCTCGACGCCCGCCTCGTGTACCTGCGCGACCAGCGCCGCACGCAATGCACGTTCCTCGACGATCCAGGCGAGCGCGCGTTCGTGGAGGTCGTAGGCGTCGAAGCCCAGGTTCGCGCCGCGATCGCCTTCGATCGCCATCGCCTCGACCGGCGCCAGCCGATCCTCGGGCAGGACCTGCCAGGCGCCGAGCGAGCGCAGGAACGCCGCACTCCCCGGGCTGATCGCGTAGATGCGCGCGTCCCAGGTGGCCGGGTCCGGTTCAGGCGCCGCAACCGGGTGCCGGTCCGCGAGCACCACCGACAGTCCGGCGCGGGCGAGCGCGATGGCCGTCGCGAGCCCGGGTAGGCCCGCTCCGGCGACGAGCACGTCGCAAACTGCGTCCACGCGCCCCTCGGCGTGCTGCTCGTCGCAGGTCGTACCGTCATGCGTGGACTTCGCCGTCACAGCGTCTCGATCACGTGGTTCTGGTTGGTATAGATGCAGAGCTCGCCGGCGATAGTGAGCGCTTGCTTCACAATCTCGGCCGCCGACAAGGTACTGTGTTCCAGCAAGGCCCGTGCCGCCGCTTGGGCGTAGGCGCCGCCCGAGCCGATGGCGACGATCCCGTGTTCGGGCTCCAGCACGTCGCCGTTGCCGGTGATCACGAGCGACGCCGACGCGTCGGCGATCGCGAGCATCGCCTCCAGCCGGCGCAGGATGCGGTCGGAGCGCCAGTCCTTCGCGAGTTCGACGGCGGCGCGCGTCAGGTGCCCCTGGTGCTTTTCGAGCTTGCCCTCGAAGCGCTCGAACAGCGTGAAGGCATCGGCGGTCGCGCCGGCGAAACCCGCCAGCACCTTGTCGTGGTAGAGGCGGCGAACCTTGCGCGCGGTCGCCTTGATGACGACCGCGCCGAGCGTGACCTGGCCGTCGCCTCCCAACGCGACGGCGCCGTCGCGCCGGACCGACAGGATCGTGGTGCCGTGAAAGACGTCCATGAAGTTGCCGAGCTCGGCTTTCAAACGGGGCCAATTTCAAAGGGGTCAGACTCGATTGGCAACGACAAGCACGTGACCGGAGCACGTTGTAGCCGGACCAATCGAGTCTGACCCCTTCGCCGGAGGCGCGCTACTGTGCCTTCCTGAGGAAATGCCGGGGCGAGATTCCGATGAGCAGCAGCAGCGCGCGGACGATCGGCGTGGCTCCGACGATCTGGACCGACTTCCGTTGCGCCTCGATGCGGTTGATCGCGTTCAGCATCGAACCCGCGCAGACGAAGTCGACGCGCTCGACCGACGACATGTCGACCGGCACGATCGCGCGACCTTGCGCGTACTCGGCGAGCTTCGCGAGCTGCGGCAGCGCTGCACCCGCCATCACGCCGCTCCACACGAGCATATCGCCTTCGTGCACCGGCGCCGCCGCTTCGCCGGTAGCATCGACCGCGGCGTCCTGGGCTGCGGCGGGCGGCGTGGGTGGCGGCTCCCACGACGGCGGTGACAGTTCGAAGGCGACCGCATACTCGATCGCGAGGTTCTCGAACGCGTCGCGCTGCTGCTGCCACTGCAGGAGTTCGAGCGCGAGGAGCCATGCGCCCTCGCCGCCCTGGACACCCTGCTTCACCGCGGCGGCAAGCCAGGTGCGCAACTTCTCCGGACGCTGGACGGCGAGCGGGCAGGCGCGCTTGCGGGCCGCCGCGAGCGCCCCCGCGAGGAGCTTCGCGCCTTCGTCGTCAAAGCCGGAGACCTGCGAGAGGTCGACGCGGGCCTGCGTCATGCCTTTGTCGATCGCGCGGCGCACGCCGTCGACCTGTGCGGCGGAGGCGCCGGTGAGCTTGCCGCTGATCGCGACATAGCCGCCCTGCCCGGCCCTCGCGGCCTGCGACCTGTCCGCGGAATCCTCCCACGACGGCGCCGAGCGCTCGAATTGCACGACGTACTGGAGCGAGAACTGGTCGAAGGCGGCGCGATCGCCGCCCCGCTGCAGCAGGTCGAAGAGCGCGAGCCAGGCGAGTTGCGAGAGCTTCGTGTCGTGGTCGTTGGCCACGCCCTGCTCGAGCAACGCGCGGGCAGGTGCCGCCTGTCCGCTCGCGAAGAGGAGCGCCGCGTTCTCGAGCACGGCGCACAGCCCCGGGTTCGCCTGCACCACCTCGAATCCCGGCTGGTCGCGCCCGGTGTCGAGGAGACTCGCGCCGGTCACCGTGATGTCGTTGCCGGCGGGCTCCGCGGGCGCCCGATCGGGTTCGACCTTGCGCCCCTGTGCCTTCGATGCGAGTTCGTGCGCCGACGGCCGCTTCGGCGGCGGTGGCACCGGACGCGTCGCGGGCGGCGTTGCGGCAGACTTCTTGACCGGCGGCTTGGAGAACAGCGCCATCGTGAGACCGGGCTCCTCGAAACGTCGGGGCCCCCGAAGGGGCCCCCGATTATCGTCCCGGGGTCGCCCCGGGGACAACCCGCCCGCGCGGGTTCATGCCGACCGCCCGCGTCATCCGCGAGCGAGATTCTCCTCGGCGAAGCCCCAGTTCAGCAGCCGGTCGATGACCGCATCGACGTAGGCCGCGCGCTTGTTCTGGTGGTCGAGGTAGTACGCATGCTCCCAGACGTCGATCGTGAGGAGCGGTTTCTGGCCCTTCGTGAACGGCACTTCGGCGTTCGCGGTCTTCACGACCTTGAGCGCGCCGCCCTCGGCGACGAGCCAGCCCCAGCCGGAGCCGAACTGCGACACCGTGGTCGCGGAGAGCTGCTTGCGGAACTCGTCGAAGCTGCCGAACGACGCGTCGATCATCGACGCGAGCGTCGCGCCCGGCTTCCCGCCGCCGCCGTGCTTCATGCTGTGCCAGTAGAACGTGTGGTTCCAGATCTGCGCGGCGTTGTTGAAGAGCGCGGCCTTGTCCGCCTTCCCCGCCGTCGCATGGACGATCGCCTCGAGGGTCTTCCCCTCGAACTCGGTGCCCTTGACGAGGTTGTTCAGGTTGTCGACGTAGGTCTTGTGGTGCTTGCCGTAGTGGAACGAGATCGTGTTGGCCGAGATCACCGGGTCGAGGGCATTGTCGGCGTAGGGGAGCGCGGGGAGCGTGAACATGGCTGGCCTCGTTTGGCGGGCTGTCGATACGAACCGCACATGATACGACACCCTCGCCGCGCCGGCCGCCGGGGTGAACGCTCATGGCCAAAGGGATCAAAGGGGTCAGACTCGATTGACGGACGCGTTGGGGCCCGCCTTGGATCAATCGAGTCTGACCCCTTTGATCTGATACGCTCATGGGCGCGTCGGACGCATTCCGACGATCCGCCCGCCCGCCAAGGGATTCGCGCAACGGCGTCCCGATGAAGTCACCGCTCGACTCGCTCGCCGCAACCATCGCCTGCGGCGTAGCCCTGACCGCGGTCCTCTACGCGATCGTGCACGCACTCGCGTCCTGACCGATCCGGATTCCAGTGGACGTCGTCCCCGCCCTCGCCCGCTTCATCCATTTCGCCGCCGCGATCATGTGGCTCGGCCTGCTCTACTACTTCACCTTCGTGCAGCATCCCGCGTTGCAGGCCGCCGCAGCCGACCAGACGGCGACCGGCATCCTGCGGCACGTCGCGCCGCGCGCCCTCTTCTGGTTCCGCTGGTCGGCCGTCGTCACCTGGCTCGCGGGAGCGGCGCTCCTCGGCGGGCGATTCGCCGACGCGTTCACGCTCTCCGGCGGCATGGCGGGCATCGGCGTCGGCGCGTGGCTCGGCACGATCATGCTCGTCAACGTCTGGGCGATCCTCTGGCCCGCGCAGAAGAAGGTGCTGGGAATCGTCGCCGCGTCCGACGACGAGAAGGCGAGGGCGCGCCGCACGGCGTTCCTCGTGTCGCGGATCAACCTGATGCTGTCGATCCCGATGCTGTTCTTCATGGCCGGAGGATGGTCGCATCGCGCGACCTTCGGCCTGTGACGGTGCCAGCGGGCATGCCGCAGGCGCCGGGGAGCGCCCGCCCTGCCGACCGTGCGGAACGACGCCTGCCGCGGGGGGGCCCGCGCGTGCCGCGGTCAATCGTCGCCGTAGAGCTTCTGCACGCGCTCGCGGCGCTCCTGCGCCTCGAGCGAGAGCGTCGCGGTCGGGCGCGCGATGAGGCGCGCGACGCCGATCGGCTCGCCGGTTTCCTCGCAGAAGCCGTAGCTGCCGTCGTCGATCATGCGTATCGACTTCTCGACCTTCTTCAGCAGCTTGCGCTCGCGGTCGCGGGTGCGGAGCTCGAGCGTGTACTCCTCCTCGAGCGTCGCGCGGTCGGACGGGTCGGTCGTCACCTCGTTTTCGCGCAGGTGCTCGCCGGTGTCGTCGGCGTTCTGCAGGAGCTGGTCGCGAAGTTCGACGAGCTTGCGCTTGAAGAACGCGAGCTGCGCCTCGTTCATGTAGTCCTTCTCGGGCGCCTTGAGGACGTCCTCCTCGGACAACTCGCGGACCTTCTTGACGGCGGTTGCGGTCTTCCCTGCCATGCTGTGCCCTGTTCGGTTCGGGTCTCGTGACAAGGTGGCGTTCGGGCCGGCCACCAGAAACAGGGGATTATAGCGTCTCGCACCCGGTCCTGGCCAGCGCGGGTCGTCCGCTCGGGCCGTTGGAGTCTCCCACCTAGAATCTTGATATCTCAAGCAAATCCGATGCCCGACGCCCCCGAACGCCTGACGCTCCGCCGGCCCGACGACTGGCATCTCCACCTGCGCGACGGCCCCGCGCTCGCCGCGGTCGTCGGTGCGACCGCGCGCGTGTTCGGCCGGGCGCTGGTCATGCCCAACCTGCGGCCGCCGGTGACGACCGTGGATGCCGCGCTGGCCTATCGCGACCGCATCGTGGCGGCAGCCGGAAACGGGACGCGATTCGCGCCGCTGATGACGCTCTACCTCACCGACGCGACCTCCGCCGACGAGATCGCGCGCGCCAAGGCATCGGGCGCGATCGTCGCGGTGAAGGCGTATCCGGCGGGCGCGACGACGAACTCCGACGCGGGCATCTCCTCGCTCGCTGCCGTGCGCGGCGCCATCGCCGCGATCGAGAAGCACGGTCTCGTGCTGTCGCTGCACGGCGAGGTGACCGACCCGGACGTCGACGTCTTCGACCGCGAGCGCGTGTTCGTCGAGCGCGAGCTGATCCGCCTCGTCCGCGACTTCCCCGGGCTCCGCATCGTGCTCGAGCACGTGACGACGCGGGAGGCCGCCCGGTACGTCGCCTCCGCGCCGCCGACGGTCGCGGCGACGATCACGCCGCAGCACCTCGTCTACTCGCGCAACGCGATGCTCGTCGGCGGCATCCGTCCGCACCTCTACTGCCTGCCGATCCTCAAGCGCGAAACGCACCGCCGCGCGCTCGTCGAGGCCGCGACCTCGGGGAGCCCGAAGTTCTTCCTCGGCACCGACAGCGCCCCGCACGCGCGCGACACCAAGGAACACGCGTGCGGCTGCGCGGGCTGCTACAGCGCGCCCTCGGCGCTCGAGTTGTACGCCGAAGCCTTCGATGCGGTCGACGCGCTCGACCGGCTCGAAGGCTTCGCCAGCCTCCACGGCGCGGCGTTCTACGGCCTGCCCGCGCACGACGAGGCGATCACGCTCGTGCGCGAGCCCTGGCAGGTGCCCGCCGAGTACCCGTACGGGGACGACACGATCGTGCCGCTGCGCGCGGGCGAAGTGGTTCGGTGGCGGGTGGACTGACGCCGGCCCGGCGTCGCCGATCGGCCCGGGAACTCCTGCGGTGCGGTGCTATCCTACCTGTCCGAAGTCCGCCAGACCGTCGCTGCCCGCCCGGTGAAAGCCGGAACGGGGAGAGGAAAGTCCGGGCTCCAGAGAGCGGGATGCCGGGTAACCCCCGGCCGCAGCAGCCGCGGCTTCGCCGCCGCGGTCAAGGCGAGGAACAGGGCCACAGAGACGAGTCGCTTCCGGTCACACGGAAGCGGGTGAAACGCGGCAACCTCCATCCGGAGCAACGCCAAATAGGCGGACCATGACGTGGCTCGCGTCGTCCGCGGGTAGGCGGCTCGAGCGTTCCGGCAACGGAACGCCTAGAGGAATGACGGTCATAGCGCGCGCGAGCGCGCCGTAACAGAACCCGGCTTACCGGCGGACTTCGACTTTTTCCAGCGGTCAGCGCCGAAACCCCGCAGGTGCTCCCGGGTTTCGGCGCCGATCCCCTCGGGAGCAGGTGATGGACGAAGAAGCGCTCAACCAATCGATCCGGCGGTTTCTCAAGATGGTGGGCATCCGCTCGCAGCGCGAGATCGAGCAGGCGGTCGCGAAGGGACTCGCCGAACGCGCGATCTCGGAGAAGGACACGCCGTTCCCGGCGACGATGCGCTTGCACGTCGAGAGCCTCGGGATCGACGTGACCTTCGACGGCGAGATCGACCTCGCGCCGCGCGCACCGGCCTCCGGCGGCGATCGCTGAGCCCGGTCAGCGCCGTCGCCGGACGTCCTTCAGGATCTCGCGCGCGGCGTTGCGCCCCGGAATGCCGGTAACGCCTCCGCCCGGGTGCGCGCCCGCGCCGCACAGGTAGAGCCCCTTCACCGGCATCCGGTAGTTCGCCGCGCCGAGCGTGGGCCGCGTCGCGAAGAGCTGGTCGAGGCCGAGCGCGCCGTGGAAGATGTCGCCGCCCGAGAGCCCGAACTCGCGCTCGAGGTCGAGCGGCGTGAGCGCGCGCCGGCCGACCACGCTCGCGCGGAAGCCCGGCGCCATCGCGTCGACCGTGTCGATCATCAGGTCGGCCACCTCGTCGCGCGCATCGTCCCAGCCGCGATCGGGACGCACCGACCCCAGGTCCGGATGGACGTGCTGGCAGAAGAGGCTCGCGACGTGCATCCCCTTCGGCGCGAGCGTGTCGTCGACGACCGAGGGAATCAGCATCTCGACGATCGGCGCGCGCGACCAGCCCGAGGTCTTCGCGTCGAAGTACGCGCGCTCCATGTAGCCGAGCGATGGCGCGATCACGATGCCGCTCGCGTGGTGCGTCGCGGGTTCTTCGCCGGGCAGGCACGCGAAGCCGGGCAGTCGCGACAGCGCGACGTTCATCCGGAACGTGCCCGACCCGCAGCGGTACGCGGCCATCCGCGCGCGGAAGTCCGCGTCGACGTGCTCGGAGGCGACGAGCCGCTCGAACAGGAGCTTCGGGTTGACGTTCGCGACGACGCGCTTCGCCTCGACGACCTCGCCGCCCTCGAGTTCCACGCCCGCGGCGCGCCCCGCCTTGACGATCACGCGCGCGACCGGCGCACCGATGCGGATCGTCACCCCGCGCGCGGCGCACTCCTTCGCCATCGCCCGGGTGATCGCGCCCATGCCGCCCTTCGCGTGTCCCCACTGCCCGCGCTTGCCGTTCACCTCGCCGAACACGTGGTGCAGCAGCACGTACGCCGAGCCCGGGGCGTAAGGGGACGCGAAGTTGCCGACCACCGCGTCGAAACCGAAGGCCGCCTTCACCGGCGCGGACTCGAACCGGCGGTCGAGGATCTCGCCCGCGCTCTTCGTGAACAGGTCGACGACGTCGCGCCGCGCGGAGAGCGGCAGCGCCTTGAACGAACGCAGCGTCTTCCAGGCATCGAGGATCGCCCCGAGGTCCCGGCGCGCGGGGTCGGCGACGTCGGGCGGCGTGCGGTGCACGAGTTCGCGCAGCACGTCCGCCACGCGGTCGAGCATGGCGTAGTAGGCGGGCAGCGCGTCGGCGTCGCGGCGCGAGTGGCGCGCGAATTCGCGCCGCGTCGCCTCGAGCCCGCCGCCCACCTTCAGGTAGTCGCCCGGCCGCGCCGACAGCGGCAGGAAGTTCGTGATCGGCCGCTCGACGATCGAAAGCCCGTGCTCGGCGAGACGCAGGTCGCGGATCACCCGCGGGTCGAGCAGGCTCACCGTGTAGCTCGCCGTCGAGTTGCGGAAGCCCGGGTGGAACGCTTCGGTGACCGCCGCGCCGCCGACCACCTCGCGGCGTTCGCACACGCACACGTCGAGTCCGGCCGCCGCGAGATACGCTGCGCAGACGAGGCCGTTGTGGCCCCCGCCGACGAACACCGCGTCGAAGACGCGCGAAGTCATCGCGACAGGTCGCGCGGCGCAGGGGGCGGGCGCGTCAGCCTTCCGGGTCGCCGCCGACCGCGACGGTCGAGTAGCCGCCGTCCACGTAGAGGATCTCGCCGGTGATCGCGCTCGACAGCGACGAGAACAGGAACGCGGCGGCGTTGCCGACCTCGTCGATCGTGACGCTGCGGTGCAACGGCGCGGTGGCCTCGAAGCGCGCCTGCAGCTTGCCGAAGTTGCCGATGCCCGACGCCGCGAGCGTACGGATCGGGCCGGCCGAGATGCCGTTCGCGCGGATGCCTTCCGGCCCGAGGCAGGTCGCGAGATAGCGCACGTTGGCCTCGAGGCTCGCCTTCGCGAGGCCCATCACGTTGTAGTTGGGCACCGAACGGATCGCGCCGAGGTAGGTGAGCGTGACGATCGACCCCGGCCGTCCGCGCATCAGCGGTCGCGCGCCCTTCGCGAGCGCGGCCAGGCTGTAGCTCGAGATGTCGTGGGCGATGCCGAACGCCTGGCGCGAGATCGTGTCGAGGAAGTCGCCGGCGAGCGCCTCGCGCGGAGCGAACGCGATCGAGTGCAAGAGTCCGTCGAGCGCGCCCCACTCGCGGCCGAGCGTGTCGAACACCGCGTCGATGTCCTCGTCGCGCGCGACGTCGCAGCGGTAGAGCGGGGCCGGGCCGAAGTCCGCGGCGAGTTTCGCCACGCGATCCCGCAACTCGTCGTTCACGTAGGTGAACGCGAGCGTCGCGCCCTCGCGCCTGCAGGCGCGCGCGACGCCGTAGGCGATCGAACGGCTCGACAGCATGCCGGTGATGAGGATCCTGCGGTCGGCGAGAAATCCCATGGGACGTCCTTCGAGGCGGTCAGTCGCGAAACAGGTCCATGAACGAGCGCACCGGCCCGAGCACTCCGCACAGCACGAGGCGGTTCGGCACGCCCGGAACGACGTTGTCGTCGACGCGCGCGCCCGAGTGCACGACGACCGAGCGGCCCTCGACGCCGTCCGGCGCGGCGAGCGTCACGCCGCGCAGCGTCGTCGACAGCACGCCGTTGCCGTTGCTGCCGATCATGATCTCCGGCAGCATCTCGCCGGCCGGCCGCGGGAATCCGGGCGGTGCCCACGGTTTTCCGGCCGAAAAGCCGTTCGGCGAACTGCAGTTGCCGCGCTCGTGGATCGCGAAGCGGTAGACGCCGGTCATCAGATTGTTGACCGTGCCCACGACCGTCAGGGTCCCGTTGCGATCGACCATCTTCAGCGAGCCCTGCGCGGCGCTGCCGTTCACCGGCGTGAGGACGGCTTCCACGCCCGGCCCGCGCGCACGTTCGCGCGGGCCCTGGTCGGGCATCTCGAGCGGGCCGGTCGCGCTGCCGCAGGCGCCGAGCAGGAAGGCGAGCGTCCAAAGCGCGAGCGCTCGCACGACCGGGCGGATGGATGCTTCGGACGAGCGCATGGGCTCGCATGATAGGCGATGGCGCGCCGCGCCGCCATCGGTCGCCGCAGCGTGTCGCGGTACAATGAACCCTCCCGGGCGCGCTCGCGCCCGTCGTCCCGCTCCCCGCAAACCATGTCGTCGATGACGCCGCAGGAGATCGTCTCCGAACTCGACAAGCACATCGTCGGCCAGCACGAGGCGAAGCGGGCCGTGGCGATCGCGATGCGCAACCGCTGGCGCCGCCAGCAGGTGCCCGAACCGCTGCGCGGGGAGATCACGCCGAAGAACATCCTGATGATCGGACCGACCGGCGTCGGCAAGACCGAGATCTCGCGCCGCCTCGCCCGGCTCGCCGACGCGCCGTTCGTGAAGGTCGAGGCGACCAAGTTCACCGAGGTAGGTTACGTGGGTCGCGACGTCGACACGATCGTGCGCGACTTGATCGACGCCGCGGTCAAGCAGACGCGCGAGTCCGAGATGCGCAAGGTCCGCGACCGCGCGACCGACGCCGCGGAGGACCGCGTCCTCGATCTGCTGCTGCCGCCGGTGCGCGAGGTGAACCTCGACGACATGAAGCCGACCGACTCGGGCACGCGCCAGAAATTCCGCAAGATGCTGCGCGAAGGCCGGCTCGACGACAAGGACGTCGACGTCGAGGTGGCCGCGCCGGCGCCGTCGATGGAGATCATGGCGCCGCCGGGCATGGAGGAACTGACCTCGCAGATCCAGGGCATGTTCCAGCAGATGGGCGGCGCCCGGCGCAAGGTGCAGCGCATGAAGGTCGCCGACGCGATGAAGGCGCTGACCGACGAGGAGGCCGCGCGGCTCCTGAACGAGGACGACATCAAGTCGAAGGCGCTCGCGGCCGTCGAGCAGAACGGCATCGTGTTCCTGGACGAGATCGACAAGATCGCTTCGCGCTCGGACCTGCAGGGTGCCGACGTGTCGCGGCAGGGCGTCCAGCGCGACCTGCTGCCGCTCGTCGAGGGCACGACGGTGACGACCAAGTACGGCATGGTGCGCACCGACCACATCCTGTTCATCGCTTCGGGCGCGTTCCACCTGTCGAAGCCCTCCGACCTCATTCCCGAGCTGCAGGGCCGCTTTCCGATCCGCGTCGAGCTCGCCTCGCTCACGGTCGAGGATTTCGTCCAGATCCTCACCGCGACCGACGCGTGCCTCGTGCGCCAGTACGAGGCGCTGCTCCGCACCGAGAACGTCGAGCTCGACTTCCGCCCGGACGCGATCCGCCGCATCGCCGAGATCGCGCACGCGGTCAACGAGAAGCAGGAGAACATCGGCGCGCGGCGCCTCTACACGGTGATGGAGCGCCTGCTCGAGGAGATCTCGTACTCGGCCTCGAAGCACGACCGCGAGACCATCGCGATCGACGCCGCCTACGTCGACGCCCGGCTCGCCGGGGTGGCGGGCGACGACAATCTCGCCAAGTACATCCTGTAGCGGGAATCCGGGATCAGCCGGGCGCCGCATGCAGGAGCACCGGGGACCGCCGACGACGCCCTGTTCCCTGTTCCCTGTTCCCTGTTCCCTGATTCCTGATCCCCCGATGCTCGAACGCCTGCTCGGCATCATCCTCCCGGTGTTCGCCGTGGTCGCGCTCGGCTGGTTCTGGGGGCGCCGGGCCAATCCGGACATGTCGGTCGTCAACCGGCTGTCGATCAACGTGCTCGCTCCGGCGCTCATCTTCTCGGCGCTGTCGTCGAAGTCCTTCGACCTCTGGGAGAACCGCCTGCTGATCGCCGGCAGCATCGGTATCGTGCTGGGCTCCGGGCTCCTCGCGTGGCCGTTCGCGCGCCTGTTGCGCGTCGACCATCGGACCTTCGTGCCGCCGATGATGTTCAACAACTGCGGCAACCTCGGGTTGCCGCTCGCGGTGCTCGCGTTCGGCGACGCCGGCTTGACCGCGATGGTCGCGCTCTTCACGATCAGCAACCTGCTGCATTTCACGCTGGGCGTGTGGATCATCGACCACCGCGCGAAGTTCGGGAACCTGCTGAAGAACCCGATGGTGTGGTCGACGGTGGCGGGTTTCGCGTTCGCGGTCGTCCATCCGCCGATGCCCGAGGTCGCCGCGGTCACGCTGAAACTCGTCGGCGACGCGATGATCCCGCTGATGCTGCTCTCGCTCGGCGTGCGCATGACGGCGATCCGCTGGGGCGACGCGCAGCTCGGCGTCATCGGCGGCCTCGTGTGCCCGTTGACCGGACTCGCCTGCGCGGGCCTCATCGCGCCGCTGCTCGGGCTCGACCGGACGCAGACCGGGCTCCTGTTCCTGTTCGGCTGCCTGCCGCCGGCGGTGCTCAACTTCATGGTGGCCGAGCAGTTCCGGCAGGAGCCGGGACGGGTCGCCTCGATCGTGCTGATCGGCAACGCGATGGCGGTGATCTTCGTGCCGATCGGGCTCGCGATCGCGCTCCACTGATCCGGAGGGATGGCGATGGCGAGGATCGAGGCGATCCTGTTCGACCTGGGCGGCGTGCTGATCGAACTCGCGGGCGTCGAGCGGATGCTCGCCTGGAGCCCGTCGCTTTGCACGACCGAGGAGCTGTGGCGCCGCTGGCTCGCTTCGCCGGCGGTGCGCGGCTACGAGTCGGGCAGGACCGGCCGCGACGCCTTCGCCGACGGCATCATCGAGGAGTTCGCCCTGCCGGTGTCGCGCGAGGCGTTCCTCGCCGAGTTCGCCCTTTGGCCGCGCACGCTCAACGCCGGCGCTCGCGGCTTCCTCGCCGCGCTCGCCCCGCGCTACACGCTCGCGTCGCTGTCGAACACCAACGAGCTGCACTGGGAGCGCTTCGAGCGCGAGTGGTCGCTGCCCGCGATGTTCCACCGCAACTTTCCGTCGTACGCCGTGGGCCGGCTGAAACCGGATGCCGACTACTTCGAACACGTGATCGGCGAACTCGGCGTGGATCCCGCGCGCGCGCTCTTCGTCGACGACAACCGCATCAACGTCGAGGCGGCCCGCGCCGTGGGGCTCCACGCCCGGCAGGTGCCCCGGTTCGAAGCACTGTCCGCGGCACTGGCTGAATTCGGCATCGAGGCCGCGCCCGCGCGACCGGTTGCCTGATCCTTCCGGACCCCGGTACCTGTCCGGGTCCGGGGACTTGACTGCGGGGCGCTCGCGGAGGATGGCGAGCGCGCGGCTTCAGGCGCGGCGAAACGCGGCGAGCGCCGCGCCCGCCGCGACGAACAGGCCGCCGAACGTGCGGTTCACCCAGCGCACGTGGTGCGGCTCGCGCAGCAGTCCCAGCACCTTCGCCGCGAGCCCGGTGTAGCCGCTCATCACGACGAGGTCGGTGAAGAAGAGCGTCGCGCCGCAGATCGCGTACTGCGGCAGTTGCGGCAGCGCCGGGTCGATGAACTGCGGCAGCACGGCCAGCATGAACACGATGCCCTTCGGGTTGGTCGCGTTCACGAGGAAGCCGCGCAGCACGAGCCGGCCCGGCGACCCCTGCGAGGCATCGACGTCGCCCGCGTCGCGCACCGGGGAGGCCGGTGCACGCCACTGCATCACGCCGAGGTAGACGAGATACGCGGCGCCCAGCCACTTCACCGCGGCGAAGAGCGTCGTCGATGCCGCGATGATCGCGCCCAACCCCAGCGCCACGATCACGAGCACGAACAGGATGCCGAGCTGCAGGCCCGCGATGTTCCACATCGCGCGGGAGTAGCCGTAGCGCATGCCCGCGGCCATGCACGAGATCGCGCCCGCGCCCGGCGACAGGCTGATGAGCCAAGAGGCGACGAAGAACGCGAGCCAGGTGTCGAGCGGCATCGCGCCATTGTAGCGGCGCCGGGGGGCGTCGAGCCGCGAAGGCGGGTCGCCGGAGGCAACGCGGCGCCGGGGACTTGAAAGTAATTGGCCATTTAATTAACATCGACGCGTGAACGCCACCGTCACCCGACTGACCCCGCCCGCGGCGCGGGCACGCGGACGCCCGGCGCGTTCGGCCGACCGCGACGCGCGCGAAGCGCTGCTCGATGCCGCCGTCGCGCTCTTCGCCGAGCGCGGCGTCGCCGCGACGACCGCCGTCGACATCGCTGCGCGCGCGGGGGTCACGCCTGCGATGATCCACTACTACTTTCGCGGCCGCGAAAGACTGATCGACGCCGTCGTCGAGGAGCGCATTTCGCGCTTCGTGACCCGCGTCTTCGCGCCGCCGGCCGATCCCGCCGCGCCTCCGCTCGCGACGTTGGCCTCGCTCGTCGGGCGCATCTTCGACGCCGCGCGCGCGATGCCGTGGATGCCGCCGATCTGGATCCGCGAGATCGCCGCCGAGGGCGGGGCGCTGCGCGAACGAGCGCTCCGCTGGCCTCCGCCCGCCGCGGTCGCCACGATCGGTGCGATCGGCGACGCGCTCGCCGGCGCCCGTCGCCGGGGCGCGATCGCGCCCGGCATCGAGCCCCGCCTCGTCTTCGTCTCGATCATGGGGCTCACGATGTTCCCGCTCGCGACGCGTGAGGTCTGGCGGCGCCTGCCCGGCGCGGAGCGCGTGACCGCCGACGATCTGGCGCGCCACGCGATCGCGATGCTCGCGACCGGACTCGCGGGCGTCTTGCCACCCCCACGCAAGGCATCCCGGAGAACTCGGCGATGAACCTCGGAACGATTCTCACGCCATCGATGGCGCTCGCCGCGGTGGCGTTCACGCTCGCCGCCTGCGGCGAGCCGCCGCCCGCGGGACGCCAAGGCTACGTCGAAGGCGAGTTCGTCAACGTCGCCTCGCCGATCGCAGGCCGCCTCGACCGGCTCTCCGCGCATCGCGGCGACACCATCGCCGCTGGAACGCCGCTGTTCGCGCTCGAGGCGCAGAGCGAAGCCGCGGCCGAGCGGCAGGCCGCCGAACAGTTGCGCGCGGCCGAGGCCACGCTCGCCGACCTCCACTCCGGCAAGCGACCGCAGGAACTCGACGTGACCCGCGCGCAGCTCGCGCAGGCACGCGCCGAGGAGCGCAAGTCCGCCGTGCGCCTCGCGCGCGACGAAGCGCAGTTCGCGATCGGCGGCATCGCGAGGCAGCAGCTCGACGACGGCCGCGCCGCGCACGACGCGAACCTCGCCCGCGTGAAGCAACTCGAGAGCGAGATCGCGGTGGGCGAGTTGCCCGGCCGCGCCGCGCAGGTGCGGGCCCAGGCCGCGCAGGTCGCGGCGGCGCGAGCCGCGCTCGACCAGGCGAAGTGGCGGCTCGAGCAGAAGTCGATCGCCGCGACGCTCGGAGGGCTCGTGCAGGACACGCTCTACCGCGAAGGCGAGTGGGTCGCGGCCGGCAATGCGGTCGTCCGGATGCTGCCGCCCGCCAACGTGAAGGTGCGGTTCTTCGTGCCGCAGACCGAGATCGGATCGATCGCGCCGGGCCGGCAGGCGGTCGTGCGCTGCGACGGCTGCGCGGCGGAGGTTCCGGTCGTCGTGAGCTTCGTGTCGACCGAGGCCGAGTTCACGCCGCCCGTCATCTACAGCAACGAGACGCGCTCGAAGCTCGTGTTCATGGTCGAGGCGCGGCCGTCGGCCGCCGACGCGCCGAAGCTGCGGCCGGGCCAGCCGGTCTCCGTGCTGCTGCGATGACCGCCGCGGCCGACCCGGTCATCGACGTGCGCGGGCTCGACAAGAGTTTCGGCGCCAAGCACGTGGTCGTCGATCTCGCGCTCAGAGTCGGGCGGGGCGAGATCTTCGGCTTCCTCGGGCCCAACGGCAGCGGCAAGACGACGTCGATCCGACTGATGTGCGGGCTTCTCACGCCGGACGCGGGCAGCGGCACTTGCCTCGGCTACGACATCCGCACGCAGAGCGCAGAGATCAAACGCAACGTCGGCTACATGACGCAGCGGTTCTCGTACTGGGACGACCTCACGATCCGCGAAAACCTGGAGTTCGTCGCGCGCGTCTACGACATGCCCGACCGCAAGGTGGCGGTCGACCGCGCGCTCGACGGACTGTGCCTCGCCACGCGGGCCCACCAGCTCACCGGCGCGCTGTCGGGCGGCTGGAAGCAGCGGCTCGCGCTCGCCGCGTGCATGCTGCACCGGCCGCGGCTCCTCCTCCTCGACGAACCGACGGCCGGCGTCGATCCGAACGCGCGCCGCGAGTTCTGGGAGGAGTTGCACCGGCTCACCGCACAGGGCATCTCGGTGCTCGTCTCGACCCACTACATGGACGAGGCCGAGCGCTGCCACAAGCTCGCCTACATCGCCTACGGCCGGCTGCTCGCGCAGGGCACCGCCGCCGCGATCGTGGCGAGCCGCGGTCTCGTCACCTACGCCGTCGAAGGCAGCGGTGCGGGCGAACTGGTCGGGAAGCTTCGCGGCGCGGCGGGCATCGAGCAGGTGGTCTCGTTCGGCGCCTCGGTCCACGTCACCGGTCGCGACGCGCAGGCGGTGGAAGCGACGCTCGCGCAGGCGGCCGGCGGAATGCCGTGGCGCTGGACGCGCACCGACACCGGGCTCGAGGATGTCTTCATCCACCTGATGCGCGAGGCGACCGACAACTGGGGCGGAGCGAACCTGTGAGCACCGCGACCGCGCCCTCCGGCACGAACGCACGCTCGTTCTCGCTCGCGCGCTGGTGGAGCATGGTCACGAAGGAGTTCCTGCAGCTCCGGCGGGACCGCGTCACGTTCGGAATGATCATCGGCATCCCGATCATCCAGCTCACGCTGTTCGGCTACGCGATCAACTCGGATCCGAAGCACATGCCGACCGCGGTGATCGCGGGCGAGTCGTCCGAGTTCACGCGCTCGGTGATCGAGGGCATGAGGCACTCCGAGTACTTCGCCATCGTCGCCGAGCTTCCGGACGACGAAGCCGGCCGCCGGGCGCTCGCGCGCGGCGACGCGCAGTTCGTGCTCTCGATTCCCGCCGGATTCACGCGGAGCCTCCTGCGCGGCGAGCATCCGTCACTCGTCCTCGAGGCGGACGCCTCCGACCCGACCGCGACCGGCCCGGCGCTCGCGGCGATGGCGCCGATCGTCGATCAGGCGGCGCGACGCGATCTCGTGGGTCCCCATGCGCGCCTCCGGCAGGGACCGCCACCGTTCGACATCCGCGTGCACCGGCTCTACAACCCCGAGTCGATCACCCAGTACAACATCGTGCCGGGCCTCATGGGGGTGATCCTCACGATGACGATGGTGATGATGACCGGGCTCGCGATCACGCGCGAGCGCGAACGCGGCACGATGGAGAACCTGCTCGCGATGCCCATCTCGCCGCTCGAGGTGATGACCGGCAAGATCGTGCCCTACGTCGCGATCGGGCTCGTCCAGGCGGCGATCATCCTCGTCGCCGCGCGCTACGTGTTCGGCGTGCCGTTCGTCGGCGACCTGACGGCGCTCTTCCTGTCGGCGCTCGTGTTCATCGCCGCGAACCTCACCGTCGGCATCACGCTGTCGTCGCTCGCCGCCAACCAGCTCCAGGCGATGCAGCTCACCTTCTTCTACTTCCTGCCGAACATCCTGCTGTCCGGGTTCATGTTCCCGTTCCGCGGGATGCCCGAATGGGCGCAGTGGATCGGCTCGGTGCTGCCGCTCACGCACTTCAACCGGCTCGTGCGCGGCATCCTGCTCAAGGGCAACGGCTGGCCCGACCTCTGGCCGTCGCTGTGGCCGATGATGCTCTTCACGCTGATCGTGATGGTCGTGGCGCTGCGGTTCTACCGGCGCACGCTCGACTGACGGAGGTTGCGATGACCCCTTTCGCCCGTAGGTTCGCGAAACGCGCCGCGCCGCTCGCCGCCGCGTGGATCGCCACCGCCTGCACGGTGGGGCCGGACTTCCGCGCGCCCGATCCGCCGACGGCGGGCGTCTACACGGTCGGCGCGAAACCCGGTGCGACGATCGCCGCCGACGGAGTCGCGCAGCGCTTCGTGCCCGCGCGCGATCTCCCCGCCGACTGGTGGAGGCTCTACGCGTCGCCGAAGCTCGACGTGCTGGTGCGCGCCGCGCTCGACGCGAGCCCCACGCTGCCGCAGGCGCGCGCGCGGCTCGCGCAGGCGCAGGAGGACCGCAACGCGCGTACGTCGTCGGTCACGCTGCCCGCGATCGACGGATCGCTCGGCCTCTCGCGCAACCAGATCGATCCGGCGGCGCTGGGCTTTCCGGAAGCGCCGAAGACCGGGCCCTTCACGCTCTACAGCGTCGGCATTTCGGTCTCGTACACGATCGACGCGTTCGGCGGCGCACGCCGCGAGCTGGAATCGCTCGACGCCGTGGTCGAGGCGCGGCGCTACGAACTCGACGCGGCACAGGTCGCGCTTACCGCGAACGTCGTCACCGCTGCGATCCGCTCGGCGAGATTGCGCGACCAGATCGCCTCGGCGCGCTCGATCCTCGCGACGCAGACGAGACTCCTCGCGATCGCCGAGGAGCGCCAGGCGCTCGGCGCGGTCTCCGCGGTCGAGGTCGCGAACGAGCGTGTGCTCGTCGCGCAAACGCGCGCGACGATCCCGCCGCTCGAGCGCGACCTCGCGCAGTCGATGCACGCACTCGCCGTCTACACCGGCCGCACGCCGGGCGACGCGGCGCTGCCGGCGATCACGCTCGCCGACCTCACGCTGCCGCAGGACGTTCCGCTCGTCGTGCCCGCCGACCTCGTGCGCCAGCGGCCCGACATCCGCGCGAGCGAGGCGATGCTGCATCGCGCGAGCGCCGCGATCGGCGTCGCCGAGGCGAACCGCTATCCGCGCCTCACGCTGTCGGGCGGCCTCTCGTCGGATCGCACGCGGATCGAGGACGTGCTCGGCCAGGGGGTCAACGTGTGGAACATCGGCATCGCGCTCGTGCAACCGCTCCTGCGCCAGAGCGAGCTGAAGGCGCGCCAGCGCGAGGCGGTCGCCGCCTGGGAGGAGGCGCTCGCGGCATACCGCGCGTCGGTGCTGACTGGCGTCGCGAACGTCGCCGACGCGCTGCGCGCGCTCGAAGAGGACGCGCATGCGCTCGCGGCGCGCAGCGAGCAGGCGCGCGAGGCCGAGCGCGCCTGGGCGATCACTCGCGAGCGCCTCGCGCTGGGTGGAGTGAGCCAGCTCGAGGTCCTCGACGCGGAGCGGGGGCGGCTGCAGGCCGAACTCGAGCGCTCGCAGGCGGCGGCCGCGCGGCTCGCCGACACCGCGGCGCTGTTCCAGGCGATGGGCGGGGGGTGGTGGGGAGAGCGGACCGAGACGACGCCCGTGGCCGGCTCGCGTCCGTGAACCCGGCGGGGTGGCGCACAAAGCAAAGGGCCGGTCGCCCGGCCCTTCGCCTCACCCGCGCGGCGGTGATCGCGCCGCGCCCTTCAAGAGGTTCCGAAGCTTCGACCCGACCGGCGGCGGCAAAGTTCCGTCCGGAGGCGGTCCGGCCCGGTCCCGGTCGGCGCCGGCCGGCGCCGGTCAGAGGGTCGCGAGCGCATCATGCACCACTCGCGACGTGAGGACCTCGGGCAGCAGCAGCGGTTCGCGGCCGGGGCGGTAGAGCACGTAGACCGGCACGCCGTTGCGCCCGAGTGCGGCGAGCGCGCGCGTGATGTCGGGGTCGCGCCGCGTCCAGTCGGCACGCACGAGCGTCACCTGCTTCGCGCCGAACGCGTCGACCACGCCGCGGTCGTTCAGCACGAGGCGCTTGTTCACCTGGCAGGTCACGCACCACGCGGCCGTGAAGTCGACGAAGACCGGGCCGGTCGTGCGCAGCGTCGCGAGCGACGCCGGCGAGAACGGCTGCCACGGTCCGGCGGGCGATGCCGTTGCCCTCGACGCCTCGGACGGCGCGGGTCCGGAAGCCGCGAGCGGCATGCCGATCGCGACCGCACCGATCGCCGCGACGGCGGCGACCCAGCGCCAGGGCTTGCCGCCGCCCATCCTGGCCGCGTGCAGCGCCCACAGCGCGAACGCCACCGCGATCAGCACGAACGCGAGGCGCAGCACCGCGTCGACGTCGAGTTGCACGCCGAGCACCCACGCGAGCCACGCGACCGTCGCGTAGAGCGGGAACGCGAGGACCTGCTTGAAGCGGACCATCCACGCTCCGGGCTTCGGCAGCAGACGGCGCCACGCCGGGAACCACGCGAACAGCACGTAGGGGAGCGCCATGCCGAGCCCGAGCGCGACGAACACGGCGAGTGTCTGGACCGCCGGCTGGCCGAGCGCGAAACCGAGCGCGGCGCCCATGAACGGCGCGGTGCAGGGTGAGGCGATGACCACGGCGAGGATGCCGGTCGAGAACGCGTCGAGCGTGCGGTTCTTCGCGGTCCAGCCGCGCACCGACGCGGGCGCGAACTGGCCGAACTCGTAGACGCCGGAGAGGTTGAGGCCGAGCGCGAAGAACAGCACCGCGAGCAGCGTGACGAAGATCGGCGACTGGAGCTGGAAGCCCCAGCCCAGCTCCTCGCCCGCCGCGCGCAGCGCGAGCAGCAGGAGGGCGAGCGCGATGAAGGTCACGAGCACGCCCGCGCCGTACGCGAGTCCTTCGCGGCGCATCGTGGCCCGCGAATCGTGGTGCTGCGCGAACCCCAGCACCTTGATCGACAGCACCGGCAGCACGCAGGGCATGAGGTTCAGGATGAGACCTCCCCCGAACGCGAACAGCGCGGCGAGCGCGAGCGACATCGTGCTGACCGCGGGCGCGCTCGGCAGCGCCGCCGCGGCGGTGTCGATCGGCTTCGGACCCGCGACCACGCTGCCGGCGAGCGGCACGTCGATCGTCGCGGCCTTTGCGCCGGCGAAACCGTTCGTGCCCGTGACGACGCCCGCGACGCGCGTGAAGCCGGGCACGAGCTGGTAGGCGACCGGCAGCGACAGCACGTGCGCCGCGCCTTCCTTCGTCGCGACCTGCGGGGAGGACGCCTCGATGCGGCCTTCGTCGTTGGGGAAGAAGCGGAGCTCGCCCGGATCGGCGGCGCCTTCGGGCGGAGCGAGCGTGAGCTTGACGCGCTGGCCTTCGCCCTGCGCGGCGACCGTCCAGCCGGCGAGGGGCTTCGGGAGCGCCGCGATCGTCGCTGCGATCGGCGCGCCCCAGCGCGGATGCGCCTCCGCGGCCGTTGCGACCGGCAGCGCGAGCGTGAGGTCCGCGCCCTCGGGGATGCAGGTCTCCTTGCAGACCAGCCAATCGACGCGCGCGGCGATCGCGAGCGTGCTGCCCGGCTTCGCGTTTTCCGGAATGGCCAGCGCGCTCGGCAGGAAGATCTCGCCCTCGTAGCCGTAGTTGACGAGCGGGCCGATCGGCAGCGCGTGCGGTGCGGGCCAGTCGATCTGTCCGGCGGTCACGCCATCCGGGAGCTTCCATTCGATCGTCGTCGGGAGCCCGGTGTCGCCGGGGTTGCGCCAGTAGGTGTGCCAGCCTTCGCGCATGGCGAGGCGCAATGCCACGGTGACCGGCTTCCCCGGAACCCCGGCAGTGGTTGCGGGCACCAGTTCGGCCTCGACGTTCGGAGTCCGGACCGGCTGGGCGAATGCCGCAGTCGCCGTCGCGAGCGCGAGCGCCGCCGCGGCGGCCAGGCGCCGGAGCGGACGGTCCAGGTGTCGTGGTCGCGTCGGCATGTCGAACTGCCCGCGGGATCGGGCCCCGGATAAGAGGGGCGAACCCGCAGCGGGGTTCCGCCATTGTGCCACCCGGGGGGCGGCCGCTCCGCGGGCGCGCCGGAGGAACGGCGGCAAGCGCCTGATAGAATGGAAATTCTTCGCGGATCCGCCACGGTGGCTCCCCGGCCGGTCCGCAAAGCCCCTCCTTGGAAGCCCTCTTCGTATCGTTCGGCGTCGTCGCCCTGGGCGAGATCGGCGACAAGACGCAGCTCCTGTCGCTCGTGCTGGCCGCACGCTACCGGCGGCCATGGCCGATCGTGGCCGGCATCCTCGTCGCGACGCTCGCGAACCACGCGCTCGCCGGATGGGCCGGCAACCTCGTGCGCGCGGCCGTGCCCGCCGACCTGCTCCGCTTCATCCTGGGGCTTTCGTTCTTCGCGGTCGCGCTGTGGGCGCTCAGACCGGACTCGCTCGCCGAGGCGACGGCGAAGCCGCTCGGCCGCTGGGGGGTCTTCGGCGTGACGGTCGTCGCCTTCTTCCTCGCGGAGATGGGCGACAAGACGCAGATCGCGACCGTGATGCTCGCGGCGAAGTACGACGCGCTCGCCGCGGTCGTCGTCGGCACGACGGCGGGCATGATGGCCGCGAACGTTCCGGTCGTGTTCGCCGGCGGATTCGCCGCGGAGCGAATGCCGCTGCGCGCCATCCGCATCGCCGCCGCGGCGGTGTTCGCCGCGCTCGGCGTCTGGACGCTCGTCGCCGGGACGCCCGGGTAAAATCCCGGGGTCAGACACCTGTCTGGCACCCGAAAGTCGCCTTCCATGTCCGACACGCAGAGCTTCGACCCGAAATCGATCGAGTCCGCCGCCCAGGCCGCCTGGCGCGACGCCGACGCCTACCGCGCGCGCGACGACGACACCGGCCGCCCGAAGGGCAAGTTCTACTGCGTGTCGATGCTGCCCTACCCGTCGGGGCGGCTGCACATGGGGCACGTGCGCAACTACACGATCAACGACGTGATGGCGCGCCACCTGCGGATGCGCGGCCACAACGTGCTGATGCCGATGGGCTGGGACGCGTTCGGCCTGCCCGCGGAGAACGCGGCGATGAAGAGCGGCCAGCCGCCGGCGAAGTGGACCTACGACAACATCGCCACGATGAAGCGGCAGATGCAGTCGATGGGGCTCGCGATCGACTGGTCGCGCGAGATCGCCGCCTGCGATCCCGCGTACTACCGCTGGAACCAGTGGTTCTTCCTGAAGATGCTCGAGCGCGGCGTCGCCTACCGCAAGACCCAGGTCGTGAACTGGGACCCGGTCGACCAGACGGTGCTCGCGAACGAGCAGGTGATCGACGGGCGCGGCTGGCGCACCGGCGCGCTGGTCGAGAAGCGCGAGATTCCCGGCTACTACCTGAAGATCACCGACTACGCCGAGGAACTCCTCGCCTCGCTCGACCGGATGGACGGCTGGCCCGAGCGCGTGCGCACCATGCAGGCGAACTGGATCGGCCGCAGCGAAGGCGTGCGCTTCGCCTTCCCGCACGCCATCCGCGACGACCGCGGCGGCCTCGTCGGCGACGGCCGGATGTACGTGTTCACGACGCGCGCCGACACGATCATGGGCGTGACCTTCGTCGCGGTCGCACCCGAACACCCGCTCGCATCGGTCGCGGCGGAGCGTTCGCCGCAGGTCCGCGCGTTCGTCGAGAAGGCGCGACGCGGCTCGGTCATCGAGGCCGACCTCGCGACGATGGAGAAGGAAGGCGTGCCGACCGGCCTCCACGTCGAGCATCCGCTCACCGGAGCACAGGTCGAAGTCTGGGTCGGCAACTACGTGCTGATGTCCTACGGCGACGGCGCGGTGATGGGCGTGCCCGCGCACGACGAGCGCGACTTCGCGTTCGCGCGCAAGTACGGCCTCTCCATCCTGCCGGTCGTCGCGGTCGACGGCGAGAGGTTCGACGACACGCGCTGGCAGCCGTGGTACGAGGACAAGGCGCGCGGGCGCTGCGTCAACTCCGGCAAGTACGACGGCCTCGCGTACGGTCCGGCGGTCGACGCGATCGCCGCCGATCTCGCCTCGAAGGGCCTTGGCGAGAAGAGAGTGACCTACCGGTTGCGCGACTGGGGCGTCTCGCGCCAGCGCTACTGGGGCACGCCGATCCCGATCATCCATTGCGGCGCCTGCGGTGCGGTGCCGGTACCCGAGAAGGACCTGCCGGTCGTGCTGCCCGAGGACTGCGTGCCCGACGGCAGCGGCAACCCGCTCGCGAAGCGCCGCGACTTCCTCGACGTGCCCTGCCCGCGCTGCGGCGCGCCCGCGCAACGCGAAACCGACACCCTGGACACCTTCGTCGACTCGTCGTGGTACTACATGCGCTACGCGTGCCCGGACGCGCCGACGATGGTCGACGCGCGCAACGACTACTGGATGCCGATGGACCAGTACATCGGCGGCATCGAGCACGCGATCCTGCACCTCCTCTACGCGCGTTTCTGGACCAAGGTCATGCGCGACATGGGGCTCGTGCGCTTCGACGAACCGTTCACGCGCCTGATGACGCAGGGCATGGTGCTGAACCACTCGTGGTTCACGCGGAGCGACAAGGGCGCGGTCGAATACCATCCGCCGGCGACGGTCACGCCGACGCTCGAGGACGGCCGCATCGTCGGCGGGCGGCTCGCCGACGGCACCGCGGTCGAGTACGGCGGCGTGTCGAAGATGTCGAAGTCCGAGAGGAACGGCGTCGATCCCGAAGACATCATCGGCCGTTACGGCGCCGACACCGCGCGCCATTTCGTGATGTTCGCCTCGCCGCCCGAGGCGACGCTCGAATGGTCGGACGCGGGCGTCGAGGGCAGCTACCGGTTCCTCCGGCGCCTGTGGGGCTACGCGCAGGGCCGTCTCGTCGCGGTGCGCGGCGCGCAGGGCATCGCCGCGGGCACGGATGCGGGCGAGGCCGCGAAGGCGGCGCGCCGCGAGGTGCACCTCGCGCTGCGGCAGGCGAACTACGACTACGAGCGCGTCCAGTACAACACGGTGGTTTCCGCCGGCTACAAGATGCTGAACGCGCTCGAAGCGCTGGCGCCCGACGCGCCCGGCGCTGCCGCCGTGGTCCGCGAAGGCCTGTCGATCCTGCTGCGCGTCCTCTACCCGGTCGTCCCGCACACCGCGTGGGTGCTGTGGCGGGACCTGGGATACGCGGGCGAGTCGGGTGGCCTGCTCGACGCCCCCTGGCCCGAGGTGGACGAACGCGCGCTCGCCCAGGACGCGATCGAACTCGTGCTGCAGGTCAACGGCAAGCTGCGCGGCAAGCTCGTCGTGCCCTCGACCGCCGACCGTGCCGCGATCGAGTCCGCCGCGCGGGCGTCCGGCGAAGTCGCGAAGCACGCGAACGGCGCGCCGGTGAAGAAGGTCGTCGTCGTGCCCGGCCGGCTCGTGAACGTGGTCACATGACGCCGCTCCCGAAGCGACGCACGCTCGCCGCGCTCGCGGCCGCCGGCTTCGTCGCCGCGTGCGGGTTCCAGTTGCGCGGCAGCGCGAACTTCACCTTCGAGTCGATCTACGTCGGCGCGCCCGCCGGACTGCCGTTCACCCAGGAACTGAAGCGCGCGCTCGCCGGAGCGGGTTCGGCGAAGGTGGTCGACGCCCCGCAGGGCGCTCAGGTGGTGCTGGAGATCCAGAACATCGGCAACGACAAGGCGGTGCTGTCGCTCTCGCCGGGCGGCCGCGCGCGCGAGTTCCTGCTGACGATGCGCGTCGACTTCATGCTGCGCGGCGGCGACGGCGCCGTCTGGCTGCCGCAGGACCAGATCACGATCCGCCGCACCTACCTGTACGACGACACCGAGCGCCTCGCCCGCGAGATCCAGGAACAGCGGCTGATCGGCCAGATGCAGTCGGACGCGATCTCGCAGATCGTGCGCCGCCTGCAAGCCGCGAAGAAGCCCTGATGCAGGTTCGCACGGAAGCGCTCGCCGGCCACCTCGCGAAGACGCTCGCGCCGCTCTACGTCGTCCACGGCGACGAGCCGCTGATCGCGCTGGAGGCCGGCGACGCGATCCGCGCCGCAACGCGGAGCGCCGGCTGCGAGGAGCGCGAGGTCTTCGTCGTCGAGCCGGGATTCCGCTGGGACGCCCTCCTCGCGAACCACGCGAACCTCGGACTCTTCGGGTCGCGCAGGATGATCGACCTGCGCATTCCCACCGGCAAGCCCGGCACCGAAGGCGCGAAGGCGCTCGAGACCTGGGCCGCGAGCCACAATCCCGACGACGTGACGCTCGTGAGCCTGCCCAAGCTCGACAAGGCGGCCCAGGGCTCCGCGTGGTTCACCGCGCTCACGCGCGCGGGCGTCGAGGTTCCGGTGTGGCCGCTCTCCCGCGACGAGTTGCCGCGCTGGATCGGAGCGCGGCTCGCGCGGCAGGGCCAGAAGGCCTCGCCGGACACCCTCGCGTTCCTCGCCGAATCGAGCGAAGGCAACCTGCTCGCCGCGCGCCAGGAGATCGAGAAACTCGCGCTGCTGCTCCCCGAAGGCACGCTCGACCACGACGGCGTCGTCGCCGCGGTCGCCGACGTCGCGCGCTACGACACCGCGGCGCTCTCCGAAGCGTGGCTCGGCGGCGAGGCCGCACGGGCGCTTCGCATCCTCTCGGTGCTGCGCGACGAAGGGACCTCGCCGGTGTTGCCGGTGTGGCAGCTCACCGAGGACGTGCACGCGCTCGCGATCGTTCAGGGCCTCGTCGCGCACGGAACACCGGCGGGCGTCGCCGTGAAGCAGGCGCGCGTCTGGGGCGGTCGCGCGAAGGCGCTCGAGCGCGCCGCAACGCGCATTCCCCGCGAGATCGCCCCTTCGCTCGTCCCCGAGGTCGCGCGCCTCGACGCGCTGTCGAAGGGCCTCGGCCGCGAGGATCCCTGGGACGAACTCGCCGCGGTCGCGCTCGTGCTCTGCGGCCAGCCGGCACGGCCGCTTGCGCGCAGCCCGTCGGCCTGAAGGCCGACCCACCACCGCTCCCCGTGGGTCGGGCTTCAGCCCGACACCGAGGACGCGTCCCGGCGCTCGATGCGCCGCCCCGGGGATCGCCGGCGCGACTGTCCTCTGATTCCTGATCC
>JAANMW010001063.1_pt1 | contig 30734 bp, 16 predicted proteins | sample 7279671 | NCBI WGS metagenome assembly JAANMW01 (sample SAMN14094541, study PRJNA606508) | bioreactor metagenome | isolation source: A lab-scale SPAN reactor treating ammonium-rich wastewater day 247 | place: Ireland: Galway | collected 2017-09-19 | reverse complement strand
CCCAATCGGATCTGCGGGCTCGGACGGCGGGACCTGGCGGGCCGCCTGAGAGCCTGGGCTACTTTCGCCCTATCGACTCAACATTCGGGACAGTATACCATTTCCGGGGCGTCGACGCCCCGGAAATGGGTATACTGCCCTGAAAATACCGCCGGACCACGTCAGGCTGCCTCGATCGTCACCCGGTACCCGAGTGCTTCCAGACGCGCGGTCAACTGGCGCTTGACCCGGGCTTGGTCTTGCCGGTCGAACCAGTCGGCGCCCAGGTCCCGGTACTCGCTGCCCTCGGTCAGCACGTGATAGACAATGGTCAGGATCGTGTGCCCGACGGCGACCAGTGCCTCTTGCTTGCCCCGACGGCGGGCCAGGTGTTGGTACTGCGCGGCCAGATAGGCGTCCTTGGTCCGCGAGGCCGCCCAGGCCGCCTGCGTCAACGCCGCCCGCAGCCAACGACTGCCCTTGGTCGTCTTGGCCTCCCGGCGGCGGCCGCCGGTCTGTAGGTTGCCCGGACACATCCCTGCCCAGGAGGCCAGGTGTTGGGCGCTGGGGAACGAGTTCAGGTGTCCGCCGAGTTCGGCCAGCAGCACCTCCGCCGTCCGTTGCTGGATCCCCGGGATGGTCATCAACCGCGCCGCCGCCGCCGCGAAAGGGCGCGTGTATTCCGCAATCCGATCACTGACGTTCTGGACCATCCGTGCCAACTCCAGCAGGTGGTCCAGGAGTTGGCCCAGGAGATAGCGATGATGTCCAGTCACCACACCGTCCAGCGCCTCGCGAAGCTCCGGCAGACGGTGCCGCAAGCGGCCCCGGGCCAACTCGGCCAAGGCCTCGGGATCGTCCTCGCCGCGGCACAACGCGTCCAGCATCGCCCTCCCCGAGACGCCCAGAGCATCGCTGGCCACCGAGGCCAGCTTGGTGTTGGCGTCTTCGAGCACCTTCTGGATCCGGTTCGCCGTGCGCGCCTGCTCCGCCACCCATTGGGCCCGCTGGCGGGTCAACTCGCGCAGTTCCCGCTGCTCCCGCGGTGGAATGAAGCTGGCCTTCAGGAGCCCGTGGGCCAAGAGGTCCGCCAGCCACTCGCAGTCCTTCACGTCGGTCTTGCGGCCGGGGACCTGCTTGAAGTGCCGCGGGTTGACCAGCAGCACCGGCAGGACCTCTTCCAGCAGGTTGTAGACCGGTTTCCAATAGACCCCGGTCAATTCCATCGCGACGGCTTCCGCCCCCGCGGCGACCAGCCAGTCGCGCAGCGCGCGCAGGTGGCCGGTCATCGTCCCGAAAGTCCGGATTTCCGTCTGGGCGTGCTTGCCGGTCTGTCGCCGCAGGCACGCGACGACGCTGTCCTGGTGCACGTCCAGCCCGCAACAGCACTCATGCACCAGGTCCATAGCTCACTCCTTGGACCCTGGTCGCCGGCGTCGGAACAAGCACACTCTGCCCTTCGTGCTGGCCGCCGGAGCGACCGCAACAGTCTGAAATTCGGGACGACGCCTCGGCAAAACTGTCCCACGGGCTCGCCGCACCGGAAAAAAAAGCGACCTGAGACGACCAGGAGCCGATGGCACTTCGCCAGCCACCCCCCATCTTCATGCGACCGAAATGCGGCGGAGCATCATGGACGCAACTGTCCCCGGATATCAGGGCTGGTGGGCGGACCAGAGGGCGCGGTAGTAGCGGAGGAGGCGGAGCGGGTCGGGGGAGTCGGGAATTTCGGCCAGGGTCAGGCCGTCGTAGCCGGCCGCGTCGAGCAGGGCGAAGAGCTCGGCCCAGGGGTACTCGGGCTTCCACAACTCGTTGATGTGGACCGAGGTGACGTCGGGGGCGAGGAGCCCGAAGGCCGCGGCGATGCTGCCGTCGCTGATCTCGAACTCGTTGGGGTTGGAGTTCCAGCAGGCGCCGACGCTGGGATGCCCGCAGGCGTCGAGCATCAGCCGGACCAGCTTCGGGTCGCAGGTGCCGCGGCCGTGGACCTCGACGAACACGCTCACCCCGGCCTCGGCGGCGGCGGCGCCGACCACGGCTAGCGACTCCCCGATCTGGCGGCAGGTATCCTCGGGCGCGATCCCCTCGTGCAGCTTGTTCGGCCGGACCTTGACCCCGCGCGCGCCGACGTCGGCGGCGAGGCCGATGAACTGCCGCGCGGTCTCGATCTGCGCGGCGACCTCGGCCGGATCGGGGCTGTCGAACTCGCAGGTGGTGCCCAGCGCCCAGAGCGCCACCGGGCTGTCGGCGAAGCGTCGGCGGACCTCCGCCCGAGAGGCGCCGTCGAGCGACGGCTCGACCCCGTGCGCATGGGTGGTCCGCAACTCGACGCCGGCCAGGCCGACCTCTTCGCAGTTGGCCAGGAGCGTGGGCAGGTCCCAGTCCTTGGCGATGTTGTAGGTGACCAATCCGAGTTGCACGCTACGCCTCCCTCACTTGACCGCCTGGCTCAAGGCCAGGAAGGTGGTCGCCAGACCGCCGAGGATCGAGGCAATCACCTGCACGTCCTCCAGCGGCCGCGTCTCGCGCTTGATGGTGATGGGCTTGGGTGGGATGAGGATCATGTCGCCGCGGCGCACCACGGTGTTGCCGGCGACTTGGGTGAGGCTCCCGTTGGCCCGCAGGATGAGCATGCGGGCGGTGTCCGCGTCGCGGGTCACGCCGCCGGCGCGCTCGAGGTAATGGGCAACGGTCCGTCCCTGTGCGTAGGGTTGGGCCATGTTCCCGGCGACCTCGCCCTGCACCAGCACCAACTCGGGCTCCTCCGGGATGATCAGGATGTCGTTCGGCCGGAGGCGCAGGTGGTCGCGCCCCTCGAGGTTGGCGCGCAAATCGACCGCCACGCGCACGTAGCGCTTGAGGAGCTCCGGCGGGAGATCATCGGTCGACGGCGGCTTGCGCGGCATGTCCTTCTCGGTCGGCACCACGACGGACAGGAGCGAGGGCGGCAGGTTCCCCTCGGAGAGAATCTGCGTCGGCAGGATCCGGTCGTCCTTGGGCAGGCTGGGCACGGTGGTGGCCGAGTTCCTGGTCAGGATGAGCAGGAAGTCGTCGCGCTCTTTCTTGAGCTGCAGCAGCGAGTAGATTTCGTTGCCGAACCGCGCGAACTCCGGCGAGACCACCTCGTCGACGCGGCGCAGCAGGACCGCGCCCTCGACGAAGGCGCCCTCGAGGAGTCCCTTGGCCCGGTCATCGAGCAGCGACTTGATGGTCTCGGTCTCGTCGGACAGGGGGAAGAAGCCGGGCAGCCGCACCTGACCGCGGACGAGCACCTCGCGCGGGAGGTGCCGGTACTCGCCGACGGTCTGGATGTAGACAGAGTCGCCGTCCTGAAGCTCGATGTTCTGGGATTCATCGCCCTTGAGCAGACGGACCAGGTCAGGCTTGAGGATGACCACCTGCGTATCCCGCGCCCGGGCCACCTCGCAGGCGGTGAAGTCGACGTTGCGGGTCAGCCCGCCGGCCTGGAAGATGAGGTCCGAGAGCCGCATCCCGACGCCGCGCTCGAACTGGCCGGGGCGCTGCACGGAGCCCTTGATCTCGACCGACGGCTCGCGGTAGACCGCTTCCGCGTGGGTGTAGACGGTGACCTGGTCGCCGTCCATCAACGGCATGAGGAGCGGCCGGAGGGACAAGTCCACGGGCACCATGCGGGTCCGCCCGCCCTGGTCCAGCCGCTTCACTTCGGCCCGGGGCAGGTAGGCATCCGGGGTGGCTCCGGCGGCCAGGAAGAGCAAGTCCTCCAGGGTCATGCCCTCGGACAGCTCGTACTCGCCGGGGAAGAAGACCGCGCCCTCGACGGAGACCTTGCCGCGGCTGGCGCGGATCTCGCGCCACGGCACCAGCTCGAGGATGTCTCCGTTCTCCAGCACCAGGTCGTGGTTCGGGTCGCCGCCCAGGGCGCGGGCCGGGTTGATGCGGATCCGCCGGGCGCGGCCTTCGGCTCCCTGCCGGACCACATAGGCGGTGTCCCGATCCGCCTCCAGTCGCAGGTTGCCGGCCTCGCGGATGAGATCCTTGACGGTCATCGACTGGCTGCGCGGGTAGATCCCCGGCTTGGCCACCGGCCCGGTGACGGTCACCCGGGCCGGGATGGCCAGGACCGTCGCGCTGGCCTCCAGGACCTCGACCACGTCGGCGTCCTGGAGGGCCGGGTTGTCCTTGGCCTCGCCCGAGGCGGCCTTGGCAAAGTCGACATACAGCACCAGCGGGACCGGATCGCCGGGCATGGTGCGGGTCAGCTTCCCGTGCCGCGACGCCTCCGGCAGCAACCCGCCGGCGCGCTCCAGGAGGTCGGACAGGCGCATCCCGCGAGTCAGCTCGTAGTCGTTTGGGTTCCGGACCGGGCCCAGGACGGTCACCTTCGGCGCCAGGCCCACCTGTTCGCGCCGCGGGACCACCAACCGGTCGCCGTTGGCCAGGCTCGGGTTCGGTTTCGGCTGCCCGCCGCGGGTCAGGTCGGACAGGTCGATCCGGGTCTCGACCTGATGCCCCTCGACGATCGACAGCAGGGTCGCGACGCTGGCTGCGTCAGGCGCCAGGCCGCGCACGCGGAGCAGCAGGTCGGATACCGTAGCCTCGCTGGTGACGGTGACGTCGCCCGGCTCGTTGACCGCCCCCTCCACCACCACCGTGATGGGCGGGCGCTCCTCGAACAGCGGGATGAGCACCTCGTCGTCGGGCTGGAGGGGAATCTTCGCCGCCGGTCCACCCGAGGCCAGCTCGGCCACCTCGAAGTTGATACTCTCCACTCCGCCGTCGGGCCGGGTGCGCCGCACCAGGCCGACGGCCACATGTCCGCCCTTGATGCCCTGCGCCTTGGCGACCGCCTCGCCCAGGGTCATGCCGGCGGTGTAGCCGTACTCGCCGGGCCGGCCAACGGCCCCGTCGACCTTGATCGACTGCCGCGCGGCCACCGGCAGGACCAGGATCACGGCGCCGTGACTCAGCGGCTCGACCGTGTGGGTGTCGGCGCTCCCGTCGAGCACCGCGCCCACGTCGTAGTCGAAGAGCAGTTCCTGACGGTAGTCGCGAACCACCGAGACCTGCACCCGCGCCGCCTGTCCGCGCACGCCGCCGGCCATGGCCAGCGCCTCGCGCACGGTCTGTTCCCCGACCAGCTCGTACCGCGCCGGCCGGACCACCTCGCCGGTCACGGCGACCAGCCGGTCGGCGACCGGCAGGTGCACGGAGTCGCCGTCACGGAGGGCCGGATTGGCCTGCGGATCGCCGTCCATCAGGAAGCGGTAGAGATCGACTTCCTGCACCTCCTGGCCGCGGTGCAGCCTGATGTGCCGGAGCGAGGCGTAGGCGGCCGGCCCGCCGGCGGCGGTGACCGCGTCCATGAGGGTGGCGTAGCCGTCGAGCAGCACCGCCGGTGACGGCCGCCGGACTTCGCCGCCGACCGACACTCGCAGCGAGTGGAGGGAGGTGAACTGAATCTGCACCGTCGCGTCGCGCGGCCCTTTGCGGCGGATGAGGTTGGTCAGCAGCGCGGTGAACTCGGGGGCGGTCATGCCTGCCACGGCGACGGCGCCGATGGGGTCGAAGACGACGGTGCCGTCGGCCTGGACGGTCACCGTGCGCTGCTCGGGGGTGACGAACGGATTCCAGAAGGTCACCTGGAACTGGTCACCGGGCAGAAGGCGGTAAGACGGCGGCGGGGAGTAGGCCACCTGGCCGCGCCGCGGATCGGCCTCCTGCAGGGCGCGGTTGATGATCGCCTGCCAAAAGGCCCGCTGCCCGTAGAGCGGGACCAACTCCTTTAACTCGCCCTCGATCTGATCCAGGACGTAGGCGATCTGCGCGTTTTGTTCGGCTACCTCGGGCCGCGGGGGGTAGACCGACTTGGTCGGCGGTTTGGTCTTCTCGGCCTCTTCCTGCTCCGGCGCCTTCTCCTTCTCCTGCGCTCCGGTCTCCTCGTCGGCGGTCTTCGCGCGGTCTTTGTCGCTGGTCTTGGCCTGACCGGTCTCGCGGGCGTCGCCGGTCGGCTTGCCGCGCTTGTCCCGCCGGGCTTGCTCCTCCTCCTCGCGTTTCCGGGCCGCCTTGTCGGTGGCCTTCGAGCGGGAGCCGGAGCTGGTGTCGTCGGTTTGAGCGGGGGCCGCGCAGCAGGTGGCCAGGACCAGCCAGACCGCGCACAGCGACCATCGGCGGGAGGATCCCATCAACCATCTCGTTCGGTCTAGGGCAGGCGCCCGGTGCTCGACGCGCGCGGAATCGCGTCGGACCAAGCCAACGGTCGGATTCGAACCGACGACCTGCGCATTACGAGTGCGCTGCTCTACCAACTGAGCTACGTTGGCGACGACCGCTGGGAAAGGCCGCGCAGCCGCGCTCCGCCGGTCTCGAGCCACGTCGCGACCCCTTTCCTCAGCAGGCCACAACATAGCATGACGAGCCGGTTGATGTCAACCTCGCCGGACCCCGCCGGGAGGCGGGCCGGGGGACCTGGAGGAGGACCCGGTGGCGGCAGGGAAGCCCCCTCCGCCCGCCAGCGGGCAGGCGAGAGGAGCGTGCGTCATGCGTGGAATCGTGGTCGGGCTCGGCGGTCGGGCCCGGAGCTGGATCCAGGTCGCCCGGGCGCATCCCGAGGTGGAGCTGGTCGCCTTCGTCGAGCCGGTCGAGGCGCAGATCGAGACCGCGGTGGCGCAAACCGGCGTGGACCGGAAGCTGGTCTTTCCCTCGCTGCACGACGCCGTCCACGAGGTCGAGGCCGACTTCCTGATCGACGTCACCCCGCCCAAGGCGCACGAGGAGGTGGCCGACATCGCCTTCGACCACGGTCTCGACGTCCTCGGCGAGAAGCCGATGAGCGACGAGTTCGCGGCGGCCAAGCGGATGGTTCGGGCCGGCCGCGCCGCCGGCCGGACGCACATGATCACGCAGAACTACCGGTTCAACCCGCAGCCGCGCACCGCGCACCGGGTGCTTGGCGAGGGGCTGATCGGCGAGCCGGGCGAGTGTGTGGTGGGCTTCTACATGCCCTGGGCCACCCGCGCCGGGACACACTACGTGACCATGCCCTACCCGCTGATCACCGACATGGGCGTGCACCACTTCGACATGCTGCGCTACGTCCTCGGCCGCGAGCCAGAGCGGGTCATGGCGGTGTGCTGGAACGAGCCGTGGGGCTGGCACGCCGGTGACGCCGCGCACGTCTACCACGCCGTGTTCGAGGGCGGGCTGCGCGTGACGCACCACTCGTGCGGATGCAGCGTCGGCAAGAAGTCGCCGTGGAACGGGGAGTGGCGGGTCGAAGGTCCGCTGGGCAGCCTGACCTGGGAGGAGGAGAAGCTGTTCGTCACCCGTTCCCATCCGGCCGACCAGGCCCACCGGGAGGAGCTCCCGCTGGACGCCATGCCCGCCGTCGGGCAGGAGGCGATCCTCAAGGAGTTCGTCGCCGCGGTGCGCGAGGGACGCGAGCCGGAGTGCAGCGCCGCCGACAACCTGCGCTCTCTGGCGATGGTCTTCGCCGGCATCCTGAGCGACCAGGAAGGGCGCTGGGTCGAGTTGGCCGAGTTGCTCGACTGACTTCGCGCGGGGCGTTGGGGCTGCGGGAGGTGCCATCATGGGCGTCCTGGCGGTCGTCTTGTGCCTCGTCTCGACGGTCCGGGCCGACGGGCCGGAGTTGGTCCAGAACGGCGACTTCAGCAAGGACGCCGCGGGCTGGTTCTGCTGGTTCCAGCCCGGCCAGGGAATCGGCCGGGCCGAGTGGTTCGCCCGCGGTGAGGGCGGCGCGCTGGACGTGCGCGTCGAGCGCGCCGAGCGGCTGAACCAGGTGCAGATCATCCGCGGCCCGTTCCCGGTGCGCCAGGGCCGCCGGTACCGGATCCGCTTCGAGGCCCGGGCCGAGGTGCCGTTCACGCTGCCGGTCCGGCTGATGCTCAACGACCCGCCGTACGCCGACCTCGGACTGGCGGCCGAGGTCCCCCTGTTCACCGACTGGCAGGCCTACGAACTGGAGGCGGTCGGTCGCGTCGATGCGGCCAACGCGCGGATCGACTTCATCCCGCTGCACAGCTTCCAATTGGATTCGGTCTCGGTGGTCGAAGTGGATGCCGGCGCGGCGGCGCTGGCCAAACCGGCGGCGGTGCGGCTGGGGCCGGGCTGGAACGGAGATCCGGCCCGGGCCATCGACGGCAATCTGGCCACCACCGTCCAGACCGACAGCTACCCGCGCCTGCCGGCCTTCCTGACCCTTGATCTGGGCGACACCAGGACGCTCCGACAAGTGGTGATCCACGGCCGGGACTCGGGTCGGTGGGTGTCCACCTCCGGGCTGCGGGTGGAGGTTTCCCCGGACGGGCGCGATTGGCACTTCTGGGCCACGGCCGCCAAGCAGCCGGCGCCGACAGGCACCGGGCCGACGCTGTTCCGTGCCGCCTCGCTGGCGGTCGACTGCCGCTACGCTCGCGTGCGGCTGCTCAAGCTGCGCAACGTGGCCGTGGTCAGCGAGGTCGAGGTGGCCGCGGTCGAGCCTGGCCACGGGCTGCCGGCCGGCCGACTCCCGGCTGTGCCGCCGGCAGCCGACCTGTCCTTCATCGGCTGGGACTACGGCCGGCTGGGCTACGACCTGACCGCCGGCGAGCAGCCGGTGCTGACCTGGGCCAACCAGGCCGACCGCCCGGTGGAGGTGGCGGTCGACTGGACGGTGCGGCGGTACCTGGGGTCGGTCGTCGCCGGCGGCCGGGCGCGGCTGCAGGTCCCGGTCGCGGGCGTCGGGTCGGTGCCGCTGGCCTTGCCGGCCGACCTGCCCTCCGGGCCGCTGCTGGCCACGGCCTCCGCCCCGCCGGAGACCGGGTTGGAGCCGCAAACGTACTACTTCGACTACCGCCGCGCCGACGACGATCCGCTCAGGCTCCGGGTGGTGGCGCTGATGGATACGGTCGATCCCGAGGGCTGGGTGCGGATGATTGCCGGCCCGCTGGCCGACCGGGTGGCGGTCTACGCCGACTGGCCGGCGGGCGTCAAGATCGACGCCGCGCTGGTCATCGCGGAAGCGATGCCGGCCGAGGATGCACGGCTGGCCAGACTGCGCGACTACCTTGCCGGAGGTGGCGCCGCCATCGTCTACGGCCGGCCGGCGCCGGCGCTGCGGGCGCTGCTCCCGGTGACGCTGCCCGACGACCTGCCCGACCAGCGCCGGGCGGTGGCGGCGCCGGATGCCGGGCCGCCGTGGCAGGGATGGCAGCCGGCCGAGGTCCGCCACGATTCGCTGACGGTCGAGCCGCGGCCGGGCGCCGAGGTCCAGCTCCGCTTCGCCGACGGCGCCCCGGCCGTGGTGGCCGGCGGCCTGGGCCGAGGTCGGGTGGTCTACGTGGCCACCGGCTCCGGTCAGGTGTGGGAGGCCAACCCGGACCTGGCCGGCGCCGACAGCCTGACCCTGCGTCTGCTCTACCGCCTGGCGGGCCACGCCGACCGCCTGCCGGCAATGCTCGCCCGCGCCAGAGAAGCGGCCGCGGCGCGGAGGGCGGCCCGCGCGGCGGTGGCGCGCACCGCCGGAGCCGCCGCGCAGGACGTGGCCGTCCCGGGACTCGACAACGCCGGCCGGTTCGGCTGGCGACTGCCCGACGGCGGGCTGGTCGAAAACCTGCGGGGCGACGGCACAGTGGACTGTCCGGCCGACCCGACCTCGCCGTTCCAGCCGGTCGTCCCGGGCCTGGCCGGCGCCGAGCTGCGACCGGTCGAGCAGAACTGGCTGGCCAAGACCGTCGCCTGGCACACCAACGCCGGCGAGGTGCTCCGCTGCACCCTGTCCCTGGCCAGCCCGTACTGGCGGTGGCAGGGCCGGTCGGCCGAGGTGACGTTCCCGGTGACCGACGATCTCCGGCTGGCCTGGCCGGCGAAGGACGGACTCCGCGTGCTGGCGCCCGGCGCGGTGGTGGACGGCCGGGAGCTGCCGGCCAACGGGCTGCTGCTGTTCTCGGTCGCGGCCGACCGGCGCGACGTGCCCCGGGCGGTGATCCTCGCCCGCCGGCCGCGGCGAATCGAGTTCGGCGCCACGCTGCGGCTGGTCTACGATACCGAGGGGTTCGGCACGTTGTGGACCGGCCGGCTCTACGGCCTGCGGCGGTTCGGGCCGGGCGAAACGGCTGCCTGGGCTGGTCAGGTGCCGGCCGACGCGGGCCAGGCCCTGGCGAGCGCCGGGCACCGCTGCCTGGCCTTCCCCACCGCCTGCGACGAGGTCGCCTGGCCGGAGGGCGAGACGGTGGTGGTGGCCGACCGATTCCGTTACGAGGTCACCCGCGACGCGTTCGGCACGACGCCCGAGACTCGCGCCGCGCTGCCGCCGGTGGTGGAGCTGGCCAGGCTGGTCGGCGCGCCCGTCACCATCGATGGCCGGCCCGAGCCGACGGGCGTCGCCACCAAGTACGGCCCGCTGGCCACGGTGGCCGGCGAGCGGACGGTCTACCGGATTCCGGTGCCCTGCCACGACGCCTTCGGCGTGGTCCCGGTGGCCGGCCGCCGCGAGCTGCAAGCGGCGATGCAGCGTTACGCGGTGGAGGGCATCCGCTCGGTCACCCGGGCCTCGTCGGGGATCACCTCCGAGAGCAGCTTCAACGAGGATCTGCGGGCCTACCTGTCGTCCGGGCGGTACGAGCGGCCGTTCGAGGCGCCCTGCCTCGATCTCTACAAATGGTGGTACTGCTTCCCGACCATCGAAGGACGGCCCGCCTACGACGAGGCGACGCGGACCGAGGTCGATGCGCACTACCGCCGGCAGTTCCGCCGGACCCTCAACTACCACGCCCACAAGAGCTTCGTGCGCTTCCGCCGCGAGCCGTTGACCGGTCTCGACTACACCGTCACCTTCATCTGGCCGGCGGTCTTCGCCGACGGGCTGCGGTTCTTCATCGACCAAAACGAATCGTCCGCGGTGCTGGCCGCCTGCCTGCTGGACTACGCCCGGTACTACGGCGATTGGGACACGGTCCGGGCCAACTGGAACCTGACCCGCCGGCTGTACGACTACCTCCCGCGCTTCCACGACTGGGCGCTGATGTGCAGCTCGAACCACGAGGCCTTCTCGACCGCGGGGATCGACATGCTCAATAGCGAGTATCCCGGCAATCTGGCCTATGCGGAGTTGGCGCGGCGGACCGGACACACCGACGAGGTCTGGCCGGCGACGGTCCTGGCGGCCAAGAGCCTGGTCCCGGCGGTGGCCAGGCTGGCGGTCCCCGAGTACGTGGCTTCGATCACCGCGCCGGGCGATCCGTGGCGGGAGAACCGGTACTACTTCAGCTTCTTCGACGACCGGCTCGAAGGCCAGCCGGGCGTGGACATGCGCGGCGACGAGGAAGCGGTGATGGCCCTGTCCATCGGCCTGCTGGACACCTCCAAGGGCACCGGCCGCGAGCTGCCGCTGGCCTACAAGCTGTGGGCGCCGGCGGCCATGGAGCAGTACCAGCGGTCGCTCCAGGCCGAGGAGCGCCGGCGCGGCTTCCCGGTCGGCTGGGCGCACCTGATGCAGCGCGCGCTGCTGGGCTGGCCGCGCGCCGAGCTGCTGGCCGGGGCCGACGCCTTCCACCAGCGCTACCCGAAATGGGGCTGGCAGTCCACCAAGGCGCCCGGCTGCCTGGCGCTGGTCGAGGCCGTCGATCACCCGCTGTTCCTGGCCGACTGGTATCCGGCCGGGTACGTCACCGGCAGCCAGGCCGGCGACACGGCCGAACTGCGGCTCCGCAACGAGACGCCGGAGCCGGTCACGCTGCGGGTTTACTCGCAGCGGCAGGTGACCAAGCTGCGGCTGGGCGAGACGGACCTGCCCGGCTGGCGCTACGACCGCGCAACCGGCTGGCTGACCGCCGGCGTGCCGGGTCAAGGCGACCTTCTGTTGCGACTGGACCTGGGCGCTGTCGTCGCGCCGCCGCACCCGTTCTACGTCAAGCCGGCGCGCTGACTCACTCGTCCGGGCGGATCTTGCGCAGCAGAATCGAGCCGTTGCAGCCTTGCCGGGAGATGGGCCGGCCGGCGGACGGCGTGCCGCGGATGGCGGCCACGATCCAGTAGGAGAGGCCCGGTTCGACCGCCGGCAGGTCGACCAGATAGGTGTGGTCCTTGTTCCTGGCGGCCGCGGTGCCGGGATGCTCGGCGGCCATCAGCTCGGTCCGCTCGTCCGGCTTGCCCGCCGGCGAAGCAGCCAGGGCGACCCGCTGCATGGTCAGCCCGTTCCAGCCGCTGGTGTACTTGAACCCGACCTCGTACCGCCCCGGACCGGCCAGGTGCCGGGTGACCTCGAGGACCTTGGTCACCGCCGGCCCCTGGTCAAAGTCGGCGGTCGCCCATTGGCCGATCTCGACCGCCACGAAGCCCTTGAACGGGTTTTCCACCTGCAACGCCTCCATCTGCTCGCCGACCCGTGCCAGGGCCTGCTCGGTGAACTCGATGGTGTCGGTCAGCCGGGTGCCACCGATCCCCTTGCCGCGCAGCTCCTCCCAGGCCCGGAGGGCTTGGTTGGCCTGCATCCCGCCCTCGCCGAAGTCCTTCAGCGCGGCCGACAGCGCGGCTCGGCCGGCCTCGTCGGGAGTCGGCTGCGCGGCCCGCAAGGTGGCCATGGCCGCCGCGGCTTGCAGCATCCGCAGGTAGCCGGTGATGACCTCACACTCGGCCACCAGCTCCGGCTCCCGCAAAGCCTCGGCGGTAGCCAGGCAGCGCTCGGCGACGGCCCGGTCGGCCGCCAGCTTGTCGGCGCTGTCGAAGTAGCGCAGGAAGCCCTGCCCGTAGGCCGGCGGCTGCTTCCTGGCGATCATCGCCGCCACCTGCGCGGGAAACGCCGGCCAGGGCACGCGGCCGCCGTACAGGTCCCAGCCGACCGGGCCGATGGTCACCGCCCAGTCGGCCACCGCGGCCGGATCCCGGAACCGGCGCCGGGTGGCCCAGGCCAGGGCGAACTCGCGCTCGTCGCGGCCGCGCGCGTGCCACGACCATTCCGCCGCGGCGGTCACGTTGAAGTCGTACAGCCGGTTGTCCGGCGTGGCGTAGCCGCACAGGCAGCGCAGCTTCTTGTCGACGAACTCGGTCATCCGGGCGCGGATGAACTGCGGGCCGGTGAACGGACAGACGATCCGCCACGAGGCGGTGAGCTGCGGGTAGCAGCCCAGCCAGCGGCCCTGGGCGGCGAATCTCTCCAGCAGCGGGTAGATCATCGGCTCGCGCGACGAGTCGTAGGTCCGGCCGCCGTCGTAGTAGGTCACGCCGATCTCGGGCGGGATCTCCGCCAGCACCTTGTCGTTGGTGGGGTAGCTGCCCTGCGTCAGCAGGATGCGCAGCTTGAGTTCCGGGTGGCTCTTGATCGCCTCGCGCCAGGCCTTGACCAGGGCCCGGGCCTCCATGACCCATTGCCCTTCCTGCCGGCACTGGTCGCAGCCGCAACTGATGTTGACCTCGCCCAGCCAGGCGCAGATCTCGGCCACGCCCTCCTGCGCCCACAAGGAGGTCATCCACTGGGCCAGGATCGGCGGCAGGATGGGATTGCTCAGACAGGGCGCGACGTTGGTCGAAGCCTTGTACCGCGCGCCCTCACCCTTGCCGGCCAGCTCGGGGTAACGGTCGTAGATCCCGGTCTGCCCGAGCTGGTCGAGGTGGGTCAGAATCGGCACCAGCTTCAAGGCGTGCTCCCGGGCGCGGGCGAGCACCTGTTCGTTGGCCTTGGCCACGCCGTGGCCTTGCTCGTCCAGGCGCATGTCCGTGTGGGCCTCGACCAGGTTCATCTTGAGCCCGGCCAGCCACTCGATGTCGGCCACCGAGCTGCCGCCCCACTCGCCGCGCTCTTCCAGGTCCGGCCAGTCGACCACCCCGAGCACCGGCAGATCGACCCCGGTCTCGGTCCGCCGGCCCTCGATCAGTTGGCGCAGGGTCTGCGCGCCGTAGTACAGCCCGGCGTCCGCCAGCGCGGCCACCACCAGTCCGCGCTCGTCGGCGACAATCAGGTAGGCCTGGTCCTGGCAGGCCAGCGTGCTCAGCTTCCGGGCCAGCGGGTCGTCCGCGGCGCGGGCCAGCCGAAGCAGCAGGATCCTCACCTCGGCCGGCCGCCCATTCCCGGCGCCCAGCATCTCCCGGAGCTGGCCGGCCGCGGCGGCCGGAGCGAGCCCGTCGGTCCCGTCGACCTCCACCACGACCGAGCCTGGCGGCAGTCGCCAAATGCCCGTGAGCCGCGCTTCCTTGGGCAGCGGGACGACCCACCGCAGCCACCGCGCGGCGTCGTCGCCTGTGATCGGCTGGGTCGGTGGCGCGCCGGCCGAGACCGTACACAGCAGCAGCATCCCCGTGATCATCGCGGACTCCTTGTCCAGCGGGAGGTTCTCATTCCGCCTGGAACTCCAACAGCAGGCCGCCGTAGCGGGTCGCGACCAGGTTGTAGAAGACGACGTGGCTGAAGGGCAGCACGACCACGATCAACGCCGCCGCGCCGAGCAGGCCGAGCCCCCACCGCGGCGCCTCGACCACCGTGCCCAAGGCCAGCAGCACCGCGGGCGGGAGCAGGAAGGTGGCGGTACACGAGGCCAGCGTGAGACTCGTCCGCCAGATGGCGAACCGGACCAGCTCGGACTGGCGCTGGGTGTAGCGATGCTCGAACACCATCCCGCCGCAGCGGAGGGCGGCCCAGTTGTAGACCTGCACCTGGAGCACCGCGCCGACGAACACGCAGCCGACGATCAGCACCTGCTGGAGGAGGTGCACGCCGAGCATCCCGGCCATCCCCGCCGCGGCTCCGCCCCCGCCGCCGAAGGCCGCCGCCGAGGCCATCATCAGCAGGTAGAACGGCACCGTGACCAGACTGCTCAACAACGCTTGCGCCACCGCCTGCGCGGCGTTGATGCGCGCCGAGGCGTAGGGGTCGACTTCGCGGATGGACAGCATCCGGCCGACCGGCACCAGCTCCAGCCCGACCGGACCGAGCCAGTGCGCCACCACGTTGTAGGCGACCGCGGCGATCAACGAGCTGAGGACCACGCTGATCAAGGCCATCACGCCGATCCCGGCCCCGGCCAGCAGGGCCTCGCTCTCCTCGTAGATGCCCGCCACCACGGCCGAGATCAGCAGCGCCAACAGGCCGTAGACCAGCCCGAAGGCCAGTCCCAACTTGAGGGCCGAGGCGACGTCGACCGAGCGCAAACACTGGTCGCGGTCGGGAGTCGGCAGCCCGGCGCCGGCGGCCGGATCGGCGGCGACCTCGCGCAGCCGCTGGCTGCTCGGCTCGTGCAGAGGGTCTCGGCGCAACGCCTCGCGGAAACAGTCGGCAGCCTCCTCGGCTCGGCCGGCGAGTTGGTGGATGCGGCCCAGGTTGTACCAGGGCAGGGCGTCGATGGGGGCCAGCTCGCAGGCCCGGCGGAGGACCGCCTCGGCCTCTTCGAGCCGGTTCTGGCGGCCCAGGGCGATGCCCAGGTAAAGGGTCGCCTTCGGCTCCGCCGGCCGTTCGGCCAGGGCGTCCAGGAGAAGCTCCTCGGCGTCCTGGTATCGGCCGTCACGCAACGCCGCGCCGGCGCTCTCCAGCCGTTCGGCGCTCATCGGACCGGACCCGCCGCGAAGCGGTCAGTCGGACGTGCTGTGGGTCTCCTGCTCGGTCTCGTCGACCTGCTCCTCTTCGTCCTCCGCGCCGCGCACGTCCGGCGACAGGACGGCATGAAGCTCCTTCAACGCGTTGCGCGCCGGGACATAGTCGGCGTCGGCGCGCAGCGCGTTCTCGTAGCACCGAATGGCCATCTCGATGCGTCTGCGCGCCTGGAAACAGCGGCCCAGGTTGAAGTGGGCCTGAGCCATGTCGGGCCTCAGTTCACAGGCCTTGGAGAGATAGAATTCCGACTCCACGAACCGCCCGAGCTGTCCGTAACAGGCGCCGAGGTAGCAGTAGGCGTCGGCGTCCTCGTCATCCTCCTCGATCACGACCAGGAGATGCTCGGCCGCGGCCTCGAAATGCTTGGCCTTGAGCTCCGCGCGAGCGGCATCCCATTCCGCTACCGTGTCCATCACCATCCTCCCCGCCCGACGGGCGACTGCGCCCCTCGCAGAGTCTGCCCCCGGCGCCCGGCCGGTGTCAAGCGGCGGGGCCGGCCGAATCCCACGCCGGGACAGGAGCCGGCGGACCGATTCGGAAACGTGAAGGGTCGCGACGGCGCGGCGCGAGGAGTGACTCATGCCGGTCTTCTTGATCTCTCTGCTGGCGGCCACGCTGTCTGCCGCCGAGCCCGCGCCGACCACGGCGGCGAAATGGGTTTGGTACCCGGAGGACGTGGTCGCCGAAGGGGTGGGGGAGACCCGCTACCTGCGCCGGGTGATCGACCTGCCGGATGCCCCGACCCGGGCCGTCGTCCGGCTCCGGGCCGATGACGGGGTGGTCTTCACCATCAACGGCACGCCCGCCTCGGAGCCGCGGGAGGGGGGGGCCGGCGGGTCCGTCTACGACCTGACCGGAGTGCTGACCAAGGGCCGCAACGTGCTGGCTTTCGCCATCTTCAACGCCGCCGGCAAGGGCGGGCTGATCCTCACCGGCGAGGTGGTCGCCGGGGGCCGGACCGTGGCCCTGGTCTCCGACACCTCGTTCCGCGCCTGGAAGGCGCCGGTCGAGGGTTGGGACCGGCCGGGCTTCGACGACCGGAGCTGGCCCGCGGCGGGAGTGGTCGGCGACGCCTTCGCGCCGCCCTGGTTCCGGCACCCGTCGTTCGACATGACGCCGTTCATCACCGCCGAGGAGCTGGACCGCTGGCGGCGCTGGCACCAGGCCAGGATTGCTGTGCCCGCCGGCCTGGTCGACGAGCAGCCGGCCAGGGCGCGGTTCGTGACCGTCAACGGGCAGCGGTGCCTGGATCTCGACGGGCATCACCGGCCGGCGCTGATCTACCGCGGCGTGGTCGACCCCCTGACCGACCACGGCCGGCGGCAGATCGAGCTGTTCCGCGACGCGGGGGTCCACCTCTACTGCGCCTACTGGCCGCTGTCCGAGGTCTGGAAGAGTGACGGCGAATTGAGCTTCGATTACCTCGACGAGGCGCTCCGAGCGTACCTGAGCGCCGATCCGCAGGCGCGGGTGATGCTGATGATGCGGCTCGTTCCGCCGACCTGGTGGATGGACGGTCATCCCGGCGAGTTGGTCGAGTACGCCACCGGCAAGGACTACAACACTCACGACGAGGCCGGCCGCGTGCGCCGGCCGTCGTTCGCCTCGGCCGCCTGGCGGGACGACACGCGGCGCGTCTGGCGCCGGACCATCGAGCATCTGGAGGCTCAGCCCTGGGGCAAGCGGATCATCGCCTACCTGCCGGTCAATGGGATCTACGGCGAGTGGCACTACTACGGGAGCTGGGCCGGCGAGATGCCGGACACCGGCCCGGCCATGACCCGGTACTTCCGCGACTGGCTGCGGCGCAAGTACGGCGAGGTGGGCCGGCTGCGCGCCGCCTGGGGCGAGCCGGCGGCCGAGTTCGACACGGCTACCGTGCCGGGGGTTCGCGACCGCCTGACGGCCGGCGTGCTGGGCCTGCGCGAGCCGGTGGCACAGGGGCGGGTGATCGACTACTACCGCTGCCAGCAGGCGGTCACCGCGGAAGACATCGAAGCCTTCTGCGCCGCGGCCAAGGAGGCCACCGGCGGCCGGGCGCTGACCGGGACGTTCTACGGCTACTACGAAGGTGTCCACCCACAGAATCAGGGCGGCCACCTGGAGCTGGCCCGGGTCCTGGCCAGTCCGTCCGTGGATCTGCTCTCCGCGCCCTACTCCTACAGCCATCGGCTGATGGGCGACGACGGCCGGCTGCGGGTGGCGGCCCAGGCGTACTCGCTGGCCGGCAAGACGCACGTGGTCGAGGCCGATACCCGGACCTTCCTCCACCCGCGCAACGAGCACGGCCGGCTGCCCGACGAGGGCGCCAGCGTGGCCGCCATCCGCCGCGAGGTGGCGACGGCGCTGATCGACCGCTGCGGCCTGTGGTGGTGCGACTTCGGACCCGGCCTCAACGGCGGTTGGTACGACCGCCCGGCGTTGATCGGCGAGGTCGCGCGGATGGTCCGCTTCGCCGCCGAACGTCTGAAGCGGCCGGCGGAGCCTGTGGCGCAGGTCGCACTGATCGCCGATCCGCCGAGCTGCACCTACCTTGAGGACGGGCAGGCGATGCGGGCGCACCTGAATCTGGTCGGCGGCACGCTCGACTCGTTGTACCGCTCCGGCGCGCCGTTCGACTTCTTCCTACTCGATCAGCTCGGGCAGGCCGACCTGAGCCGGTACAAGCTGCTGGTGTTTCTCGACACGTTGTGCGTCACGCCCGAGCTGCGCCCGGTGGTGGCCAGGGCCGTGGCGGGCCGGTCGGTGCTCTGGCTCTGGTCGCCCGGCATCACCGACGGCCGGCGTATGGACCCATCCCTGACCGCCGACCTGACCGGGTTCAAGGTCGCCCTGGACGGCGGCGTGGTCGCCGGCGAGGCGGTAACCGAATCGCGCCACGCGCTGCTGGCCGGCCTGCCGGCCACGGCCCGATACCGCTTCACCACCCGCGCGCGCCGGCCGGTGGCGGACGCGGGGCAGGCCGAGAGCTGGTTCAATCCCCGCACCGCCAAGGTCATGGAGGAGGCGTACGTGACCTACGAGGTGACCGCGGCCGGCGGGGCGCTGCACTGGAAGCTGGCCACGCGCCACGCCTGGAGCGACATCCATCTGAAGACCGGCGAGCTGCGCGGCGACGCGGTCGGCGCCCGGTTCGCGGCTACCGGGTCGCTGCTCGGCAAGTCACTCCGGCTGGTGGTCAAGTGCGCGGACGGCGAGTTCGTCGGCGAGCGGGTAGCCCTCACCGCGCAGCCGAAGGAGCGGGTCTACCCGCTGGCCGGCCTGGACCGGGCGCCGCGGTCGAAGGGCGAGCGGGATCGCCCGACGCTGCCGCTGACCGGGCTGAAGCTGGTGGTGGACGGTCTGGCCGGCCCGCAGTCTGGCGAGTTGATCGTCTCGGACCTGGCGATGCTCGACGGCGAGGCGACCCGCGTGTCAGTGGTCCGGGTGGCCGAAACGGCGGTCACGGTCCCGTGCCTGACCATCGACCCGGTCGGCTGCACCCCGCTGGGCCACGACCCGGAGACCAGGCGCACTCTGGTGGCCGCCCGCGGCGAGCCGGGCCGCCGCCAGATCTTGAGCGTCCTCCCGGCGGTCTCACGCCAACTGCTGGTCAACCTCATGGACGACGCCGGAGTCCACCGCTACGTCGCCGGTCAGGAGGTGATCGTCCGCGCGGATTCAGACCTCTTGTCCCTCCACACGGCGGTCGGCGGCCGCTATGAGCTTCGCCTGCCCAAGGCGGAGCGACTGACCGACGGTCTGACCGGCAAGGTCGTCGGCCTCGGCACGACAGTCACCATCGACTTGCCGCCCAACTCGACCACGCTACTCCTGCGTCAGGCGCCGTGAGCCGTGCCGCCGGCATGCGGAAGTAAAGCGTCGTGCGGTCTGCCGGCGACCAGTTGCCCGTTGGCCACGAAGCCCTCGGGCCGGTCGCGGAGGCGGTCGAGCAGGCGGGTGCGCCAGAGGGCCAGTTCCGGGGCGTGAGCGAGATCGGTGGCGCGTTTGTGTCGCTTGCGGGATCGTCCACGTTGCAGTGCGCCAGGGCACTCTACCACCTGGCAGCATGGCGGGCTCTGGACCGGTGTTACAGCGCCCGCGAGGCGCCGAGCGAGCCGGCCGCCGACCAATTCGAGCCGGACGAGCCGACGGTTCTGTCGACCGTGGCGGGTCGAGTGCTGGTGACGTTGGCCGAGGCCGTCGACCGGGCGGCAAGACCAGGTGGCTGGGAGGGCTGCCCGTCCTCCGATCGTTGCGGCCCGAAGACCGTGCAACGAGTGCCGGAGACGCTGGCCATCAAGGCCCGATACGAGCGCCTGAGGCGTGCCCGGGACGGAACGGGGCTGTTACAGTTGGCCCGGGATCAAGCCGCGGATTGGACCGCCTGTGGCCCCCGGCGGGAAGCCATCGGAAGCGGGCCTGGCCCGCCTGCGTTGAGGTCCTCACCGCGAATCGATCGATGGGCTGTACCATCGGCGGCAGCACGGATCCGCGCCTGCCCGATCCGCGCCTGCAGCTCCCACGGTGACGCGACTGGCGGTCCCCTAGATCTGGGTCGGGGCGGCGGAATCGTCGGTAGGCCCGACCCGGCAGGTGCCAACGCCATGGCCGCTGACAGCAAGCACCTCGAACGTCATGCCGCCGTACTCAATCCGGTCACCTGCAAGGGGCGCCCGGCCCAGCTTCGCCAAGACCAACCCACTGACCGTCTCGACCTCGTCGTGCTCGATCACGCGGCCGAGGCCGTCGCTCAACTCGTCGAGGCGGACCGTGCCGTCGACGACGAGCGCTCCGGATTCGTCCCTGGTCAGCTTCGCCTCGACGCCCACGCCCTCTTCGATGTCGCCAACCACCTCCTCGAACAGGTCCTCGACGGTGAGGATCCCCGCCGTGCCGCCGTGCTCGTCCATGACCACCACCAGATGGCTGCGCTCGCGGCGCATCGTGCCCAGCACCTGGCCCAGAAGCATGGATTCGGGTACGTGGGTCGCCGGCCACGCGTGGTCGGAGTTGAGCCGCTGGTCGCGCAGCAACAGCCGCAGAAGGTCCTTGATGTGCACCACCCCCTCGATATGGTCGAGGTCGCCGCGGTAGACTGGGTAGCGCGTGTGCCGCGACGTCCTCAGCAGCTCGCGGCAGGTCGCGGCGTCGGCGTCGACGGGCAGACCGACGACGCGCACCCGAGGCACCATCGCCTCTCCCGCGGTGAGCTCGCCGAAGCGGAACAGGTCCTCCAGCACCTGCCCCGCCTGCTTGCGCAGCAGCCCGCCCTCCTGGCTTTCGTGGATGACGTACCGCAGCTCCGCGGGAGCGTGATGGTGGCCGGCCTCCATGGAGCGGACAATGCCGAACAGTCGGAGTACGGAGTTACCCAGCGCGTTCAGCGCCAGCACCAGCGGGTAGAGCGCGATCGTGATCCACATCATCGCCGGCGTGACCCGCAGCGCGGTGCGGTCGGCGTATTGAAGCGCCAGTGACTTGGGCACCATCTCGCCGACCACGATGTGAAAGTAGGTCAAGATGGCCACCGCCAGGACACTGGCCACGGAGTGGGCCGCGATCCAGCGCGCGGCGCCCATCGCTTCTAGCTGGTGGGCCAGCCACGCGGCCAGCACATGCTCGCCGTACATGCCCAGGCCCAGGCTGGCGAAGGTGATGCCGAGCTGAGCGGTGGCGATGTAGCGGTCCTGCAGCACCGGCTCCTCCAGCAGTCGCAGGACGGTGCGCGCGACGCGGTTGCCCTGCGCGGCCAGCCGCTCGATGGTCATCCGCGGGGCGCCAACGATGGCGAACTCGGCGGCCACGAACAGCCCGTTGAGCAGGATTAGGACGACGATGATCGCGACCGGCACCAGGCTATCCATCGCGGTGCTGCTCCTCGCCGAGGGGGGTCACGATGACGCTTCGCACCGCGCGGCCGTCGACGGCCTCGACTTCGACCGCCACGCCCTCGATGACCAGCCGCTCGCCGGCCTCCGGCGGTCGGCAGAGGGTCTCCAGCACCAAGCCGCCGACCGTCTCCGATTCGCCCCTCCAGGGCACCCCGACCCACTCGGCTGCGTCGTCGAGATAGGTCCGGCCCGGCAGGCGCACGCGGCCGTCGGGCAGCCGCTCCAGCGGCGCTTCGTCGGGCGCCTTGAACTCGTCGCCGAGCTCGCCCAGCATCTCGCTGAGCACGTCCTCCAGAGTGACCAGCCCCTCGGTGCCGCCGTGCTCGTCGACGACGATGGCCTGGTGGCTGCGCTGCTCGCGCATCAGGCGGAGGAGGTCGTCGGCGGTGACGGACTCGAGGACATGCGGCACTGGGCGCATGACCTCCTCGACCGCCGGCACGCCGCCATCTTCGACGAGCCGCCCCACCACGTCCTTCGTGTGGAGCAGGCCGACGATGCTGTCGATAGAGCCGCGATAGACGGGCAGGCGGGTGTAAGGGCTGGCGGTCAGCAGTTCCAGCACCTCTTCCACGGGCGCACTGGCCTCCACAGCCACCACGTCCTGGCGGGGAACCATCAGCCGTCGGGCTGGCCGGACCGGGAGCTTGAGCGCCCCCTGGAGGCGCTGCTGCGCGTCGGGCTCCAGCAGGCCGCCGTCGCGGCTCTCGGCGATCAGCATGGCGATCTCGTCGGGCGAGTGGATGTGGCGGTGGCCGCCGTAGCAAACGCCGAGGAGCCGCAGGATGAGCAGCCCGCTGCCGTTGAGGACGGCGATGAACCAAGAGAACAGCACCAGCGACCAGCGCATCGGCAAGACCGTGTAGAGCGCCGTCTGCGTGGGGTACTGCAGGGCCAGGGACTTCGGCACCAACTCGCCCAGCACCACCTGAAGCGTGGTCAGCGCCAGCAGCACCACGAGCGCCGAGGCCGACTGCGCTGCGACCGCTTGCAGCCCTCCCCAGCGCTCGAACAGCGGCGACAAAGCAGTCGCCAGATGGGCCTGGCCATAGGCGCCGAGCACCAGGCTGGACAGAGTGATGCCGATTTGGCACGCGGCGATGTAACGGTCAAGCCGCGCCGCGTCGCGCAGCACGGGCAGCAGCCGGGCCGCCAGGTGGTTGCCCTGCGCGGCCAAGTGCTGGATCTGGCTGCGACGAACGCCGACCGTGGCGAACTCGGCCGCCACATACACCGCATTGACGCCGATCAGTAGCGCGATGACCGACCAGACGACAAGCATGCTACCTAGTCCTCCACCGAACCAACGGCCTGTGGATCGTGAACCCTCGCTGCCCAGCGCGATCAACGATCGTGAAGTGCCCTATGACCTGCTTAGCGAGCGGAGGCAGTGCGTTGGACCGCGGCCGGCGTGGGGCGGCGGTGCTGGCAGCACAGCGGCAGGGCGAACTGACACGCGAGCGCCTGGGTGCCGCAACCAGGCAGCGCGAAGAGGGTGCCGTGCTGTGCATGCATGGCGCGGCACCGGCTACAGCAGATGCCGGGGGACCCGTCCGAGGCGGGGGCGTTCGCGGCGCACGGGTCGGCAGTCGGCGACCCGTCGCTGGCTCACCTGCGCGACGGTCGGCCGCAGCGTGCCAGCCACCTTCCGCGGTCATCACCAGCGGAAGACGCCCTGCCGGGGCAGTCGCCGGAGCCAAGCCCGCCAAGCCCTGAACCAACCAACCCACCGGGCGGGTGGTCACGGCAAGGACACAAGGTCTGGTTACCACGAATGTTTGAGTAGACACGGGACTGCGCAGTATAACGTGGCCAGATACGCCAGGGCTCCCTGGGCTCCTGTGGCGGCACGCCATGGCTGGACCTGCCGCCCAACTCGACCCCACTGCTGCTTCGTCACGCGCCATGAGCCGCTCCGCCGGCATGCGGCAGGAGCGCGTCGTGCGGTCTGCCGGCGACCAGTTGCCCGTTGGCCACGAAGCCCTCGGGCCGGTCGCGGAGGCGGTCGATCAGGCGGGTGCGCCAGAGGGCCAGCTCGTCGGCGTGGTCCGGGTCGGTGGCGCGGTTGTGCAGCTCGCCGGGGTCGTGGACCACGTCGAAGAGCTGCTCGGTGCCGCAGGCCGTCAGCCAGACGTACTTCCAGCGACCGTCGGTCAGGTAGTGGTTGGCCTGCCGCTCGTAGCGGTAGCAGGTGGCGTGCTCGCCGTGGATGAACGCCCGGTCGAGGCTCTCGCGCTCGCCCCGGAGGACCGGCGCCAGGCTGACGCCGTCGACCGTCTCGGGGATGGCGCAGCCGGCCAGGTCGAGAATGGTCGGCATCACGTCCTCCAGGCAGACCGCCTCCGAGCAGACTCCGCCGGCGGGGATGTCGGGGCCGCGCCAGAGCAGCGGGATGTGCGCCGAGCCCTGGTACGGATAGCACTTGCGGAACAGGTGGTGGTCGCCCAGCATCTCGCCGTGGTCGGAGGTGAACAGGACGTAGGTGTCTCGCCGCGGCGCGTTGCCGATGCCGGTGTGGCCGCCCAGCAGGCGGTACAACTGGTCATCGACGTGGTTGATCAGGCCGTAGTACCCGGCCCGCGCCGACCGCAGCGCCTCGCCGGTGAGCTGGACCTGGTCGGCTTGGACGTCCAACCCCAGCCCGTCGTTCGCCGGCGGCACTGCCCAGTCGCCGAGGCTGGGCTCGGGCAGCTCGCAGCGCAGGTAGCGTTCGAGGTAGAAGGCCGGCGGGACCAGCGGCGGGTGCGGCGCGACGATCGAGACGACCAGGAAGTAGGGGCCCGACGGATCGCGCCGGTCGAGGAAGCGCAGTGCCTCGGTCACCGACCAGGTGGTCTCGTGCAGCTTCTCGTCGAGGTGCCAGGGCCGGGCTGTCCAGCCGTTGCCGGAGATGCCATGGGCGAAGTGGTCGGCTCGGTCGCCGGATTGATTGTCGGCCACGTACTGCCGGTATTCGCTCTCGTGGCTGACCATCTCGTCGAACCCGTAACGCTTGCGCCGCGGGTAGAGGTGCATGCTGCGTCCGACCAGGGCGGTGTGGTACCCGGCCTCGCGCAGCACCTGCGGCAAGGTCGGCGGCGCGTTCCACTCGACCCCGTCGCGGAAGCCGACCATGCCGTGGGTCTGCGGGGACTGGCCGGTCATCAACGTCCGCCTCGCCGGGATGCAGCTCGGACAGGTCGAGTAGGCGGCGGTGAAGTGCATCCCCTGCCCGCCGATGCTGTCCATGTTCGGCGTCAGCAGGGCCGGGTGGCGGGCCAGCGAGAGGCAGTCGCCGCGCTGCTGATCGGTCATGATCAGGACGAAGTTCGGCCGCTCCGGTCGGCTGGACATCACTTCTCCCCGAGACGTTCCCCGCTACCGGTCGATCTTCACCACCCCGCTCTGAGTCAGCGTGATCAGCGTGTGTTGCCGGTCGTTGGCCCGGGCGGTGATGCGGTATTCCTCGCCCTTCGCCTGGTAGGTCATCAACTGCCCGCGGTAGAAGGCCTGGCGCATCAATGGCAGCTTGTCGGTGCTCACGCCCAGCGTGCCGAAGTCGTCGAGGCGGACCGAGCGCGGCGGCGTGATCCCGGCCATGGCCTGGTGCAGATCGGCCAGCCGCTGCTCGGCCTGGGCGCGGCGGCTGGAGTTGAACACGCTCAAACCGGCGAACGGGTTCCCGGCGCCCGGCTCCAGGTGCAGCAGGTCGAGCAGCCAGCCCGAGTTCTTGAGGACGATCCGCTCCTCCAGGTTGACCAGCGCGAACTTGACCTTGTCGGGGAACTCGATCTCGGGCATCTGCCGCCCCACCGCGGCCGCCGTCTTCTGCTCGGCCGGCGTCGTGTTGCGGACCTTCCGGGTGGCGAAGTCGAAGGTCTTCCCCAGCGTCACCGGGTACCCGCGCGCCCCGGCCTTGACGAACACCTCGCCCTCGACCACGGTGACCTTGTTGCCCGAGACGAAGTAGAAGGCGTTGAACCCCGAGACGTTGCCGTTGCCCATGCGGATGATGAACTGCGAGGCATCGCTGGCCGGGGTTGCCGCGTCGACGTAGAGCGAGCCCGCGGCCAGGGTGATGATCCGCACCCGGGCTCCGGAGGCGCGGTGGAGCGAGCAGGCATGGATGCGCGCCGAGGAGTTCGGGTTGACCCGCACCGAACTGCCCTCGAAGAAGCGCACGGTGATGCTCCCGTCGTTGCCGGTGCGCAGCGAGTCACCGGTCATCACGGCCCGATCGAGCACCGGCAGCGTCCACCGATGCGCGGCCGACGGCGCCGCCGAGCCGGGCACCATCATGTAGGAATCCCGCCCCCGCCGCTGGGCCACCACCGCCGCGAACTCGGCTCGCTCGGTGAACAAGGTGTGGAACAGAAGCACCAGCCACAGCACCAGCAGACCGAGCAGCAGGCGGGGCAAGGTCTCCACCAGCCAGACCTTGCCGACCCGCGCGGCCAGCGGGGTCCGCCTCCGCTTCTTGCGCTCGCCGGTGGCCGGCGCGTCGAGGTTGTACGGCTCGCGATCGCTCATCGGCGTGGACCTTTCAGGTCGAGTGACCCGGTTCTACCCGACGCGGCCGGTGGTCAATCGTCGCCGCCCACGCCGCCCATCAGGCGAAGTTGCTTCGGGGTCAGCAGGAACTCCAGCACGGTGGGCGTCTGCGGCCAGTTGCGCGGCTCGGTGACGACCAGCGCCAGCCCGCCCTTGCGCATCTTGATCTGACCCTGACCCAGGTTGATCTTCAGCAGTTGCTCGATAGTGCAGCTCATCTGCGGCTCGTGGCCGACCAGCAGCACGGAGGCGTTGCGCGGCAGCCTGGCCAACTCCTCGATCAGCTTCGTCGGCGGCTCGTTGGCGAGCACGTCGTGGACCTCGGCGGCCTGGTCCGGCACGACCAGCTCGGCGGTCTCGCGGGAGCGGACCAGCGGGCTGGTCCAGACATGGCTGAAGGTCAGGCCCAGCGCCTTGATTCCCCGGGCCTCCTCGACGCACTTGGCCCGGCCCTCCTCGGTCAACCGCCGGTCGAAGTCGGTGGCCGCCTGATCCTCGGCGATCCCGTGGCGCAGGAAGTAGATGTCCATGGCGCTTCACCTCCCCGCTCATTGTCCCTCACCGCCGCCACTCCTGCACGAAAAACCGGGGACGCTCGGCCTATTTCCAAAAAACCGGGGACGCTCGACCTATTTCTGGCCGCACCTGGCAAGGGACGCAAGGGACGGAAGGGACGCAAGGGACAGCGCCAAGAAACGGTGGGTCTCCCCAATCTGCTTTGCGGCGCCGTCGCTTGAGTCCCATCCGTCCCTTCCGTCCCTTGCCACGCGCAGCCGGAAATAGGTCGAGCGTCCCCGGTTTTCTAGACGTGGTAGACGTAGACTCCTGGGCGGGTGGCGGGGAGGGTCAGCCAGGAGCCGCCCTGGCGGTGGGAGTCGGCCACGGCCAGGCAGGCTTCGGTGACGTGATGGGCGCGCTCGATGCCTTCGCGCAGGGGGGCGCCGTCGAGGACTGCCCCGGCCAACTCGTCGATGATGGTCAGCGTGGGCGAGGCGGGTGCCACCGGCGGGAGGTCGGCCGGCAGGAACGGTGCGTAGCGGCCGGTGACCTGTTGCTTGCGGCGATAGAGGCCGTTGGCGCCGTTGTCGGTGGTGCGCAGGATGCCTTCGCTGCCCAGCACCTCGAACTCCCAACCGCCGGCCGGCACGCTCCAGCACGACAGACCCGAATCCGTTTCGAACTGATAGACCGCCGACGGATCCTGGTCGATCCGGTCGTCGACCACCAGGCCACGCGGCCGCAGCTCGCCGCGGATGGCCGCCACCTGGGGATCGCCCAGCAGGTAGAGCAAGGTGTCCACGCTGTGGCTGTGGCCGTGGAGCAGGTTGGTCGAGGCGTAGTGCACCGCCGCGGTGGGCTTGCCGATGGCGCCGTCGGCGATCAACTCGCGGACCTGGGCATAGCGGTTGTCGTACCGCCGCAGGACCCCGGTGGCGAAGGCGATGCCGCGCGACGAGACGGCCTCCAGCGCGGCGTCGGCCTCGGTCAGGCTGCAGGCGATGGCCTTCTCGCAGTAGATCCCCTTGACGCCCATGCCGGCCACGGCCACGGTCAGCTCGGCGTGGTTTTCGCCACGGGTACAGATGGCGACGATGTCCGGCGACGCGGCGGAGATCATCTCGGCGAAGTCTTCGTAGAGCGCGGTCACGCCCCACTTCTCGCCGAACGCCTGGCGCTTTTCGGGCAGCAGATCGCAGCCGGCGACCAGCTCGACGCGCTGGCTGGCGCGGCAGGCGCCGGCGATGCTGTAGGGGAGGGTGACCGGCGGGTAGTCGACCACTTCCTGATCGATGGTCGAGCCCATCCGCCCGAGACCGAGGATTGCGACACGGGCACGCGACATGGCGGCTCTCCTGCGGCCGGACCATACCACCTGCCGGCGACCGCCGCAACTGCCAGCGCGCCGTTTCCACAGGCATCCGTCCATTGCCACCGGCGGTGGGCTTCAGGCATAATGCTGGGGTGGAGGGCCGCGATGGATCTCAAGTCCCCGTCGCTATACATCAACCGGGAGCTGAGCTGGCTGGAGTTCAACCAGCGCGTACTGGACGAAGCCATGGCCGAGGAGAATCCTCTCCTCGAGCGGCTCAAGTTCCTGGCCATCGTGTCCTCGAACCTGGACGAGTTCTTCATGGTCCGGGTGGCCGGCGTTCAGCAACAGGTCTCGGCCGGGGTGGACGACAACAAGCAGGACGGGTGCCGCCCGGTCGAGCTGCTCGAACGCCTCCGCGCGCGCTGCCAGCGGATGGTCGCCGAGCAGTACCAGATCGCCCGCGAGACGGTCTTGCCCCGGCTGCGGCGGGCCGGCATCCGGTTGCTCAAGTCGGACGAGTTGAACGATATCCAAACCGCCGAGATCGAGCGCTACTTCGCCTCGGAGGTGTTCCCGATCCTGACCCCGTTGGCCATCGACCCGGGCCACCCGCTGCCCGAGCTGCGCAACCTCAGCCTGAACCTGGTGGTCACACTGCGCCAGCCGTGGGTCACCGGCGCGCCGCCGCTGATGGCCCTGGTCGAGGTGCCCAAGGTCCTCGACCGATTCGTGCCGCTGCCCTCCGGGCGCGACGGCGGGCGGGACTTCATCCTCCTGGAGGACCTCATCGCGCCGCGCGTCGGTCAGCTCTTCTTGGGTTACCAGGTGCTGAGCTGCGTCCCCTTCCGGATCACCCGCAACGCCGACCTGAACCTGGCCGAGGACGAGGCCGAGGACCTGCTCCGCGCCATCGAGCAGGAACTGCGCGAGCGCGACCGCGGCAACCCGGTCCGGATCGAGGTCCAAGCCGGCTGCGATCCCATGGCGATGGGCTTCCTGCTCCGCGAGATGGGCCTCTCGCGGGAGGACGTCCACCTGATCGACGGACCGCTCAACCTCAAGGACTTCTTCGCCCTGTCCGGCCTGCCCGGCTTCGACGAGCTGCGCTTCCGGCCCTTCGTGCCGCCGGTGGTGCCGGCCCTGCGCGAGACCGGCGAGGACATCTTCGCCCGCATCCGACGCGGCGACATCCTCCTCCACCACCCCTACGAGAGCTTCTCCAGCGTGGTCGATTTCGTCGAGCAGGCGGCGGTCGATCCGGAGGTCATGGCGGTCAAGATGACGCTCTACCGGACCAGCGGCGATTCGCCCATCGTCCGGGCCCTGCAGTTGGCCGCCGAGAACGGCAAGCAGGTCAGCGCCCTGGTCGAGCTCAAGGCCAGGTTCGACGAGGGCGCCAACATCAACTGGGCCCGGCAACTGGAAGAGGCCGGCGTCCACGTGGTCTACGGGTTGCTGGGGCTCAAGACGCACTGCAAGGTGCTCGGCGTGGTCCGCCGCGAGCGTGACGGGATCCGCCTCTACTGCCACCTCGGCACCGGCAACTACCACCCGTCCACGGCCAAGCTGTATACCGACCTCGGCCTGCTTACCTGCGATCCGGAGATCGGCGAGGACGTCACCCAGTTGTTCAACATCCTCACCGGCTACAGCGAGTTTCCGAAGTGGCGCAAGATCGCCGTCGCGCCGCGCGACCTGAAGCGACGGGTGATTCAGCTCATCGAGCACGAAGCGGAGCTGGCCAAGGCCAAGCGGCCGGGTCGGGTGATCGCCAAGGTCAACGCTCTGATCGAGCCGGAGGTGATCCGCGCCCTGTACAAGGCGTCGCGGGCCGGGGTCCGGATCGACATCATCTGCCGCGGCATCTGCGGCCTGGTGCCCGGCGTGCCCGAAGTCAGCGAGACCATCCGCATCCGCAGCATCGTCGGCCGGTTCCTGGAGCACTCGCGGATCTTCTACTTCGGCAACGACGGCGATCCGAAGGTGTTCCTGGCCAGCGCGGACTGGATGGATCGGAACCTGAACCGGCGGATAGAGACCATGTTCCCGGTCCAGGCTCCGGCGCTTCGCGACCGGATCATCAACGAGATCCTCGGCCTGCACCTGGCGGACACGGTCAAGGCTCGCGAGCTGCGCTCGGACGGTAGCTGGGCGAGGGTGACGCGGCCGGCGGATCAACCCGAGATCAACAGCCAGGAGGAGTTCATCCGCCTGGCCCTGTCTCAGGCCCCCCTGGGCGAAGCCAAACTAGGCGCCGGCGCCCGGCTTCTGCTGCAGCGGCTGACCAGCACCAAGCAAGCCAAGTCGGAGGCGGCGGACTGACGGGGCGGCCGGCAGCAGGCAGGTGGGACGCGCGGCAGTCGGGAGTCGGGGGCACGGCGGGGGAGCGGGCCGTGGTCCTTTCCGTCCCTCCCTCCCTGTCTGTTCGCGCTCTACCGATACCGCCACGGCACCTCCAACGCGTGGCGGGTCATCAGGTCTTCGTCGGACAGAATGACCTCGGTCGGACCGTCGGCGATCACCCGGCCGGCGGCCAGGAGGACCGTGCGACCGCAGAGCTGGACCACCGCGTCCAGGTCGTGGGTGGCCAGGAGGAGTTCGCCTTCGAGGGTGGCCAGGAGCGCCAGTAGCTCGCGCCGGCCGCCGGGGTCGAGGTTGGCGGTGGGCTCGTCCAGGAGCAGCGTCCGGCAGCCCATGGCCAACACCGTCGCCAGCGCGGCCCGGCGGCGCTGGCCGAGGCTGAGATGTTGCGGCATCCGGCCGCCCTGCCCGCCCAGACCGACCTCGGCCAGGGACTCGCTCAGCCGGGCCTCGACCTGCTCGCGGGGCAGGCCCTGATTGAGCGGGCCGAAGGCCACATCCTCGGCCACCGTGGGCATGAACAACTGGTCGTCGGGATCCTGGAACAGCAACCCGACCCGGGCGCGGACCTCGCGCGGGCGGCGGTCGGGGTCGAGGCCGTGGACGGTCACCTGGCCCTTGC
>JAANMW010001061.1_pt1 | contig 30783 bp, 22 predicted proteins | sample 7279671 | NCBI WGS metagenome assembly JAANMW01 (sample SAMN14094541, study PRJNA606508) | bioreactor metagenome | isolation source: A lab-scale SPAN reactor treating ammonium-rich wastewater day 247 | place: Ireland: Galway | collected 2017-09-19 | reverse complement strand
ACCCAGTAGCTCCAGCCCGCGGCTGCCGCGCCCTGACCTTCCTCGAACGACGCGTTGGTCGTCAGCGCCGCGGTCGTGCCCTCGGCCACGGCCATCATGAACGTCGTCTGCTGGGCCAGCAGCGGGTTGTCCGACCGGGTGTACTCCACCACCTGCCGGCGCACGGCGTTGTCGCCCTTGAGCACCCAGTCCATAACCGCCCAGACCCCGTCACCGCCCCAGGTGTCGCCCTTCAGCGCCGGGAACCGGTCGATCCCCAGCGGGTTGACCAGCACCGGGTCCTTGGGGAACACCTCGGTCGCCAGGTGCTGCCGCTTGCGGGCCATCAGCAGGGCCGTGGCGGACTGCCGCAAGGTGGCCAAAGCCTGTTCTTCGGTGTCCGCCGGGGCCGGCGATTGCTGGTTGGCCAGGTACGCCAGCGCCGAGGCCTCGTAGTACTGGAAGGCGCGCTCCAGCAGCGTGGCGCGCTCGCGCTGCCCGGCGGTCTCGCAGTTGGCCAGGACGCGGTCCAGGAGGCGCCGGCTTTCGGCCACGTCCTCGGGACTGACGTCGGCCAGATAGCCCGGGTGGCCGAAGTTGCAGTACTGCCCGCCGGGCACGGCGAACCAGCGGGAGCGGAGGACGTCCTGCGTCCAGAACTTCTCCCAGATGGCGTAGTACCGGGCCAGGTCCGGCGCGGCCCGCGGGCCGACGCAGCGCTCGTACCACTCGGTGAGCAGCGCGTCCACGTCTTGGTCGGGGTTCCACCACAGCTTCAGGAAGAGGTACGGCTTGGGCCCCTCGCCCCAGTTCGGGTAGAGCTCGGCGTAGTGCGCCTTGACGCCCTGGTCGCGGCCGTAGCGCAGGTACTCGCCGGACTTGTGGAACCAGACCCGTGGCAGGCAGTAGGGCGTGCCGTAGATGTAGTCGTACCAGCCCAGCGCCGGGCTGGTCCGGTGCCAGGCCTCCGTGGCCTGGTGCCCGCTGGCCTCGATGTCGGGGTGGACCCACTTCATCCGGTCGTAGGTCATGTAGGGGATCAGCCGCTCGTGGACCTTGACCTGGCGCGGCGGCGCGGCCACCTCGCTGTAGGCCAGGCAGCCGAACCACTTGTCGGGATACTGCTTGAGCACCCCCTCGATGACCTTGTTGCACCAGTCGTAGTACAGGTCCGAGTAGTCCTCACGGCCGAGGAAGTTCTTCTCGGCCGGCAGCTTGGCCCGGCAGTCCGGACAGTGGCAGTGGCCGCTGCTGTCGTTGACGCCCAACGAGAACGACGGCGCGCCGGGATTGGCGGCGAAGAAGGCGCAGATGGTCTCCACGGCGACCTCGACCGTGCCGGCGGCGCTGAAGCAGGGCTGCCAGCCGTGGTAGTTCCTGTCCTCCGGCAGGTACCGGGTCTGGCCGTCCTTCATCGGGAAAAACTCGGGGTGGTCGGCCTTGTACTTCTCCGGCCGGAAGATGTTCTCACCCAGGCTGTGGTGGAAGCTGATCCGACCGTGCATCCGGTTGTAGCGGGCCCAGGCGGCCTGCGGCGCGCCGCGCAGGCCGCTGAACAGGCGCGAGAAGAAGACCGGCTCGTCGCGGACCAGGCCCTCGGGCACGGCAATGGTCTGGCGGGCCGGGATGTCGGTGCCGCTGTCGCCCGGCAGCAGCCAGCGCACGCCGACATGGCGTTCCAGGAAGTCGTACAGCCCGAACTCGGTGCCCCAATCGGTCGGGCCGACGACCACGATGGCGCGGCCGCGGGCCGAGATCACGAAGCCGTCGGGGTCGAGCTCCTTGGGCGGCAGCCCGGCGGCAGCCGCGAGGGCGGTGGCGCCCACGGCGATGGTCGTGGCGCCGGGCTCGGCCGCCTCGCCTTCAGTGATCACCGGCAAGGCGGCCCCCGACGACGTTTGCACACACTCGACCACGGTGGCCGCCGCGGCCTTGAGTTGGTCGGAGGCGTCCTTGGGCAGGACCAGGCACGCCTTGGGCGCGCCGCGGTCGACCACCAGCAGCTCGGCCGGCCAGGCGGCCGACCCCACCAGCAGCACCAGGAGAACGGTCACGGTCCGCATCGCCATCTCCCCGGAGCGGGCAGACCCGGACTCCGTTTACGCCGGTCAGGGCAGTTGATGGAGGCCCACTTGATCGAAGTAGACTTTGCCTCCGTCGCGGTCGAAACCGTCCACGATGGGCACCACCCGGACCTTCTTGACGGTCCGCTGGCCGACCTTCTCGGTCAGCTCGAGGCCGGTCACCATCAGCACCCACTGCCCCGGTCGCGGCTCGATCAAGGCACTGGACGCGGGCAGATTCTGCCCCCGCTCGTCCACCGGGGTGAGGCTCAGCTCGATGGTCCCCGCGCTGCGCTGCCCCTCGGGCACGTAGACCCAGGCCATGGCCAGGTACTTGCCGGGACCCGGAAAGTCCACCGTGAGCACCGGCCCGCCGCGCTGCATGGCGTCGCACAGGACGCTGTACTCGCCGTCCAGCGCCACGTCGCGGCTGCGCACCAGGCGGCCGATGGGCGGCACGCCGCCGGTGTCCGGTTTGCGCCAGAACATCCAACCCGTGGCGGCGGCGCCCTGACCCTCCTCGAACGACGGGTTGGCGCTGACCAGCCGGGTGGCGCCATCGACCACCGCCAGCAGCAGCGCCGCCTGGTCGCGCACCACGGCCTCTTCCGCGCGGGCCAGCTCGGTCACCCGCCGGCGCACCGCGTTGTCGCCGCGCCGGAGCCAGTCCGCCACCGCCCACAGCACACCGCCGCCCCAGGCGTCACCCTTCAGGGCCGGGAAACGGTCCAGGCCCAACGGGTTGACCAGGACGGGGTCCTTGGGGAACTCCTCCAGCGCCAGGCGCCGCCGTTTGGCCGCCATGGCCAGGCCCTGCACCCCGTTCTCGACCGCGGCCAGGGCCTCGGCCTCGGTCTCGGTCTTGACCGGGTTGTAGCGCGGCTGGGCCAGATAGGCCAGGGCCGACGCCTCGTAGTACTGGAAAGCCTTCTCCAGCAACTCGGCGCGGGCCCGCTGCTCGGCCGTCCGGCAGCGGGCGATGGTCTGCTCGAGCAGCTGCCGGCTGTGCGCGATGTCCTCGCGGCGGACGGTGCCCAGGTAGGCCGGACTGCCGAACGGCAGCCAGGTGCCGCTCTTGGGGAACCACTCCGACTGCTTGACGTCCTGCGTCCAGAACCGCTCCCACAGCGCGTAGTACTCGGCCAGCGACGGCGCCGCCTCCGGACCGACGCAGCGCTCGTACCACTCGCTCAGCAGCGTGTCCACGTCCTGGCGCGGATTCCACCACAGCTTGAGGTGGACGTACGGCTTCGGCCCCTCGCCCCAGTTGGGGTAGATCTCGGCGTAGTGCGCCTTGACCCCGGTCTCGGCGCCGAAGCGCAGGTACTCTTGCGCGTGGTGGAAGTAGACGCGCGGGAGGCAGTAGGGCGTGCCGTAGATGTAGTCGTACCAGGCGAAAGCGGTCACCGACTGCTGCCACTGGCGGGTGGCCTGCTCCCCCGCCGCGCGGGACTCCGGATCGATCCACTTCATCCGGTCGTAGGTGATGTAGGGCACCAGCCGCGGGTGGACCTTGACCCGGGTCGGCGGCGTGGCCACGTTGAAGTAGGCCAGGCAGCCGAACCACTTGTCCGGGTGGACCTTCAGCACGCCCTCGATGACCTGGTTGCACCAGTCGTAGTAGAGGTCGGAGTAGTCCACCCAGCCGAGGTAGTTCTTCTCCCCGCCAAGGTGCTTCAGGCAGTCCGGACAGGCGCAGAACTTGCCGCTGTCGTTCATCCCCAGCGAGTAGGACGGCACCGTCGGGTTGTCGGTGAAGTACCGGACGATGTTCTTGACCGCCTCGTCGACGATCCCCGGGGCGGTGAAGCAGGGCTGCCAGCCATGGTCGTCCGAGCCGCGGGCCAGGTAGCGCTCCTTTTGGTCCGGCAGCAGGGGGAAGAACTCCGGGTGCGACTTGGTGTACTGCTCGGGCGGGAAGAGCCGGTTGAGGTTGTGGTGGAACGAGACGCGCCCGTGCATCCGGTTGTGGCGCGCCCACTGCTCCTGAACCTGGCCGCGCAGGCCGCTGAACAGGCGGGAGAAGAAGACCGGCTGGTCGCGGTGCTCACCCTCCGGCACGACGATGCTGGCCCGCCGCGGCACGTCCGTGCCATGCTCCCCCGGCAGCAGCCAGCGCACGCCCAGGTACCGCTCGAGAAACTCGTACACGGCGAACTCGGTGCCCCAGTCCGACGGCCCGCAGAGGCTCACCTGACTGCCCTGAACGCGGATCAAGAAGCCATCCTCATCGAATCCGTCGGGGAAGCTCGCCGGCCACCGTTTGGTCCGCCCGACCAGGACCAGCGGTCGCGCCGCGTCCGTCAGGGCAGGCTCCTCGACCACCGGCAAGGTGGCGCCCGAGGCCTGGAGGACATACGCCACCAACTCGGCGGCGGCCATCTTCACCTGGTCCGAGGCCTGACCCGGCAGCACCACCGTCGCCAGTGGCCGGCCATCGCGCACCAGACTCACCTCGGCCGCCACTGCGCCGCTCAGACAGACCATCACCATCAGCAGAATCGGCAGGCACCGCATGGCCACTCCCATCGACCTGAAGACTTCACCACCCTCCCCGCCCACCCTCCCCGCCGCCCAAAGCATCGCAGAGCAACTATAAGTGTTGCAATACCCATGGGGTCAGGTCTTGCAATCGCACAAATGGGCGATTGCAAGACCTGACCCCATTCGCGCCTGACCCCATTCGCGCCATTCGCGTTCGCCTCTTGACTCCGCCCCTGGCGGAACCGATAATGCAAACAGATGTTTGCATGACGAGTGGGACATGGCGCGGGCGGTGCTGCATCTGGGACTGCCGGGGATCCACGCCGCGGCGGCGGTGGAGTTGGGGCACGCGCGGGCGGAGGACGCGCTCGTCGTCTACCGGCGCGAGCGGATCGTGGATCTGGCCAACCTGCCGCTGCTGACTCGCGGGCAGCCGTTGCGGCTGGCGCGGAAGCTGGCGCCCGGAGCGGTGCTGGTGCCGTCCGGCGCGCTGGCCGGGGCCGAGACCTACCGGGCGGTGTGGGACCAGTTGACCGAGGTCGGGCCGGCGCTCGAGCCGACCGCCTGGCACGCCGGCTATGTCGACGTCACCGGCTGCCTCCCCCGCCGGGGGGTGAAGACCTACCTGGCCGCGGTGGCCAAACGGCTCGAGGCGCTGACCGGCAAACCGCCGGCGCGGGGAGTGGGGACCAACAAATTGATCGCCCGCCACGCCTCGCCGTGGGGCCGGATCGTCGCCGCCGACGAGGCGGTGGCCTTCCTCCACAGCCAGCGGCTGCGCACCGATCAGGGCCTCACCGCGCCGATGATCGAGCTGCTCGACGAGCTGGGCTGCCACCGCTGGGGCGAGGTGGCCGAGGTCCCCGAGCCGCGACTGCGCGCCCTGTTCGGGATTCGCGGCACCATCTTGCACCGCTGGTCGCAGGGGCTCGATCCCCGGCCGGTGCAGTCACGCTACCCGCCGCCCACGGAAACGGTCAAGGCCGAGGTGGACGGCGACGGCGAGGGCGCCTGGCTGGCGGTGTTCGAATCCCTGGCGGCGACGCTGGCCGGCCGGCTGCAACGCCGCGGGGAGGTGGCCGGCGAGGTGCTCCTGGCGTTGGGCGGACGTTCGGGCTGGCGCGGCTTCCGCCGGCGGCTGGCCCGCGGGATCGACGGCGCGGAGCGGATCCACGCCATTTTGCTCGGTCTCCTGCCGACCGACCTCGATCCCTGGAGCATCGACGAGGTGCGGGTGACGTTGCGCGGACTGCGGCTCCGCGACGCGTTGCAGGGAGTGCTGTTCCGCGACGCGGAAGAGGAGCGCCGCCAGGTGCTGGAAACCGCCCTGTCGCGGGTCCGGGCCCGGTACGGGCTGACCAGTCTCGGCTACGGCGGCGAGATTCTCGCCGAGCGCGAGCGCCTGGCCGAGGCGGTGTGGCGGTTGGAAGGAGTGGTCTGATGCGGCGCCTCGATCATCCGGTGACGGTCCTCACGGACTCTTCCGGCCGGCCCCGGGCGGTGGACCTCGGCGGCGGCCGGCGCCCGGTCCGCGAGATCCTCGACCGCTGGCTGGAAGCCGGCCGCTGGTGGGAAGGCGAAGCGCCCCACCGGTTCTACCGGATCGAGGCCGGCGGCCGGTTCGACCTGTCCTGCGACGAACAGGGCGAATGGCGGGTGCGGGCGGTGTGGGATTAGGGGCGGCAGTCGGCAATCGGCAGTCGGGACGGACAGGACCGATCCGACCGCTCCGTCCGATCCCGTTGGGTCAGGAAACCACGTAGACCGCCAGACATCCCGCCTCGTACCGGACCGTGACCGCGCCGGTGGCTTCGTTGCTGATGGACACGCGGCCGTCGAGACCCAGTGTGGCGTCGGCCAATGGCCAGCGGACGCCTGACAGGGTCACGCCCCCGGCACTGGGCAGAGGCAGGAACGAAACCGTGGCGCCGGGAGGCAGGTCAAGGGTGTGGCGCGCGTGCGGCCGGAGCACCGTCAGCCAGCCGTGCGCGTCGCCGGCCTCGATCCGGAGGCGGTCGGCGTAGCGGGCCAGCAGGCTCAGGTTGCCGACGAAATGGTCCCACCGCCGGCCGCCGGCGCCGAGGATGACCGCGCCGGTGCAGCCCCGGTCGAGGGCCACCAGCAGGGCCTTTTCCAAGTCGGTGGTGTCCTGCTCGGCGAGCCGCAGCCGCTCGCCTGGCACCGCGGCGTCGGGCGGCAGGGAGTCCATGTCTCCGACCACCACATCGGGCGTCAGCCCCGCCGCGAGGGCGGTCGCGACAGCGCCATCGGTGCAGAACAGGAGGCCAATCCGGGCCGCCCATCCACGCAGCAGGTCGGTCGGCGGGGGCTCGCCGTTGGCCAGGATCAGGACCGGGCGGGAGGTGGTCATGGGGACGGCGCGGTCCGACGCCGCGCATAGGACTTATGGGACGTATCGGACACGTCCATCCCGTCCGCGATGGGTCTCACTCACTGACTCCTCAGGGTCACCGCCACCACCCCGGCCGCCGGCAGGGAGACGGTCAGCTTGTGGCCGGCGAGCTTGGTCGTCGTCTCGCCGTAGAGCAGCGACACCGTCGGTCGGCTCAGGCCGAGGGTCTTCAGGTCCAGGTCGATCTCCGCGGTCTGCGGCGTCTTGGCGCGGTTGTGGACCACCAAGTGGATCGTGCCCCGTGTCCCGTACCGCTCGAGCCGTACCTCGGCGGTGGAGGTGGCGGCGGTCAGCGGGTCCCAGCCCGCCGCCGAGAGGGTCCGGATCAGCGGCGTGTAGCGGGCCACCACCGGCAGCTCGTTGCCCATGCCGGGGTAGATGCCGTGAACCAGCTTGTCCGCCAGCTCGGCCTCGGGTCGAGGCTGGTAGGGCAGATCGGTAAGCGTCTTCGGACCGGCGATGGCGCGCAGGAAGTCGGGATCGGCCACCGTCGGCGCCTCGGCGCCGAAGACGTCCAGGTACGGCGCGGCGAAGGTCAGCCAGGCCGGGGTCTCACCCCACGAGCAGTTGGTCATGAGGAACATCCCGCGCGCGTGAAGCGTGGCCGCCAGCTCGCGCAGCCACTCGACGGAGGCGAAGGCAGCCACGCGCACCGGCCGGCTGTCGAACGCGCTGAACGACAGCGGCGTGTCGGCGTACCGGAAGTTCTCTCTACGCCGGTCAGCGCGCTGGTACTGGCCGTACCCGCCGAAGCTGTCCAGCGCCACGCCGTCGTAGGGCGTGCCGGTCCGCTGGGCGTCGTCGAACTCCGGGAGCAGGAACACCTCCCGCGCGAACCAGCCCTTGCCCTCCGGGATGTCGGGGTCGAGGTTGCAGGGGATCAGCCCGCCCCACTTCGATTCGCTCATCCACGAGTACTGGGCGATGCCCATCACCGGCTCGCCCTCGTGCTCGTGCTGCATCGAGACCAGCGCCGACCGGGTCACCGCCTGGATCGATTCGGCCAGCGAGTGCTGCTTGATCCAGGCCGGCGGGACGTACGAGTGGGCGTAACCCAGTTTGGCGAACGCCGCCAGGGCCTCGGGCTCGCCGGCGGCAAGCTTGCCCAGGCGGGCGAGGATCTCGTCGCGGGTCGGGCCGTGGTCCCAGTCGCCCATGGTCTGCTGGTACATCTCGGGCTCGATGTACAGGAACGACAGCACCCCGTGCTCGCGGTCCCACTTGACCGCCTCGCGTCCCTGCGGGCCCCAGTGCAGGGTCAGCCCGGCCTCGGCGGCGGCGGGGTTCTTGGCCAGATCGCCCCAGCACCACCACCCGCCCTCGCCCGGCAGGCGCTTGACGAACCAGTCGGGGAAGAAGCTCCAGTACCGCTTCAGCGCCGAGCGGAAACCCCAGGCCGGGTCGTGGCGGTAGACCAGCAGCCGGAACGGCGCGCTCGCCAGGGACCGGCCGCGGTGATTGGTCTCGGGCACCAGCCCCAGGTCGAAGGCGGCGAAGAAACGGTGGAGGCGCGGGCTGTAGACCAGCCGGTGGACGATCGGCTCGTCCATGCGGATGGCCAGGCTCAGCCCCGCCCCACCGCCGGTCACCGCCGCCAGCGGGTACCGGCTGCGCAGCCCGCCGATCCCGAACTGCGCGCCGGACTGGAAGTTGCCGTACTCCTCCTCCGGGTTGGCGGCCGGCCGCGACCCGGCGACGCTGTCCCACCAGGTGTATTCCCCGCTCACCGGCAGCGCGAAGTAGACCGTCACGGCCCGGTCCTCTTGCCGGAGATCGGCGACGGTGCCGGCAATCTCCAGGTACGGCCCGGCGCCGCGGTAAGTGGCCTCGAGCTCCAGGCCCAGCGGCTCCAGCCGGCTGCGCTGCCGGATCGTCTCACCGTCCCGGGTGACGGTCCCGCCGACCATGGTCGGCGGGCCGCCGGCGGCCACGTCGCGGACGATCAGCCCGGATACGGTCCCGTCGGCGGCGCCGATGGCCCGGCCGTCGAGGCTGACCTCGGCGATCCCGCCGGCCTGTGAGACGGTCAACGTCAGCCCGTCGTCGGTGCTGACGGACCCAACGGCCGGCGAATCGGCAGCGCGCATGGCCGGACCGTCGACCACCTGCGAGTCGAACAGCTCCGCCCCGGTGCCGAGCTGCTCCAGCGTCATCTCGGCGAACTCGAACTGCCACGTGGCCGGCGCCGGCAGCGGCAGCTCGTACAGGTAGATCGCCAGCGCGCGGATGGTCGCGCGGTGGACCTTCAGCGGATCGCGAATCTCGATCCACCGCCCGACGGGCACCGAGTGGCGGATGACCTGCTGGGTCATCGGCCGGTCCGCCAAGTCCTCGCGGCGGGTCTGCTCGTCGTAGAACACCAGCGCCAGGTCGCGCTGCTTGACGGACGGGTCGGCGCTGGTCACCCGCAGCCGGAGCTTGAGGGCCAGGCAGCCGGTCCAGTCCTGCGGCTCGGGCCAGGTGCGGGTGATCTTGGGGTAGTCCTCGGGCGCCCCGTCGCCGGCGATCTCCACGGTCAGCGGCGCCTCGGGCGACGCGCCGGTGGTCATCCTGGTCCCGCCCCGGTCGACCGCCGCCGGCCAGGCGCCCGGCTCGGTCAACAGATCCAGCCCCGGCGCCTGCGCCACGGCGGGGACCACCAGTGCGAGCCAGCAAGCCGCCGCCATCATCGCCGCCTCCCTGACCCTCTCGGCGGGTCACCGAATCGTTCGCCGCTGTCGCCGGCCGGCCTCCGTGCGGGAAGGAGTTGGCCTGGTGCGGGTCAATCTCCCGTCACCCGAGAACGACCATGCGAAGCGCCTGCTGGCTGACCCTCCTGGCCCTGCCCGTCTGCCTGCCGGCCGGGGCCGAGGTGGTGATCGATACCGACTTCGGCGCGGCGGACCAGCCGGTCGGCATCACCACCCCCGACGGCCGGACCAACGTCACCGGGAAGCTGCCGAAAGGCTGGCAGGAGAACTCGACCGGCTCGTGGCAGCCGGACATGATCAGCCGGTACACGCCCGGCGTCGAGGGCGAGCGGCGCTTCTTGTCCATCCAGCGGGTCAGCGGCGGCCGCATCCAACTCGCCTATCCGCTTCCCGAGCTGACCGAGCCGGCCTGGTTCCGGCTGACCCTGACCGCGCGCAGCCCGAACGGCGCGGTGGCGGAGATCGGCGTCCGCTTCAACGGCCCGCCGTACTCGTTCCCCTGGAGCGTCGTGCCCCACCTCGATCCCGTTTGGCGCGAGCTGACCTACGACTTCCGGCTGGACAAGCAGCCGCAGTCGTGCCGGGTGCAGCTCAGCTTGAGCGATACCGGTACGGTGGACATCGCCCGGCTGACCCTCGTCCGGCGCTCGCGCGAGGAGCTGATCGCCGAGATCAAGGAGCAGCACCCGACCGCCGGCGAGGGGAACCTGGCGCGGACCACCCGCTTCCCCGGCGGGCTGCCCACCGGCTGGTTCCTCGACCGCGAGACCGACGACGCGCGGCTCACCGTCGCGACCGACCCCGCCGTCGTCGGGCCCAGCGGCTGCGCCGCGCTGCACCTGGCGGGGGACGGACCGTGGACCATCAGCACCTCACCGTTCCCGGTGCCCTGGAGCTTCGAGCACCACACCGCCAGCCTGTCGGTCCGCGGCCGCTGCGCCGGCCGGCTGATGGCCATCGGCGCCGGCGGGCAGCGGTGGCTGGGCAACACCACCTTCAAGGTGGACGGGCCGGACTGGCAGCGGGTCGCGGTGACTTTCGAGCCGGTCCTGGGCGGCGAGGTCCACGGGCTGCGCCTTCAGGGCACCGGCGAGCTGTGGCTGGACGCGTTCCAGGTCGAGCGCGGGACGCAGGCCACGGCCTACCGCGCGCCGATGCCGTGCGAGCTGGCGCTGCGCTGCCCGGCCTCCGAGACCGCGTCGGCCGGGGTGCAGTTCGACGGCGAGCCGACCCGGGTCGAGGTGTTCGTCACCGCGGCGCAGCCGGGAGCGGTGCTCAAGGCGCGGGTGCACGACGTCTACGGCGGCGCGCGGGACCTGCCGGCGCAACCGTTCGCCGCCGCGCAGGGGGCGATCGACTACGGTCCGCTGGGCGAGCGGCGGTACGGGCCGTTCCGCGTCGAAGCGTGGCTGGAGTCGGCCGACGGCGGGAAGCTGAGCGGTCCGGCCGAGGTGGTCGTCCATCGCCTCCGGCGGCCGCGGCACTGGGGCGAGGACGCGCCGGAGTCGCCGTTCGGCGTGCACACGCTCCCGGCCACCCGTCACTTGCTCATGGCCAAGGCCGTGGGGATCAACTGGGTCAGGCTGCACGACGCCGGGATGCAGTACGTCGGCTGGTCGTGGGTCGAGCAGGAAAAGGGGCGCTGGACCTGGTTCGACGAAGCGATCGCCCGGTACCGCCGGCAGCACCTGTCGATTCTCGGGCAGTGGGAGACGGCGCCGAACTGGGCCACCGGGTACCCCAAGCTGTGTGCCGGTTACTGGGACCGGTGGTACCAGCCGCGCGATCTGGCCGATTGGTCCAACTACGTCACGGCGGTCACCAGCCGGTACCGTCAGGACATCCGCGCCTGGGAGGTGTGGAACGAGCCGTGGGGCAGCTTCTGGGCGGTCTACGCCGCGGGCAAGCCGCTCGAGCGCGAGCGCAGCGCCACTGCGGCGGCCGATTACGCGGCGCTCCAGGCGGCCTGCTGGAAAGCGGCCAAGGCGGTCGATCCGGCCATCACGGTGGTCGGCTTCAACAGCTACGCCGGCGGGCCCGGGAAGGACTGGACGGCCAAGGTGGCCGAGGCCGGCGGGCTCGACACCTGCGACGTGTTCAGCTACCACCGCTACTCGAGCGAGGCGCTCGGCTGGCCGGCCGACGCGATGGCCGAGCACGGCTTGCGCGAGGCGGCGACGCCCATCGCCGGACCGGACGGGAAGCTGCCCAAGCCGGCCTGGATGTCGGAAGGCACGACGCTGCGGTACGCCGGTGTCGAGGGGTTCTACGAGCACACACTGCCCTACCCGAATCGTGACGAGCCGCGCCAGGCCGCCGACGCGCTGGCCCGGTACATGGTCCGCGTGCTCAGCGACGGCGCCGAGAAGCTGTTCCTCTACACCATGCACGGCCTCAACTATTACCACGGCTCGGCGGCGCCGAATTGGCGTTGCCTGCTGGCCAACGACGGCACGCTGCACCCGTCCGCGCACGGTTGCGCGACCCTGACCTGGCTGCTCGAAGGCACCCGCTACCGCGGCGTCACGGAAATGGCGCCGGGCGTCCACAGTTTCACCTTCGAAGGCGCCGGCCGGCAAGTGCAAGTGGTCTGCCCGCGTCCCGGCCACGCGGACTGGAAGCTGCCCGCCGGTGGCACGCGCCTCGACCTGTTCGGCAACCCCCTCGCCGCCGGAGCGCCGCTCGGCAACGCAGTTGTCTATTTGGTAAACTAACCAAAATTGGGTCAGGTCCTGCAATCGCGCAAGTGTGCGATTGCCAGACCTGACCCCAACCGACGTCAGTAGCTGCCGGTGGCTTGGAAGTAGGCGAAGTCCGAGGCGCTGGTGGCCAGGCCATTGGCCCGGTTCACCCGGCTGACGAACCGGCCCGGAAAGAAGTGGCCGAAGCCGGCCTGCAGGTCCAGGTACTGGTTGATCTTGCCACCCACCACCAGGTCGAGTTCCTGCCCGACCTCGTTGCCGCTGGCGCCCGTCGCATCGCGGTACGGCGTGCCGGCCGAGGTCCGGTTCGGTGCGCCGCCGGCGCCGTACCAGAAGTCCTTGTCCACGTTCAGCCAGAAGGCGTGCGCCTGAAGCTCGCCGTACCACGGCCGGTTGGGCTTCCAACTCGCCTTGAGGTACCCGTTATGGACGTTCCGCCAGCCCTGGTAGTCCATGATCCCGTAGTGGGTGTGATTGGTCGGGAAGAGGTTGTTGAAGGTGGTGTTGCCACCCCCGCCGGCGCCCGGCCGGCTGTCGCCCGAAGCGAGGCAGTACCCCGCGGCCAGGCCGAAGCTGCCCAGCTTCCGACCGCCCTCCAACGCCGCGGCATAGGCCGCCACGTCGCCGCCCTGAAGCGCGGCTTCGAGGTCGTACCGCCACGGCCCGAGCTGCTGGTGGCGCCGCCCGCCGACGGTCACGACGTTGGTGGTCAGCGACGACGGGTCGTGCAGCCACAGCGCGTAGGCCTGCATCGGCGCGCCCCACAGCTTCGGCCAGTCGGCGTGCAGGCCCCAGAACTCGCCGTCCGCGGCGAAGGTGCTCGGCGAGCCGCCCAGCTCGGCCACCCACCCGTCCAGCCGCCCGCCGCCGAACTGCCAGTCCACCTTCAGCGCGTCGTACCGGCGGGTCACGTTGCTCCACTCGAAGGTGCCGACCAGCCGCTGATTGCCGTAGGCCAGTCCCTGGCGGCCGACCGTCACGCCCAGCTTGCCGCCGGCCAGGCCGGCGTAGCGGACGTAGCCCTCCTGCACCTCCAGCTCGGCCTCGGTCGCCGGCGACTTGCTCCGCCGATCCCAGGTCCGCGAATCCTGCAACAGCAGCCGCAGCGTCCAGGCCTCGTCCGGCCGCCACGTCGCGCCCACTCGCGTGCGCTGCAGCATGTTGGTCAGCCGGTCGTCGACCGCCGGGTCGAACTCCCGGTTGTTCCGGTCCTCGGCCCGCAGCCGCAATTGCGCATCGATCCGCCACGTCTCCTCGGCCGCGCCGGCCCTGACCACCGACCAGACCGCCACCGCCGCCACCGCCCACCAACTCCGCATCGCCGCTCTCCGGTGCCTCGCCAAAGTATATATTAGTGCTCATATGTCCACAACGGTTCGGAAGCGGGTGGCCGATAGCCCTGGGGTACCCGACTCACGGAGTCACCAGACGCTCGACCACCAATCGCCAGCCGAATCGCGGCGGCCAGCCGGCGCCCCTCAGGCCCGCCCAGGCCGCGCAGGCGGCCGTCGCTGCTGCCAGCCGGCCGTTCACGGCCCGGCCCCGGCCCGGCGTCGCTGCGCTTCCCGCCGCCCGGCACCGGCCGCCGGACAGATGCGGCCCGGCGCGGCACGCTGGAGTTGGCCGGTTGGTCCGCCGGATGGTGACGATGTATCGGTTCGAGTACAGCCGCTTCGACCCCAGTCTGTTCGAAGAGCTGGCCCGGTTCGACGGGCTGCTGCAGCTCTTCAACTACCTCCTGCTGAAGACCGACGGCGATGTCGACCAAGCCATTCAGTGGCTGCGGATGCTGCTCCAGCGGGGACTCCTCCAGGAGCTCGGCCTGGCCGACAGCGAAGAGGCGCTGGAGGCGTTCCTGGCCGAGCTGCGGCGGCAGGAGTACGTCAAGGAGGACCCTTCCGGCAGCGGGCAGCTCGTGCTGGCGGCGCGCGGTGAGCAGTCGATCCGCCGCGACGCGTTGCGGCTGATCTTCGACGGGCTCAATAAGGGCGGCGTGGGTGATCACCCGGTGGTCTACGATGGCGCCGGGCAGGACCCGTTGCCGGAGCTGCGGGCCTACGAGTTCGGCGATGACCTCCGGACCATCGACTTCCCGCTGTCGCTCCAGAACGCCCTCCGCCGCGGCTCGCTGTCGCTGAGCGAAGACGACCTGGCCGTCCGCGCCACCGAGTCCAGCACCTCCTGCGCGACGGCGCTGCTGGTCGACATCTCGCACAGCATGACCCTCTACGGCGAGGACCGGATCACGCCGGCCAAGCAGGTAGCCCTGGCGCTGAGCGAGCTGATTCTCACCGAGTACCCCCGCGACAAGCTGACCATCATCCTCTTTGGCGACGACGCTCGCGTGGTCGAAGTGGGCGACCTGCCCTATATCAGCAACGGGCCGTACCACACCAACACCAAGGCCGGTCTCCGCGCGGCCCGCGAGATCCTGATGCGGCAGAAGTCGCTCAACAAGCAGATCTTCATGATCACCGACGGCAAGCCGTCGGTGATCTTCGAGCCCGACGGGCGGATCTACCGCAACAGCTTCGGGCTCGACCCCAGGATCGTCAACCAGACCTTGGAGGAGGCGATGGTCTGCCGCCAGCGGCGGATCCCCATCACCACCTTCATGGTCGCGCACGACCCGTACCTGCAGCAGTTCGTGGTCGAGCTGACTCAGGTCAACAACGGCCGGGCCTACATGGCCAGCCTGGACAAGCTCGGCGCGTACGTGTTCATGGACTTCATCCGCAACCGGCGGCGGACGGTTTGACCGGTGGCGACAGGGCCGTGCCGAACAACTCGACCGGCCAATGGCGCAGCCGCTCCATGCCGGCCGGCACCGGCTGCTCGTACTCGACGTAGGCGGCCACCCGGCCGCGGGTGGTGTAGGCCACCTCGCCGGCCCGGCAGCCGAACACCTGGTAGCCCATCAGCGTGCAGTCTTGCAGGTCCACGTCGAGCTGCCGGCCATCGGCGCTGTCGCAGCGAATGATCCCGGTCGAGGGCGTGCCGCGCGGCTGGGAGAAGTTGAGGACGACCAACCGGCAGTCGGCCAGCGCGACGCGGGTGTGCTTGTCGTCCACGCCCGGCCAGGCCGACTTGAGCGCGTTGTTCGGACCGATCAGCGTGCAGTGCTCGAACACCGCGTGGGGCTGCTCCGGCATCGTCTCGCTCTCACCACGGACATAGACCGCGCCGGAGTCGCCCCACCAGTCCAGGTTCATGAACCAACTATCGCGGAAGATCACCGGCTCGCCGGCCCTGGGCAGGTGGGCGATGGCCGCGGCGCCGGCGAACCGGCCGATTCCGACACAGTCCTCGACCACCGCCGAGAACTCGCAGCCGGCGGCGCAGGTCATGTCCCAGCCGACACCCAACTCGCTGCCGGTGCAGTACAGGTGGTGGAAGCTCCAGCGATCCCAGGCGGCGCCGGAGAAGTAGGGATCGCAGCGCCAGGTGACCCACCAATCGACGCTCTTCAGCCCGTACTCGGCGGTCGGCTCGCCATCCAGCAGTTGGAACGCTCCCTGCCTACCGAGGTCGGTGCGCACGATCACCTCGGGCGCACCGGCGTCGATCACCACCCAGCCGGTGGCCCCGGAGCCGAGCGCCCCGTCGCCGTCGCCGACGAGCCGGTTGTAGGACCCGGCTTCACCAGGATGGGCCGGGTACAGATTGGCTTCGGCGTAAGTGTCAGGCCGAACGACAACCCGGTGCGCGCCGCCGTCGGGGACGGCGTCGAGGGCCTCTTGGATGGTGTGGTAGGCGGTGGCCCAACCGCGCCCGTCGGAGTCGTCGCCGAGCTTCGAGACGAACAGATCCATGTCGTTGCCCCGGGGTCAGGAGCAGTATCGCCGGTTGGCTCGGCGAGTCCTGCTACGAGGCTGGCGGCCGTGCTCGTGGCTTCTGGTTTGCCGCCGCCAACGCGCGGGAACATGGTCTGGCAGGAAGACGGGCGATGGCTGGTCGACGGCGGGGGACGCTCCCAAGACCAGACTGCGCGGCGACCTGGCTGTTCGGACTCTGCGGGGCCGGCGGCCTGGCCCTGGCGGCGGCCATCCCGCTGGGCCACTGGTACGCCCTTGGCCCCGGTCCCTATACTCCGCTCGCGGACCGGGTCGACCGGCTGGGACTGGAGTTCTGGTCGGCCTTCGTGCCGGTCCTGTCGGCCCTGGCCGGGATGGCGATTCTGCTCGACTGGGTCGGTCGCGACCGCCCGGCCACGCCGGGGTGCTTGATGGCGCTGGCTCTGCCCGTGCTGCTGACCGCTGCCACGCAGACTGGAATCGGCGCCGCGCGCGGCATCCGCGACCACCAGTTCACCCGCATCGCCCGGGACGCGGAGCCGGTGATCGGGGCGATCCGACGGTACGAGGCAGCGGTGGGCAAGCCACCTCTCCACCTGCGGCAACTGGTCCCCGACTACCTCCCGCGCCCGCCGCGGCCGAACGCCCGACGCTACGGCACGTTCGGCTACCGCCGGTCGCCCTGGGTCCCCGGCTCGGTCGACCAGCGGCCCGCCTGGGGACTCTACCTGAGCTGCTCCTGGGGCATGGCCGACGACCTGTTCATCTACTGGCCCACGGAGCAGTACCCCTTGCACTTCTATGGCGGCGTGACCGAGCTGGTCGGGCGGTGGATGTACGTGCACCGCTAACGCGGCGCGGCGAGTGCCGCGCCAGCACCCAAGCACCGGCTTGAGCTGCCCCAACAGATTCAGGGAACCCGGCCCCGCGTCGCCGCCACGTTGGGGATGAACCCGGCGGCGAGGGGTCAGACGGGCCAGGGCAGAACCCCGCCGGCCGGCGTAGGAGATCATCGATGCGCAAGTTGAGGCTGTTCGTGGTCGCCGTCGCGGCGGCCGTCACGGCGGTCGCCGCGGCCGCGTCCGGACCGGACAAAGGGTCCAGCCCGATGCTGTCCATCAAACCCGCCAATCAGAGCGGGGAAGCCTACTGCGTGACCTGCAAGAGCGGGCGGAACCCGGCCGTGGTGGCCTTCCTGACCGCCAATGACGAAGCCACCCAAAAGCTCTTGGTCGCCTTGGCCGACGAGGCCAAGCAGGGCCGCGACAAGCACCTCACGGTGACCGCCATCGTGCTCGGCAGCGGCGCGGCGCCGCAGGGCCTGGTGGACTTCGCCAAGGACAAGCAGCTCGACCTGCCCGTGGCCGTCCTGCCGCGCGATGACGACGGGCTGGAAGCCTGGAAGATCAGCGACGAGGTGAGCAACACCGTCGTGTTCTTCCACCACCACAAGGTCGACCACAGCGTGGCGGACCTGTCCGCCGACAAGCTCTCGCACCACGTCGACGATTTGCTGGGCGCCCACCATCCGCCGCGGGGCGGCTCCCGGCACAAGTAGCCTGGTCTGCACCCCCACCCGACCCCCGCAGGAGGCCGACGCCGCCAGGCGTCGGCCTCCTGTTTGATGGCCGCTCGGGACATGGCGGCCCGACCTGGTGGCCCCGGTTGCTGCGGACGGGCGTCAGGCGCCGGCTGTGCGGCACGGGCTTCCAGCCCAGGTGCATCGGCTGGAAGCCGATGCCACAGTCCTGGCGGCAAGACGACCTCCCTCACCCACCCGAGGCCCGGAACGGGTTTGCCGTCGGGCAACCGGCGGTATGATGGATTGGCAGGATGACCCGCGATGAGGCGTGGCAGACGGCGGGTGGAGTTCCCAGCGCGGCGCCGGCGTCGGCGGGCAACGCCGTTCGTGGCGTTGACGGTGCCGTCCCTGGTCATCACCTTGGTGCTGCCGGCCCTCGAGTGGTACACCCTCGGACCGGGTCGCTACCGGCCGGTGGCGGAGCTGCTGGCCAACCTGGATGCGGCGCTGGCGATGTACCTGGCACTCGCCGTCCCGTTCGGCCTGGCCGGTCTCGCCGCGACTGCCGGACCGCGCCGGCACCCGTTCCCCACGTTGGTCGGTTGGCTCACGACGATGGCCTTGACTGGGACTCTGTTCGTCTCCGCGGTGGGCGGCTTGGAGGCGGCGCAGTCGGTGCGGCGCTACCGGTTGGCGCGCGTCGCTGAGCAGGCCCGGCCGGTGATCCTGGCGATCCGGCAGTTCCAGGCCGATCATGGACGGCCGCCGGCGGAGCTGACGGAGCTGATCCCAGACTACCTGCCCGCGCCGGTCCGGCCCAACGCCAGGCGGTACCGCGAGTTCGGCTACAACGCATCGCCCAACGTGACGGGATCGCCGGCCGACCGGCCGGCCTGGGCGCTGCTGCTCCACTGTTTCTGGGGCCTGAGCTATGACGTATTTGCCTACTGGCCGACCGAGCAGTACCCGCCACTATGCTACGGCGGAACGACAGAGCGGATCGGGCGGTGGATCTACGTTCACGAGTGACAACGGCGCCGGTTGCGGCATGAATCTCGCCGCCGGGCTGTAACCATCCGCCGCGCCGGAGCGTCTGGCAGCATCGGGAGGCTGGCGCCGTGAGACTGGGCGCGCGACGGGTGACGTTCCCGAACGAGCCGGGGCCGATGCCGGAAAGCGTCGGCGTCATCCTCGCCTGGGGTTGGAACTGCGCCTTGGCGGGGCTGGTGATCTTGCTCTGCCAGGCGGCGCGGTTTGCGCCTCTCCCAGCGAACCCGGTTTGCGGGCTCGCCTCGATACCACAATTGATGGCGGTGGGCGGTCTGGCCTTGGCGAGCTGCATTGCGGGCATTGGCGCTTGGTGCTGGCTGATTGAGTTGGTCCTCCCGCAGCGCCGGCGCGGAGCCGCCCATTGGTGGCGATCTGCCACCTTGGGGATCATCCTCGTGCCGGTAGCCATCGCCCTGACGGTGTTCGGGACCGGCTGGATAGCCAAGACCGCACAGGGGCGAGTCATGCGCCGGGCCGAGCCTGTCATCGGGGCGATCCGACGGTACCAAGCCGACCACGGCGATGCGCCGCCCACACTGAATTCGATCGTTCCGGCCTACCTACGCGAAGTGCCCGAGCCAGGGATCGCTTCGGCCCAGCCCTTTTGGTTCAGTCGCGAAACCGATCCGGGCACGAGCCACCGGCGAGACGAATGGGTCCTGTCGACCCGCTGGGCGACCCCGGTGCTGGACGAGTGCCTGCTGTTCTACCTGCCGAGCGAGAACTACCCAGTGGAATGGGGCGGGCAGCCGGTCGAGCGGATCGGCCGGTGGGCAATGGTCAGCGACTTCTGGTGACCGCGGCGCTCGGCGGGCCGGGCCGTTGCCGGCCCGGAGGAGGGTCACCATAATGCCGGCGAGGTGATCGGCCCATGCCCCGCAGCACCAACGATCCCGAGCTGGTCGCCTTCCTCCACGCCATTGACGCCGGCGACGAGGCCGCGCTGCGGGCGTTGTTGGCCGAACACCCGGAACTGGTCACCGACCGATTCGTCGATGACGACGAGACCACCGAGTCGTACTACTTCCAGCGCACCTTGCTCCACTTCCTGGCCGAGAACCCGATCCGCGCCGGGCGATTGCCGGACAACGCCGCGGAGCTGGCGACCATCCTGATCGACGCCGGGGCGGAGGTGGATGCCGAAGCCCTGGGTCCCCGGCGGCCCACCACCCTGGCCCTCGTCGCCAGCGGCTGCGTGACGCGGGAGTGCGGGGTGCAGATCCCGTTGATCGAGACCCTGGTCGCCCGCGGCGCCGAGCCCTCCAAGGCGCTCTACGCCGCGCTGGCCGAACGCGAGGCCGAGGCGGTCGAGGCGCTGCTGCGGCTCGGGGCACGGCCCGACCTGATCACCGCCGCCGGACTCGGGCGGACCGACCCGATGCTCGAAGCGCTGACGGACGGGGCCGCCCCGGAGGACTGCCGCCGGGCGATGTACCTGGCCGCCATCTGGGGCCGCGTGCCGGCGGTCGATACGCTGCTCTACCACGGCTACGACGTGAACACCGAGACTATCCCGTGCGGGACCGCGCTGCACTGGGCGGTGTGGTACGACCACCGACCGCTGGTCGAACGGCTGCTGGACCAGGGCGCGGACCTGTCGTTGGAGGACAGCCGTCACCACGCCACCCCCATCGGCTGGGCGGAGCACGCGGGCAAGGCCGGGCTGGCGGACTTCCTGCGCGACGCGCAGCCGTTCGCCGACGCGGCGCGGGCCATCCACCAGGGCGAGGTCGAGACGCTGCGAAAGCTGCTGGCCGAGCACCCGGACCTGGCCACTCGCCGGATCGGCGACAACCCGCGCACGCTGCTGCACGTGGCCACCGACTGGCCCGGCCACTTCCCGCGCGGGGCGGAGTCGGTCCGGGCGCTGATCGCCGCCGGCGCGGACGTCGACGCGCGGTTCGCGGTCCGGCACACCGAGACCCCGCTCCACTGGGCCGCCAGCAGCGACGACCTGGAGGTGCTCGAGGCCCTGCTGGACGCCGGCGCGGAGATCGAGGCGCCGGGGGCGGTGATCGCCGGCGGCACGCCGTTGGCTGACGCGGTGGCCTTCGGGCAATGGCGGGCGGCTCGCCGGCTGGTCGAGCGCGGGGCGCGGATGACTCTCTGGCAGGCGGCGGCGCTGGGCCGGCTCGACCGCTTGGAGGAACTGGCGGCCGCGGAGCCGCCGAGCCCGGAGGCATTGACCAACGCCCTCTGGTGCGCCGGCCACGGCGGCTCGCGCGAGGCGGCGGCCTGGCTCCTGGAGCGCGGCGCCGACCCGACTTGGGTCGGGCACGATCACCTCACCTGCGCCCAGGCGGCCCAGCGTCAGGGCCACGACGACCTGGCGGAGTGGTTGCGCGAGTAGGGGCGCACGGCCGTGCGCCCGCGCCGGGGACAACGCTTCATGGGCGAAATCGGGCGCACGGCCGTGCGCCCCTACGATGTGGACCGGTTGGTGTCGGGGATGCCCAGCAGCTCCTTCTTCCTCCGCCAGTAGTACAGGAAGTGCTGGTACGGCACGTCGTGCGGGATGGCGTGGTCGATGGTCGGGATGTACCCGCCGTCGTGTGCCAGGGGCAGCTTGGCTGACAGCTCGCGGTCGATGGACTCCGGTCCGGCGACCAGCACCCGCTTGTCGATCCCGCCGGTGATAAGCAGGTCGCGGCCATACCGCCGGCGCAGCGCGAGCACGTCCATGCCGGCGGCGACTTCCATGGGATAGACGCCGTTCAGCCCCGCCTCCAGCCACAATGGGATCAGCTCGTTCACGTTCCCGTCGCTGTCGACGAACAAGATGTCGAGGCCCAGTGAGCGGGCCAGGTCGGTCATCCGCCGATAGCGCGGCGTCATGAACTCGCGGAACATGGCCGGGGAAAGCAACGAGCCGGTCTTGTAGGCCATGTCCTCCCAGAAGAACACCCCGACCAGCGGCGCGTCGGCCACCACCTTGGGCAACAGCGCCAGGACCAGCTCGGTCAGCGTGTCCATCATGTCGTGGACCAGGGCCGGCTGGTCGTGGAAGGCCAGCAGCGCCTGCTCGGGACCCATCAACTCGCGCACGAAGCCGAACAGGCTGGGTGAGCGCGGGCCTTGGAGCATGATGGCGCCGCCGTCGCGCCGCCAGGCGGCACAGCGGTCGAGCCAGTCAGCGCCGAAGCGGTCACCCGCGTCGGGCGCGAAGCGGGGCTTGAGTTGCAGCCAGTCGTCCAGCGTCTTTGCCGGGTACGAGACGAACTCCGGCATGCTCATGGCGTCGGGCGAGCGCAGCGTGCGGGTCACCTGCCCGCGCTCGGTGCGGGTGAGCACATACTGGTCGTCCTCCTCCAGCACCTCGACCTCGTAGCGCGGGACCATCCACATGTCCACGCCGCAGTTGCGAGCGTTCTCGCACTCGGCGAACGGCGGCGGGGTCTCGTCGGGGCCCAGGCCTTCGCGTCGCCAACGCCGCAGCGTGGACGGCCAGGCGCCCCATTCCCACAGCGGCGGGCGATCAACCGGCTCGAAGCGCATGCAGGCCAGGAAGCGCTCGCGTGGCGTCATGCCGGGCTCCGTCTAGCGCTCGATCTCGCACTCCCAGAGGTACCCGGACCGGTTCGGCACGTCGGTCTCGGCGACGTAGACGGTGTCGCCGATCAGCGCCAGGTCGTGAACCCGGTAGAGCTTGGTGCCGGTCTCCGAGTCGATGATCCGCCCGAGGGGATGGAAGGCGCGGGTGGCGCGGTCGTAGGCGAAGACCTGGCCGCCGGCGTCGTCGCCCACGGCGCCGATGAGCAGGGAGTCGTGCCATACGTCGAGGGCTGGCAGGCGGGTGGTGGCGGCCGGCCGGCCGAGGTACTCGACTTCCGCGGTCTTGGGTTCCAGCCGGCACAGCGACCCGCCGGTGGTGCCGACGTACAGATAGCCGTCCCCGCCGTTGAACATCACGTCCACCGGCCCCGCGCCGGCGTACATCATGTTCGACTCGGCCCGGGCATTGGGCAGGCCGTGGTTGTACCAGTCGAATTTCCGGGTGTCGGGGTGGTAGCGGAACAGGTGGTGCTCGTTCTGGCCCCAGGTGCCCCAGAACCCACCGTCGTCGTCGATGGCCGAGATGTGGGTGATGCTGCCGATGTAGTCGTAGTTGTCCACGGCCCCGCCGTCGAGGTGGTAGACGAAGAACTTGAACACCGGGTAGGACTGGCCGTAGATCAACCCGCGCCCGCTGTCCAGTGAGATGGTCTGGATGTAGTCGTGCTCGACCGGAATGCCCATCTTCTCGCACCGGTCGGCGCCGGGCGACAGCTTGAACAACGCCCCGCCGGGTGCTCCCAGCCGCTCGTTGGTCTGGTACAGACAGGCCGAGGCGCCGTAGATCGTCCCGTCGGGGTGCAGCTCGAGCGAGCGGTGGACCTTGACCTCGAACGGCTCGGCGATCTCCTCGTAGTGCAGCGACTCGAACCGTTTGGCGTCGGGGTCGAAGCGGACCATGATGTCGTTGTTGAAGGCGGTGATGCCGCAGTAGAGCTGCCCGTCGCCGGGGTGATGGAGCAGGCTGGTGAAGGCCACCAGGTTGTCCCGCAGCACCTCGCGCCGGTTGCCGCCGAGCTCGTCGAGGCGCAGATCCTCGCCCCGAAAGTCGCGCAGAATGTGGTGTTTCACCCGCTTCAGTTTCACGGTCGTCCTCCCTGGGCGTCCGGCCGGGAGATTCGGCAGGTGGCGGCGTGGACCTTCGTGGACGAGGTGGACAAGGTGGACGCAGCGGGCGCTGGACCGCGTCCACCACGTCCACCTCGTCCACCTCGTCCACGCCGTTCAGAGCGTAACGGTCGCCGGCAGGACGAGCAGGGCGTAGGTGTCCAGCGTCTTCACCACCACTTGCCCGTCCCAGCTCGAGACCGACTGCTCGACCGGGTTCTGGTCGGGGCTGAGGAGGCGCAGTTCGGCCGCCCGGCAGTCCTCGGGCAGCGTTACGGTGATGTCCCGGCAAGGCGCCTCGTTGGCATAGTTGAGGAGATGGATCACCCGCTCGCCGGAGCGCAGCCGGTAGCCGTCGGTGCCCAGGAACCGCGAGCCCTCGACCCGGTACGGCAGCCGGCCCGCGGCCTGGACGATGGCCGCGGCGATTTCCTGGGACCGCTCCGGCAAGTGGAAGTCGTGGTAGGCCGGCGGGTGGTCGCGCTGCGGCGTCGACAGCCGCTCCGGGGCGTCAGGCAGGAAGCACACCCGCGGGTGATCCAGCACCGCCGCGAACGGGTGCGCCCGCCGGGGACGGAACCGCTCGTCGTAGAGCCCGCTGCGCCCGGTCAGGACCAGCCCGCCGCCGCCCTCGACGAGGTCCAGCAGCAGGCCGATGTCCCGGTCGCACAGACAGGTCTGCTCGGCCAACACCACGGCGTCGTAGCCCTCCAGTCGCTCCAGTTGGTGCGAGAAGACGTGGTCGAAGGGAAGCTGGTGCTGGAGACAGACCTGCTCCATGCCGGTGACGGCGGGGAAGCTGCTGAAGAAGTCATAGGCCAGCGACGCGCGGGCCCGCAGGATGGCGACGTTGGCCAGCGACCGCTCCACGTCGTAGAGCGGCTCGTGGTCGGCGAAGAAGCGCAGGTAGGCGCGCAGGGGCGGCTCCAGCAGCGGATCCTCGAACGCGGCGCGGTCGCCGCCGACCGAGCGCAGCGCCCAGGTCGGGGTGATCAGGTGCCCGCCGTACATGGCTGTTTCGGCCAGGTCGCGCTTGACCTCGGCCGGCGTCTCGGGCCGGCGCAGGCCGCCGGCGCGGATCCCGAACGCGGCCAACTCCGCCTCGTCCTCACTCCGGCCCGGCGGCCTCGGCTCGCGCACCGACGGCGCTCTCAGCCAGCAGGTGGTCAGCACCACGCGATCCAGCGCGTGGCCGTGCTTCAGACCGCGCATCTTGGTGGTCAACACGCCGTCGGCGACGAAGGGGAAATTGTGGTTCTCGTCGACGATGATGTCGATCCCGTCGAGGGGCGCGTCGGGGGCCGGATCGACGCAGTAGGTGACCTGCGCCGCTTCGGGATTGAGGGACTTGATCAGCGCGTTGAACGCGCGCAGCCGGCCGAGCATGAAGTCCCGCCGGAAGTCGAGCAGCTCGAGGTAGAGCGGATCCCGCCGGCTCTCGGTGGTCGGGATGCGCACGTGACGGAAGTGCGGCAGGCCGAACAGCTCGACGGGGTCGGCCGCGGCGTACTTCCCGGTCAGGTACTCGCGGAAGCGCTGCTGGCACAGCGCGCAATGGCACTTGTAGACGGTCCCGTCCCACTCGATCCCGTCCATCCGCGCCTCGGTCAGGCACCGGCGCACCACTGCCTCCAGGTAGGCGACGTAGTCGTCATGCTGCTGGCAGCCGAGCCACCGCCAGTAGGTGCTGCCGGAGTAGAGCAGCAGCTTGCCCCCGGCGTCGCGCTGGATCCAGCCCTCCGCCTCCGGCACCTCGTCGAGGAACGTCTCGTAGCAGATGGTCGCCCACTGGTGGTAGCCCAGGACGCGGATCCCGTGCTCGTGGCAGAGATCGGTGAACCGCGCCGCGAGCGCCATCTGCTCGGCCTCGGCAACGACTCCAAAGCCCTTGAAGTAGTGGGTCGAGACGCAGTTGATGCCCATCCCGGCCAGCTTCTCGACCATCTCGCGGGAATGCATCCGCCGGTACCAGTCGGCGGTCCACAGCGCGTTGCCCGGCGCGTAGGCGGCCAGATGCGGGGATCGGCGGTAGAAGTTGAGCGGCTCCCACAAGGCCCAGACCCAACGCAGCGTGCCGCGGCGAATCCAATCGGGGACCGTCAGGCTCGGGGTTGCGCCCATGCTTGCCTCCTCGCCGGACACCGTAGGCCGCTGAGAGGCCGCCGGCACTGGCGGATCGTTACGACGGGGAAGCCGCTCCGCCTCTCTTGCGCGACCCGCGCCGCCAACTACCTATTCGGAACCTTCGGCGCCCGCGGGCCGTTGATGTCTGAGGAGTCCGGGGAGGTCGGTGATGAACATCATGCGGGCTGGCGCCAAGTGGGTGGTCTGGTTGACCGTGGTGGTGATGGGGCTGCTGATCCTGTTGGAAGGTTTCCTGGCCTACTACTGATCGCCCGACGCCAAGCGCACCCTACCCCATCGGCTCCCACGACACCCGGCGTTCGCCGACCTCGACCTTCATTTCCAGCGGCGCGTCCAGCTCCGCCGCTTCGACCAGGCCGCGGCGGACCAGGTTGGCTACCGGCTGCTGCTCGGCCGGCGGCCACGTCCAAGCAACCGCAGGCTGTTGGCGGTGACCGCCAGCGAGCCGCCCATGTCGCCCAGGATCGCCAGCCACAGCGAGGCGTGGCCGGTCAGGGCCAGGGGTACCAGCACCAGCCGGATGAGGAACGCTACGGCGATGTTGGTGGCGATGGTGCGGCGCACCCGGCGGGACAGCTCGATCAGCTCCGGCAGCGCCGTCAGTTCGTCGCCGAGGAGCGCCACGTCGGCGGTCTCCATGGCGATCTGCGACCCGGCCGCGCCCACCGCTATGCCCACCGTCGCCGCCGCCAGCGCCGGGGCGTCGTTGATCCCGTCGCCGACCATGGCCACCGTGCCGTGCCGCTCCGCCAGCTCGCGCACCGCCTCGGTCTTCTGCTCGGGCATCAGCCCGGCCCGGACCTCGTCCACGCCGACCCGCGCGGCGATGGCCCGGGCGGTGGGCTCCTGATCGCCGGTGAGCATGACCACCGGCCCGAGCCCGGCCTGTTTCAGCGCCGCGATCGACGCGGCGGCCTCGGCCCGCGGCTCGTCGGCCAGGGCGAACACCGCTCGGACGCGGTCGTCGCCCAGCCACATGGTGGTCAGCCCCGCCGCGGCCAGCTCCTCGGACCTCCCATCCGTGGCGATCCCGGACTCGTTCAGGAAGGCCGCGTTCCCCAGGCGCCACGCGCGGCCGTCCACCTCGCCGACCACCCCACGCCCCGCCACGGCCCGGTGCGCTCCGGTCGCCGCCGGCGTCACGCCCCGCTCGGCGCAAGCCGACCGCAGCGCCACGCCCAGCGGATGAGTCGAGTCCGCTTCCAGCCCCGCCGCCACCGCCAGCGCCTCGTCCTCCCCGGTGCCGTTCAGCGCGACCACTCGGCGGAGCACCGGCCGGCCCGAGGTCAGCGTGCCGGTCTTGTCGATGGCCACCGCCCGGAGCGTGCCGCAGGCCTCCAGCGGCGCCCCGCCGCGGACCAGGACCCCGCTCCTCGCCGCCGCCGTCAACCCGCTCTGAACGGCCACCGGCGTGGCGATCACGATGGCGCAGGGGCAGCCGATCACCAGCAGCACCAGGGCGCGGTAGAGCCACGTCTGGAACGGCTGACCCAGCGCGACCGGCAGCAGCACGGTCAGGACCGCCAGCCCGACGATGGCCGGGGTATACCAGGCCGCGAACTTGTCCACCACCCGCGCCGTCGGCGAGCCGGCCAGCTCCGCCTCTTCGACCAGCTTGACCACCCGCGCGATGGTCGAGTCGCTCGACGGCTGCCGGACCTCGATGGTCAGCGCCCCGTCGACCGCCGTGGTGGCCGCGAAGACTGGATCGCCCGGGCCTTTGTCCACCGGCACGCTCTCGCCGGTCACCGCCGCCTGGTCGATCGCCGACCGGCCCTCGACGATCACTCCGTCCAGGGGCACCAGGTCGCCCGGTCGGACGCGCACCCGCTCGCCGACCGCCACCTCATCGACCGCCACCTCGACCAACTCCCCGCCGCGCTCGACCCGCGCGCGGCTTGGGGCCAGTTCGAGCAGGGACTCGACCGCCCGACCGGTCCCCGCCAGGCTGCGCCGCTCCAGCCACCCGGCGATGGCGAACAGGACCGCCAAGACCGCCGCCTCGCGCCAGTCGCCCAGGCCCAGCGCCCCGACCATGGCCGTGGCCATCAACACGTTCATGTCGATGCTGCGGGCACGCAGCGCCGCCCAGGCCTTGGGCAGCAGCGGCAAGCCGCCCACCGCCGCGGCCAGGAGGTAGAGGCCGGGCAGCGGCCGGCCGGTGGCCTCGGCGGCTATCCCGGCGGCGAGGATCACCGCCGCCGCGGCGGGCCACGCGAGGGCGGCGCCGCGCCGGGTTTGCTCGGCCGAGCGGAGCGGGTGCCCGGCCCGCCGCGCCGCCACGGACAGAGCGGCCGGATCGAAGGTCTCGTCGTGCAAGACCTGGAGCTTGCCGGTGGCCGGGTTGGCGCTCGCCGTCAGGATCCCCGGCACCGCCGCGCAGGCTTTCTCCAGGGTCGCAGCGCAGACCGGGCAGTCCAAGCCTTCCACCAACCACTCGCGCTGCTGTGCCATCGCCTGATCGTCTCACGCCTCGACGCGGCGCGTCGGTGGATCTATGATGACCCAGGGGGACGGGTTCGAGCAATGCCGAGGAGAAGCCGATGCGGTCGCCCACACTGCTCCTGATCGCTCTCGCCGCTGGCAGCGCCCGCCCGGCCGCGCTGTGGTCGGAGTCGTTCGACAACGGGCTGGGGACCTGGCAGACGTTTCCCGGCGGCGGTGAGTTGACGGTGCAGAAAGAGGTCGCTCAACACGGCGCCGCGTTGCAGCTCCGCTACCAGGTCACCGGCAAGTTCCTCGCCGTCGGGACGCCGCTCGCCACCGCCGCCGGCGCCAGGACGCTGCGCTTCCATCTGCGCACGCGCCCGGCCGCCGTCGTCTTCGTGACGGTCTCCGAGCAGGACGGCAGCGGCTACGGCACCTTCATCGACAGTCCCGACGATGTCTGGCAGGAGGTCGAACTGGGCCTCGATCGGCTGCGCCTCAACGAGGATTCCACCGACGAGAACGCCCGCCTCGACACCGAGCAGCTCGGCAGCTTCGGCGTGGCCGACATCTCCAAGCTGATCGGCCGGACGCCGGCCGCCGCGGGCGACCATTACCTGTGGCTGGACGAGGTGCAGTTGGCCACCGACGAGGCCGCCAACGCCTACAGCCCCGACGGCCATCTGCCCTTCATGCTCGACCGGTTCGACGCCGGGCCGCTGTCCTGGCTGGCCATGTCCGGAACGCTCCGGATCGACGCCGAGGCCGGGCACCTGGTCTGGGACTACGACGGGGAAAAGCCGAACAACCAGTCCTTCTGCGCCATCCTGGGCACCGTCGGACCGTTGCCGGCCAAGGGCGCGACGCACCTCTTGGTCACCCTCCAGTCGCTCCGCCCGGCCAAGCTGGCGGTCGCCTTCCAGGAGCAGAAGCGCGGCGACCGCGACCAGAGCCGGTGGTACTTTGTGATCGATCTCCCTGCGGGCACCGCGCCGCAGACCGTGGCCGTGCCGCTCAACGATCTCCAACTGGACACCAACAACGGCGCCGGCGACGAGAACCTGGTGCTCGACCTCGATCAGGTCGACACCATTCTGATCGGCGACGGCGAGGTCATCACCAACCAGCGCCCCGGGCCGAACACGGTCCGGATCGACGAGCTCGAGCTGATCGGGAACTGAGCTACATCCGGTGGTTGGCGTCGTAGTCCGGGTTGTACCAGTACGACTTGAGCCCGATGTAGTTGCCGCTGGTCGCGCCGTCCGGCTTGAGCCACTTGGAGTGGCCGTCCATGTAGACGAGGTTGATGCCGTCGTTGTGCGGCAGCGGGCTCAGTTCCGGCGTGTACGTCGCGGCGACCGAGCAGGGGCAGCCGGCATACTGGTTCTTGTTGTCGCAGATCAGCAGGTGCTGCGCCGGATACTGGACGCTGGCCATGGCCCAGGCCACGCCGTGGGTGTAGTTGATGCCGTACATGTAGGTGGCCAGAGTCCGGCTCGGACAGGCGAAGATCTGCCTGTTCTTGCAGTACGGCTCGATCTTGTCCGGCCAGTAGTACGGGTCCGGGTACCGGTACGTGACCATCCGCTCGTCGTAGTCCTGGGTGTACTGCAGGCACGCCAGCCCCATCTGCTTGACGTTGTTGAGACAGGTGCTCTGCCGCGCCTTCTCCCGCGCCTTGGCGAACACGGGGAACAGAATCGCCGCCAGGATGGCGATGATGGCGATCACGACCAACAACTCGATCAACGTGAATCCGCGCGAGCGTCGCATGTCGACCTCCCTGGGGACTCTCCCCGTCCAAGGGTCTAACACACCCGCGTCGTCAGTGTCAACTGCCCCTGGCGCTCAGAACCGGTGGTTGGCGTCGGCGTCGGGGTTGTACCAGTACGACTTCAGGCCGGTCAGGGCGCCGACCACGACCCCGTCCAGCTTCATCCACTTGGCGTGCCCGTCGACGAACCCGGCGTTCATCCCGTCGTTGTGCGGCGGCGCAACGCCCGGCGTGTAGACCGGATCGTTGGGATACTCGGTCGGTACCGAACAGGCCGATAGCTGGTTCTTGTTGTCGCAGAACATCAGGTGCGCCGCCGGGTACTGGATGTTGGCCATGGGCCAGTTGACGCCGTGTGTGTAGTTGATCCCGTACTCGTAGGCCGCCGTGTTGCGGCTGGGACACTTGCGGACCTGCGTGTTCTTGATGTACGGGTCCAGTTTATCCGGCCAGAAGTAAGGATCCGGGTAGCGGTAGATGACGATCCGCTCGTCGTAGTCCTGCGCGTACTGCAACCCGGCCACCGACAACTGCTTGACGTTGTTCAGGCAGCTCGTCTGCCGCGCCTTCTCCCGTGCCTTGGCGAACACCGGGAACAGAATGGCGGCAAGGATGGCGATGATGGCGATCACCACCAGCAACTCGATCAGCGTGAACGCTTGCCGTTCACGCGGCGTGGATGCGCGTCGCTTCTTCATCCCTCACTCCCCGGACAGTCACCCTCGCCTCGTGCTTACCACGCGCCGCACCCGCTGTCAAATCATACCGGCCTCCGCCAGCGGGCATGGCCCTTGCCGCTCGGCAAGCGCCTCCCGTCCGGCGGGGTCAGTCTACTGTGACCGTCCGCACCGCGCGGTTCACCGCGCCGTTGGCCGATTGGGCCGTGGCTTCGATCAGGTAGGTCCCTCTGGGTACCTTCCGGCCTTGCTGGTCGGTGCCGTCCCAGACCATCTGGAACTGGCCCGCCGCCGACGCCGACTGGGTCACCTGCTTGACCAGCCGGCCGCCCAGTCCGCGGACCGTCAGGGTCACTTCCCCGTCGCCCGACAAAACCAGCGTCAGCGCGATCCCCCGGCCGCGG
>JAANMW010001059.1_pt1 | contig 30843 bp, 24 predicted proteins | sample 7279671 | NCBI WGS metagenome assembly JAANMW01 (sample SAMN14094541, study PRJNA606508) | bioreactor metagenome | isolation source: A lab-scale SPAN reactor treating ammonium-rich wastewater day 247 | place: Ireland: Galway | collected 2017-09-19 | reverse complement strand
CGGGCCGCGGATCCGAGCAAATCTTTCGCCCGAGAAGCTCGCCGAAAAGCAGGCTGAGGCTTTCAAGAACCAGTCGTTCGAACCGACGGTCGGCCCGAAGGATTCGGCCGATTCGCTCAAGGGCCTCTCCGAGGGTTTTGTTTTTGTGCCCTTTGATACGAACGGCAAGACCGATGAGCAGATCCGCTCGGAGCTGAACTCTCTTGCTGCGGAAAAGGAGATCGACGCGTATCTTTTGGTGCCGCAGCAGCCGGACGGAAAGTTTGAATTCCTGTCGCGAAAGGCCGGTGATTTTATTGCAACGGGAGCCATCGACGATGCCGTAAATGATGCGGTGCGCGCCGAGCGTTTGACCGCGGCGAACATCAGCGAAAGCACGCTTCGGCAGATCAATCAGAAGGTCGAGATCGATACAAAGGCGATCGATGAGCACGGACGCGAGAAGAATTCCGATGCGTTGCTTGCCGCGTCGTTCGTGATCGGGCTGATGATCTACATTTCGCTTACGATCTATGGCCAGGTCATTCTCGGTGCTGTCGTAGAGGAGAAGGAAACCCGCATCGCAGAGATCCTCTTTTCGAGTGCGAAGCCATTCGAACTGATGCTCGGCAAGCTTGTGGGCGTAGGGCTCGCGGGCCTGACGCAACTTGGCATTTGGGTCACCTCGCTCGCTCTTCTCGTAGGCTTCCTGATGCTGCAGACGGACATCGCGCCATTCCTTGCCGGTGCGCCCCACATCACGCCGTTGATGGTCGTCTATTTTCTGCTCTTCTTCCTGCTTGGGTATTTCCTCTTCGCGTCGATCTTCGCTCTTATCGGTTCGATGGTAACGACCGTGCAGGAAGGCGGGCAGTTCGCATTTCCGCCGATAATGGTAATGCTCATCGGATTCTATTTCAGCTTTGCCGTAATTCGCGATCCGAGTTCGCCGCTCTCCTTCTGGGTGTCGATCGCACCATTCTGGGCACCGATCACGATGCCGGTGCGCATCCTCGCCGAGACGCCGCCGTTTTGGCAGATCGCGCTATCAATATCTGTCAATGTACTTGCGATCTGTGGTATGGTTTGGTTATGTGCAAGGGTTTATCGGGTCGGGATGCTGATGTACGGCAAACGTGCAACGCTACCCGAAGTGTGGAAATGGATACGCGAATCTTAACGGAGGCAAATTTATGATCGGACAAATTATTGGTGGTCTTATCGTCGGCGTTATCGCGAGGCTTATTATGCCGGGCAAGGAAGTCTTTCCGGCCGGCATTGTCGGCTGGATACTTACGGCGATCCTCGGCATCGTCGGCGCCGTTATCGGCGGCTTCATCGCAAGGGCACTGTGGGCCGGCGAGAACTATACAGCCGGATGGATAATGTCCATTGTTGGGGCGATCGTACTTCTCGTGATCGTCAGGATGATCTTCGGCACGAAGAACACGATGTCGTAGGTCTGCAGGCTAACGCAGGATTTCGGGTCGGTTTCTCAGTTCGAGGGATCGGCCCTTTGTCTTGTCTGCACTTTGTTCACGCCGCAGCAGCCTCTCAAAGCCCGGAGCACGGCGTGGGCTTCTCGCCATTCTGTATCGGCTTGGAGGTGAGCTCCCAATGGTTCGTTCCGTTCGGGACGGCCTTTACTGCATACGAACCGAGTTGAAGCACCGGGTCAGGGATGTCCGGCCTCTTTTCGACGTCCGCTTTTGCCCAGGCAAATCCATCACATTTGTAGAATGTAATGTCGGTCGCTGTCCGTTTTTGAACTTCGAGCAAATGGTAACGAACGGCAAGGTCGAGTTCCGTCTGCGGATGAAAGGTATCGCCAACGCCCGGTATCGTCAGATAGAAGAAGGCGATGCCTGCGAGCACGACCAGACCTGCGATCGGCAGAAAGACCTTCAGATAGCCGCGCGAGCTCGAAGATTCGCGGCCCAGCGTCTGGAACAAACGGCTCTTGTCGTTCGGATCCAATGGCGGAGCATCGCCCGCATTGTCTGCTTGGTCCAGTAGTCCCATCGTTGCCACCTAAACCGAGACAATATCACCGTTATCGCATTTTCGGCAACGTCAAGGTCTTTGCGAGTCATTGGTGTGCTAGAATGAGCGAAACACACACCCACTGTGGTTGCTCCGGAGACTGAGAAATGACATCAACTTCATTTCAACGGTACGCTGCGTGCTTTGCCGTGATCATTGCGGCGATGATGCTGATCAGCGCGACCGCCTTGGGACAGAGCCGCGGAAAGGCGAAGCGTGTGAAGGTTGTCAAAGAGCGAGAGCCAAAAGCAGCAATGCGGACTCGCGATTGTTCGGTTGAGAGTGAGCTGACAAGTACCGAGCAGGCGGCGATCCTTGCCGATCACAATAAAGCTCGGAAGGCGTTGAACCTGCCGCCTCTCAAATGGGATTGCGGCCTCGCAAGCATGGCACAGTCGTGGGCGAACGCGGGTAAATTCCGCCACCGAGATGACCCGTCGGTCGGCGAGAATCTATTCGTTTCTAATAACGCAGCCGAGCCGATCGCGTCGGTCGTTCCTGATTGGCTCGACGAAAAGCCGAACTACGACGCCAAGACCGGCGAGTGCCTGCCAGACAGCGTCTGCACGCACTATTCGCAGATAATGTGGCGGGAGACAACGCTCATCGGCTGCGGGATCAACCGCCACCTTACCGACAAGTGGCTCGTATTTGTCGTTTGTAACTACTCGCCTGCCGGAAATACCGGCGGACCGGCATACTAGGCGTCGCTTGAGTGAGGGTCGTGGTCGATCGAATCGTCGTCTTCGAGCCAACGCACAGCAGCCTCTTCGGTCTTGAACACGCGGTATGGGGCGTTGCGGTTGCGACTCATCACCTCGCTTAGGTCCATTTTCGCGTTGATCTCGTCAAAAGGATTTACGAATGCGATCTTCTTGTGTCCGAGGAATCGCGTCATATCCAGGATCAGTAGATAATTGTCCGCGTCCGACATCATCATCGGGATCCTGCGGTCGATCAGCACCTTGCCGATATTTTCCTTTGAACAAGCGGCGGCTATCCGCTGAAGATATTCTGTTGCGCTTCGCGGATCGATCTTCTCAGCCGTAACTCGAGCGTAGAGATAATCGCCCCGCGATTCGAGGATAAGCTCGTAGGGACTTGAACCGGAACCCATCTTTTGCGTCAAAAGCCGCGATCCGCGGCCTGCAACTCGTGCGCATAATATCACGCTTTTGCCGTATAAAATACATCTTCCCGAAAAATTCTTGCGAACCACGTAAGTTTTCCGGCCATTGCCGGACTCAGGTTTTCGTTCCGCCCAGCGGGCTTTGCTCGTTTCGCTTTGCGGCCAATGCGTTGACCCGTACAAAGTTAATAGCAAAGAACGCAAAGGGAAGATCGCAAAGAACGCAAAGACTTGCCACGGGCGAAGTGCTCCTTGCGGTCTTTAGAATTGCCACGGCCCTTGATCCGAAGCGATCGGCTTCGCATAGCCACGCCATTTATGGCGTGGTACCGTTGGCGGCGATCGATCGAGCCCGTTCACGGGCTTATGCGATGCGGAAGGGCGTGAACGCCCTCAGTTCATATTTCTGCACACCAACCCACGCCGTAAACGACGTGGCTAAGCTAAAACCGCATCTTCAAAAAAGCGGTGGTAAAGAAAAGGCCCCGTCGGGTGACGAGGCCTTTTGTATTTGGGTCGAGCCCTTATTCACGTGTGGGCTACGGACACTGAGGCACGTGAGAGGCGTGCGGTACAGGGTTACATTCCCATGCCCATGCCGCCCATGCCGCCGCCGCCCATGCCGGCCATCGGGTCGCCCTTTTCCTCAGGGATATCGGCGATCATAGCTTCGGTGGTGAGCATAAGGCCTGCGATGGATGCCGCGTTCTGGAGAGCGGTGCGTGTGACCTTTGCGGGGTCGATGACGCCTGCCGAGACGAGGTCTTCGTAAACTTCGGTCGCAGCGTTGAAGCCGAACGAATTCTCGCCGCCTTCGCGAACCTTGCCTACGACGACAGCGCCTTCCTGGCCTGCGTTCGCAGCGATCTGACGAAGAGGTTCTTCGATCGCACGGCGAACGATGTTGATGCCAACGGTCTCGTCCTCATCATCACCGGTCATACCGTCGAGGGCCTTTGACGCACGGACGAGTGCGACGCCGCCGCCGGCGACGATGCCTTCTTCAACGGCCGCACGGGTCGCGTGCATTGCGTCTTCGACACGAGCCTTCTTTTCCTTCATCTCGGTCTCGGTAGCTGCACCGACCTTGATGACGGCGACGCCGCCGACGAGCTTCGCAAGACGCTCCTGGAGCTTCTCACGGTCGTAGTCAGAGGTCGTCTCTTCGATCTGCGTGCGGATCTGCTTGACGCGGCCGTCGATGGCTTCGCCGGTACCGGCACCTTCGACGATGGTCGTGTCTTCCTTGTTGATCGTAACCTTCTTGGCCTTGCCGAGGTCGTCGATCGTGATCGCTTCGAGCTTGATGCCGAGGTCTTCGCTGATGACCTTACCGCCGGTAAGGATCGCGATGTCTTCGAGCATTGCCTTGCGGCGGTCGCCAAAGCCCGGAGCCTTAACAGCAGCGACATTCAACGTGCCGCGGAGCTTGTTGACGACGAGCGTTGCGAGGGCTTCGCCATCGACGTCCTCTGCGATGATCGCGAGCGGACGGCCCATCTTCGCAACCTGCTCGAGGATCGGCAGAAGGTCGCGCATATTCGAGATCTTCTTCTCGTTGATGAGAATGAAGGGCTCGTCGAGGACGGCTTCCATACGATCGGGATCGGTCACGAAATACGGCGAGAGATAGCCGCGGTCGAACTGCATACCTTCGACGACTTCGAGGAGCGTGTCCATCGTCTTCGACTCTTCGACGGTGATGACGCCGTCTTTGCCGACGTTGTCCATCGCCTCAGCGATGATCGTGCCGATGGTCTTGTCGCCGTTGGCCGAAACCGTTCCGACCTGTGCGATAGCGTCGCCGGCGACAGGCTGCGACTGGTTGTGAACTTCTTCGACGATCTTTGCGACGGCCTTGTCGATGCCGCGCTTCAGCGCCATCGGGTTTGCACCGGCTGCAACCGTGCGGACGCCTTCCTTGAAGATCGCCTGTGCGAGAACCGTTGCGGTCGTCGTACCGTCACCGGCAACGTCCGAGGTCTTCGAAGCGACTTCGCGGACCATCTGCGCGCCCATGTTTTCGAGCGTGTCCTTCAATTCGATCTCTTTTGCGACCGTCACACCGTCCTTGGTGATCGTCGGGCTGCCGAATTTCTTGTCGATAACGACGTTGCGGCCTTTCGGGCCAAGCGTAACTTTGACCGCATCTGCGAGTTGGTTGACACCACGCAGAATTGCGGCACGCGATTCTTCACCGTGAATAACTTGTTTTGCCATGATTTCTCCTGTTTAGAGTGCGAGCTTCAGCTCGTTCTTATTCCTGTCAGTTCAATTCTTCCTTAGAAATGAGGACGCGATAGATCGCGCACTCTGAACTTACGCCGCAGCTCCTGCGCGGTTGATGATGCCGAGGATCTCGTCCTCACGCATAATGATGAATTCTTCGCCGTCGAGTTTGATCTCGCTGCCCGAATATTTGCCGAAAAGTACACGGTCGCCCGCCTTGACGTCGAGGGCCTGACGCGTGCCGTCTTCTTTATACTTGCCTGCACCGGCGGCGATAACTTCGCCTTCTTGCGGTTTTTCCTTTGCGGTGTCGGGGATGAAAAGTCCGCCGGCCGTCTGGTTTACGCTGTCCTCGATGCGCTTGATGATGACGCGATCGTGGAGCGGTGTGATGTTTGTTGCCATAGGTCGTTAACTCCTTCTATCTTAATGATTTAATAAAATAGCTGTCCTGAGCTTCTACAGAGCAAAACTCGAGGTTTTAGCAGTCGTGGCTCAAGAGTGCTAGTATATGAATTCCACCTCGCGGTGTCAACTTGGTGGCGAGATATTTAGAAAACTTGATAATGGTATTGTCAAGATTATGATCCTTTCCGAAATTAACATTTACCCGATCAAATCCCTTCGCGGGATCTCCCTTCAAACTGCGGAGATCGATGACCGCGGCCTTAAAAACGACCGACGCTGGATGCTGGTTGATGAGAACGACAGCTTCGTTACGCAGCGTGTTTTGCCGCGGATGTCTTTGATCGACGTTGCGATCGATGCTCGCGGTCTGATGGTGAGTTGCGACGGCTTCGGCTCTCAAATGTTCGAACTCGAACCGGAAGGCGCGGTTTCGCGGCCGGTGACGGTCTTTTCGAGCACAGTTCCGGGTGAATTCTACGGCGACGCGATCAACGAATGGTTCAGCGACGTTTTGGGTAGGCGTCTCCGGCTTGTGCGTATGCCTGCGAGTTCGCGAAGGGAAGTGAGCGAAAAATATCGCCTCAGAGACAGCGATATCGTGAGTTTCGCGGACGGATATCCTTTCTTGCTGATAGGCGAGGCATCGCTTACGGACCTCAACGCGCAGCTTGCCGAGCCCGTCGGGATGAAACGCTTTCGGCCGAATTTTGTTGTAAAGGGAAGCGAGCCTTACGAAGAAGACCGTTGGAGGCAGTTTCGGATCGGTGCGAATACGTTTTACGGCGTGAAGCTAAAAGGCCGATGCGTCGTTACGACGATCGATCCCGCTACGGGTACGGTCGCCGGCAAAGATCCGCTGCTTACTCTTTCCAAATACCGCGGCGGCGTACTGGACGGAAAACGCGGTGCATTCTTCGGGCAAAATCTGATCGCAGAGGCTGCGGCGGGTACTGTCAGCGTCGGCGATAGTGTTGAGGTCGATATCTATCACGATCCGCCGGTCGAGATGGACCGAAAGTAGGCGCGGAAATCCTTATTCCCGTGCGACGATGGAAGATCGGCGATCCAGTCGTTAACTACAAAGCCTTGCCTGTGAGTATGTAATAGGCGTCGAGGTATCGCTGGCTTGTGGCTTCGGCGATCTCGGGCGGCAGAGGCGGTGCGGGCGGAGTTTTGTCCCAGTCGAGGGTTTCGAGATACTCGCGGACGAACTGCTTGTCGAACGAAGGCTGAGCGTGCCCGGCCTCGTATTTTCCGGCATCCCAAAATCTTGATGAATCGGGCGTCAAGATCTCATCAATGAGCAGAATATTGCCCTCTGCGTCAATACCGAACTCGAACTTTGTGTCGGCGATGATAATGCCTTTCTCGAGTGCGTATTCAGCGGCCGCGATGTAGAGTTTTTTCGATGCGGCCTTTAGTGTTGCGGCCGTTTCCGCCCCGACGGCGGCTTTGAATTCGAGTCCAGTGATATTCTCGTCATGGCCGGCGGCGGCTTTGGTCGCAGGTGTAAAGATCGGTTCGAGAAGGCGATCGCATTGCATAAGGCCTTTCGGCAGGCTGTGTCCCGAAACGCTTCCGGTTGCCTTGTAATCCTTCCAGCCAGAGCCTTCGAGGTAGCCGCGAACTACGCACTCAAATGGGATCACCTCGGTCCTCCGCACCAAGCTGCAGCGACCGGCGAGTTTCGGGTCGCTGGCGATCGGCTCCGGCATCTCTGCCGTGTCGGCAGTGATCAGATGGTTCGGGACAATGTTGGCGAACTTCTTGAACCAAAAGGCAGAGAGTTGTGTTAGAACCGCGCCTTTCTTTTCGATCGGCGTCGGCAGAACACAGTCAAATGCTGAGAGACGGTCGGTGGCGACAAGAAGCAGGCGCTCCTCATCGACCTCGTATACATCTCGGACCTTGCCTCGATGGACCAATTTTAAGCCTGGGATCTCGCTGGTTGAGAGTGTTGCGGTTGCGGTCATATCCGAACAAACCAATATTATGCTCTCTTTAACTCTAAACGCAAAGTCACGAAAAAAGCTCTGGAATTCTCACGAGGTTATACATCTATTAACACGGTTGAAGATTTTTGATGACAAACAGGAAGATATAGTGCATAATAAAAAACGGCCCCAAAACGATGATTTTGGGGAGTCCCCACTAGGGCGCGCTACCTTCACACCCCTTTTTGAACTGACAGTTTGCTTCGCTAATTGGAACCTTCTTCCCGCATTTTTGAGATGACCAATTCTTCTATTATTAAAAAGTTACTTCCAGCTTTAACTGCCGGCTGTATGCTTGCCGGCAACGTATTTGCATTTCAAGCAGCAAAGCCCGCACCGGCGGCCGACGAAGGCGGCGGTCTTTGGACCTGGATCAGCTATTTGCTGCTTGCGGCTGGCCTTATCGGACTCTCATATTTTCTGTGGCAGCGCAGTAAACAAGCTCAGCCCGACGGCGAGCAAACTGATGTAGAGGACGGACAGCCCTGGACGGCGGCCCATCACGACGTCGATGGCGATGAAGAGATCGCTTGGTTCAGAGGATCCAAGAAGCCGAAAAAACAGAAAAAGGTCGTCGGCCCGAAAGCCGAAAGGCGTAGTGGGGATGACCGTCGGGCAAAAACACGGCCGAGCAGGGCGAGCAAACCCCGGCCGTCTCTTGCCAGCGTTGATACGCTAACGGCGGCGCGAGCTTATCAGGAGAAGCTCCGCAAATATCAATATTCTCAGCTCCCTGTACATTCTTTTATTCAGATCACAGAAGCAAGGCCTTTCGACAAGCTTCCGGTCGGGTACGATCCGGACCTGCTCAGTGCTGTCGATCAGGCGCATGATGAAAATGAAGAAGAAGAGGCATTTCGCGAGCTGGCAGTAAAGATCCTCGCGAAATTCAAAACCCGAAACGCGGTCGAAGGACTCTCGCAAATGGCACTTTACGACCTTTCGGCCAACATTCGCTCAAAGGCCGTTACGGCGCTTGCCGAATTCGACCACGAATCTGTCTTTGAGACGATACTGCTTGCTTGTGCCGACCCGACCCGCGAGGTTCGGGCGGCGGCCGCACGCGGCCTTTTCCGACTTAGTTTCGACCGAGCGGAAGCATGGAAGCGCATCATCAATACTGACGATAAGTTCCGGATCAGCATGGCGGCCAAGGCTGCGATCGAATCCGATATTCTGCGGAAGTCGATAGATCGTTTGATCCATCAGGATATGAAGATCGCGTACGAGACATTTGCTCTTGTCGCTCTTGTTCTTAAGGCCGGCGAAGTTCAGCCGATAATCGATGTTTTCAAGGCAACAAAGGACGATCGCGTCCGGCTTGCACTTATTCACGTCGCTGCGGTCGTTGCCGAACCGGATTCCATCGAGGCGTTCAAAGCGCTCGGTGAAGAGTGCTATTCGGACGAGATAAAGGAAAGGCTCAAGGATCTTGAGGAGATCGGCGAGGCCGTCGCTGCGTAGCTCGACGACGACGGATAGGGACCAAAAGGCCGCTTTTTCGATCAACGAATGGGCGGCTTTTTTGCGCCTGTCGTTTGTTGTATGATGAAAGTGTGCAATTTCGTCTCATTTCTGAAAATACGCCCAAAGGCGACCAGCCTGCGGCTATCGAGCAGCTTGTCGAGAATCTCGACAACGGTGTAAAGGATCAGGTCTTGCTGGGCATTACGGGCAGCGGCAAGACGTTCACGATCGCCAACGTGATCGAACGCGTACAAAGGCCGACGCTCGTGCTCGCTCATAATAAGACGCTGGCCGCGCAGCTTTACCAGGAGTTCAAAACCTTTTTTCCGGAGAACTCGGTAGAATACTTCGTCTCCTACTACGACTATTACCAACCGGAAGCATACGTGCCGGCTGCCGACCTGTACATCGAGAAGGAAGCAACGATCAACGACGAGATCGACCGGCTTCGTTTGAGTGCGACGCGGTCGCTGTTCGAGCGGCACGATGTGATCGTTGTTGCTTCCGTGTCGTGTATCTACGGGCTTGGCGACCCTGATGCTTATTACGGGATGTTGATGTTCGTTGAGCCGGGAATGCGGATCAAGCGGGACGAGTTTCTGCAGCGGCTCGTTGAACTGCAATACGAACGAACGAATATCGACTTCGAACGCGGGACCTTCAGGGTTCGCGGCGACATCATTGAGCTGTATCCGAGCTATCAGGACGAGGCATATCGGATCGAGTTTTGGGGTGATGAGGTCGATTCGGTTTCAACGATCGATCCGCTGCTTGGCGAGGTGCTCGTAAAACATGAGAATCGCGTTCCGATATATCCGAAGACACACTTCGTGATGTCGAAAAAGACGATCAAACACGCCGTGCAGACCATACGTGCGGAGCTTGACGAGCACGAGAAGTTTCTCGTCGAAGAAGGAAAGATCGTCGAGGCTCAACGGCTGCATCAGCGAACGATGTACGACCTCGAGATGATCAAGGAGATGGGATTTTGCCGCGGAATTGAGAATTATTCCCGGCATCTGACCGGCAAAAAACCGGGAGAGCCGCCGCCGACGTTGCTTGATTACCTTCCGAAGGACGCGATGATCGTCATCGACGAATCGCACCAGACCGTGCCGCAGCTTGGGGCGATGTATAAAGGCGACCAGTCCCGAAAAGGAACGCTCGTCGAGTACGGTTTTCGACTCCCGAGCGCGAAGGACAACAGGCCTTTGAACTTTGATGAGTTTGAGGAGCGGCGTGGCCAGACGATCTTTGTTTCCGCAACGCCGGGCGACTTTGAGCTCGCGCAGACCGAGGGCGAGGTTATCGAGCAGATCATTCGTCCGACCGGCCTGCTCGATCCTATCGTCGAGGTGCGGCCGGTGAAAGGGCAGATCGACGATCTTTTGGAAGAATGCCGCCAGCGTGCCGAACGCAACGAACGCGTGCTCGTTACAACGCTCACAAAGCGAATGGCCGAGAATTTGAGCGAATATTTTGCAGAGGTCGGCGTGAAGGTCGCTTATCTGCACAGCGATATTCACACACTCGAACGTATCAAGATATTGCGAGATCTCCGCCGTGGCGAATTCGATGTCCTTGTCGGCATCAACCTCCTGCGCGAGGGCCTCGACTTGCCGGAGGTTTCGCTCGTCGCAATCCTTGATGCGGACAAAGAAGGTTTCTTGAGGAGTGAACGCTCGCTTATTCAGACGATGGGCCGTGCCGCCCGAAACGCTGAAGGCAAAGCGATACTCTACGCCGACAAGATCACTGACTCGATGCGGAATGCGATGGATGAAACAGCCCGCCGCCGCGAGATCCAGCAAGCATTCAACGCTGAGAACGGCATCACACCAAAGACGATCATCAAGCCCGTAGAAGCGACGCTTGTAACGGCTTACGAGGCTGATTATTTCAAAGTGCCGCTCGAGATCGACAAGTTTGAAGAGTATTCGCCGAAACAGCTTAGGGAAACGATCGGCCAGCTCGAGGTCGATATGCGGGCCGCCGCAAAGGATATGAAATTCGAACAGGCCGCCGAGATCCGCGACCGGCTGAAGTATTTGCGCGAGCGGGAGTTAGAATATAGATAAAACGATCATGAAATCGGATGCGATAAAATTCTTTCAAGGGGCTCGGGTTCGAACCGCTTGGGATGAAGAGAAGGAAAAGTGGTATTTCTCCATCGTTGATGCGGTTGCGGTTTTGACGGGCAGTGTTGATCCAAACGCATATTGGCGCAAGCTGAAGGAGCGCTTGAAGAAGGAAGGTAATGAAACCGTGACAAAATGTCACGGTTTGAAAATGCTTGCGGCGGACGGGAAAATGCGGCTTACCGATGTTGCAGACACGGAGCAACTGTTTCGCCTTATTCAGTCCATACCGTCGCCAAAAGCCGAGCCGTTCAAGTTGTGGCTTGCTCAAGTCGGACGCGAGCGTATCGATGAGATCGACGATCCCGAAAAAGGCATCGACCGCTTAATGGAAGCCTATCTGAAGAAAGGCTATACCAAAGAGTGGATAAATCAGCGATTAAAAAGCATCGAAGTTAGAAAGGAATTGACCGACGAATGGGATGAACGGGGCGTTAAGAAAGGTCAGGAATATGCGATCCTGACCGATGTGATCACAAAAGGCTGGTCGGGGCTGACCACGCGCGAGTACAAAAAGCTAAAGGGTCTGAAAACCGAGAACCTCCGGGATAATATGACGAATCTCGAATTGGTTCTGAACATGCTAGCCGAGGCGACGACAACGGAGATCTCGAAAAAGAAAAAACCAAAAGGATTGAGACAAAATCAACTTGTTGCTGCCGAAGGCGGACAGATCGCCGGAAATACCCGAAAAGAAATTGAAGAAAAAACCGGCAGAAAGGTTGTAACTTCAGAAAATCTCAAACACCTTCCGACAAAAATACGCTCGAAGAAGATCGAATAGCGGTTTGGCCGCATAACGTGGGTGGGTGATCTGCCCATGGTTCGGAGTTGTGTTTCCCGTTATGAAGTAGGCCGCGTCTTCGTTAGAATTTACAAGAGAAATCCGCCAGATTCATTATGCACGCCAAGACGCAAACCGAGGATCTCCAGAACTACCTGACCGATGCGAGCAATATGCCCGGCGGCTCGGCCGAGAGGCTTTTCGTGCCGGAAACGAGCGAGCAGGTCGCCGAGATCTTGCGTGAGGCGAATGCGAATGGCACACCCGTGACCGTCTCCGGAGCACGAACCGGAACGGTCGGCGGTGCGATCCCGTTCGGCGGGACGGTCGTATCCCTCGAAAAGCTGAATGCCATTGCGATTGACCCGGAGAATCGAACCGCTACGGTTGGTCCCGGAGTTGTTCTTGGTGATTTTCAGAAAGAGGTCGAGCGGGTCGGGCGTTTCTATCCGCCTGATCCGACGGAATGGAGCTGCCAGATCGGAGGCACCGTTGCGACGAATGCTTCGGGTGCGAGGAGCTTCAAGTACGGTGCTACGCGGGAATACGTGCGGGGACTTCGTATCGCCCTTGCGGACGGCGACTTTCTTTCGATCCGGCGAGGTGAAGCGATCGCGGTTGATTCAGTGCTGCGTGTCGTAACAGAGAATGGCCGTGCGATCGATATACGAGTTCCGACATACCAACGGCCGAATGTCAGGAAGAATGTCAGCGGCTATTTCAACTCTGACAATTTGGACGCGATCGACCTTTTTATCGGAAGCGAAGGCACACTCGGTGTCGTTGTTGAGGCGACATTGTCGCTGCTTGAAAAACCGAAAGGGTTCTTTAGCGGCATCGTCTTTTTTGAAAAGGCGAAAGATCTGCTTGCGTTTGTCGATGAGGCACGAGAACGTTCGCGGACGCCGGGCTCCGATATTGAAGCGGTGCTTCTCGAGTATTTTGATGCGAATTCGCTTGCGTTCATCGGGGAGAAATTCCCCGAGACCCCTTCGGGAATGGCCGGCGCGATTTTCTTTGAACAGGAAACGACGTCCGAGAATGAGGACGCACTCCTTTCGGCGTGGAATGAGCTGCTCGAAAAGCATAACGCCGCACAGGATGCATCGTGGTTTACGACCAACGAGCAGGATCTTGCGAAGATGCGCGAGTTTCGCCATTCGCTGCCGGTTTCGGTAAATGAGCGTGTCGTAAAGAATAAGCAGAAAAAGATCGGCACGGATATGGCCGTGCCGGATGATAAGTTCGAGGGATTTCTGAGGTTTTATAAAGAAACTCTTGACGCGAGCGGAATCGAATACGTGATCTTCGGACATATTGGCGACGCTCATCTTCACGCAAATCTCCTTCCAAAAACAGAAGACGAGGCGACGCGTTCGCGGCATATTTACGGACGATGCATTGCACAGGCGATAATGCTTGGCGGATGTGTCTCTGCCGAGCACGGCATCGGAAAGTTGAAGCGGAAATACCTCGCCGCGATGATGGGCGAGCGTTATTTGAATGAAATGGCCGAGGTGAAGCGTGCCCTCGATCCGCGAGGGATACTCGGCCGCGGGAATATGTTCGGTGAAGAATTTTTGACCGCATAACGTTTCAAGAAGAGGCCTTATGATCAAAGCGATTCTGATGGATTTTAACGGCGTGATCATCGATGATGAGCCGATACAAATGCGTGCATATCAGTCCGTGCTAAAGGAGCGCGGTGTCGATCTCACGGAAGAGGATTACTACGATTCGCTCGGTATGGACGACAAGACGTTCGTCCGTGCGGCGTTCGAGCGGGTCGCAAAAACCGTTTCGGATGATGAATGCGCGGAGATCGTCTCGGCGAAGACGGCTGTGTGGCGTCGTGAGGTTTCGGAGAAGCTTCCGCTCTTTGATGGCATCGAGGGTTTTATCGAGAAGATGGCGCGAGTTTACACGCTCGGCATCGTTAGCATGGCGAACCTGAGCGAGATCGAGCACGTTCTTGAAACGGCCAATCTGAGGCGATATTTCTCAACGATCGTGTCTGCTGCAGATGTCTCGAAATGCAAACCTGATCCTGAATGTTACGATCTCGGATTTCGAATGATCGACGCCGTGCGGACATCTGCTGGCCATTTGCCGATGACGCGCGAGGAGTGCGTCGTGATCGAGGACAGCCCGCCGGGAGTTGCCGCGGCGGTCAAAGCGGACCTTCAGGCGTTGGGTGTGACGAATACTGTTCCTGCGGACAAGATGCGTGCCGCGGGAGCCAGAGCAACTTCGAACGACCTTCGTGATTGGTTTCCGGAATCGATCCGTCTCGTTTTTGCTACCGAGTAGAATATGAGTTCAACCTTTATCTCTCGCGACGATGCCGAGCGTGATCTGCTGGCGGCGGCGGCATTCATCGGCGAACGCATTCATACCGCCGACGGCCAGGCGGAATCGATGTCGGCCGTCGTCCCGCTATACTTGTCGCGAGGCGAGGTCGATCTGGCTGCGGAATTGGCGAACACGGTCGATGACCCATTCACGCGCGACAAATTGATCGCTTCGGTCGCACAAAAATGTGTCGAAACGGACGATAATGAATATGCTCTTCAGCTTGTCGAGGCGATCGAGGATGACGGCATGCGTCTGCTCGCCCTTGAGCGGTTCGGCATGGCGAAGGCGGCGTCGGGCGATCTTGAACTTGCGCGCGACATCGCGTCGCAAATGACCCAGCCCGATTTTGTTGATGCCGCGATCGCCTCCGCGGAAGCAGAGAACGGAAGCGTTGAGGACGCAAAAACGGCAGTCGGCGCGGTCGAATTCTCATCTGCTCGGATCCAAGCGTATCAGCAGATCGCCGCGAAATGGATCGAGAAGAAGCGTGCGGATGATGCGGTTTCGCTGCTTGAGGCAAGCGTCGATGCAGCCGACGAGGTCGAGCATCCGGAAGAGCAAGTGCGTGGCGTTTGCGAGACGGGAAATGTGTTTATTGCCGCCGAGCGGCGTGACCTCGCGGTCAAGACTTTTCAGAAAGCTCACGATTTTGCGGCGAAGATCGAAAGCTCGCACAAGGATTTTTATCTGGGCAGTTCTGCACTCGGCCTGCTCCAGTCAGGCAGCAATGACCTTGCAGAAAAGGCTCTAGGCGAGATCACTGATAAGACGCAGTTTGCCGGAACGCTGCTCGCTTTTGCACGCCATCTTTCTAATACAGGCCACGCTGACGACGCTCTGAACGATCTTGAAGAGGCGTTCGAGATATTGGAAGGCCAACAGGAAAAGGAGACGCGCGACAGTCGTGCGCGTAACTCGATTTGGACGGCGATCGCTGTGCAGTTTGCGGGATTCGGCTATGCAGATCGCGGGATCGAGATCGCGAAGAGGAATATCGACGAACGCGAAGCCGCAAAGGGAATCAGCGAGATCGCGCAGATACTTGCCACAACGGGCAATGTCGAAAAGGCCCGTGAAACCGCGCTGCTGCAGGAAGAAGCTTACGACCAGGCCGAGACGCTTATCTCGGTTGTCGATACGTTGGCATCTAAGGGCGAGGGTTCAAAGGTTCCGGAGATACTTGCCGAAGCCGAGACGATAACCGACACGGTTCCGCAGATCTCGGCAAAGGCGGACTTGCTGATCGAGATCGCGAAGAGGCACAACGACCTCGGTGAGACCGCCATCGCGACCACGACAGCCGAAAAAGCGATCACTGCGATAGTTGAAATTCGAGACGAAAGCCGACGGGTAACGTCGCTTGCAAACTTGAGCTCTGCCGTTACCGATCTTTCGACTCTCTCGGAATCGGCCCGAAACGGACTCATTCACCTGATCGCGGCAGCGGAAGTGTAAGACTAAAGGTCAGCAGCCACCAGATCCTCGAAATTGTCGCGCCGCCGAATGAGCGTTGGGTTACCGTCGGCCTTTATCAGCACAACAGCGGGAAGAAACCGTGCGTTGTATTGTGAGGCTTGCGATAGCGAGTACGCACCGCAATTCAAGAGCGCGAGAATTTCGCCCGGCTGGATATTCGAAGGGAGTTTGCGGAACTCGGGCAGGCGATCTTCACCCTCGATATCAAAATAGACATCACCACCGTCACACAAAGGCCCTGCGACCTTATACAGCGTATCGTGAGCGGCATTAGCACGCTCTGCGGAGATCAATTCGTAGTACCACTTGTAGGTTTCCATCGAGAGCAGAATGTTGAATCCTGCATCGGTAAGAAGCCAGCGGTCTTCGCCTCGCTCCGCGTTCGGGCGTGACTTTACATTTCGAACTGTGGTCAAGCAAATTCCCGTGTCTGCGATGATGCTACGGCCCGGTTCGAGAAGAAGCGTAAGCCCGTCGAGAAGATGCTCCGCACCTGCCGTCTCTGCAGCGCGCCGAACGGCTTCCCACGCAGGACGGATCGCATCGGCAGGTTCGTAAACCGCGGCGAGCATCGCGCGCTGCTTCGGGTCAAGGTCGGCCATCTCACCGTCGAGATATCTAACGGGGAAGCCGCCTCCCAAATTAATATGCTGAAGCTTCTGCCCCGTTTTGCTGAACACGCGGACCAAGCTTGAAAAGAGCGTTTCAAATGCCGCCGTATAAACCGTCGGGTCGGGATTTTGCGAGCCGATATGCAGATGAACGCCGCAGATATTTATGTGCGGAGAATCGGCGTGTGCAGCAACAGCCGCGTAAGCCTCGTCGGGCATCATTCCGAACTTCGAAGTAAGAAGCGCGGTCTGCAGCCCAGAGTGCGTATCGGACTCGATCTCCGGGACGAGACGCAAGCTTGCGTTCGCACATTTTCCTAGGCGTTTTGCAGCTTGCTCGATAAGGGACAATTCGAAAAGAGAATCGACCTGGATCGCGTAAATGTCATTCTCTATCGCGAGTTCGATCTCCCAGGCCTCTTTGCTTGTGCCGTTAAAGGTGATCTGATCTCCGGTAAATCCGGCCTTTAAGGCCTTCCAGAGTTCGCCGCCGGAATTGACCTCGATATCACATTGCGCATCTTTTACTGCGCGCAAAATACCGAGCGTGGACATTGCCTTTGCCGCGTAACAAAGCTTCAACGGGCAGTCGATGACGTCGGTGACGCGCTTGAGGCGGTCGATATTATGGCGAATGCGTTTTTCGCTAAAGACGAAAAGCGGTGACCCGAATTGGCGCGCCAACTCAACGACATCGGTGCCGTCGATCGTTAAATGGCCATTTCTAGTTTCGAGAGATCCCTCGATCTGCCAGCTCATCGGGCAGATACCTGGATGCCCGTGCCTCGAGGATAGAGACCCGGAAGTGATATCGGCAGGCGGCCGGTTATCGGCTGAAGGCCGAGGATCGAGCGTGCGGACGCGCGCTGCAGGCTGGACATATCGCCGTAAGCAACAACGTAGGTTTTCATTTCGGGAAAGCTGCCAAGTACATATGGATTTCCAAAACTGATGCCGACGACCTGCTTGCCGTTTGCGAGAAGCTCGCGAATGATCGCCGCACCATTCTCGGGTACGCCGACGCTATTCTTTGCACCGGAGCGGACACGTCCGTAAAGCCCGACGACAATGATATCAGCATCAAGGGCGGCGAGACGAGCGGCAGCCGTCTGTTCGGCGAGTGAATTCTCCTGAAGATAATACGGCGAAAATTTCGCTCCGCTTGATCGAAGGGTCGAGACGAAAGACGCCATCGTTTCAGGCCCATCGAACCCGTTCGAGAGCCCGAGGACAACGATCTTCTTTGAACGGTCGAGCGGCAACGCCTTTGCATCGTTGCGGACGAGCGTGATGGCCTTTGTCGCCACTTCGTCCGAGAGGGCGAGAGATTCCGGGCCGGAAATGATCTTGTCCATCGCGTCGATTTTCGTGATCTTGTTGTCAAAAAGGCCGACGGCAGATTTCCACGCGAGGATTCGTCGAACGGAATCATCGAGACGCTCCTGCGTAATACGTCCGCTCCGGACGGCGGCGAGAAGTCCGGCGATCATCGCGTCCGGATCGGAAGGTTTTTCGAGCAGGTCGGAGCCGGCAAGAAAAGCTCGAACACCGGCCTCGCCCTGTTCAAAATATAACGTCAATCCGCTCATCGACATTGCGTCGGTTACGATAAGGCCCTTAAAGCCCATATCGTTTCTCAAGAGATCTGTCTGTACCTTTTTCGATAGCGTTGCAGGAATGTACGCTTTTTGATCGACGATCTCGGCCCCGGCTTCGGCATCGCCGCCGCGATAATTTTTGAGCGGAGTTACAACTTCGTTGTCGATCTGCGGGAGTGCGATGTGCGCGATCATAACGGATGCGACGCCGTCTTTGACCGCTGCACGAAACGGTACGAGTTCCGTCTTTTCGAGCGAAGCGAGCGAGTGATCGATGATCGGCAAGCCGCGATGCGAATCGACCGCGGTGTCGCCGTGTCCGGGAAAATGTTTCGCCGTGGCGATAGCCTTTTCGCTCTGAACGCCGTCGATAAACGCCGTGCCGAAGCGTGCAACGTCCTGCGGATCTTCGCCGAAGCTTCGGACGTTTATTACCGGATTCGCCGCGTTATTGTTTACGTCGAGCACAGGCGCGTAAACGTGCTGAAAGCCCATCGCACGAGCTTCACGGCCCGTGATCACGCCGATCCGCCGTGCGTAATCGGGTTCACCGGTCGCGGCCACGGCCATCGCCCACGGAAAATTCACCGCGTCGGCAAAACGCATCCCAACGCCGGTCTCAGCGTCCAATGCCATCAGCAGGGGGAGCTTTGCTTCCGCCTGCATTCGGTTGATCAGGATCGAGGTTTCGTAGATCGGAGCACCAAAAAAGATGATGCCGCCGATCTTGTTATCGACGACCTGGCGTTTTAGCTCCTTATAATACGCGCTGTCGCGGTTCGCAAAACGGGCATTCACGCCGATCTGTATCAGCTGGCCGACCTTCTCCTCGACCGACATCTTCTTGAGAAGCTTCTCCGCTCTTTTCCAGTCTTTTGCTGCCGGTGCGAACTTGCTCGGCGACGGCTTCGCCTGGACGCCCGCAGCAAAAAGAGCTCCATTCAAAAGAAAAGCTAAAACAACGGCGGAGCTAACTAATGACTTCATCATTTGATCGTTGCGTAAAAATAATTGACGCGAGCCAGGCGACGATGAGCGTGACGAGGCTGCCGATAAATGCGTACCAGGTCCACGCGATCTTCGTCGCGAGCAGAATATAGACCATTACGCAGATGCTTGCGATCATGCCGAAAAGGGCATGAACCTCCTTCGCACGCTTGATAAGCGTCCCGACGAGAAATACGCCGAGAATCGGACCGTTTATCAACGAGGCGACGGAGAGAGCAAGGGCCAAAGCCGATTCTCCTGAACTCATAAAACCAACCGCGATCACGATCTGCACAATTCCAACGACGACCGTAAGCCAGCCGGCTATCTTAACGATCTTTCGATCGCTCGCTTCTGGGGCGAAGGGTTTGTATAGATCGTTCACCGCGGTTGCCGCAATTGAGTTTAGCGAAGAGGACAATGCAGCGGCAAAGATCGCGGCAACGACGAGTCCTGACAAGCCCGCGGGCATATGTTCCGTAATGAAATTCGGGAAGACCTGATCGCCTTTTAGGAATGGGAAAGTTGCGGCAATGCCCGAACCTGCAACTCCGGCCTGCACGTATTCCGCGGCCTTATACGGTGCGTAGAACGCGAAGAGCAGAACGCCGATGAACAGGAAACCGATAAACTGCCCGAGCACGACGAGTCCGGACGAGAGCAAGGCTGCCGCTGCCGAAAATGGCTTGCTCGTGCACAGATAACGTTGGACGAGGTATTGGTCAGTTCCGTGTGTTGACATCGTGAGGAAGCAACCGCCCAAAAGCCCTGACCAAAATGTGTAAGTTTTTGTGATGTCCCAGCCGAAGTCAAAAACGCTGAACTTGTTGAACTGCTCACCAAGAGCAATGGCTCCCGAAAGCCCTCCGTCGATGTTCTGGATGAGTACGACGGCGGCCGCCGCAGCACCGCCGATATAGATCACGAGTTGTACGACCTCTACCCAAATGACCGCTTCCATTCCGCCGTAGAATGTGAAAACGATCATTACAAGTCCGAGCAGAACGATCGATGCAACGATCACGGTCGCAGGATCAGTATTCGGATAAAACGATGTCCAGACGGCCGCAAGCACGATCGCCGTAAGTAGGAGTCGAATACCGTCAGCAATATTGCGCATTACGACGAAGAGCGCCGATGCGAGCATCTTTACGCGTCGCCCGAACCTGTCGCCGAGGAGTTGATAGACGGTCAGTAGTTCGCCCTTAAAATAGAGCGGAATAAAGAGTAGAGAGATGACGATGCGGCCAAGCAGGTAGCCGAATACGAGCTGAAGGAATTGAAAATTCCCGTTCTTCGCGAACGCGATGCCGGGCACGGAGACGAATGTGATCGTGCTGGTCTCGGTCGCGACGATCGACATCGCGATCGCCCACCAGGGCACGCTCCGGTCGCCGACAAAATAATCCTCAGTCGTCTCCTGCTTTCCCGAAAAGAGAATTCCAAAGGCCGTGATGCCGATCAGATAGCCGAAGATGATTACAAGGTCGAGTATTCCCATTGGCCGTATTCGCTAAATGTTTAAATTAAGAGCGTCGCCGATCCGATCGATCGAGATATCGGCGTCGGGATATTGAGCGATCTCTGCCGTGTCGGCGGCATAATGCCCTTGTTTGACGAAGACGGTCGTGATACGCTCGTGCCACTGCTGTTTGATCGCGGTCAGGATCCGAAGCTTATCGTCAAAAAGGTAATAGTGCTCTGCAGGATATCGACGCTCGATGTCTGCGAGTTCGTGCTCCTTGTGAATGTAAATTAGCACATTGTTCTCGACTGCCTCACCAAGGCCCGAACGCTCGATCTTTCGCGGTTGGAAGACAGCGTCACCATCCGTAAGGATCACGACGGGCCCCATCTTTTTGAACTTATCGAGAACATCCAGCGAGTTCGGAAAAAGGCGATTCGCGAACGGATAATTGATCAGATAATTCGACAATGCCAGGACATGCGATTCGTACGGAAACTGTTCACGATAACGCTGCAGTGCCCCGAGATAATCCGCATAGCCGAGTTCGCGACGTAGTTCTTCAAAGATCTTCCAATAAGTCGTCGTTCGCTGTTCGCCGACCTCGATCTTTAGAAAATCGCGGAGAGCCGCCGATACGCGATCGTTATCGAGCAGCGTATTATCCACATCAAAGAAAAAAACTTTCTCGTAGGCCATAGGTCAGTGGCTGCTTTCGGTCTCCTTCTTCCCGGCCTCCGGACGGAGCGGAACCGTTATCGTATCTGTCCCCTTCGGCTCGATGGCCGGGTTCGAGACGTATGTCTTGCCGTCAAGCTCGACCTTCAAGATGTCGTTCTTCCAATCGAAGCCAGCAGGTGCGTCATAATAATGATCAGAGCCTTCTTCGCGTTCCGTGAGGTCGGTTCCATTGACCTGAGCCTTCTGAACGCGCTTTGGTACGCGGCCAAACCCACAATTCGCGTGGCCATTGAGTACCTCGGCGGTAACGAGCCAAAAGCGAATTGCAACTTTTTTCGTATCGTCCGGTCTGGCGAACGTCGCCAATAGGCCGCAATCAACATCCTTGCCGATCGCCGCCGCCGCGTTGTTCGTATTCGAAAGAGAACACGAGACAAGCAGAAACTGCGCCGCCGCGACTAAGCACACGAAGAGACGTTTAGTTGTCATCGGCATCCTTCTCCGCATTGGTCAACATTCTAACAGTCCGCTCGATCATGCGGCCATTCGCTGCCAGCGCTTCTTTGGCGTCAGCCACGCTTGCTCCGGTGCGCGCCATCACAATAGCCGTAGATAGATCACTGGCAACGGATAGTAACTCCGTTGCTTTCGTCTCTTCGAGTCCCGTCTCCTCCCGAAGGATCCGCACAGATCGATCGACGAGCTTTGCGTTCGTAGGCTTCACGCCGGTCATACGATTTCCGGTTACGAGACCGAGACGGATCATCGCAACGGTTGAGATCATATTTAGGATCAGTTTCTGCGCCGTGCCCGCTTTCATACGCGTTGAACCGGCGATCGCCTCCGGGCCGACGACCGCGACGATCGGATAGTCGACACTCTGCGTTATGGGCGACCCCGGATTGCACGTGATGCAGGATGTAACGCAGCCGATTGAACGTGCATACTCCACGGCACCGATCGTGTAAGGCGTGCGCCCCGACGCAGCAATTCCGATCACAGTGTCTTTCGCCGTTAAACCGCGCGTTCGGAGTTCTGCCGCACCCGCGTCGCGGTCATCCTCGCTCGCTTCGGTCGCCTTGTAAAGCGCGTCGATGCCGCCCGCGATAACGCCTTGGACAAGTTCTCGCTCGACGCCGAAAGTCGGCGGAAGCTCGCTTGCATCCAGAACACCGAGACGGCCGCTCGTGCCGGTTCCGACATAGAAAAGGCGTCCGCCATTCTCAAGGCGCGACGCGACCTGATCGACAACCGTGGCGATCTCCGGCAGAACCTTCTCCACCGCGAATGCGACCTGCTTATCCTCGTTGTTGATCAACACAAGCGCATCGAGCGTCGAGACTTTATCGATATCGCGTGTCGCGTTGTTTTCAGATTCAGTTATCGAGGTCACGGCTATTTTGTCCGACGCTCCTTTTTCATCAAAGATGGTCCATCATCGCCCGGCATTGGTTCGACAACATTACCATTCGTTCGAGCGATCTGGCACGCTGCATGTGCCGGCGTGAACTTCGGTTTCGTCAAATATGCCCGCGGTGCCTCCGCGTGGATCAACTCCGTCATCGTGCCGGTGAGAAGATCGCCTGCCAAGAACACACTCCCCACGCACCCCACAGGGAATTTCACATCGTGGAGCTTGAGCTTTCTTATCACGGCCGCGGCCGCATTCCCGAGTTCCGCGCCGGCATCCCGCAGGATCGCGATGGCGACCGGGTCGCCGGCCTTTGCGGTTTCGGTCACTAAGCGGGAAAACCCCGCGATTCGGCTGTTGTCCATCGTCGGTGCATAGATCGCACCGATAAGGTTCTCGACATTTGATGCACGAAAGTATTCGGCGGCCTGCTCGGACAATGCGGTCGCGGGCCCTCGTCCGTCCGAAGCTTTCGCTATGCGATGAAGAGCTTCACCGGCGATTCCGCGTCCGCCGCCTTCGTCGCCTGCGATCGGTCCCCAACCGCCGGCCATTGCCCGCCTTCCGCTTGCATCGACGCCCAGGCATATCGAGCCGGTTCCGGCGATCACAACCAGGCCTGCATTCCCGAGCGTCGTTCCATAAAGAGCGATCTCGGCGTCGGTCGTAACGACTATGCGCTGCACGCGAAAGCGTGCGAGGAAACTCTCGCGTACGCGTTCTCGAATGTCGTGCCTGCGAACTCCGGCCAGCCCAAGCGTCGCCGCAACGATGTCGCCGCGAGAGATATCATGGTCGTCGCACGCCTTGTCAATCGCGTAAGCGATATTCGAGACGGCGGTCTCAACGCCGACCCGCAACGGATTCGCCGGGCCGCCGGTCGCCTCCGCGACGACTCGCCCCTTGTCGCTCATGATCGCGATCGTGCATTTTGTCCCGCCGCCGTCAACGCCGAGGTAGAATTGGAACGCGCGAGCTTTTGTTTCCTTTTTCATCTTGTTCTCGGCATCAGGTCAGATGCATTTGAGACACGTAAAAAAGCAAATACATTCTTCGCTAGGCTTGACATATAATCAAATTTAAAGGATTTTATGTAGTCAATAAGCAATTCTGATATCGACAAACTACTATGGAGATACGACAGCTAAAGGCGTTTTTGGCGATCGCAGAGGCTAAAACCTTTACGGCGGGAGCACGCCGCGTGAACGTAACGCAGGCGGCGATCTCGATGCAGATCCGCCAACTGGAAGAAGAAGTCGGGATGCCTGTTTTTACGCGAACGCCGCGTCGAGTGATCCTGACCGAGGCGGGCGAGTATCTGCTCGACCGTGCGAGGAAGATCCTGCGTGAGCACGATTCTGCCATTGCCGAGATCGCAGAGGTTGCGGGTGCGGAGCACGGCCGGTTGCGTATCGGCAGTTCGTCGTCGAATTTTGCAGCGAACAAACTTCCGAAGATACTTAGCAAACTGAGACAAAAGTTCCCCCACGCGGATTTGCATGTTACGTCGGGGACGAGCCAGCTCCTCGTTGACAAGATAATGCACGGCGAGGTTGACATCGCATTTGTAAGTTTGCCGGTAGATAATTCCTCGATAATGACGGACCTTCTTTTAAGCGATGAGATCGTCGCGATCGGACATCCGTCGCATCCGCTGGCGAAAGACAGGTATATTTCGGCGGCGGCTCTCGCAGGCGAGAAACTTATCTTAGGCGAACGCGGCGGAAATACGCGGCGAATGATCGACGATTTCTTTACGGCGGCGAACGTCCGGCCGAATATCATTATGGAGCTTTCGCGGCAGGCAGCGATCAACGAGATGGTCGAGGCGAACATGGGCGTTGGTACCGCCGGTGCAAAAACGATCGCAGACCTCGTCCGTCAAAAGAAGCTCGTTTCCTGGATGATCGAAGGGGCCGAGATAAACTGGGACCTTGGACTTGCAAGGTTGCGGGGCGGATATTACTCGCCGATCGCGAAAGAGTTCGTTGCCCTCTGCAAAGCAAATTTTGCCGAGAAAGAAAAGACTTCAAAACCACGAAAATAGATCGACGGTCCGGATAAGTTGAATGAGAATTTCTACGCGAAAAGGTTTTGACCACTTGCGACCAGCCTTTGTCTCTTTGTGTATCGCGCTGTTTATTTGTGTTTCTGCGGTTGCATCGTATTCGCAAGGATTGCCGGTTGCGGCTCCGAGCTCGGTCGGAATGGATCCCGCCAAGCTCGCGGAGATCGGACCGGTCGTTGAGCAAGCGATCGCCGATAAGGATCTGCCGGGAGCCGTCGTTCTGATCGGTCACAAAGGCAAGATAGTTTACCGGCAGGCGTTCGGGAATCGTGCGCTCGTTCCTTCTGTCGAGAAGATGACGGTTGATACGATCTTCGACCTTGCAAGCCTGACAAAGGTTGTTGCGACCACGACGTCCATTATGAAGCTCGTCGAGGACGGTAAGCTTCGGTTGAATGACACCGTTGGTAAATATTTCCCCGAGATCCAGGACACGCGGGCAAAGAATGTCACGATCCGGGAACTTCTGACCCACACGTCGGGATACGCTCCTGATTTCGACTTGAAGGAGAAATGGAGCGGACGCTCGGGAATGCTGCAGGCTCTCTATAAAGAGAAATTGCGCGATCTAAGCGGCACGCAGTTCGTATATTCGGATATCAATTTCGAGATCCTCGGAGCTCTCGTTCAGCTTCTTTCGGGAAAGACGTTGGATGAGTTTGCGGAAAACAATTTTCGCACTCTTGAGATGAATACGACGTTTTTCATTAACTTTCGGCCGCCGGAAGCGGAGGCTAATGCGGTCTTTGCCCAAGATGAACTCTCGCCGGTCATCCGTGAGCGGATCGCCCCAACCGAAAATGTTCGCGGCCAGCAAAGCTATCTTGGCTCGAAGTTCGAGGGAGACGCCAAGACCGGCGACCGCATCCTTCGCGGAGAAGTGCACGATCCGACGGCGTACAGAATGGGCGGCGTTGCCGGCCATGCAGGATTGTTTTCTACCGCTGACGATCTTGCGCGATTCTGCCAGATGCTCTTGAATGGCGGCACATTGAATGGAAAGCGGATTCTTTCTGCGCCAACGGTCGCGAGGATGACGGCACCGAACGTTGTTTCAAACACGGGAGAAACACGCGGACTTGGCTGGGATATCAATACGCAGTTCTCGTCGAATCGCGGCGAGCTATTTCCGCTCGGGTCATTCGGCCACACAGGTTTTACAGGCACAAGTATTTGGATCGATCGGGTCTCGCAGACTTTTGTGATCTTCCTTTCGAATCGAGTTCATCCGAACGGAAAGGGAAATGTGACGCCGTTACGCGCAAAAGTGGCGACCCTTGCAGCGGCTGCGATCCAAGATACGCCGATCGAGCGAGTTCGTGCCGCCGAGGCAGAGTATGACGCGCAAGTGGCTGCCCAACTCCCGATCATTAATAGAAACGCTGAAGTGACAAAGGCGTTCAGTAAGCTCGAGATCGTTTCAAGCCAGCTCATTCAGCCGCCGCCGGCAAAGGCCGTGCTCAATGGGATCGACGTTCTGGAGCGTGATGGATTCATGCAACTGGCGGGACTGCGGGTCGGTCTCGTCACCAATCAAACCGGCCGTAACCTTAATGGCAAGCCCACGATCGATGTTCTTTTTGAAGCAAAGAACCTTAAACTTACCGCTCTCTTCTCGCCCGAACACGGTATTCGCGGCGAGCTCGATCAGGAAAACATTAAAGACTCCGTCGACACAAAGACAGGCCTCCCGGTGTATTCACTATATGGCGAGACGCGTCGACCCAAGTCTGAACAGTTGAAGGGTCTCGACGCGATCGTTTACGACATTCAGGATATCGGTACGCGGTTCTACACCTACACCGCGACTCTTCGAAACGTTATGGAAGAGGCCGCGAAAGCCGGAAAGCCGATATATGTTCTTGATCGTCCGAATCCGATAAATGGCGTTGACGTTGAAGGCCCGATCGCGGATGAAGACAAGCTGTCTTTTATTGCGGCTCATACTGTTCCGGTTCGCTATGGAATGACGATCGGTGAGTTTGCGACGATGATGAATGTCGAGCGGAAGATCGGTGCCGATCTCAAGGTGATCAAGATGGACGGCTGGACGCGTTCGATGTGGTTCGACCGAACCGGACAGACTTGGGTGAATCCTTCGCCGAATATGCGTTCGCTCAATGAGGCAACGCTTTATCCTGGTATCGGCCTTCTCGAAACAACAAACGTTAGCGTCGGCCGCGGAACGGACACACCGTTCGAGGTCGTTGGTGCTCCGTGGATCGACGGGCGTGCCTTGGCCAAGGAATTGAACGCGAAAGGGTTGGCCGGTGTTCGATTCGTACCCATAAGATTCACGCCGAATGCTTCGGTCTTCAAGGGTGAGATGTGCGGCGGCGTGAATATTGTTGTCATTGACCGAGCATCATTCAACTCGGTACAAACGGGTCTGACAGTTGCCGTTGCCTTGAGAAAACTGTATCCGAACGACTGGCAGATCGATAGATTCGGCCGCCTTCTTGTTAACGTAAAAACGCTTGAAGCATTGAAGCAAGGAGCGAGTGTAGACTCGCTGGAGACGTCGGCAAAGTCCGAGACGGATGAATTTTTACGGCGAAGAGTGCCTTATTTGCTTTACAAATGAAACACTTTAGAGTTATAACTCTTTAGTTTCTCATTTTCGCATTGGCAATTTGTTGAGCTTTTGGGATCTCTCGCATGGTGAGAGAAACCTGCTTTTCACTGTAATTGATACGATAACGAAAATTTGAGCAAACCCAAGAAGGCTTAACTGTTGCTTATGGGTTGATGCTCTGGAGATGACCGCATTCACACAAACTGAGGGTAGAAAAATATGACTAAGAGAGCATTGATTTCGGGCCTTTTTACTGCGATCGGCATTCTGTGCCTCAGCGGAATAATTGCAGCCCAGGAGATCACCGGGTCGATCGTAGGATCGGTCTCTGACAGCAATGGGGCCGCGGTTCCGAACGCGACGGTGACCGTAACTCTTCCATCTCAGGGCGACCGCGTCGTACGAACTGTTACGACAACGAGCGCCGGAAACTTTTCAATACCGAATCTGCCTGTCGCGGTTTACCGCGTGAGGGTAGAGGCGCCGAATTTCAAAAAGGTCGTAAACAATGACGTCAAGGTTGATGTCGGTCAGCGGCGTCAGCTGGACGTTACGCTCTCGGCCGGGCAGATAGATGAGGTTGTTACCGTTGATGCCGAAAATGTCGTGATCGAATCAACGACGCCGACGGCCGGCACGACGATCAGCGGCAATCAGGTTCGCGAACTTTCGATCAACAATCGAAACTTCGTCCAGCTTGTAACGCTCGCTCCCGGCGTTTCATCGAATCTTTCCGATCAGGTTTACGTCGGAACGACGAACCCGGACGGCCAGGCGAATATTGTTCAGATCTCGGTCAACGGTGCTCGCAGCAGCCAAAATACCTTTACGGTTGACGGTGCGGATATCACGGACCGTGGTTCGAATTTGACGATCCAGGCCTATCCGAGCGTTGATGCGATCGGCGAATTCAAGGTGCTTCGCTCGCTCTATCCGGCTGAATCCGGTCGAAGCGGCGGCGGCCAGGTCAACGTCGTTACTCGAAGCGGTACGGACCAGTTCCACGGTTCGCTCTTCGAGTTCGTGCGTAATGAGAAGTTCAATGCGAGCTCATACCTGAACAACAGGACGCATCCGCTCGGACGGGATAGCGAAGGCAAGGCGATCCGTCCGCCGTTCCGTTATAACAACTATGGATTTACGATCGGCGGCCCGATCTACTTCCTCCGTTTTGGTAATGCCAAGCCTGGTGACTCGGTTTTCTCGAAGATGCCGAGGACCTATTTCTTCTTCTCAGAAGAGCAAAGAAAGGATCGGCGTTTCCCGACATTGAGCTCAACGGTACCTACGGCGGGTATGAAGAGCGGCGTCTTTGCATATCCCATCTGCTTGTCGGGTACGATCTCGGGTTCGACACGAACTTGTACGCAGATCCTTCCGGCAGGAACGCCGTTTTCAACAATGGCAGCCATCAACCCCGTGTCGGCTGCGTACCTGACGAGCATCATCAACTCGATCCCGTCGCCGAACAACGGCACGTACGGCTTGCTCTCGCCGGCCTCGGGTGTTTTTGATTTCCGACAAGAGATCGTAAAGGTCGATACGGCGTTCACGAATAACTGGACGGCGTACTATCGCTACCAGAGGGATAAGATCCCGACGATCGATCCGAACTCGCTCTTTAATGGCGGTTCGGGTATTCCCGGGGTCTCAACCTCAAGGACCGATTCGCCCGGCCGTGCTCATACGCTTGCGACCACATGGGTCGTCAATCCGAACTTCATTCTCGATGCCAGATACACCTATTCCTACGGTGCGATCTTGAGCAAAACGATCGGCACGCTCGCAAAAGAGAATAGTCCGAGCATTAGCATCCCGATGCCTTTCCCGAATAATGATGAGCGTGTCGCCCATATTACGGGAGCAGGCATCAGCAATCTACAGGCTTTCGGTGCCTATGACAACTTCTCGGATAAACACGAGATGTCGGGTAGCGCGACTTGGATCGTGAGCAACCATACAATGAAGTTTGGTGTAGCTTACTCGAGATACCGCAAAGTGGAGAATGCCCTTGGCGGTTCCAATCAAGGTGTATTCAGTTCATTCAGCAATACGACCGCCGCAAGTCCGACCCGCGGAACTGTCTGCGTGAACGGAGCCGGGGCTGGTATTACCTGCTCTGGTAACCAAGCTATCGAACAAGCTTTCGCGAATTTCCTTCTTGGAACGAACGCCGGGTTCACGCAATCGAAATTCGACCTCAAGGCGGATTTCAGACAGCAGAATTGGGAAGCATACGCTCAGGATGAATTCAAGATCCGACGTAACGTAACGCTTTATTTTGGCGTTCGCTACTCGTTCTTTGGCTCACCTTGGGATAAGAACGGACACCTTTCAAACTTTGTGCCCGAGCTTTGGGATCCGGCACAGGCACCGCTTGTTACAGGTGCTGGAAATCGCGTTGCGGGTACCGGCAACTATTGCAACGGTATCATCGTCAATGCGCAGAATTACCAGACGGGCCCGGCCTCGTACAACTGTTCGCCAATTAGTTCTCCCTGGGGCAAGTACATAGTGAACGCACCTAAGCGGAACTTTGCTCCGCGATTCGGTATCGCTTGGGATCCGTTCGGAGATGGCAAGAATGTTATCCGTACGGGCTACGGCATCTACCACGAGCAGACGCTCGTCGGAACGTTCGAACAGCTCCTGGGTGCAAACCCGCCTTATCAAGAAACGATCACGGTCTCGGGCGTAGATATCAGCAATCCTGTTCCTGGCTCGGCAGCGGTCGTTGCAAGTGCAAGCCCGCCCGGATTGATCCGTGGTATTCAAACGGATTACAAGACGCCGTATATGCAGCATTGGTCGCTGGATTACCAACGGCAGATCGATAAGAGCACGGTCTTCTCTATCGGGTATTACGGTTCGATCGGTACGAACTTGATCGGTATCCTGGATATCAATAACCTGAAACCCGGCTATGCTTATTCGCAGATGTGTGCGACGGGAGCATCAACGACGCCGACCGTGCCTTGTCAGGGTACAGACGGCGTCACGGGACTTCCGATCCCGTTCACATCGTCCGGCTCCGAGCTGATCCTTGACCAGATCCGCCCATTCCGTGGCTGGAGAGGGATCGGCATCATTGCTCCGCGTTTTAGCTCGAACTATCACAGCTTGCAGGTCTCCGGAACGCGCAGGTTGGGACGGAACCCCGGATCGATGGCGATGGGCACCGCCTTGAAGTTGTTCTCTTCGGACGACTCGAGCACCGTGCCCCAGGCGTCCGCGAACGCGTACAAGCTGCCGGGGCGACACTTCTCGCAAGGCGGGAGCACCACCCGCGCGGAGAAGCTGGCCTTCTTCCCCGCCCGGAGCCCGGAGCCCGGAGTCGACCAGCAGCGCTCCGATGCGGGTGACGTTGCCGCGCTTGGGCACCACCAAGCCGTCGCTGTGGTAGATGGCCACACGGAACGGCCCCGCGTCGAGCGTGCCCCGATTC
>JAANMW010001058.1_pt1 | contig 30868 bp, 29 predicted proteins | sample 7279671 | NCBI WGS metagenome assembly JAANMW01 (sample SAMN14094541, study PRJNA606508) | bioreactor metagenome | isolation source: A lab-scale SPAN reactor treating ammonium-rich wastewater day 247 | place: Ireland: Galway | collected 2017-09-19 | reverse complement strand
CCGTCGTTTGGCTTTGAAGCGTAATGGCTCACACGATTATCTCACGGGGCGAGCCAAGCGCCTGACCAACGTGACCTCGCCCGCCGGCACGTTCAGCTATCTCTTTGCCGGAGTTCCCTGAAGGCCCAACGGCGGCGGGTGCGCGTCCAATCCTGCGGCGTGTTCACGTTGGCCAGTTGCGCACGCCAGCGCACGGGCAGGCGCAGGCAACGCGCGGCCAACGCGCCGGCCAGGGCTTGCAGCGAGAACTGCTCCTGTTTCATCTGGCCGCTCACCACGGTCAGCGCCTCGCGCCGCAGTAAAAATGGAAACCCGACGTTTTCGCCGGCGCGCACAAACAACGCGCGGTCCTCCGGTTGAAATTTTGACCGGACCTCCCGCAACAACTCCGCAGTGACAAACGGCATGTCGCAGGCAAGGAAAAGCACCGCGTCGGCCTTTGCGCTATTGAGCGCAGTGTAAATGCCGCCCAACGGCCCGCAACGAGTCACCGCATCGCGGCGGATCACCCGCACCGGCACACCGAGCTTCACTGCTTCCGCCCGGATCTGCTCCAGCAAGGTGCGTTGACCCAGCCGCAGGCGCGACTTGTCCCGGCCCATGCGCTGGCTGAGGCCGCCCGCCAGGATACAGATTTCGAGAGCTGGCGTGGGCGGAGGTTTCATCGCGTGGCAACGACGCTCAAGCCGTTGAGTGAAACAGACCAGTGACCAGCAGGCTGATGTGCCAATCGAATGAATTCCGCTTCCGGGAGCCACTCCGGCACCGACACACGGGCACTCATTTCAATCGCCTCCACGCACGCACCAACAGTGCTGCACCCAGAAGTATGAACGCCAAGCCAACGCCAATCTTGATGGCATACTCCCGCGCTGTTGCGGGGGTGCCGTCGGCGTGGCTCAGAGGAATGGCCCCCAGTGCAATCCCAAGCAGAGCAAAGATGCTTCCAAAGAACTTTCCCGGGGAAAGCAGGAAGAGTCCTCCGATCACTCCAGCAATCGCACCGCCAATCGTCCACCCGGCATAGCCCCCGGGCGGGCGCTCTCCGTTCCGCCAAAACGTCAGCACCGGCATCAGGGCACCGATGACCGCGCCACCGACAAGCTGTCCGATCGCTCGCTTGCCAAAACGATTGAACAACGGTTCGAGCATGAAGTTCATATCATTCGCACCTGGACTGAACCGCGCCGCCTATGGCCGCAGATAGATTCTTCGACATCACCTGAATGATTGCGGATCGTCCACGAATCGCAGCATCCGCTCCCCCGTTCAGGCTTAACGGAGCAGCAAGGCGGTGACTCCCGCGGCATGTTTGGCCCAGGATTCCAGCCACCGGCACTCCGGCGGATTGAAGCGACATGCGTTCCGGCGAGCAAGCACATAGCCGGCATCAGCAAGGACCTGACAGGGGTTCCAATGAACCGTGGCTGCCGCCGGTAGCGCTGGTTTTCCAACCGGTGACCGACGAGCCGGCTGGAAAGTCGGCCTTACGGACGGGAGGTTCATGGACAGAACGGCTGACGTCTGAAATTGCCTGTTTCCTTTCCTGAACAAATCCGGGTATAGTCAGTCAAACCTGTGCTATTTTGCATCGCTTGAAAATGAATCTACCACGATCCAGCGCGAAGGGGATGCTGTTGCTGACATGCCTCCTCACCTTGGTGTGGCTGTTGCGCGCGGCCAAACTTGAAGTTTCCCTGGAAACGCCCAACGAACTGGCCACCAGCACCGCCACAACCAAAGTCCTGGCGCCCGGCCCCAATGACGGTCGGATCGCGTACGTGACCGCGCGGATGCTGGAGCAGAACCACTATCTGAGAAAGTCCTTCGACGATGCGGTCTCGGAGAAGTTCTTTGACCGCTACTTCGAGACTTTGGATCCGCAGCACATTCACTTTACGCAGGCGGACATCGCGGAGTTCGAGGCTTATCGGACCAAGCTGGATGACCTTACCGTCACCCGGCAAGGGGTGGCCAATGTCAACCCGGCGTATGAAATCTTCACGCGGTTTCTGGAACGCCTGCAACAACGCGTGGCCTACGCCCGGGAGATGTTGCAGCACGAGCCGTTCGTGTTCGATACGGACGAACGCATCGCCACCAACCGGCGCGAAGCGCCCTATCCCCGCGACCTTGACGAAGCCAAAGCCCTCTGGCGCCAACGCGTGCGCTATGAGTACTTGCAGGAGAAACTCGCGCAGGTGGAAAAGAAGAAAACCGCCGAGTCCACTGCCAGGAAGGAGCGTCCCGACGGCGCCGGGATTGATGCGCCGGTCGAAAAGACAGAGGCGGCCAAGGCGGAAGTCGCCGTGGAGCCAAAGAAATCCCCGCACGAGGAAATCACGGAAACCCTGACCAAACGTTACAACCGGATTCTGCACACCTTTGAGGAATGGGAGAGCACCGACGTGTTGCAGGAATACCTGAGCGCGCTGGCCCGGGTTTACGATCCCCATTCCGGCTATCTCAACGCGAGCGCCACGGAGAATTTCTCGATCAACATGAATCTGGCGTTGTTCGGCATTGGCGCGGTGCTCACCACCGATCTGGACGGTTACTGCAAAGTTCAGGAAGTCAAACCCGGCCCGGCCATGCGCAGCGGCCAGGTCAAAGCCAACGACCGCATTGTGGCTGTCGCGCAGGGCGACGAAGCGCCCGTGGACGTGGTCGGCATGAATCTGAACAAGGTGGTGCAGTTGATTCGCGGCCCGAAAGGCACGGAGGTGCGACTGACCATCCTGCCGGCGAATGATTCCGGGCGGAAGGTGGTTTCGATTATTCGCGATGAAATCACGCTGGATGAGCAGGCGGCCAAGGCAAAGTTGATCGAACTTCCCCGCAACGACGGAAAGTCCGTCCGCCTGGGCATCGTTGATCTTCCGTCTTTCTACGCGAGCCTCAACCTGCCGAACAGCCGCGGCAAAGCCGAAACCAAAAGCACAACCACGGATGTCAAACGCCTGCTCAAGAAGCTGACGCAGGAGAATGTCAGCGGCGTGATCCTCGACTTGCGGCGCAACGGGGGCGGTTCGCTGGAGGAAGCCATCCGACTCACCGGCTTGTTCATCAAGGAAGGGCCGGTGGTGCAGGTGCGCGACACCTTTGATCGCCGGATGGTGGACGAGGACGATGACCCCTCGGTGGCTTATGACGGGCCGCTGATTGTGCTGACCAGCCGTTTCAGCGCGTCGGCTTCCGAAATTCTGGCGGGCGCGCTGCAGGATTATGGCCGCGCGTTGATCGTAGGCGATGTCTCCACGCATGGCAAAGGCACCGTGCAAAACCTCAACCCGTTGCGTCCCTGGGTTAAACCCGCCACGGAAACCGCCACCAACGATCCCGGCACGCTCAAGGTCACCATCCGAAAGTTTTACCGCGCGGGGGGCTCTTCCACGCAACTGAAAGGCGTGATGCCAGACATCGTCCTGCCCTCCGTGTGGAACTACTCCAAGGAAATTGGTGAAGTGGCCCATCAAAACCCGCTGGAGTGGGACACCATCGAAAGCGCCCGGTATGACAAATTGAATCTGGTGGAGCCCTACTTGCAGGAATTGCTCCGCCGTTCCAGCGAGCGCGTGGCCACTGACCAGGACTTCGCCTATATCCGCGAGGACATCGAGTTATTCAAGAAGCGACAGGCTGACCGGACGATTTCCCTGAATGAAGCGGAACGGCTGCGCGAAATGGCCGCGGATGAAGCCCGCAAAAAGGCGCGGGAAACCGAACGCCAGGCGCGCACGGACGATCATCGGGTGGTTTACGAAATCAAACTCAGCCACGTGGATTTGCCCGGGCTGCCGCCGCCCGTGGAAAGAACCAACACGGCCACCGCCACGCTCCTGGGCGCAGCCTCCGGTGCGAGCACCAACTCCGCTTCCATCGCGACAAAATCCGCTGACCTGCCGGCTGATCTCGAAGGCGAAGACGGCGAAGACAAAGCGCCGACGGTGGACCCCACCCTGGACGAGGCCGGTCGCATTCTGTTGGACTACATTTCGCTGTTGGGAAAGAAAGGCATGATCACTGCCAAGGAGTGAACGATGAACCGAGGGGTTTCACGCAAGCCCTTTGACGGGACAATCTGAATTATGAAGCCGCTATTGCTACTCCTATTAGCTGCGGGTCTGTTTGCCCAGCAGACCTTTGGCCAGGGGGCGCAGGCCGACCAGATCAAACGCCGCGCCAAGGATCTGAATCAACAGAACAATGTCCGTCAAGGCGTCGCCCCACCGGCGCAAACTCCCGCGAAACCAGTCACCGTGCCACCCCCGGTCACCGCCCGCCCCGCCGCGCCAGTTCCGCCGGTCCCGGTCCAGCAGCAGCACGTCGCCCGGTTGAAAGCCGGTCTCGCTTCCTTGAAAGCCGGCACCCCCATGACGGCGGAGCAAAAGAAACAGTTCACCAATGATCTTCTCGCCGCGGCGCGTGGCCCCAAGAAACCTTCGGTCGCCGCAGTGGGCAAATTCGTGAATAATTTCGCCACGGCGCTGGGCGGCAAGACGCTGGACCCGGCCCAGCAATCCCGGCTGGCGCAGAATCTCGAAGCCGTGGTGAACAGTGCAGCCATGCCCGTTACACAGATGGACGCCATTGCCGGCGACGTGCAGGCCATCCTTGAAGTCTGCGGTGCCAAACGCAACGACGCCGTTTCCGTCGCCAAAGACCTTAAAGCACTGGCGGCGGAACTGCGGCAGCCGGCGGGCAGGTAGCCCGCCGCTGTAACCGACGCGGTTATGAGCCGGAAGGTGCAGATCAAATGTCCCACGTGCCGGAAGGAAGGCGAATGGTTTGCCGGATTGTATGGTCCGTTTTGTTCGCAGCGCTGCAAACTGATTGATTTGGGGAAATGGCTGGGTGAGGAACATGCGCTTTCGGAGCCGCTGCGACCGGAGCACTTGGAACAATTCGCCGATTTGCCGCCCGGGGCGCATTTGGATTGCCCCGAACGAGATTGACCGGGGAGTATTGATAGGATGCCTCCGGCCCCGTTCTGAGCGGACAACTGGACCTGTTGACGAATAAAATGAACCGAGCCGTTTATCTCCTGTTATTGGCGCTGGGCGCTTTCACCATGCGCGCCGCAGAGCCAGCCAAACCCATGACCACGACCAACCAGACCGAATTGGCGACCCTTGGCGGTGGCTGTTTTTGGTGCCTTGAGGCCGCGTTTGAATTGCTGCCCGGCGTTAAGAACGTCGTCAACGGATTTGCGGGCGGGCACACGGCCAACCCCACTTACCAGGAAGTCTGCACCCAGGCCACCGGCCACGCGGAAGTGGTCCAGATTGAATTCGACTCCCAAGTCATCTCCTACGAGAAACTGCTGGAGACGTTCTGGCTGATTCACGATCCGACCACGCTGAATCGTCAGGGCAACGACATCGGCACGCATTATCGCTCGATCATTCTCTTTCACAACGACGGCCAGAAACAGGCGGCGCAGCGGGCCATTACTGAGGTGGGCAAACGGTATTCCAAACCCGTGGTCACGCAACTGGTGGAACTCAAGCAATTCTACCGCGCCGAGGAATACCATCAGGACTACTTCCGCAAGAATCCCACCCAGGCCTATTGTCAGGCGGTGGTGCGTCCCAAGGTGGAGAAGGTGAAGAAGATGTTGAAAGACCAGGCGCAATAACCCCCCGCGCTCGGGACTTTCACCAAACGATGCTGCCTTCTCGCACGCCCATGTTCGGCGGGAATTTCTTCCCGCCACTGTCCGCGCTTTCCGCGTGGCCAACCAGGACCGCGGGTCGCAGGTTAGAACTTCAGCTTGATCGCCTGCTTCGCCGCGTCGTAGATCTGTTTCAACGGCACATTCGCCCGCGACGCCACCTTTTTGCAGGACTCAAACTCAGGCGCGGCTTGCACGACACGCCCATTCAGTTTGCCCAGCTTGACTGTTACCGAGCCGTGCCGCGTTTTCACCGTGGCAAACTCCCGCCGCAACTTGCGCCGCTCGGCCATCGTGCGTCGCACGCCAAACGCGCTCGTCTCGCGCAGTATCAATTCGCTGAACCGATCCGCCTCCGCCTCCTCACATAAGACCGTGAGCAGCACCCCGGGGCGATTCTTTTTCATCTGCACGGGGGTGAAAAACACCTCCAGCGCCCCGGCGGCCAGTGCCGTTTCAACGAAGTGGCCCAGAATTTCCGAGCTAATGTCATCCAGATTTGTTTCCAGCACCGCTACGCGATCGGTTTCCCAATCCCGTCCAGCCACGCTCGCGCGTTTGGACCTCAGCCGCTGATCCTTGGTTTCCAGATCAAGCACGGCGCGCAGCACATTGGGCCGCGTTTTGTTTTCACGCGTGCCCAGCCCAAAACCAATCGTCCCGGCAATCAACCCACTCATGGGGGCGAAAGTCTCCACAAACTCCGCCAGCAAGGCCGCGCCCGTGGGCGTGACCAACTCGTGCGGCTCGTCACATTGCGTCACTCCGATCCCGCGGGCGCCTAGAATGGCGAGCGTAGCCGGAGCGGGAATGGGGAATCGTCCGTGCGCGCATTTCACCCAACCCACGCCTTCCACCACCGGCGCCGCCAGCACGCGGGGTTTACCCAGCATCTCCAAGCTGATGCACGCGCCCACAATGTCCACGATGGAATCCACCGCACCGACCTCGTGGAAATGAACCTTGGCCGGGGACATTCCGTGGATCTTGCCTTCCGCTTCGGCAATGCGCTGAAACACGGCGACCGCTTTCTTCTTCACCCACGGCGAGAGCCTGCTTCCAACGATCAGCTTCTTGATTTCGGAAAACGTGCGGCTGTGATCGTGTTCGTGCCCGTGCCCATCGTCGTGGTCAGCATGATGGTGCATCTGCTCATGGCCATGAGGATGGTCGTGGTCATGCGGGTGCTTGTGGTGGTGCTCGTGTTTCTCCGCCAGATGCACGTCGAATTTCACGCCGGCGATGCCGGATTGCTGTTTGCGCGTGATGTGAAGATGGTAACCCTCAAGCTGCAGCTTCTTCAGTTCGCGCTCCAGTTTCCGCGCGTCCACGCCCAGATCAATCAGCGCGCCAATGAACATGTCGCCGCTGATACCGCTAAAAATGTCGAGGTAGAGTGATTTCATTTCATCTGATACTGGATCGTAACCGTGCTGCTAATCACAGGATGGATTCGCTTTTGCCCGTGGGATCAAACGCAAGACTAGGATGAAGATTCAGCCCCAAGTGCCAGCGCATTGATCTGACTCGCCGCGTAGCCTGCGCCGAAGCCGTTGTCTATGTTCACCACCGTCACGCCGCTGCCGCAACTGTTCAACATCCCGAGCAACGCCGCCACCCCGCCAAAGCTGGCGCCATAACCCACACTCGTCGGCACGGCAATGACCGGCTTGCTTACCAGGCCCGCGACGACACTGGGCAATGCGCCTTCCATGCCCGCCACCACCACCAGAACGTTCGCGCGTTGGATCGTTTCCAATCGGGAGAGAATTCGGTGCAACCCCGCCACGCCGGCATCCGCCACGCGCTCCACGCGATTGCCCATGACTTCGGCCGTGACCGCCGCTTCCTCCGCCACCGGCAGATCGCTGGTACCCGCGCATATCACGGCAATGCTGCCCGGTCGTTTCGGCAGCGGCTTCGCTTCGATGGTCACGCATCGCGCCAACTCGTGATGGCGGGCGGACTTGAATTTTCTTCGCAGCACCCGCGCGTGATCCGGCGCAATGCGCGTCACCAACACGCGCCGGTGATGCTCAAAAAGCTTGGCGGCAATCTTCACCACTTGGGCGGGCGTTTTGCCGGCGCCGAAAATGACCTCGGGGAAGCCCTTGCGCAGGGCGCGGTGCGTGTCCACCTGGGCAAAGCCCAAATTCGCCAGCGGTGCGGCCTGAAAGGCGCGCAACACCTGGTCGCGCCCAATCCGGCCCGCGCGCAATCGGTCCAGCAGTTGAATGGCTTCGGCGGTTGTCACGGTGGCGACGATGCCACAGGCGTTGCGCCGGGTCACGCGGGAAAAGTCAAAAGCGGAACCAACCCTGGCCGCTCGTGATGGCGGGGTGACGCAGCTCGGTTCGTTGCCGCAGCCATGAAACGTCGCCCGGGTAACACGACCTCAGCCGGGTGTGTCGCTGCCCTTCACGGCACCACCCCGGATTGGCGCCGGGGAGTTCTCCAACTTGTTTCGCGAGGCCTCCAACTTTGAGGTAATGCAGCACCACCGGGGCGAGAATCATGCCGGGAATGCCCATCAGTTTCTCGCCGATCACCAGGCCGATCAACGTCAGCCACATCGGATTCTTGATGCGGTCCCCGATGATTTTGCTGTTCAGGAAATACTCCAGCTTGTGGATGACCACGAGAAAGAGGAGTGCGCCCAGGGCCATGCGCGGCGAAAGGGTAAAGGCCACCCCGACGATCAGGGTGTTGCTCATCAGATTCCCAATAATGGGCAACAACCCACACAGGAACGTCAACATGATGAGCACCGTGCTGTAGGGAAACTCGTTCCAGACCAGAAAGACCGCCGTCAGCGCGGTGTTGATGGCGGAGATGATGATCTGCGCGCCGATCACCCGGGCGAAACTGCGGTAAAAGGTTTTGAACCGAATGACCAGCTCGCGCACGACGGTGGAGTATAAATTGTCTTTGACCGCGTCCGGATCGTCCTCGACTTCCCAGCGCGCGTTGATGAACAGGCTGATGGTGATGACCACCCCGATGATCAGCATGGCGATTTGCAGCACCGCATCGCGCGCGTAGCGGCCCACGTTGGCGAATTCTTCTTTCACCTCCCCCACGGCGAGCGTTTTGAGGCTGGCGTAATCCGTAAACGGCAGTTCGATGCCGCGCTGCTCCGCGTAACCGACCACCGCCGGAATCGTCTCGGCGGCGATCTCGGGCAGCGCCACATAAGCTTGCTTGGAAAAGTAGATCAACCCCCAGGCGGCCGAGGCCACGACAATCAAGTAAAGGATGATGCCCAGGACTTTGCTGCGGCCGAAGCTTAGAAGGTTGAGCGCAAAATAGCCGAAGAACGCCGTCAAGATCAGAGTGGCAACATGCAGCCAGCCCACCAGAATCAGCAGCACCGCCATGATCACGTACGAAATGCGGGCGGACTTGGTCATGGACGGGGGCGAAGCAACCGGGGACGCCGAACCTTGAGCCTCCACCCTCCAGATTCTCGCTCGCCCCTCACTTTGTGCCCCAAGAGATGATGCATGCGCGCTGGTTTTTCGCTCACCGGATTTTCTCCAGCAACTGCGGCAACAATTCGCAAATGGCCACCCGCTCCTGGCGGCCATCGTCGCGGTATCGCAACGTCACGGTGTCCAGCAACTCGGGTTTCTCGCCCAAGGTGTCAAAATCAATCGTGACGCAGAAGGGCGTGCCTATTTCGTCCTGCCGCCGATAGCGCCGGCCAATGGCGCCGCCGTCGTCATAAAACACGTTCATGTGCGGACGCAGCAAGTCGCGCACAGCCTGCGCTTTCTTCACCAGTTCGGGCTTGTTCTTGAGCAACGGCAGCACGGCCACCTTGATGGGCGCGACGCGCGGATGGAATCGCAGCACCACGCGCGTCTCCTGTTTGCCTTTCTCATCGGGCATCTGGTCTTCGTGATACGCGTTGCAGATGAGCGCCAGGATGAGCCGGTCCACGCCCGCCGATGGTTCGATGACGTGCGGAATGTATTGGCCCTTAGCCAAACCCTCGGCATCTTCGCGCGCTTCTTTCTCCGCTTTGGCCGGCTCCACGCCGGTTTTCGTCAGATACTTCAGCCGGGCTTCGTAGTAGCGATTGGACAGTTCCGCCTGCTTCGCTTCGTCCAGCTTGCTCCACGCCGTGCGCAATTCATCGTCAAACACGCCCATGGGCTTGCCGGAGAAACGCTCATGCTGACTCAGGTCAAAATCGCTGCGCGCCGCCACGCCTTCGAGTTCCTCGCCCGTTAGTTCGCCATGCTCATCGCGCTTGCTGAACGGGAACTTGAACAGGATGTCCACCGTGGCGCGGGCGTAGTGCGCCAGTTCCTCTGGTTTCTGCCAATACTCCACGAGCGTCGTGCGCGGCAGGCCGATGCTTTCGTAGAACTTGATGCGCTCCTCCACCCAATACTTGTGCCACGCTTCCCAGCCCCAAGAAGAAGTGTCGATTGCCGATTGCTGATTGCCGATTTCGGCGGCGGACGCAACGCGACCACTGATGGCTTCGATGGCTTCGTCCGGCTTGATGAAGAACTCCAGTTCCATCTGCTCGAACTCGCGGGAGCGGAAGGTGTAATTGCGGGGGGTGACTTCGTTGCGAAACGCCTTCCCGATTTGCGCGATGCCAAAGGGAACCTTCACCCGGGAGGAATCGAGGACGTTCTTGAACTGAGCGAAGATGGCCTGGGCGGTTTCCGGGCGGAGATAAGCGATGTTGTCCTCCGTTTCCACCGGGCCGACAATGGTCTTGAACATGAGATTAAACGCCCGCGCAGCGGTCTTTTCACCATGGCATTCGTTCACCATTTTGCTCGGCTTCTGTGGGCAAGGAATTTCTGCGAGTTGATCGGCACGGAATCGTCCCTTGCACGTTTTGCAGTCCACCATGGGGTCGGTAAACGTCGCCACGTGCCCGCTCGCTTTCCAAATCTCGGGGGACATAATGATCGTCGCTTCAAGGCCGACCACGTCATCGCGCTGACGGATCATGGTATTCCACCAGAGTTCCTTGACGTTGCGCTTAAGTTCCGCGCCCAGCGGGCCGTAGTCCCAAAAACCGTTGATGCCGCCGTAAATCTCGGAGGACTGGTAAATGAACCCGCGCCGCTTGCACAGCGACACGATTTTTTCCATGAATGGATTCTCTTTGGCTTCGGCCATAGGGCGGGGAGTGTTCGTCAAGCCTCCGGTGATGTCAAGGGAACGGCGGCGGCGCAACCGCCAATCTGTCAGCGGAAGGCGTGGGCCTTTTTGCCCGTCAACGCGGCGTTGATTGGAGTTTCTCTCCAAACGCGCGCAAGTCTTTCAGTCGTTCAGCGGTGAGGGGATGTGAGCCAGCGTATTTCTGCCAAAGTGGATCACCGTTGGTTTGTTGGAGGTGCTCGAAAAATTCCAGCGCCTCGCGGAGGTCGCCGTATTTCTCGTAAACGAGGCCCAGGGCAAATTCGTCGGCGGCACGTTCCTGTCGGCGCGAGTAACCGGTTTCCGCCAGACGAAACGCGGCGTCCACGGAGGACAGACCGTCGTAATTGAACAGCAGCGCCGCCGCCAGCCCCAGAACCAACCGCCGGCCCAGGCCGCGCAGGATGTGGCGATGCTGATGATGTCCCAGTTCGTGGGCGATCACAAAGGCCAGCCCAGATTCGGATCGCACCCGGGCCAGCAGTTCGGGAGTCAGCCCGATGCCGCCGCCAGGCAAGGCGACGGCGTTGGGCGCGTCGAGTTCGAGGAGAAACAACTGATAATCGAGGTGCCGCAAGGAACTGTCCGCCGTGAGTTTCGCCAGAATGGTCTGAGCGCGTTGGAGATCATTCGTACTGGACGGGAATCCGGCCGGCAAGGCGCGGCTCAGTTTGCGCTCCCAACGATCCGGCAGCGTGCGCGCCAGCAGTTCGCCGAGCAGTCCAAGGACAAAGTAAAGCGCTGCCAGCACCAGTACGACGGAGATGGCGCTTTTGAGGAAGGATTTGAGCGTGGTTTTCCCGCGCGAAATATCCGCGGTTTCAACCAGCGGTTTGGGGATGTATTTCATCCGCGAAAGTCACCGCGGTGGCATACGCCACCACCTCGACGGTCCCAATTGTGTTGCGCTCACCTTTGGAAATGCTGGAGGTTTCGAGGCGGCAGTTGAGAAACAAGTGGGCGCCGGGCGCCGATTCCTTCATCCGCAAGATCGCCTCGCGGCGGGCGCGGTCCAGCAAGGAGGAATAGGAACGCATTTCCCCGCCGAAGAACATCCTAAAACCGGCGAGGAAGCGTTTGTAGTAATCCACCGATACGGCCACACTGCCCACCGCCAGCGTCGCCGAGGCCACGGGCCGGTCGTCGGTCAACTGTTTGAAAGTGACCACGGGCACGGTCAAACTCGCGGCTTCGCGCTTTTTGATGCTGGTGTAATGTTGCGTCTCGAGATACTTGCCGACGCCAAACCCCAGGCCGAGCAGGCAAAGGAGAACGATCCAACCCAGCAAACTGAAGACAAGTTCCATGTCACTCCACGGTAACGGCGGTTCCGTAAGCCAGGATTTCCGCCGCGCCCTGCGCCACGGAGGCGGTGCTGAAGCGGACGTTGATGATGGCATTGGCGCCCAGTTCACGCGCCTGCGCGACCATGCGGTCCGTGGCCTGTTGCCGGGATTCCTGCAACAGCTCGGTGTAGCCTTTCAACTCGCCGCCCACGATGTTCTTCAGGCTGGCCATGATATCGCGCCCGACGTGTTTTGCCCGGATGGTACTGCCTTGGACCAGGCCGTAATGGGTCACAATCCGCCGGCCAGGGAAGTGGTCCACGTTGGTGAGAAGGAGGTTGCTCGCAACCGGAATCATTGGTGGTGGGTTCATATCAACTGAATGGACGGGAGGTTAGAATCGGCCAAACCCCGGTCAAGCGGAATCTCCGCTGATTTTGCGGGGAGTCCAGCCAGGCAAAGCCACACGGAGGCGGCGCTCAGACTTTCGCAAGCTCCGGATAACCGCCGCGCACGAACTGGCGGATTACTTCCAGTTCTTCCTCGCCCGCAATGGTGTGCGGTTTGACAAACTCGTGCCACTCCACCCGCAGCCCGGCGGCTTTGAGCACGTTGACATCTTCGCGGGTTTCGGCAAAGGGAAGCAGGGGATCAAGCGTGCCGTGTGTGATCAGCATCCGTTGCTCGAATGCCACCGGTGACAGCTCCTTGACCAGTTTCTCGGCATCGCCCACCTTGCCGCTGATTCCCACAATGCCAGCCATGCGGTGCGGATAACGCAGCCCCACCTCAATGGACATCAGGCAACCTTGGGAGAAGCCGCCCAAGGTGGTTTGTTCCGTGGGAAAGCCCTTCGTTCGCAGGGCGTCAAGCAAATCAAAAAGCAATCTGCGGCTGCGCTCAATGCCCGGAATGATGTCGCCTCCGAAGTTGAACCACGAATAACGGCCATAGTAATCATCCGGCGCGTTAACGAGGACGTAGTTTAGCCAGGGAAAGGACATGGCTTCGGGTAGCCAGCGATAGCCTTCCATGCTGTCCCCCAGGCCGTGCAGCATGATCATGAGGCGTTTGGAGCTTGTCTCCTCAGCCGGAATAAGTTCGTGATGCAGCATTGGATCCATTTCGTTCTGCGAATGAGTGTCAGTCGCCTAAGGATTGAGTTAGCTTAATCAGTAAGGACTCCTCACCGGTTGGTTGAGCGAGCGGGAAGGTGGTCGGTCAAGATTGCTATTCATCGTCCGCGCCGTCTTGGAGAAGTTCGGCCTGTTCCTCCGCCCAGTCCATCAGCACCTGCCGTTGCGGTTCGTTGAGTCGGGCGCCGGCATGCATCCAGGTATAGCTAGGCAACGGCATCTTGCCGTATTCCACCTCCTCTTGAATGCCCCGATAATAACTGCGCGCCTTGCGCGTGCGATCGTGGGGCCATTCCGAGAAGTTCAGACGCTCACGGCCCTCTTTGACGTGATCCACCACCCACCAGGACAAGGGAGACACTTTGGAATACCAAGGCCAGCGGGTTTCGTGGGAATGACAATCATAACAAGCCGCGCGCAGAATACTGATGACCTCGGCGGGCGGCGCATTGCTGGCGAAGAAATCCTGACCGGGCGCCACCGGCGGATTCGTCCGCTCCGGTTGCCAGAGTTGGAGAAGGCATCCTGCCAGCAGGATTCCGCCGATGATCCATTTCGCGTAGCGCTTCACTTCGAGTTCTTCCTAAGCCTCATCAGCATGAGGCCGATTCGTTTGGTTGCTGATCCACCCAGGGAATCTCGGAACGCATCGGTCGTGTGCCCACCCGCTGGGTAATCAGATGCGTGCAGGATAAAATTGTTCCTCGAAAACGCAAACGCGAATCCAGCCCCGGCTTTGATTAGAGCAAATTTCGGTTGACCAGAGCAAAGTCATAGGCCGAGCAGTTCTCCAACGACGTCCGGTTTGGGTTCTCATCAAATCAAATACATCGTCCACTTTCACGAACCAGCCGTGAAAACTGTTGCGCCTTGGCGGCCAGTTCCGGGTCGCGATCCAATTGCTTCACGGTTTGAGACAACCGGTGCGACCAATTGGAAGCCGCCGCGGACCCGGGGGTGTTGAATCGCTCCGGCTGTGCGAACACATCGGTGATTTGAAACACCGCCAGCCAGGAATTGGCGCCGAGCACGGCCCGGGTGAATCCCTCGTGAAGACGATTGCTGAAGTCCCGCGGGGGCGCTTCGTCGCTCAGGCCGGAAAAGTCCATGATGCGCTTCAGTTCCTGGCGGCAACCTTCCGCATCATGACCCGCATCAATGTTGGCCCACAAATCCGCCCATAAGGCGGCCAGCGGCGGATGATCGTGCGTAGCCGGTTGGGCCAGCGAGAGCCGCGGATAATGTTTGGGGTCCGCCAGCCGGCCATCGTGCTCGCGGAACATCGTGGGAATGCGGAAACCGGGAATCCCCAGCCGGTGCAATGTCGGCGGAACATACTCCGGCACGACGCCCAGGTCTTCAGCCACCACCACCGTGTCGCCCGAAGCTTCCTGAATCATGCGCAACAGTTCTTCGCCTTGCGCCTCATTCGCGGCCCGATGTTCCGCCGTGTCATCGGCAAAGGGCTTGAAGCCCGGCAAGCGATGCCGGCAACGGTCCGCCACCTCGGTTTCATTCATGTGGAGAAATTCCTGATTGCGATCCGGCGTCCACGGAAAGGAGTAGAGGCGGAACAAGCCGAGCACGTGGTCTATGCGGTAAAGATGAAACACCTTCCGGAGATTCCCCACCCGGGTTCGCCACCACTCGAAGTTGTGCCGGCGCAGTTCGTCCCAGCGATAAATTGGGATTCCCCAGTTCTGACCCCACTTCTCGGTGAACTCGTCCACCTTGAAAGTTTTCTCCGGCGGCGCGCCGCCGCTCCACTCGAGATCAAAGATGGACTGGTTGGCCCAGACATCGGCGCTGAAACGCCCCACGCCAAAAGGAATGTCCCCCATCAGGAAAACCCGCTTTGCCGCCCCATAAGCCTTCACCGCCTCCCACTGACTGAACGCAATCCATTGGACATACATGAAGAAAAGCTGCTGGCGCATGAGTTCGTCGCGACGCCGCTCCGGCAGGGACAACAGCCAGGTGCGCGCCCGCCGGGGGCCGCGATGTGCCGCCGGCCAATGATCCCACGTCGGCACGTTGCCGTTCGCTTCCATCAACACCCGAAAGAGCGCGTAGTCAGAAAGCCACTCGGCGTTCTCGCTCAGAAAGCTGCGGAATAGCCGGGCGCGTTTGGTGGTGCGATGGAAGTGCCGCTTGAGAAAACTGCCAAACGCCGCTGCAAGCAAGCGCCGTTTCAGCGCCTTGACTTTCGGATAATCCACTGCGCCGGCGCGCAATTCCGCCAACAGCGATGGTTTGGCAATTTGTCGGCATTGCGCCGCTGACAAATCCGGCAGCCATCTTGGCGAGACGGCAATGGTCGTTGGCTCAATGGCGAGTGAACTGATGGAATTATATGGCGAATTGTCATCACTCGTCTCATTGATGGGGAGGGTTTGAAAAACCCCCAGGCCGTGACGATGACACCAATCAATCATCTGGCGCACCCCGTCGGTATCGCCCACGCCGAGATCCGTCTCGGTGCGAATGGCAAAGACCGGCTCCAGGATGCCGGCAAGTAGTTGTTCGGGGTTCAATTTCATCGTTCGCATCAAAGCGTGTCAGATACCAGCACTGAATTCAAATCCGTTAGCGCAGCTTCACGCAAGCCCGGCCGAGCCGGGACATGCGGCAAGGGGTGTCGAGCGGCACCACCGTTAACGTGGACACTTGTTCGGAAATCGTTTTAACTGACGCCAGGGTATGGCAATCGCAGACCTCAGACGTGAATATGATCTTGGCGGCCTCAATCGTCAGGATCTCCAGGCGGACCCGATGGCGCAGTTCAATGCCTGGTTTGCCGAGGCAGCCGGAGCGCGCACTGACAGTCGCTGGCGTGCCGTGGGCATTGCGTTGTACAAGGCCTGGCATGCCCTGCTGGGCCACGCGCCGCCAGATGTCAACGCCATGGTGCTGGCCACTGCCACCACGGACTCCCGGCCCTCCGCGCGCACCGTGCTGCTCAAGGGCGTGGATGAACGCGGGTTCATCTTCTTCACCAACTACGACAGCCGCAAAGGCCAGGAGTTGGCGGAGAATCCCCAGGCGGCCCTGGTGTTCTACTGGCCCGACCTCGAGCGCCAGGTTTGCGTGGCGGGAACGGTGACCAAACTGCCGGTGACCGAATCGGAGGCTTATTTCAAAAGCCGCCCCAAAGGCAGCCGTTTGAGCGCGTGGGCGTCCAATCAGAGCACGGTCGTGCCGGACCGACAGGCCTTGGAACAGCGGTGGCAGGAAATCGCCAAACGGTTCCCGACCGACGACGTTCCCCTGCCGCCCAATTGGGGAGGTTACGCGCTCGCCCCAACCCGTATCGAATTCTGGCAGGGCCGGCCGAGCCGGCTACATGACCGGTTTCGCTACGCCCGCCAGCCCGATAACACCTGGCTGATTGAACGTCTTTCTCCCTGAATTTCCTGGCCTGTCGTGTCACGGTTTGTTCGCATCGCCAAACCGGCGTGAATTGCTGGAGTTGCGATCACGAGCGGGAACACAAATTGGTTGAAATCCTGGCGGGTGCGGCGAAGTTACCGGTGTGTTGCAGGCCATGGCCGGACAAACCGGCAGGCAGTTCGATGCGAATCAGCCGCGACATGAACAACGCTGGAAAAATGACTGGCGCGGAAACGCCAGAGGAAACCTGGTCGGTGGTGGTGCTTTACGATGATGCGCCTACGCGACAGCGGGCAATGGGGTTATGCAACCGGCTGGTACAGCGGTTTTGGGAGGAGGTGGAGATCCAATTCCATTGGTGGCGCAGCGATTTTCTGGAGGACGACGCGATGCGAGCCACGGCGACGCAAGATGCCGTGCGGGCTGATTTCATTGTGGTGAGCAGCCGACCGGAAAAGCATTTCTCGCCGTTTGTCGTCAAGTGGTTCGAGGACTGGATCAGGCAACGCGAAGGGAGGGAAGGCGTGTTCCTGGACCTGACCGAGCCGGAAGCCGGTTCTGCTGACAATGTCCAGCGACGTCAACTACACCTCCGCCGGCTGGCCCACCGGGCGATGATGGATTACCTCACCCAAGTGTCTCAGATCATGGGTGGACCGCTGCCTGATTCATTCGAGTCAGTGGAACACCGCGCGGCGCAAATCACCTTGGTCATGGACCAGATTCTGCATTTGCCACCGCCACCGCGACTGGATTTGCCGCGTTAGCGATACCAAGCGGCCAGCATTTCTCTGAAGCCAGCGAGCGGTTTCAAGCCGCCGTCTCGTCCGCGGCGGCAACGTCCTCCTGTGTTTCGCTGATGACGGGCGCGATGGCCTGAAGCTTGTCGCCTTCGTCCAGGTTCACCAGTTTCACGCCCATCGTGTTGCGGCCGGCTTCGCGGATGTCCTTCACGAACGTCCGCACCATCTGTCCACCCACGGTGATGAGCATGATTTCGTCGGTATCCCGCACAGGCAGCGCACCGATGACGCCTCCGGTCTTTTCGCCGACTTTCATCGTGATGCGCCCCTTGCCACCGCGTGATTGTTTGCGCGTTCCGGATTCGCCTTGCACCAGATATTCGTCGAAAGAAGTCCGCTTGCCGATGCCGTTTTCACCGGCCACCAGCAGCGCCGCGTCCGGCACGACCACGGCCAGTGCGACCACGGCATCGCTCTCTTCCAAGGTGATGCCTTTGACACCGGCAGCGTTACGCCCCATGGAACGCACATCGGATTCGCTGAAGCGGATGCTCATCCCGTTACGGGTGATCAGCACCACGTCGTCGCCCTCATCCCCACCAGGCGCGCTGCCGCGCGTTTGTTTGACGTCAATCAACGTGTCGCCCGGCTCAATGGTAATGGCGATGATGCCGCCTTTGCGCACGTTGGCAAAATCGCTCAGGGAGGTCTTCTTTACGGTACCTTGCTGGGTGGCGAAGAAGAGTTCGCCCGGTTGCTGCCAGGTCACATCTTCCTTGTTCTCGTCGGTCCTGGAGAGAATACGGATCAGCGCGGCGATTTTTTCGTCGGCCTTCAACTCCAGCAGATTGGCGATGCTCCGGCCTTTCGCGGCGCGGCCCATGTCGGGAATTTCATGCACGCGTTCGACGTACACGCGACCGGTATTCGTGAAAAACATCAGATAATCGTGTGTGCTGGCCGTGAACAGGTGCTCGACAAAATCCTTGTCCTCGGCGGTTTCGCCCTCGCGCGTGGTCATGCCGATGACGCCTTTGCCCCCGCGCTTTTGCGAGCGATACTGGCTGACGTTGGTGCGTTTGATCAGTCCGGCGTGGGTCAGGGTGATGATGACGCCTTCGTTGGCAATCAGGTCCTCGATGGCGATCTCGCCCTCGTCGGGCACAATCTCGGTTTTGCGCGGCGTGGCGTGCTTTTCCCGGATGGCGTGCAGTTCGGCTTTGATGATCGTCATCACGCGCGATTCCTTGGCGAGGATGTCGAGCAGGTCCTTGATGACTTCGAGCAAGGCCTTGTACTCCTTGTCAATCTTGTCAATTTCCAATCCGGTCAACTGGTACAGGCGGAGATTGAGGATTTCGTCCACTTGCCGCTCGGTGAGAGCGTACCGACCGCCCTGCAACCGCGCTTCACTGCGGATGAGCACGCCCCACTGCTCGACCTGCGCCCGGGACCACTCAAACGCCAGCAGTTTGACCCGGGCTTCATCGCGGGTTTTCGAGCCCCGAATGATGGCGATGAACTCGTCGAGATTGGACAGCGCAATAATGAAGCCCTCGAGGGTTTCGGCGCGTTCCTCGGCCTTCTTCAACTCAAAACGCGTCCGGCGCAACACCACTTCGCGCCGATGCTCGATGTAGCACTGGATGATTTCTTTGAGATTGAGCGTCTTCGGGCGGCCATGATCAATGGCCAGCGAATTGACGCTGAAGGAAATCTCCAGTTGCGTGTGCTTGAACAGATTCGCGATGACCACCTTTGGCACGGCCTCGCGCTTGAGTTCGATGACGAGCCGGCAATGCTCGTCCGACTCGTTGCGCATGGCGGAGATCTCGGTGATGACCTTGTCGTTGACCAGCGCGGCAATCTGTTCCTCCAACCCGGCGCGGTTGACGTTGAAGGGGATTTCCGTGATGACAAGCTGCTCGCGGTTGCCCTTGAGTTCTTCAATGCCGATGCGACCACGCAGTTTCACGCTGCCTTTGCCGTTCGTGAAATAATTTTTGATGCCCTCAACGCCGCAGATGAATCCACCAGTCGGAAAGTCCGGGCCTTGGATGAACTTCATCAACTCAGGAATCGTGATGTCCGGTTTGTCAATCTGCGCGCAGATGCCGTCAATGACTTCGCCAAGATTGTGCGGCGGCATGTTGGTGGCCATGCCGACGGCGATGCCCGTACCGCCGTTGACGAGCAGGTTGGGAAATGCTGCGGGAAAGACCGTCGGTTCGTTCAGGCGCTCGTCGTAGTTCGGAACAAAATCCACCGTGTCCTTGTCCATGTCGGACATCAGCAACGCCCCGAGATGCGTCAGCCGCGCCTCGGTGTAACGCATCGCCGCTGGCGGATCGTTCTCGACCGAACCAAAATTGCCCTTGCCGTCCACGAGCCGTTCGCGCATCGCCCACGGCTGCGCCATGTGAACCAGCGTCGGATAAATCACCGCTTCGCCATGCGGATGGTAATTGCCGGAGGTGTCACCACAAATCTTCGCGCACTTGATGTGTTTGCGCCCGGGGAACAGCGACAGGTTTTCCATCGCATAAAGAATGCGGCGTTGCGAAGGTTTGAGGCCGTCCCGCACATCGGGCAACGCACGCGAGATGATCACGGACATCGAGTAGTCGAGGAACGAATTCTTGATCTCGTCCGCGACATTGATTTTGGAAATCTTCTCGCCCTGCGAGTAAGCGCCGCCTGGCTGGTGCGAAGCATTGGATTCCGGCTGATTGGATTCAATTTCGTCTGGCATGGTTAAAATCAATAAATTCTATTTCACCTTCGGCGGCGGCACGAGCGACAAGCCGATGTAGTCCGACGCATCGCAAACCCGCTGGTCGCTGCTGCACATCTGTTCGCCACCATTCAATTCCGCTGTCGCAACGTGTATCGCATCCAAGGTCCGTAGCGCGACCTTGGGATGACATTGGTCAATCACCGCGCCCGCGCGCTCAATCACCTGACGATTCAGCGGCAGCAGCAAGAATTCCTGGTCGCGCACCTTGTCCTGAAACAGCCGCCAGCCCGCCAGGCGCGCTTGACGGGAAATCCGCCCTGTTCGCTCTTTGGCGAGCAGGGCGGATCGAACTTCCGCCACGGCCAGTTCCGAGGTGACGAGGGCCTGCCCCGTCACAATGCCGTGATAAGCCTCGCTGTCCGGTTCGTGGCTGATCAGTTTGACGATGACGCAGGAATCGAGATACATCGTCTTTACCAGCCACGACCGTCCCGGTCAGCGCGGATGATTTCTTCGGCGAACGGGCCTTCGGTCTGGATCGGCATCTTCTGCAGATGCTCCCAAGTGCCGGTGAAAACCTTCCGCGCCTTCTGTCCACCCACCGGCGACAAGACAGCTTTCGGTTTCCCATCCGACGTGATCGTGACTTCCTGCCCGCCCGCCACCAACTCCAGCAACGCTGAGAGTTTGGCTTTGGCCGCCCGCACCGGTATGGCCAGCCCCACTCCGGGCATCGCAACCGCGTCGTTCAAGACCGAGCCCTGGGGTTTGTGTTCTGGATAGACCAATGTTTTTTTCGTTTTCACGCGCTCAATGTAGTCTCATGTGACTACACTCGTCAATCCCTTTTTATCACACGTCCAAGTTCCTGACATTTAATGCATTATCCTCGATAAACTGCCGACGCGGCTCGACTTCATCCCCCATCAGGCGCACAAACATTTCCTCCGCTTCAACGGCGTCAGTCAATTCGATCCGCAGGAGCTTGCGCTTCGCAGGATTCATCGTGGTTTCAAAAAGTTCTTTCGCGTCCATTTCGCCCAAGCCCTTGAAGCGATACATCTGGATGCCCTTCTTGCCGACTGCTTTTACACTGTTGAGAATCTCGGGGATTGAAAACAGCGGCGTCACCGTCGCGCGCTCGCCTTCGCCTTCCGTCAGTTCGAACAACGGCTTGTCCTGTGCGGTGTAGTGATCCACGGCCAGACCCTTCTTCGCGAGTTTGCCAAGCAGGTCGGCGGTTGCCTTGCTTTCAAGATGCAGGTCCGAAATCTTTGCGCGCCGGGTTGGACCGTCCTTGCGGCGTTCCACTTCCGTGTCGCCGCCGAACAGGTCGTGGTTCGCCGCCTTGAACTCCTCCACTTCTTCGTTGCTGAGAAAGTAATGCACGGTTTCGTCATTCCCGTCGCGGACCTTCACCATGAATTGCGGCAATGTCCCGTCCTTCGCGCGCTTCTCGACGTATTCGGCAAAATCACCGCCCAGGCGCTTGATGTAGATCGCGTGTTTATCCAGCGATTCGAGCAGCGTGAGAATCTCCTCCAGTTGCTTCGGCGTGAACTCGCGACCGTCGGCAAGGTTTTTCAACTGCACTTCCTCCGTGCCATTTTGCAGCAGGATGCGGTTGAGCTGCACGTCGTCGTCAATGTAGTCGGTCTTCTTCTTGCGCGTGATCGAGTAAAGCGGCGGCTGTGCGATATAAACAAAGCCCTGCTTCACCAATTGCGGCATTTGCCGATAAAAGAACGTCAGCAGCAACGTGCGGATGTGCGAGCCGTCCACGTCGGCATCGGTCATGATGATGATCTTGTGATAGCGCAACTTCTCGATGTTGAACGCACCTTCGCCTTCGCCGTCGCCAATGCCCGTGCCGATGGCTGTGATCATCGTGCGGATTTCGTTGTTTTGAAGCACCTTGTCGAGTCGCGCTTTTTCCACGTTGATGAGCTTGCCGCGGATGGGCAGAATCGCCTGGAACTTGCGGTCGCGACCCTGCTTGGCCGAACCGCCGGCGGAATCACCCTCGACAATGTAAAGCTCAGTGTTCTCCGGATTACGATCAGAGCAGTCCGCCAGTTTGCCGGGCAATCCGCCGCCGGTGAGCGCGGATTTGCGGACGGCTTCACGCGCTTTCCGCGCGGCTTCGCGAGCGCGGGCGGCGTTCAGGCCTTTGTCAATGATGCGCTTGGCAATGGGCGGATTGGCGTCGAAGTAACTCATCAACCCCTCGTACGTCACCGAGCCGGTGATGCGCTCCACTTCCGGGGACAACAGCTTCACCTTCGTTTGCGATTCGAACTTTGGATCGCTGTGCTTTACCGAAATCACCGCCGTCAACCCTTCGCGCACGTCATCGCCAGTGATTTGCGGGTCTTTGTCCTTCAGCAACTCATTCGACTTGGCGTACTGGTTGATCGCTCGCGTTAACGCGCTGCGAAAGCCGGAAAGATGCGCGCCGCCATCGGGATTGTGAATCGTGTTTGTGTAGCACAGCACCTGGTCGTTGTAGCTGTCGTTGTATTGCATCACCACCTCGATGTGGACTTCGATGGCCTTGTCATCCAGTTGCTCGGCCGTCTCCTTGCGAAATGCGATCGGTTTCGGGTGCAGCGGCTCCCGGCTCTTGTTGAGTTGCTTGACAAACTCCTCCACTCCGTTCTTGTAGTAAAATCGTTCCGGTTCGCTATCGGCTTTGCGTTCGTCGGTGAATATGATCTCCAAACCCGAGTTCAAAAAGGCCAGTTCCCGCAACCGTTGCGCGATGACATCCGATTTGAACTCGATTGTTTCCCGGAAAATTTCCGCGTCCGGCATGAACGTGATCAGCGTGCCTGTGTTTTTTGCCTTGCCGATGACTTCCAGCTTCTTGATCGTCTTGCCCCGCTCGAACTCCATGTGATGAATTTCGCCATTGCGCGCCACCTCCACTTCAAACCATTCACTCACCGCGTTAACACACTTCGCACCGACACCGTGGGTCCCGCCGGAGAACTTGTAACCACCCTGGCCATACTTACCGCCAGAGTGCAATGTCGTGAGGACCATCTCCACGCCGGGGATTCCGTATTGCGGATGAACGTCCACGGGAATGCCGCGCCCGTTGTCGCGGATGGAAATCGAGCCGTCCACATGGATTGTCACCTCGATCCTGTCACAGTGTCCGGCAAGATGTTCGTCCACGGAATTATCCAGCACCTCGCTCACGCAATGGTGGAGCGCGCGCTCGTCCGTGCCACCGATGTACATGCCCGGCTTCTTGCGTACGGCCTCCAAGCCTTCGAGTTTTCCGAGTTGCGCCGAGTCATAGGCGCCCGTTGTCGCGATTGGCGCCACGGGCAGTTCTTCCACATCTTCCACATCTTCCACAGTTACTTCAGTAGAGTTTGCCATGATAAATCCGCCGAAAATGAGTCGCTGGCTGAAGCGAAATTTTGGCGTGAGAATACTAGAAAAACCGGCTGCCTTGCACAACCGCTAAGTGGATTTCTTTTCATTGAAGAACCGCAATTCATTGTAGTTCTATTTCCACCGAACCCGACCTATTGGGGGTGGCCCCAATTTAAGGTGCGGAAGTCCAGCCCCCTCAACAACTGACCATCGTATCCGCTCAAGACTTGATATCGCGCACCTGAAACGCCGTACAGCCAATGACGAATGTCGTGGCGCATGCGGCGAGCAGCACGATCTCGGATTGCAGAATCTGCGCCCAAGGGATCGGGTTCTGGAACACATGCAGCCAGCAGCGAAAGTGATGGGTGATGAACCAGTGTTCGTAACGGTCGAAGAATGGGATTCCTTCCAACACCACGTTTACAAACATGTACGAGAGCGCGAGGATGGTGGCGGCCGCCGGTTTCATGTTGAAACAGGAAAACATGAAAGCCACCGAGAGGATGACACTCGCATTCACCGCCAAAAACACATGCGCCAGAACGAACCGCGCAAGTCCATCCCCCGCTGGCAACACACTGAACGCCATGCCGGGCGCGAAGAAAAACATGCCTTTCCAGGGAAACAGCACCCGCGCAAAACCCAGCGCGATGAAGCCCAATGCCACCACCAGCACGGCGGCGAAAATGACGCCGGCAATCCATTTCACCAGCAGCAAGCGCGAGCGGGAAATCGGCCGGGCCAGAATCATCCGCAACGTGCCGTCCTCGTATTCCTTGGCGACCAGGTCGCCGCCGACAAGCGAAGTGTAGAGCGGCATCAACAGGATGATTTGAGGCATCAACATCACTACCGCGACCGTGAGGGCGGAAATGAACTCGCTCGCCAGATACCCGTTGCTGCCCAGTAAACGCTCGAAGTCGCTCTGCCACCGGGTATATTTGAACGCCACCAGCATCGCGGTCTGCGCCAGGATGAAGGCGCCGAAGCCGATGTAGGTCCGCTTCTTGCCGAACAGTTTCCACAGTTCGTTTTTGAGTTGCGCGAGAAACATGCGTCAGTGAGTTGTTCCGTTCACGGATGGCGCTTTGACGAGCGAGAGGTAGAAATCCTCCAGCGTTTGCTCGTGTTGCCAGATGCCTTCCACCTCCATGCCCGCCGCAACCAGCGCCCGCGTCACCTCGGCCGTACTGGCGCCGTCCCGCAACTGAATGAACCGTCCCTCCGTCGCTCCCGAGATCAGCCCTCTGTCGCGCAACAAGGACGTCGCCGCCGCAAAGTCGGGGGTGCGCAACACCACCCGGCTGCGCTCTGCGCGCACCTCGGTCACCTGCCCCTCGAAAACCTTGCGACCCTGGTTCAATACGGCGATGCGCGTGCAAAGCTGCTCCACTTCCGTCAACAGGTGGGAGGAGAGCAGAATGGTCAGCCCCATTTCGCGATGGAGTCGGGCAATGGTCTGCCGCATTTCCGCGATCCCTTCCGGGTCCAGTCCGCTGCCCGGCTCGTCCAGGATCAGCAATTCCGGTTGCGGCAACAAAGCCTGTGCCAGCGCCAGCCGGGCCCGCATCCCGTGCGAGTAGGTCTTCACTTTGGATTGTTCGCGGCCCGACAATCCCACCCAGTCCACTACTTCCCGGATGCGGTGCCTGGAGGTGGGCGCCGTGTAGTGGCTCAGAATCTCCAAGTTCCTCCAGCCACTCAGGTAATCATAAAACGCCGGGGTCTCAAAAATCGCGCCGACTTTGCGCAGCGCCTGGGCGCGTTGGCGGGTCACGTCGTGGCCGCAAACCTCCACCTCGCCGCTGGTGGGCCACACTTGGCCGAGCATCATGCCGATGGCCGTGCTTTTGCCAGCGCCATTATGACCGAGCAATCCAAAAATCTCTCCCGCCGGCACGGTCATCGTCAGATCATCCACCGCCAGGCGGGCGCCGAATTTCTTTTGGAGGCCGCGCAGCCGGATCATTTCTGGAGCGTCCCTTCGATGGCGAGCAGGTTCTTGATATGTCCATCGGCGTAGAGATAATTCACGCCCTTCTTGGCGCCGCGCGCCGCGTGAAAAGCCTCCTTGTCGAACATCACCGGTATGGCATGGGGATCAAAATGCATTCCCAGCACTTGCAGGTTGTGCGCTGGCTGGCCATTGAGCAGGCTGTTCCACGAGTAGCTCGCCCCGGTTTGCTCGAAGATCTGCGCGCGATCCGAAGGACACCGCAGCACATTGGTGTTCCCCAATTCATCCTTCAGCACGATGTCCATCCCTGGCAACTCGTCGGTGGGCGGATTTGTCCCAATCAATTTATCGCGCATGTAAGGCAGCCGATTGTTGTTGTTGTCCACGTAAAGTTGCAGCGCCACCCCGATCTGCCTCAAATTACTGATGCAAGCCGCCGACCGCCCCGATTCTTTCGCCCGACTCACCGCCGGCATAAACATTGCCGCCAGCAGGGCAATGATGGCAATAACGACCAACAACTCGATCAGCGTAAAGGCTGAATCAACCTCGGGAGTCCCTCTGAATCGAACGCAGCGCTTCATCCTCAGCGAAACCTTCCGCCGCGCTCCATCACCCGTTGCAATTCCTCCAGCACCGGCGCCAGTTCGGCCTTCGTCTGGGCCGAACTCTCGCTGTAGAAGGATTTCAACCCGATGGCACGCACCCTGGCCTGCAATTCCTCGCTGATCGGAGGCTCATTCGTTCTGCCGCGAATCGCTTCCGTTCCCGCTTGCAGCCGGCTGCTCGTCTCGCGCAATCGTTTCAGGGCCTCATCAATCGTCCGGCGACGCCGTTCTTCCGGCAGTTCCTCAAAGGCCGTGATCATCTGTTTGAATCCCGTGGGCATCGTGGCCTCGATGAACGCCCCCTTCTCCTCCTCGGTCATCTGCTCGAACCACTGATACGCCGTGCGCTCCAGCCGCAATTGTTGTCGCTCTTCCAGCGATAGTGCGTTGATCTTTCTCGCGAGTTCCTCCAGCGCTTTCGCCCGCGCCGCTGCGTTGAGTTTGCTCAAGTCCACCGCCTCGACGTAAGCGCGCACCTTGTCCGCGGTGACCTTCGCGTGCTTGGCCATGTAAAAGCCGCTCAAGGCCACAGCCCAGATCACCGCCAGTCCCACCACCGCCCACACCACCGCGCGTTGTCGTTGACTCAGCATGATAAATTCTTAGCCCGAGGAAACGCCCCCGCGATCCTCTAAGGACACGGTGCGTTCCATCCATCGCCAACGCCGTCAATCCAACAATCCCATCAATACCGCGATGGCTTCCTGGCGCTGGGTCAACACCTTCCGCAAGTCCTCCTGTGCCTTCACCAGATCGGCCTGCTTCTGTCGGCGAACTTCCTGAAGCTTGGCAAGCTTGGATTTGATTTCCGCTGTCGGCGCTTTGGCCTCAATCGCCTGCTGCAAGGCCTGCGCCTCGGCGCTGGGTTGACCGAACACCCCCCCCGAATCCGCGTCCGCCGCCCGGACCTTCACCCCCGCGGCCACCCGGTCCGCCGCGCCCAAACGCCATGGCACCCATGCCCATCATGCCGGCGCCGTCCGCCACCGTGGCCATCCGCGCCTGGGTCACGCGGCCCAATCGTTCCTCAACAATCTTCCACTCCGCATCATCCGTCACTTCCAAGCGCTCCCGAAACGTCTCCATCATGCGCCGCTGGATGAACTGCTGCATTTGCTGGCCGTCCATGTTTTGCCAGTCTGGCCGTTGGTTCCGGCCTTCGTTCTGATTGGCGTTCGGTTGCGGTTGCGCCGCCAGTTCGCCGCCCATGGTCAGGGCAAGCACCACGCTCGCCGCGATCAGCCCTAGATTCGTGTTCTTCATAACAGGTTTGTCTTTGAGTCGCTGGTTACTGTGACCTCTTGCGAAACCAAACGGCAACTTACCGCTTGATGGTGGTCGTTCAGCTCCGGTTTCCAATGCAACGGCGGAACCGGAAATCATCACCGCCGTTGCGCACTGAATCTCCGCCCGCACCTGCGCCACCTCAACCATCGTGCCTGGCTTTCGATTCATCACACGGCAAGTTTAACCTGTGATTCCCGGACTGCCACGAAAATTGCTGGCCAAAATTGTGAAGCTTGAACAGCCACGAACAGGAGCTCTCAACCGTCGCGTGCGAGGACAGTGCAGGTTTAACTTCGCCGGAAAAATCGTTGCCCGATCCGGGGACGCTCTCTACCGTACGTTCGTGGCTGTCAAACTCACCATTCTCGGAAGCGGTTCCGCCGGCAACAGCGCCTATCTGGAAACAGACGAAACGCGCGTGCTGGTGGACGTGGGTTTCAGCGCCCGACAGATCCGTCAGCGGCTTGCCAGCATTGGCCGTGCGCCGGAGAACCTGACCGCCATCCTCATCACGCATGAACACAGCGATCACGTTCAGGGACTCGCGGGCATTGCGGAGAAGCTCAACATCCCAGTCTATTGCAACCGGGCCACGCAGGAGGAAATTCAGGGCCAGTTGCAAGCCCGGATTGATTATCGCCTGTTTGCGACCGGGGGCGGCTTCGAGATCGGCGACATCGCCGTGGAGACCTTTAGCGTGCCGCACGACGCGCAGGATCCGGTGGGCTACCTCCTGCGAACCTGCGCAGTCACGTTTGGCTTCGCGACCGACCTGGGACACGTCACCACGCTGGTTATGGAACGCCTTCGCGCCGCGAACGTGGTCGTATTGGAAGCCAATCACGATGTCAAAATGTTGCAGGATTGTCTGCGCCGTCCCTGGAGTCTGAAACAGCGGATCCTCAGCCGCCACGGCCATCTGTCTAACGAAGCGGCTGCCGAAGCGGTGGCCGAATTCATGTCGGCAGAGTTGCGCCACCTGTATCTGGGTCACCTAAGCCGTGATTGCAACCGGCCCGATCTGGCGTTTGGCACGGTGCAAAGTCGTCTGGACAAGCTCAATGCCACGCAAGTCCAGCTGGAATTAACGACCCAGAATCTGCCTTGTCCGACCCTTGCGCTCTGAAAGCTCCCACCGCCATCTATGAATGTCGGCGGATCATACTGCGTCAACCAATGGTCTGAAATCGCCCGGGCGCGGCGCGGGATAATTGATTGCACCTGCTCGCGCACCGCGTTAAAAATGCGTCTGTGGTAGCCATGAAATTCAACCTGAGCCTTCCGACTTGCGTGCTCGTTCGTAACGAATCCTGCGCGCGGAAAGGGCTTGGTTGCCCCAAAAGGAGAATCGTCCCATGAATACCGGTCTGAATCGTCGCCTATTTCTCAAACGCACCGCCCTGACGGCGGGTGCCGTGTCGGCCGCCAATTTGTTTCCCGTGCCCAACCTGCTCGCCGCGCGCGGTCCCAGCGACAACCTGAATTGTGCGTTGATCGGCTGCGGCGGACGCGGCATGACGCATCTGAATGAAATTGTTGCCAGGGCCGGACAGAATCTCGTGGCCATCGCTGACCCGGAGGAAAAGCGGCACGCCGAGGTCCAACGCTGGCTCAAAGGCAGGGAGCAAGACCCCGCCAAGCTGCGGATCTTCACCGATTACCGCAAGCTGTTCGATGAAATGGGCAAGCAGATTGACACCATCTTCATCGCGTCGCCCAATCATCATCATGCCCTGCCGTCCCTCATCGCCATGCAAATGGGCCTTAATGTCTTTTGCGAGAAGCCCGTCTGCCACGACATCGCCGAGGGTCGCAAAATGCGCGAGGTGGCTTTGCGCGCCAAGGTGGCCACCCAAATGGGCAACCAAGGACACGCCGAGGAAGGCTACCGGCGGCTCTGCGAATATATCTGGGCCGGCGCCATCGGCAAGGTGACGGAAACCCATAGTTGGACGAATCGCTGCAACGGCGGTGTGGGACCGCGCCCGCCAGTGCAGGAAGTGCCGGCCGGGCTGCACTGGGATGAATGGATTGGGCCCTCGCCCTACCGGGATTTCCACAGCGATCTTCATCCGCATTCCTGGCACGGTTGGTTTGATTTCGGCAACGGCTCGATTGGCAACATGGGTTGCCACGTGTTGGATGGCGTTTATTGGGCCCTCAAAATCGAGCATCCGACCAGCATCGAAGTCGAATACATCCGCGGCGGCAGCAAGGAGCGTTACCCTACCGGCAGCCGGATTCGTTGGGACTGTCCCGCCCGGGGCGACATGCCGCCCGTGAAGGTCTATTGGTATGAAGGACTCAATGCGACGACCACCGAAGCGCCTTTCGGAAATTTGCGCATGGCCCGCGGCGACGCGCGCAATCTGCCGCCGCTTTTGCTGGAATTACGCAAGCAGTATCCCGAGGAGGAACTCGACGGCGGCGACAGCGGTACGCTTTACGTTGGCGAGAGAGGCGTGATCTACACGGCCACTTACGGCGACAAGATGCACATCGTGCCCTGGGCCAAAATGCGCGAAACGCCGGAACCGCCCCGCACCTTGCCTCGTCCCAAGAATATCTTTACCGACTTCATCGAAGCCTGTCGCGCCGGCCGGACCGACACCGCGGTGAGTTTTGATTACGGCACGCGCCTGACGGAATTTGCCGTTCTGGGCAACCTGGCCCAGCAAGCCGGCGAGGGCAAAATGGTGCAGTGGGACGGCCCCAACATGAAGGTTACGAATCTGCCGGAGCTCAACCGTTGGGTAAAACCTGAATACCGCCCAGGCTGGCGGGTGTGACTCGCAGGACAGGCGTCGCGCCTGTTTAATCCAGTTCGGAAGCCGATTATGGTCGAGGGATACGCCCGCTACCCGTTTCGCCACCGGGCAGAGTTAAGATTCTTGATGATGGTGACAGGCACGACGCCTGTCCTCTGTGCATCGCCGAATCCAAATGTTCCACCTCCACCGCATTGACTCGCTCGAACTGCCGGAGCTAGCACCGTATCGCACTCTCAAGCGGTCGGCGAACCATCAGGCGCAGGGTATCTTCGTCGCCGAAAGCGAGAAGGTCGTGCGCCGCCTGCTGGCCAGCCACTTCTCGGTGGTTTCCGTGCTGCTGCCGGAGAAATGGCTGGCTCAATTCGAGCCGCTGCTCCAGGCGCGTCCCGAAAACATCCCCGTTTACGTCGTCGAGAAAAAGGAAACACTGGAAGCGCTCATCGGCTTCACCATGTTTCAAGGTGTACTGGCGGTGGGAAAAATTCCCGCGCCGGTTTCTCTTGATGCAGTGTTCGCCGAAGCCCCACGTCCCCGGTTGTTCGTTGCCGTGGACGCGCTCGCCAATGCGGAAAACCTCGGCGTGCTGGTCCGCAATTGTGCGGCGTTCGGCGTGCAGGCATTGCTGGTGGGCGAGACTTCGAGCAGCCCCTTTCTGCGCCGCGCGGTGCGGAATTCCATGGGTGCAGTTTTTCATTTGCCGGTGGTCGAGCCGCCCACGCT
>JAANMW010001057.1_pt1 | contig 30932 bp, 28 predicted proteins | sample 7279671 | NCBI WGS metagenome assembly JAANMW01 (sample SAMN14094541, study PRJNA606508) | bioreactor metagenome | isolation source: A lab-scale SPAN reactor treating ammonium-rich wastewater day 247 | place: Ireland: Galway | collected 2017-09-19 | reverse complement strand
CGAGAGCTTGGCCATGGCAAACAGGGCCTCGACCATGGCGGCAAATACCTGCGCGTTGCCGCCAGCGAGCCACTGCACCAGCGCGGCGATGGCCGAGGTGACGAAAAATCCCAGCCACAGGGTGTTGAGCATCAAGTCTTCGTGGGTCAGTAGCGGTGCGATCAGGTTAACAGCCCAGCCTCAGGTGTATAAACATCCATCTTCAAATTTTTGAGTCTGGCACCGCAAATGCCAGTACCGCAAGGAATCCGTTTATGGGCGCACAGTGGAAGGCAAAGGGCAAGGCTTTGGTGGCCGATGCCAAGGGAAAACTCTTTGGCAAGCTGGTCAAGGAAATCCAGGTGGCTGCCCGTGGGGGCGCAGACCCGGCCAGCAATGCGCGTTTGCGCCTGGTGGTGGAGCAGGCACGCAAAGTGTCCATGCCCAAGGACACGCTGGAGCGCGCCATCAAGAAAGGTGCCGGCATTGGCGGCGAGGCGGTGCACTATGAGCACGTCATCTACGAAGGCTTTGCACCGCACCAGGTGGCGGTGATGGTGGAGTGCCTGACCGACAACGTCAAGCGCACGGCGCCTGAAATGCGCGTGCTGTTTCGCAAGGGGCAACTGGGTACCTCGGGCTCGGTGGCCTGGGATTTTGACCATGTTGGCTTGATCGAAGCCGAGTCCGCCGTGGCCGGGGCCGACCCCGAAGAAGCGGCCATCGAAGCGGGTGCACAGGATGTCGAGCCGGGCGATGAAGAGGGCACGACGCTGTTCATTACCGCAGCGGCAGACCTCGATGTGGTCAGCCGCGCCTTGCCAGCGCAGGGCTTTACGGTGCTGTCGGCCAAGCTGGGCTACAAGCCCAAGAACCCTGTGAACCCCGCCAGCCTGAGCGCCGAGCAGCTCGAAGAGGTGGAGGCCTTTCTGGCCGCCATCGATGCCAACGACGATGTGCAGAACATGTTTGTCGCCCTGGCCGGCTAAGGCGCACGACTGCGGCTGGAGATATACCCTTGCAAACACCCCCCATTCGGCGCATCGCCATCAGTACGGGCGGCGGTGACGCCCCGGGTCTCAATGCCGTGATTCGGGCCACGGTATCAACGGCGGGCAACCGGGGATGGGAGTGCGTGGGAATCCGTGACGGCTTCAATGGCCTGTTGCAGCCCGAGCGCTATCCCCAGGGTGGGCTGGTGGCGTTGACGCATGAACGGGTGCGCGGCATTTCGCACCTGGGTGGCACCATTCTGGGTACCACCAACAAGGGCGATCCCTTTCATTTCCCGACCCGCCTGCCCGACGGCAGCATGGGCGAGAGCGATCGCTCCGACGAGCTGCTGGCCTGTTTTGCGCGCGAAGGCATCGATGCCCTGGTTTTGGTGGGCGGCGATGGCACGCTCTCTATTGCCCATGCGCTGCACTGCAAGGGTTTGCGCGTGGTGGGGGTGCCCAAGACCATCGACAACGATCTGGACAAGACCTTCACCACCTTTGGCTTTGATACCGCGGTGGCCTTTGCCACCGAGTGCCTGGACCGCCTGCACAGCACGGCGGAGAGCCACCAGCGGATCATGGTGGTTGAAATGATGGGCCGGTATGCGGGCTGGATATCGCTGCATGCCGGCATTGCGGGCGGTGCCCATGCCATTTTGATTCCCGAAATTCCGTTCGACCTGGAGCCGGTGGTCGCCAAGATACTGGAGCGCGATGCACTGAGCCGCTCGTATTCCATCGTGGTAGTGGCCGAAGGGGCGCACCCGCGCCAAGGCGCGCGTGCGGTGCTGGCGTCGGCCGAGGCCGGGCACGCCGAACGCCTGGGCGGCATGGGCGAACAGGTGGCGCAAGAGCTGGCCCGCCGCACCGGCAAGGACGCCCGGGTTGTGGTGCTGGGCCACTTGCTGCGGGGCGGCAGCCCGACGGCGTTTGACCGGTTGGCCGCACTGCGTTTTGGCGCGGCCGCCGTGCGTGCGCTGGACGAAGGTTTGTCGGGCGTGATGGTGTCGCTGGCTTTTCCCAATGTGGAGTACGTGCCGCTGGCCGAGGTGGCCGGGCGCATGAAAGGCGTGCCCATGGACAGCGACACCTTGCAGACGGCGCGCGACCTGGGCATTTGCTGCGGCGACTGAGGGGAGAGGGTGCGGCGCCAGTCAGGTTCCCGCAAGCCCGTCATGAATAATTATGAATTCAAAACCTGCCTTCCGGCAGCGTGCGAGGCCAAGGAGACCACACCATGAGCAGTTATGCGGAGTTTTATCGCCAGTCCATCGACCAGCCCGATGTCTTTTGGGCCGAGCAGGCCCGACTGATTGACTGGCAGACCCCGCCGCAGCAGGTGTGCGACTACAGCAATCCGCCGTTTGCTCGCTGGTTTGTGGGTGGCACCACCAATATCTGCCACAACGCCGTGGACCGGCACCTCAAAGACCGCGCCAGCCAGCCTGCGCTGGTGGCGATTTCGACCGAAACAGACACCGAGCGCAGCTACAGCTTTGCCGAGCTGCACGCCGAGGTGCAGCGCATGGCAGCCAGCCTGCAAGCGCTGGGCGTGAAGAAGGGCGACCGCGTCCTCATCTACATGCCCATGATTGCCGAGGCCGCTTTTGCCATGCTGGCCTGCACGCGCATTGGTGCACTGCATTCGGTGGTGTTTGGCGGTTTTGCCTCGGGTTCGCTGGCGTCCCGCATCGAGGATGCCGAGCCGGTGGCCATCGTCAGTGCCGATGCGGGTTCGCGTGGCGGCAAGGGCGTGCCTTACAAGCCCTTGCTGGACGAAGCCATTCGCCTGTCGCGCCATAAGCCCGCCAGCGTGCTGCTGGTGGACCGGGGCCTCTCGCCCATGGACCTGGTGGCCGGGCGTGACCACCTCTGGAGTGCGCTGCGCGCGCAGCATCTGAACGCCACCGTGCCTTGCGAGTGGGTCGACGCCACGCACCCCAGCTATACGCTCTACACCAGCGGCACCACGGGCAAACCCAAGGGTGTGCAGCGGGACACGGGTGGCTACGCCGTGGCGTTGGCTGCCAGCATGAAGCATATCTTTGACGCCGAGGCGGGGCAGACCTACTTTGCCACCAGCGACATCGGCTGGGTGGTAGGCCACAGCTACATCATCTATGGCCCGCTGATCGCAGGCATGACCACCATCATGTACGAGGGCCTGCCCATCCGTCCTGACCCCGGTGTATGGTGGAGCATTGTCGAAAAGTACAAGGTCACGCACATGTTCTCGGCCCCCACGGCGGTGCGCGTGCTCAAGAAACAAGACGCTTCCTGGCTCAAGAAGTACGATGTTTCTACCCTCAAGGCCCTGTGGCTGGCCGGTGAGCCGCTGGACGAGCCCACGGCCCAGTGGATCAGCGATGCGCTGGCCGTGCCCATCATCGACAACTACTGGCAGACCGAGACGGGCTGGCCCATCCTCACGCTGGCCAACGGTGTGGAGCAGCAAACCACCCGCTTTGGCAGCCCTGGCAAAGCCATGTATGGCTATAACGTCAAGCTGATCGACGAGGTGACGGGCAATGAATTGACCGAGTCCAACCAGAAAGGCGTGGTCGCCATCGAAGGCCCGTTGCCCCCCGGTTGCATGCAAACCGTGTGGCGTGACGACGAGCGCTTCGTCAACACTTATTGGAAGAGCATTCCGGGCCGCATGATTTACAGCACCTTCGATTGGGGTATCCGCGATGCCGATGGCTACCACTTCATCCTGGGCCGCACCGACGATGTGATCAACGTGGCGGGCCACCGCCTAGGCACGCGCGAGATCGAGGAATCCATCTCTTCGCATCCCAACATCGCCGAAGTGGCGGTGGTGGGCGTGGCCGACAACCTCAAAGGCCAGGTCGCCATGGCCTTTGCCGTGCCGCGCGACGCCAGCGGCCTGGACAGTGACGCTGCACGCCAAAAGCTAGAGGCCGAGGTGATGAAGGTGGTGGACGGCCAACTGGGCGCCGTGGCCCGGCCTTCGCGCGTGATTTTTGTCACCGCGCTGCCCAAGACGCGCAGTGGCAAGCTGCTGCGCCGCGCTTTGCAGGCCGTGGCCGAACGGCGTGACCCGGGCGATCTGACCACCATGGAAGACCCGGCGGCGCTGCAACAGGTCAAGGATTTGGTCGAAGGCTGATCGGGCGCTGGTAAAAGACGGGCCCCGCATGGGGCTGGTCTACTATCAAAAACAGAGCTTCTGGCGCTTTATGGACGGGCGCTAGAGGCTGTTTTTCTATATAAACCTAGCCCGTATGCGGCCGAGAGGCCAGGGCCGAGGCCTGCCAGTTCTTCACCCACGGGATGAAGTCCGCCACCGGCATGGGGCGGGCAAAGCGGTAGCCCTGGGCCAGGTGGCAGCCCAGCTGCAGCAGCATCTGGCCCTGGTCGGCGGTTTCCACGCCTTCGGCAATGATGCGATAGCCAAACGAGCGCGCCAGACCGATGACACCCTGGACGATAGCCAGGTCGCCCGCGTCGTTCATCATGCCGTGCACAAAGCTCTGGTCGATCTTGAGGGTGGACAGCGGCAGGCGGCGCAGATAGGTGAGCGAGGAGTAGCCGGTGCCAAAATCGTCCAGCGAGGTGCCCACACCCAGGTTGCGCAGAACCTTCAAGGTGCTGGCCACATGCTCGACGTGGTAGAGCGCTGCGGTTTCGGTGATTTCGATTTCGAGCAGGGCCGGTGGAATGTCGGGGTGATCGGCCAGTTTCTGCTCCATCCAGTCGGCAAAGCCGGGTTGCTGCAGGTGGGGGGCTGAAATGTTCACACTGACCGGAAGGTGGAACTGGTGTGCCATCAACTGCTTGATCAGCGCCAGTCCCGCATCGACCACCCAGGCGCCAAAGGCCACCTCGAGTTCTGTGCCTTCGAGCAGGGGCATGAAGGCTGCGGGTGACAAAACCCCTTTTTCAGGGTGCTGCCAGCGCGCCAGCGCCTCGGCGCCCACCACAGTGCCCAGGTGCATGTCCACTTTGGGCTGCAGGTACAGCACAAACTGCCCCTGGGCCAGCGCTTCGCGCAGTTCCGCAATCTGTTCGCGCAGTTGGCGCGACTGGCGTTCCTGTGTGGCGTCGAACTCATGAAAACGGTTGCGCCCCCCCTGCTTGGCGGCATACATGGCCTGGTCGGCATGGCGCATCAGGGTGTCGGCATCCGCATCATCGCTGGGGTACAGGGTGTAGCCGATGCTGGCGGTCACCGAGACCCGGTGGCTGCCGATTTGGTAGGGCGAGGCCAGGCTTTGCATGACCTGGCTCAGCGCATGCTTGCATTCGATGTTGCTGGACAACCCAGGCATCAGAATGACGAATTCGTCGCCCCCTAAGCGCGCCACGCAATCTTGCGGGCGCAGTGCGCGCGTCAGGCGCTGGGCGGCAATCACCAGCAGGCGGTCGCCGGCGTCGTGTCCCAGGCGGTCGTTGACGGGTTTGAACCCATCGAGATCCAGGTAGGCCACACCCAGCAGGGAGCCTTCGGCATGGGCCAGCGACATGCCTTCGGCCAGCTTGCGGGCCAGCAGCACGCGGTTGGGCAGGCCGGTCAGGGTATCGAAATGGGCCAGTCGGCGCAGCAGAATTTCTTGCTCGCGCTGGCCCGTCACGTCCATGGACACACCCAGCATGCGTGTGGGCTGACCGGTATCGTCAAAGCGCACAACTTTGCCCAGCGCGCGCAGCCAGCGGTCGTTTTGGTGGGGCCGCCGGATGCAGGTGGTGGTGTCGAACGGGGTGTCTGGGTCGGATGTGTGGCGCGTGACTTCGGTCGTGATCTGCAGTACATCCTCGGGTTCGAGGGCGTCGGTCCAGACGACGCCGGAGGCATCCACGGCGTTGGGCAGCAGCCCGCGCATGGCCAGCCAGCGCTGGTCGCCCGTGACCAGGCCGGTGTGCAGGTTCCAGTCCCACAGCCCCAGGTTGGCCGCCGAGAGGGTGAGAGAGAGCAGGGCTTCGCGCTCGCGCACCTGCTCTTCAGCCTTCTTGCGATCGGTGATGTCGTGCAGCGCAAAAAGCCAGACATCCTGGCCGTCAAACTCGGTGGCGCGCATGGACTGCAGCAACGTCAGCTGGGCGCCGCTGCGCGTGATGGCCGTGATCTCATAGCCCTTGAGCATCTCGGTGGCGTTGGCCACATGGACCATGTTCGCACGTGCCGTAGCGGCGTAGATGCCCAGGTCGATGGAAGAGTGGCCCAGGGCCTCGTCGCGGGTAAAGCCAAACATGGCTTCCCAGGCCGGGTTGACCTCGATGTAGCAGGCGTTGTCGCGGCGCACCATGCCCATGGGGTAGGGCGCGAGCTGGAACATGCGCGAGAAGCGCTCTTCTGACTGGCGCAGGCGTTCCTCGGCACGCTGGTATTCGTCAATGTCCTGCATCACCCCCTGGATGCGGACCACGCGGCCGTTCTCCACCACGGGTTCTCCCCGCGTGCGCACCCAGCGCAGGCTGCCATCGGCGTGGATGATCTGGATATCCATGCTCCACTCGACCTGCTGCGCGATGCATTGGCGGAAGTTTGCCCGCATGGCGTCTTGCCACGGTGGTGCCACATAAGTCTCGATGTACTGGCGCGGTAGCGCGGAACCCGGTTGCAGGCCATGGATGTCATAGCAGACGTCGGACCAGTACACCAGGCCCTGGCCGCGCACGTCCTCCCAGGCACCCAGCCGCGCCATGCGGCCCGCCTGGGCCAGCGCTGTGTTGACGGCCATGAGCTCTGCATTGGTGCGCCGCTCTTCGGTCGTGTCGTGGAAGACGAACACCAGGCATTCGTCGCCGTCGATTTGTACCTGGCGCGCAAACATCAGTCCGTGGATGGCAACACCGTTGCCGTGGGCCACCATTGGTAGATCATCGACCTGGCCCGTGTTCTGCAGGGCCTCGATCAGCCGTAGGCGCTCGTGTTCGTTGGCCCAAATTTTCAGTTCGGTTGATGTGCGGCCAATGACGTCATCGCGCCGCAGGTTGAGGCGACGGCAAAAGGCGGGGTTGATTTCAAGGTACCTGCCATCCGACAGCCGTGTCAGGCCCGCCGGGTCGGGCAGCACCTGGTAGATCGCGTTGGCGTGGTCTTCAGATGCGCGCAGAGCATCCACGACGGCCTCCATACGGGCAGATTCTGCGGGCTCTGCGGCAAGAGGATGGCGTTGCGCATCTGACATAGCGGCAGTTTAGAGCTGTTCTGCCTCTTTCGCAGCAGGCCGGCGTGCACCAATGAGTCCTGTCGACAACAAAGTGCCCGAAACAATCACCACCGCGCAGCCCAGCATCCAGGGTGTCACGGTCTCATCAAGGAATACCACTCCGTAGAACACGGCAAACACCGGTGCCATGAAGGTCACCGCCAGCGCCCGGCTGGGCCCGGCATGGGCAATCAGGCGGAAATACAGAATGTAGGCAATGCCCGTGCACAACACGGCAATGGCCACAATGGCCGCCCAGGCCCGCACGCCCGGCATGGTGGTCGGCCAGAACCACAGCATGGGAGCGCACAGGCCCAGCGCCGCCCCCAACTGGCTGCCGGTGGCAGTGGCCAGCGGCGGCACCCCCATCAGGTACCTGCGGGCGAAGCTGGCCGCCAGGGCATAGCAGATGGTGGCGCCCAGGCAGGCCGCAATGGCCCAGGGCGCTGCCGCTGACTTGATGCCGGCGCCCCCCGGCGCCCGCCAGGCCAGCAACGCCACGCCCACAAAACCAATGCCCAGGCCCAGCCAGCGCAGGCGATTGATACGGTCGCCCAGCCAGACCCAGGCCACCAGCGCGCCAAACAGCGGCACGGTGGCGTTCAGGATGGAGGCCAGGCCCGTGGTGATGTGCAGCACCGCCCAGGAATACAGCGCGAACGGGATGGCCGAGTTCACCAGCCCGGCGAGCAACGTCGGCTTCCAATGCCGGCGCAGCGCAGGCCACTGGCCCTGGTGCAGCAGGATGGGCCACAAGAAGAGAGTGGCCAGCAGCACGCGCAGCCCGGCGGTGGGCAAGGGACCGAATTCGGCGGCCCCCATGCGCATGAACAGAAATGATGCCCCCCAGAGGGCTGAGAGCAGGACGAATTCACCGATCCAGGAGGAGACTGGGGCGTGGTGGGGGCTTGTCGTCATGCGATAACGCCTTCAAGGCGCAGCAAGGCGGTTTTGCGGTCCAGGCCACCGGCATAACCTGTCAGGCTGCCGTCTTTTCCCAGCACACGGTGGCAGGGCACCACTATGCTCAAAGGATTGCGCCCGACGGCCGCACCCACGGCGCGCACGGCCGTCGGGCGATCCATCTGGCGCGCCAGCGCGCCGTAGCTGGTGGCCTGGCCCCTGGGGATGCGCAGCAGCGCCTGCCACACGGCCTGTTGGAAGGCAGTGCCGCCCGCCAGATCCAGGGGCAGGTCGAACGGCTGGCGGTCGCCGCGCAGGTATTGCTGCAGTTGTTCGGCCGCAAGGCGCAGCACTGGGTGGTCGTGCACGGTGGGCCATGCGCCAGAACCGTCGAGCAGAGGGGGCAGGTGGCGCTGGCCGTCAAACCACAAACCGCACAGCCCGGCGGGTGAAGCGGCCAGCCGGACGGTGCCCAGAAGGGTGGGAGTGCTTGTTTGCACGGTCAAGGGATGGAATTGCATGGCAGGCTTTGAATTAGATACCAAAACAGGCTTTGGCGCAGGAGGGGAGAGCGCCAGCAGCTATTGATTCAATAGTGTTTGAGGGGCGGCAGCGTCCACGGGCCCTGTGCCCGCCCAGGCGCGTAGCACGGCGTAGCCGCGCCAGGGGCGCCAGGCGATGGCTGCTTCGGTGGCGGCCCGGGCAGGGTTTTTGTGGCCTTGCACACCCAGGGCCTTGTGCAACGCCACGTCGCCTGCGGGAAAGGCGTCGGGCCAGCGCAACGCGCGCAGGGCGATGTACTGGGCCGTCCAGTCGCCAATACCGGGCAACTGGCACAGGGCCGTGGTGGTGGTCGCCACGTCGGCGCCGGGGTGCAGGGCGATCTGGCCACTGGTCACCGCCCGTGCCAGCGCCACGATGGCCTCCTGGCGCTGGCGCACGATGCCCAGTTGCCCCAGTGCATCGCCCTCGGCCTGTGCGAGCACGGCGGGGGCTGGGAACAGGCGGTGCAGCGCGGGCCAAGGCGTGGTGATGGGCTCACCAAAGCGTTCCACCAGGCGCTGGCCCAGGGTGCGCGCAGCCGCCACGGTGATTTGCTGGCCCAGCACGGCGCGCACGGCCAGCTCAAAGCCGTCAAAGACGCCCGGCACACGCAGGCCATCGCCGGTGGGGAACGACGCATGCAGCACCGCATTGATGGCGGCCGGATCGGCATCCAGGTCCAGCAGGGCCCGCACCCGGGCAATCACCTGGGGCAGCACCGGGTACAGGCTGTCGCTGGTCTCGAGCAGCACCTGGTGGCGCGCCGTGTCAAAGCGGGCGCTGAGCCAGCCGGTCACCGCCTGGGCGCCGACCTGCAGGCGCACGGTGCGCCGCAGCGCCAGGGCCTCGTCGGCCTGCGCCCACTCCACACCACCAAATTGCCGCTGCGCAAAAAAGGCCAACAGGGCTGGTGCATCGAACGGAGGGCGGTAGGCCAGCCGGATGCGTGCACTGGGGGTTGTTCCGGGCAGGGCGCCTGTGCGGCGCAAGGCGGTGGGCTGCAGGCCGTAATGCTGCGTAAACGCCGCATTGAAGCGGCGCACGCTGCCAAAGCCGCTGGCCAGCGCGACCTGGGTGATCGGCATGGCCGTGTCGGTCAGCAACTGCTTGGCCGCCAGCAGGCGGCGGGTTTGCAGGTATTGCAGGGGCGAGACGCCCAGCGCCGCCTCAAAAATGCGGCGCAGGTGCCGGTCGCTCACGCCCAGGCGCTGCGCCACAGCAGTCATGCGCGGAGTGGCCTGTTCTGCGCCCCAGGTGTCCAGGGTATCGAGCAAGTGCACGGCCTGCTGCACCAGGATGCCCGAGGCATCCTGCACCGACCATACCAGCGCCTGGGGCGCTATCTCGGGCCTGCAGCGCAGGCAGGGCCTGAAACCGGCGCTCTCGGCCTGCGCCGCCAAGGCAAAGAAGCGGCAGTTCTCGCGCCGTGGCGTGCGCACGGCACACACCGGGCGGCAGTAGATGCCGGTGGAGGTGACACCGGTAAAGAACTGTCCGTCAAAGCGCGCATCCCGCGCCTGCAAGGCGAGGTAGCGGCCATCATCGTTGGTGAAATCTGTGCGGGACATGGACGAATGATAGGCCGCTGCCGACCTGCTGCTAGCCGTTTTCGGACATGTGCCCGGTGCGAGCCATGCGCGGGGTGCCGGGGGCAGGCCCCTACAATCGGCGCCGGTTCCGTACACCTGTGAAAGCGACACCCGTGCAACTCTCGCCTGCCATTTTCAAAGCCTATGACATCCGGGGCATTGTCCCCACCACCCTCGACGACAAAGTCGCCCGGGGCCTGGGCCGCGCCTTTGGCGCCGCTGCCCGGGCCGAGGGCCAGACCACGGTGGCCGTGGGGCGCGACGGGCGCCTGTCGGGCCCGGCGTTGTCGGCTGCCCTCATGCTGGGCCTGGCCGAGGCGGGGATGGAGGTGATCGACATTGGCCTGAGCACGACGCCCATGCTCTACTTTGCCGCCAGTACGCTGTGCAACAGCGGCATCCAGGTCACGGGCAGCCACAACCCCAAGGACTACAACGGTTTCAAGATGGTGCTCAATGGCCGCGCCATCTTTGGCGAGGAAATCCAGCAGCTCCGCCGCACCATGGAAGAAGACCGCTGGCAGATCGAACCGGGCGGCTACATCCGCCAGGCCGATGTGCTGGCGGCCTACCGTGAGCGCATCGTCTCGGACATCCGGCTCGCGCGCCCCATGAAAATCGTGGTGGACAGCGGCAACGGCATTGCCGGGGCCTCGGCGCCCGACATCTTTCGCGCCATTGGCTGCGAGGTGATCGAGCTGTTCTCCGAGGTGGATGGCAACTTCCCCAACCACCACCCTGATCCGAGCAAGCCCGAAAATCTGCGCGACCTGATTGCCGCCCTGCAGGCCAGCGACGCCGAGCTGGGCCTGGCTTTTGACGGCGACGGCGACCGGCTGGGCATTGTCACCCGCGACGGCACCAACATCTTCCCTGACCGGCAAATGATGCTGTTTGCCCAGGACGTGCTCGCGCGCGTGCCCGGCGGCACCATCCTGTTCGACGTGAAATGCACGCAGCGCCTGGCGCCCGCCATTGAGACCGCAGGCGGCAAGCCCCTGATGTACAAGACCGGCCACTCGCTCATCAAGGCCAGGATGAAAGAACTCGACTCCCCCCTGGGCGGCGAGATGAGCGGCCACATTTTCTTCAAGGAGCGCTGGTTCGGTTTTGACGACGGCACCTACGCTGGCTGCCGCCTGCTGGAGATTTTGAGCCGCCACGACGACCCCTGCGCCGTGCTCAACGGCCTGCCGAGCAGCCACAGCACCCCTGAATTGAACGTGGCCTGCGAAGAGGGCGAGCCCCACCGCCTCACCGCCGAGCTGCAGGCCCTGGCATTTGAGACTTTTGCCGCGCCCGCTCAGATCAACACCATCGACGGCCTGCGCGTGGACTGGCCCGATGGCTTTGGCCTGATCCGCGCCAGCAACACCACGCCGGTGCTGGTGCTGCGCTTTGAAGGCCACACGAGCGAGGCGCTGCACCGTATCGAATCGGCCATGCTGGCGTTGCTTGAACGGGTCAAGCCCGGCGCGCAAGTGGGTGCAGCGGCGCACTGAAGCCGCCACCACCCGTCTCCTTTCATGGCCCGATTGATCCTTCGCCTGTATTCGACGCTTCTCTGGTTGGCGCAGCCCCTGCTGCGCCGCAAGCTGCGCAGGCGTGCCGTGGCCGAGCCCGGCTATGGCAAAGCCATCAGCGAGCGCTTTGGCCGTTATCCGCAACCCATCGACAGCCTCATGCCGCACAGCAGCACCGATGCGCTGGGCCGGTTTTTGTGGATCCATGCCGTTTCGCTGGGTGAAACCCGCGCCGCCGCCATTTTGCTGACTGCGCTGCGCGCCCAGTGGCCCGACATGCGCCTGCTGCTCACCCACGGCACGGCCACGGGCCGCGCCGAAGGTGAGAAACTGCTGCTGCCCGGCGATGTGCAGGTCTGGCAGCCCTGGGATACGCCGGGGGCCGTGGCGCGGTTTTTGCGCAAATTCAAGCCCGTGGTCGGCATCCTGATGGAAACCGAGGTCTGGCCCAACTTGGTGGCCGGGTGCCGCCAGCAGGGCGTGCCGCTGGTGCTGGCCAATGCGCGCTTCAATGAACAATCGCTGCGCAAGGCGCAGCGCCTGGGCTGGCTGGCCCGCCCGGCGTATGGCGCGCTGACGGCCGTGTGGGCGCAAACCGAGGCGGACGCCGAACGCCTGCGCGCTATCGGTGCGCCCGTGCAAGCCGTGCTGGGTAACCTGAAGTTTGACGTGGTACCCGACGCCGAGCAGGTCGAACAGGGCCGTGCCTGGCGTACCACCAGCACCCGCCCCGTGGTCATGCTGGCCAGCAGCCGCGAGGGGGAAGAAGCCCTGTGGCTTGAGAAATTGATGAAAAATAAGGCTCTAGCGCCCGTTGAGAAAGCGCCGACAGCTATTGATTCAATAGCATCTCAGCCCCTGCTGAATCGCTCGACCGTGCAATGGCTCATCGTTCCGCGCCACCCCCAGCGCTTTGACGAGGTGTACCAACTGCTCTCGCGTGCCGGTCTGCGCGTGTCGCGCCGCAGCCAGTGGGTGGCGGCACCGCCCGATGCCGATGTGTGGCTGGGCGACAGTCTGGGCGAAATGGCCCTGTACTACGGCCTGGCCGATGTGGCCCTGCTGGGTGGCAGCTTTGCGCCGCTGGGCGGACAAAACCTCATCGAAGCCGCCGCCTGCGGCTGCCCCGTAGTGCTCGGGCCCTACACCTTCAACTTTGCCGAGGCTGCGGTAGCCGCCTGCAGCGCAGGCGCCGCCCAGCGCGTGGACGACATGGCGCAAGGCCTGCGCCTGGCGAGTGAATGGGCCAGCGACCCACAGCGCCTGGCCCGGGGCTGCACACAGGCGGCCCAGTTTGCCTTTGACCACCGGGGTGCGGCCCAGCGCACGGTAGGTGCATTGGCGGACGTGCTTGCGGCAAGGCACGCGCGCAAGTAAGGTGGCGGGGTGGCTTGGCCTCACGCCACACAACGACGAGAAACGGAGTCCCCCGTGCAGACCTGGTATTCGCAGCCCCTGGGCGATGGCGTTCTGGCCTTTGAGCCCAAGGAAGATTTGCGCGCACAGTTTGCACCCTTGTTTGAGGCCGCAGGCAAGCCGGTGGATATGGCGGTGTTCACCCGGCACGAGCTGGAAGGGCGCTTGCAATGTGAAGTGATTGCCTATTTTTCCCCGGCTGCAGCTGCGCTGGCCCAGGCCGTTGGCGCCCGCCCTTGTGAGAGACCCGTCAACGCTGACCTTGACCTGTTGGCGGGTGACCCTGCCTGCTGGGCTGCGCTGTTTCCGGCAGGGCCTTAAACGGCTGTGCGCTGCGGGGCAGCGCGAGGCGCGTTTTATGTCAAAACACCCTCTCACGCTTATGGAATAAGCGCTGGCAGCTATGAAGACGGGAGCACAATGGTGGCCCGTGCGCCGTGTCGCCCATGTGCGTCGGGGCGTCGCAACCCATCTCCCTTTGCACCATGACCCACCTGCGCACCCGCGCTGTCCACGCTGGCCAGCACCCCGACCCCACCACTGGCGCCATCGCCACCCCCATCAGCCAGACTACGGCGTTTGGCTACGGCACGCTGGAGCGCGGCGCCGCCATCTTTGCAGGCGAAGCACCCGGCTACCGCTACAGCCGCTTTGCCAACCCCACCGTGGCCGCGCTGGAGGCCAAGATGGCCGACCTGGAAGGCGCCGCAGCCGCCGTGGCGTTTGCCAGCGGCACGGCGGCATCGTCGTCGGTACTGCTGGGGCTGCTGAACCCGGGGGATGAACTGGTGTTTCTGGGCCCGCTGTATGGCGGTACCGAAGGCCTGCTGCGCTCCCTGGGCGAGCGCTGGGGCATCACGGTGGTGGACGCCACCACGCGCGGCCTGCAAGCCTGCCTGACCCCGGCCACCCGCATGGTCTGGGTCGAAACCCTCACCAACCCCACGCTGCGCCTGCACGACCTGGCCCAGGTGGCCGCCGTGGCCCGTGCGCACGGCGCCATCACCGTGGCCGACAACACCTTCTGCACACCCTGCCTGGTGCGCCCGCTGGAGCTGAGCATCGACCTGGTGCTGCACTCCATGACCAAATACCTCGGCGGCCACGGCGACGCCACGGGCGGCCTGGTGGCCGGTACCGAGGCCCTGGTGGGCGCCGTGCGCAAGACCGGCCTGGGCCATGTGGGCGGCAACCTCTCGCCGCAAGAAGCGTTTTTGTTTCTGCGCGGCATCAAGACGCTGCCATTGCGCATGGCCGCCCACTGCGAAGGGGCGGCTGCCGTGGCGCACTATCTGGCCACGCACCCCGCCGTGCGCGCCGTGCACTACCCCGGCCTGCCAAGCCACCCCCAGCACGCGCTGGCGCAGCGCCAGTTGCAGGGCGGGTTTGGCGGCATGGTGTCGTTCGAGCTGGCGCGCAGCGAGCGGGCGGTGGCAGCGCAGGTGCTCAACCGCCTGGCGCTGTTCACCCAGGCCGTGTCCCTGGGCGATGTGGACAGCCTGGCCTGCCACCCGGCCAGCACCACGCACAGCTTTGTCTCGGCCCAGGCCCGGGCCGCCAATGGCGTAACCGAAGGGCTGATACGCCTGAGCGTGGGGATCGAGCACCCGGACGACCTGGTGGCTGATCTGGCGCAGGCATTGCAAAACGCCGCCTGAGTGTGCAACCAAATAGCCCTACTGGGTGACACTTTGAATCAACCGGCGTAGGCTGTGCCCATCGCCCCGGTGGAGCGCATGGCGCCGGCTTCACCCATCAGCCAATCAGGGGGCGGGCGCCGTGTTTGATACAGGAGCCTGCCATGCCTGAAACCGAACCCGCCTTGCCGGGGCCCGACTTTGCCCAAGGCGTTGCCTTGGAGAGCATTCCCCCCAACGACATGCTGCTGGGCCACGCTTACGGCGAGGCCGTGCTCCTGGTGCGCCGGCGCGATGAGGTTTTTGCCGTGGGCGCCACCTGCACGCATTACGGTGGGCCGCTGGCGCAAGGCCTGCTGGTGGGCGAAACCGTGCGCTGCCCCTGGCACCATGCAGCGTTTTGCCTGCGCACCGGCGAGGCCCTGCGTGCGCCCGCGCTGGGCGGCATTGCCTGCTGGCAGGTCGAGTTGCGCGATGGCACGGCGTCTGTCACCGGCAAGCGCATGGCCGCGCCCGTGCATAAGCTGCCCGCCGCCGTGGGCCTGCCATCGTCCATCGTGATCGTCGGCGGTGGTGCGGCCGGGCAGGCCGCTGCCGAAACCCTGCGCCGTGAAGGCTATGCCGGCCCCGTCACGCTGCTGAGCGCCGATGCGGCCTTGCCTTGCGACAGGCCCAACCTGTCCAAAAACTACCTTGCCGGTACCGCGCCTGCCGAGTGGCTGACGCTGCGCCCGCAGGCGTTCTACCGCGAGCACGACATTGACGTGCGGCTGGGTGCGCGCGTGGCACGCATTGATGTCGCGCAGCGCCACCTGGAGCTGGCCGATGGCAGCCGGGTGGCTTATGGCGCCTTGTTGCTGGCGACGGGCGCCGAGCCGGTGCGGCTCACTATTCCCGGCGCCGATCTGCCACATGTGCACACCCTGCGCACGCAGGCCGACGGTGAGGCGCTGGCCGCTGCGGCCCAGAAGGCGCAGCGCGCCGTGGTGATTGGCGCCAGCTTTATCGGCCTGGAGGTGGCGGCGTCGCTGCGTGCTCGCAACGTCGAAGTGCATGTGGTGGGGCGCGAGACGCAGCTGATGGAAAAGGTGCTGGGCCCGCAGGTGGGCGCGCATTTGCAGGCGCTGCATGAAAAGCACGGCGTGGTGTTCCACCTGGGCACAGTCCCGGCGCGCATCACCACAAGTGAAGTGGTCTTGGGCAACGGCGAAACACTGCCCGCCGATCTGGTGGTGGTCGGCATTGGCGTGCGCCCGGTGCTGGCACTGGCCGAGCAGGCGGGCCTGGCCATGGACCATGGCGTGCTGGTTGATGAATATTTGCAGACCAGCGTGCGCGGCATTTTTGCGGCGGGTGACATCGTGCGCTGGCCCGATGCGCTGACGGGTGAGCGCCTTCGCGTGGAGCACTGGGTGGTGGCGGGGCGCCAGGGCCAGACCGCGGCGCGCAACCTGCTCGGGCGCAGCGAACGCTACGACGCTGTACCGTTCTTCTGGACTGAGCAGTACGACTTTGGCCTGTCGTACGTGGGCCATGCCGAGCGTTTTGACGAAGTGGCCATCGACGGCGACCTGGGTGCGCAGGATTGCACCATCACCTACCGGCGCGGGGGCCGCACCCTCGCGGTGGCCGTGGTGCACCGCGATCTGGCGGGTTTGCGCGCCGAGGTGGAACTCGAACGCGCCCTGGCCGCCCACAGGGCCGCAGCGAGGGCGCAGCCATGAGCGCCCCGGTACCTGCCAGCCATGTGCAGATCAAGCGCGCCTACGAACCACCAGCACCCGAGGACGGCACACGCATCCTCATCGACCGCCTGTGGCCGCGCGGCGTCAAAAAGGAGGCGCTGTCGTTGGACCACTGGAGCAAGGAGCTGGCGCCCAGCACCGCGCTGCGCCAGTGGTTTGGGCACGACCCGGCGTTGTGGATCGAGTTTCAGCGCCGCTACGCGGCCGAATTGCAGTCTCAGGCCGAGCCGATGGAAGCGCTGCGTGCGCTGGCGCGCAAGGGACGATTGACGCTGGTCTATGGTGCGCATGACGAGGTGCACAACAACGCCGTGGTGGTGCGCGCGCTGCTGCTGGCGCACGAGAAGTAAATTCATTCAAGGAGCAATGCATGCAGGAACGAATCGACTACCAAAAGGCCTCACCCGGCGCTTTCCAGGCGATGCTGGGGTTGGAAAAGCATGTGCACCAGTCAGGGCTGGAGCCCGCGCTGCTGGAGTTGGTGAAAACGCGCGTATCGCAAATCAACGGCTGCGCCTATTGCCTGGACATGCACACCAAAGACGCCCGCGCTGCCGGGGAGACCGAGCAACGTCTGTACCTGCTTGCGGCGTGGCGCGAAACCGGGTTTTATTCGCCGCGCGAGCGTGCAGCGCTGGCCTGGGCCGAGGCCGTGACGCTGCTGGCCGGGCAGGGCGTGTCCGATGCGGTGTATGGCGAAGTGCGCCAGCAGTTCGATGAAAAGGCGCTGGTCGACCTGACACTGGCCATCGTTGCTATCAATGGCTGGAACCGCCTCGCTGTGTCATTCCAGGCCCAGGCCGGTAGCTACCAGCCGCCGGGCGTGGCTACCCGCTGAGCCAAGGCCGCGCTTGTCGCCGTGCGCGATCACTCCCTTTCTCGCGTGCAAGGAGTTTTCCATGGATGAGCCTCTTGACCCTCATGCCGATGGATCGGCTGGCGCAGCACTTTAACGCTACTGCTTTAATAGCTGCTTGCGCTTTTCTGGCATGCGTTATGGGGCCTTTTGAACCAAAAGTGCATTGATGGCCTGCACATCGCTCGCTTGCAGACTGCCCGCCGCCTGGCGCAGTTTGAGCGTGCCTAGCAGCACGTTGTAGCGGGCTTGGGCCAGGTCGCGTTTGGTCTGGTAGAGCTGGCTCTGCGCGTTGAGCACATCGATATTGATGCGCACGCCCACCTGGTAGCCCAGCTTGTTGGCGTCCAGCGCGCTCTGGCTCGATTGCTCGGCAGCCTCCAGCGCCTGGACCTGGCCAATGCCGGACTGCACGCCAAAGAAGGCGCTGCGCGTGGCCTGGGCGACGTTGCGGCGGGCGGTTTCGAGGTCGGCCTCGGCCTTTTGCTCCAGGGCCAGGGTTTCCTTCACGCGGTTCTGCACGGCAAAACCGGCGAACAGGGGCAGGTTCAGCGCCACGCCCACGGTGGCATTGTTGGTGCGGCTGTTGAGGCCCGGCGCGGTAATCGTGCCGTTGGGGTTGTGCTGTGCGGCGTAGCTGGCCTGCAGGTCGATGGTGGGGCGGTGCCCGGTTTCGGCTTTGCGGGTCTCCAGGCGGGCCACTTCAAGGGCCAGCACGGCCTGGCGCACGCCGGGTTGCTGGTCTTGCGCCGTTTGCACCCAGCTGTTCACGTTGTCGGGTGTGATGGAGGGCAGTTGCACGGGCTGGGCCAGCGGCTGGGGCTGGGCGCCCTGTGTGCCTGTGAGTTGGTCCAGGGCCAGGCGTTTGACCAGCAAGTCGTTCTGTGCGGCGATCTCTTGTGCGCCCACCAGGTCGAAACGGGCCTGTGCCTCGCGCGAATCGGTCACGGTGGTGGTGCCCACCTCAAAATTGCGTTTCGCGGCGGCCAGTTGCTCTGATACGGCAGATTTCAGGGCCTGCACGAAGCTCAAGGTATCTTGCGCGGCCAGCACGTCAAAGTAGGCCTGGCTGACGCGCACCAGCAGGTCCTGTGCGGCGGCGTCCAGCTGCGCCTGTGCTACATCCATGCCGCGCTGGCCTTGTTCGTAGCTGATGCGGTTGGCCGGACGGTACAGCGGTTGCGAGGCGCTGATCGCCATGCTTTGCGTGGTGCCGTTGTAGCTGAAGGACGGGCGGCTGACGTCGGTATTGGAGCGCGAGACCCCCGCGCTCAGGCCGGCGCTGGGCAGCAGGCCGGCCCGGGCCTGGTCGGCACGGCGCGCGGCGGCTTCGAGCTGGGCCTGGGCCGATTGCACGGCTGAGTCATAGCCCCGGGCCGCTTCGACGAGTTCCAGCAGGCTCTGGGCCTGCGCCGGGGCGGCAACGGCGGCGCCCAGCGCCAGGGTCAGTATCAGAGGGCGTAGCCGGAGCGATTGCATGGAGAGAGTCCTTCGGGAAAAGCCTGGAAATGCCGGAAAGTGGGGGGTGAACGGGTGCCCAGCGCGGGCAGGGCGTCAGTAGCGCGGAATGCCCGGGTCGTGCTCACGTGCCCACGCGTCGATGCCGCCTGCGATGTTGACCACCGCGTCATGGCCGTGCTGCGCGAGATACAGCGCCACCTGCTGGCTGCGCACGCCGTGGTGGCACAGGCAGGCGGTGGGGCGATCAGGGTCCAGTTCTGCCAGGCGTTGCACCAGTTGCCCCATGGGGATGGCCAGCAGTTCGGCGCCTTTGGGTGCAACACTGGCCAGCTCGCGCTCCCAGGGTTCGCGCACGTCCAGTAGTACCGGTGATCCATCGGCGCTGGCCTGGGTGAGCCAGGCGGCCAGTTCTGCGGGACGTACTTGGACGATCATTGCGGTGTCGCTGCGCTCAGAACCGGAAAGCCGAGGGTTCGGCAAAATTCAGCAGGCGGGCGGTGTTGGTGTCCCAGGGGTAGGAAACGTCGAAACGGCTGCCTTGCTTGCGCACCGTGGTGACGCGCATGACCGGTTCCTGCCCTGCAATGGCGATCAGGCGGCCGCCGTCGCGCAGCAGGTCGAGCAACCGCGAAGGCACTTCGGCCACCGAGCCACTCAGAAGGATGGCGTCAAACGGGCCATCGGGGATGCTGCTGCGCGCACCGTCGCCTAAACGCACGCTGGCGTTGCGGATGCCGAAGCGTTCCAGATTCTCGCGCGCCAGAATGGCCAGCGCGGGGTCGATTTCAAGGGTCACCACCTGGTCGGCGTACTGTGCCAGCAGGGCGGCCATGTAGCCTGAGCCGGCGCCGATTTCCAGCACGCGCTCATTTTTTTGCAGGTTCAGCTCCTGCAGCAGGCGTGCTTCAACACGCGGGGCCAGCATGCACTGGCCGATGCGCACGGCTTCGTCGGGGTCGCCCTGCAGGGGGATTTCCATGTCCATGAAGGCCAGGCTGCGGTAGGCCAGGGGAACGAAGTCTTCGCGGCGCACGCGGGCCAGGGTTTCCAGCACCCCGCGGTCCAAAACGTTCCAGGGCCTGATCTGCTGCTCGATCATGTTGTAGCGTGCCTGCTCGATCGGGTCGCTGGTATTGGCTTTCGTGTTCAGGGGCATGTTCATGGGGTATCTCCAGGGGGCAGAACGAGGGCAGGTCAGGACAAACCCGCGATTTTAGGATGCCTTGCGGCCCAGCAGGCGTCGAGCCCATTGCGCCAGGTCGTCCATGTAGCAATAAACCACGGGCACCACCACCAGCGTCAGCAGTGACGAGGTGATCACCCCGCCGATCACGGCCTGGCCCATGGGGGCGCGCTGCTCTGATCCTTCGCTGATGGCAAAGGCCAGCGGTACCATGCCGAAAATCATGGCCAGCGTGGTCATCAAAATGGGGCGCAGGCGCACGCGGGCGGCCATGAGCAGCGCGTCGTGGCGCGACATGCCGGGCGCGGGCTGGCCTTGCTCGTTGGTGTGGTCCTCGCGGGCACGGATGGCAAAGTCCACCAGCAAAATGGCGTTTTTGGTCACCAGGCCCATGAGCATGATGACGCCGATGATGGAGAACATCGACAGCGACGAGCCAAACATCAGCAGCGCCAGCACGACACCAATCAGCGTGAGCGGCAGCGCCGTCATCAAGGCCAGGGGCTGCACAAAGCTCTTGAACTGGCTGGCCAGAATCATGTAGATGAACACCACGGCCAGCAGCAGCGCCGAGATGGCGTAGTTGAACGATTCGGCCATGTTCTTGGTGGAGCCGCCAAACTGGTAACGGTAGCCGGGCGGGAAGGCCATGCTGTCGAGCGCTTTGCGGATGTCACCCGAGATCTCGCCGGCCGAGCGGTTGTACACGTTGGCGTTGATGGCGACTTCGCGTGTGAGGTCGCGCCGGTTGATCTGGTTGGGGCCGGTCGATTCGCGCACAGTGGCCACCTGGTTCAGGCGCACGATGCGGCTGTTGCCATCGGCACCGGTCACGGTAAAGGGCAGGCGCTCGAGGTCCTGCGGCGTGTTGCGTGCCTCGGGGGCCAGGCGCACGTTGACGTCGTAGGTCTGGTCGTCGGGGGCGCGCCAGTTGCCGACGGTCTGGCCGGCGATCAGGGTGCGCAGGCTGTTAGCCATTTGCGCCACGGACAGCCCCAGGTCCGAGGCCGCGTCGCGGCGCACATCGACGGCGATGACTGGTTTGTCGGGCTTGACGCTCGAATCGAGGTCCACCAGGCCGGGAATGGTGTTGATTTTCTCCTGAACGGCGCGCGTCAGGCGGGCCAGCTCCTGCAGATCGGGGCCTTGCAGCGAGAACTCGATCTGCTTTTGCCCGCCCACCGGGTCAAGCAGGCCCACGTGCGTGACCGTGATGCCCGGAATCTGGCGCAGCCGCTCGCGCAGCACGCCCGACATCTCGTCCACGCTGCGCTTGCGGTCCTTGCGATCGACCAGGCGCACATACACGCTGGCGTAAATCTTGCCCTGCGTGCTGCCGGTGTTGATGGTCGAGAGCGTGTAGCGCACCTCGGGCATCTCGCGCACCACGGTCTCGACCTGGCGTGTCTTGGCCTCGGTGGCTTCGATGGAGGCGCCTACTGGCACATAGAAGTTGATGGAGGTTTCCGAGAAGTCGGCCTTGGGCACGAACTCGGTGCCCAGCAGCGGCACCATGACCACGCTGAGCACAAAGATGCCCAGCGCCAGCGCCAGGGTTTTGAGCTTGTGCACCAGTGCCCAGCCGAGCACCTTTTGGTAGCCCTGGGCCAGGCGTTCGGTGGCGTCGTCGAACCAGCCCGTCACGCGGCCGATGGTTCGGCCGTACAAGCTGCGGTCTTCCACGCGCTTGCCGTGGGCGTGGATGCTCGGGTCTTCCCAGATGGACGACAGCATGGGGTCGAGTGTGAAGCTGACGAACATCGAGATCAGCACCGCCGCCACGATGGTGATGCCGAATTCGTGGAAGAACTTGCCGATGATGCCGCCCATGAAACCAATGGGCAAAAACACTGCCACGATAGACAGGGTTGTCGCCAGCACGGCCAGGCCGATCTCCTGCGTGCCCTCCATGGCCGCCTGGTAGCTGCCTTTGCCCATTTGCACATGGCGCACGATGTTCTCGCGCACCACGATGGCGTCGTCGATCAGCAGACCCACGCACAGGCTCAACGCCATCAGCGTGATCATGTTGATGGTGAAGCCGAACATGTTCATGAACAGAAAGGTGCCGATCAGCGCAATCGGCAGCGTCAGCCCGGTGATGACCGTGGAGCGCCACGAGTTCAGGAACAAAAAGACGATGAGCACGGTGAGCAAAGCGCCCTCGATCAGCGTCTGGCGCACGTTGTCCACGGCCACCCGGATGGGGCGCGAGCTGTCGCCGATGGTCTCCAGGCGCACGCCCGGGGGCAGCTCCTTGCGCAGCGCCTGCACGGCGTCGTTGAGGCCATCGACCACCTCGATGGTGTTCTCGCCCTGGGCCTTCTGCACCGACATCAGCAGCGTGCGCTGGCCGTTGTAGAGCGCCAGGCTCTCCACCTCCTGCGGGCCGTCTTGCACACGGGCAAGCTGCTCGACGCGCACCGGGGTGCCTGCGCCGGCTTGACCGGCGGCTCCCTGGCCTTTGCGCGCCACGATGATCCTGCCGAAATCCTCGGGGCGCTCCATGCGGGCGTCAATCTGTACCACGCGGTCCTGGTCCAGCGAGCGCACGGCGCCCAGCGGCAGGTCCTGGTTTTCGTTGCGCACGGCCTGCGCCACCTGTTCGGGCGTGATGCCAAAGGCTTCGAGCGCCTGCGGATCAAGGTAAATGTTGATCTCGCGCCGTGTGGCGCCCACCAGTGTCACGGCGCCCACGCCGCGCACGTTTTCCAGGCGTTTTTTCAGCGTCTGGTCGGCCCAGGTGGTCAGCTCTACCGCGCTCTGGCGCGTGGCCTCGTCGCCGTCGGGCAGTACGGCCAGCGACCACACCGGGCGGCTGGCAGGGTCAAAACGCAGCACACGCGGCTCTTTGACCTCGGTGCGCAGCAGCGTGCGGATGGTGGCGACCTTTTCGCGCACATCCTCGGCGGCCTTGCGGCCGTCGATGTGCAACTGGAACTCGATGATGACCACCGCCGAGCCTTCATAGCTGCGGGAGGTCAGGGCATTGATGCCCGCGATGGAGTTGACGCCTTCCTCGATCTTCTTGGTGACCTCGCTCTCCACGATCTCGGGCGAGGCGCCGGGGTAGTCGGCCGTGACCACCACGACCGGAAAGTCGATCTCGGGGAACTGGTCCACCTTTAGGCGCTGGTACGAAAAAACGCCCAGCACCACAAAGGCCAGCATGACCATGGTGGCAAACACCGGATTCTTCAGACTGACCTTGGTAAACCACATGCTGTGTCGTCCTGGCGGTCAGGGTTTGGCGGCGGGCGCACTGGCTGCAGGTGCAGCCTGGCTGCCCGGCAAGCGCAGTACCGTGCCTTCGGGCAGGGCGCCCACGCGCCCGGCCAGCACCAGCGTGCCCTCGGGCACACCTTCGATGGCCACCACGGTCAGGTCTTCTTGTTGCACGCGCTGGCCGGTTTGCACGGCACGGTGCGCCACCCGGCCGTTGTCGGCCACCTGCACGTAAGGAATGGGTTTGTCGGTGCGCACCGTATCGAGCGGCACAGTCAGCCGTTCGGCATGGCCCACGGCCAAAGTGCCTTGCACGAACAAGCCCTGGCGCAGCGCGGGCAGGACCTGGGTGTTGTCGATGGACAGATACACCGGCACTGCGCGGCTGCCTGCCTGGGCGCTGGGGTTGATGTGCACCACCGTGGCTTCCAGCGGCTCACTGATGCCTTCGACCCGCAAAGTGGCCTTTTGTCCCAGGCGCACGGCGACCGAGTCGGCCGGGCCCAGCAGGGCTTCGAGTTCCAGGCGCGAGAGGTCGACCACTTCCAGAATGCGGGCCTCCACGGCCACGCGCTCGCCATTTTGGGCAAGGCGCTGGGCGACATGGCCGCTGAGGGGGCTGCGCAACACCGTGTCGGCCATGGCCTTGCGGGCCACGTCGGCGGCGGCTTGGGCCGCCTGGTACGAAGCCTGGGCCGCCTGCAGACTGGCTTGCGAGGTATCGAGCGCGGTGCGCGAGATAAAGCCCTGGTCCACCAGGGCACGGTTGTTGGCAAACTGCCGCTGGCTGATATCCACCTGGGCCTTGGCCGCATCGGCCTGCTGCTGTGCCTGGCGCAGCCGGGCATTCGATTCGGTGGGGTCGGTGCGCGCCACTTCCTGGCCTGCGCGCACGGCGTCGCCCTCGCGCAGGCTCAAACCCTGCAGTTCACCGGCTACTCGGGCCTTGATGGTGGCGGTCTGCACCGCACGCAAGCTGCCCGAGACCGGAATGTCGAGCGACAGGTTCTGCTTGCGCACGGGACTCACTTCCTCGGAAGCAATATCCATCACCACCTGGCGAGTGGCCGCCGTGGAGGCGACCAGTGCCTTTTGCTGCGCCTGGCGCGCCGAGATGGCACGCCAGGCGCCTCCGGCGACCAGCGCGATAACGATGGCGGTGGCCATCCAGGGAATCCAGCGTTTCATGGTGGAAAAGTCAGGCAGAGGGAGGTGGAGGGGCAGGGTCCGGGCGGGCCAGCAGGCCGTGCAGCAGGTTATCAACCTGGCAGTGGATGTAGTCCTGCGGACTGAAAGCCATGGAATCGGGCACGCAGGCTCCGATGGAATGCTTCCAGAGCATCAAAAAAATCATGGGGGCCAACACGGCATACACGGCATAGTCCAGGTTGACGGCCCGGAACTCACCGCGCGTGATGCCGCGTTGCAGCACGCTGCGTATCAGTTGCTGGCCGGGCTCGATGACTTCGCGCTGGTAAAACAGGGTGAGTTCAGGGAAGTTGCCCGCCTCGCTGAGCATGAGCTTGGTGATGCCCGAGGCGCGGGTGGAGCCAATGCTTTCCCACCACGTGGCGTAGCTCAGGTGCAGCATGTCGGCGGTGCTGCCCTGGAACTGCGCCAGTTCCTGCCCCCATTCGTCAAACCGGCCCACGATGCTTTCGCGCACCACGGCCTTGAAAAGCTCTTCTTTGCTGGGAAAGTAGAGAAACAGCGTGCCCTTGGACACTCCGGCGCGTGCGGCCACCTCGTCCACCTTGGTGGCGGCGTAGCCCTTTTCCACAAAAAGGTCCAGGGCAGCCTCCAGCAACTCACCGGGGCGGGCTTCCTTGCGGCGCTCGCGCTTGGGTGCAGGAGGGGAGGGCGGAACAGATGTGGGCACGCAATTATTTACTGACTGACTGGTTAGTAATATAGCAAAACCACCCACAAGGGTCAACCGCAGAGCATGTGTGCAATGGCCCCATTGCGGGAAGGCGCGCAGAAATGTTTAGGATGGTCGATCAGCACGCCATGTGCAGCCCCCTCACGCAAGAAAGACGCCATGACCGAACCGCAAGACCTGGGATTTCCAGCGTTCTATTCCGAGGCGCCCACGATCAAGCTGCGCGACCCGCTGGCCCAGTTTTTGGGCGCGGCGCGCCACGGCGTCATTGAATACCGTTACACCGATGTGGTGCGCCTGTCGGGCCACTCGTGCCCCACCGTGGCGGGCGCCTACCTCATGGCCCTGCATGGCCTGCGCGCGCTCTATGGCACCGAGATGCCCGTGCGGGGCGATGTGGAAGTTTTCATGCGCGATGCGCCGGGCAGTGGCGTGACGGGCGTCATCTCTTCAGTGGTGCAGTTGGTGACAGGGGCAGCCGGGGAAACAGGGTTCCCGGGCGCAGGCCAGCTGGCCCTTTTCGCACGCAAGAACCTGCTGGTCTTTGGCGCCGACGTGGACGGCGTTTTGGGCATGCGCCGCCGCGATACGGGCAAGGCCGTCACGGTGCACTTCGATAATGCGGTCGTGCCCTGGCCTGGCGAGATGCGGCCGCTGATGACCAAGGCCTTTGCCGATCAGGCCAACAGCGCAGAGCTGGAGCGTTTTGCCCAGTTGTGGCAAGAGCGTGTGCGATCGATGCTGGTCGAATATGCTGACAACCCTGCGCTGGTGTGGGTGAGCGACTGGCAGCCCGCCCCGTGAAACCCACCGCACTGCAAGGAAACTGACGTTATGGATATTGCAAGCAGTCAACCCGGCTCCGCCACTGCGGCGCAAGAGTCCGTCATCACGCTGGGCGGCGGGTGTTTTTGGTGCACCGAAGCCGTGTTTGACAGTGTGCGCGGCATCACCGATGTGGAAAGCGGCTACTGCAACGGCCATACGGAGCGCCCCCGGTACGAGCAAGTGTGCACCGGCAGCACCGGCCATGCCGAGGTGGTGCGGCTGCGGTTTGACCCCACCATCATCTCGGTGCGCGAGATTCTGGAAATCTTCTTCGCCACGCACGACCCCACCACACTCAACCGCCAGGGCAACGACGTAGGCACCCAGTACCGCAGCGGCATCTATTACGAAGACCCCGCGCACCGCCAGGCGGCCGAAGACATGGTGCGCGAAATGTCGCAAGACAAGCTGTTTGGCGCACCCATCACCACCGAGGTGCAACCCTTGCAGAACTACTGGCCGGCCGAGGACTACCACCAGGACTATTACGCCCACAACCCTTCGCAGGGTTACTGCGCTTATGTGGTCGGCCCCAAAGTGGTCAAGTTCCGCCAGACCTTTGCGCGTTTCCTCAAGTAGCTGCGGACCATTGCAGGGGCAGGGCATAATGCAACCCGATTGCGTTATTGTCCCGCCAGCCCCTGCATGTCCACCCCATCCATTCCATTCACCGCATCCCCCTCCTGGCCTTTGCCGCCCGGTATGCGCGCCACCCGCGCTACCCGCGCTTTGGGCGCGCTGTACCAGGCGCAGCCCCAGGCCACGCTGAGCGTGCCCGAGGTGGCTGTGGCCCTGGACGCGGCCGGTGTGCAGGTCAACCGGGTCACGGTGTACCGCCTGCTCGACCGCTTTGCCGCAGCCGGCCTGCTGCAGCGCCAGATCGACGGCGCCCGGGTCACCCGCTTCGCGCTGGCCGCGCCGGGCCACGACAGCGCCGCCCCGCGCTTTGAATGCGGTGGCTGCCACCGCCAGTTTCGGCTGGCCCAGGGCTCGGTCCGCATGCAGGCGGCCCTGCGCCCCTTGCTGCGCACGCTGGCCCAGGCCGGGCACGAGAACCTGGCCGTAGACATTGCCGTGCACGGCCTGTGTGCGGGCTGCGCCCATCCTGAGGGCGCTGCATGATCCGCACCCGGGGCCTGGCCCACGCCTATCCGGGCGCGGCCCTGCGGCGCTTTCCGGATGTGGATGTGCGCCAGGGCGGCACGCTGCTGGTGCGCGGGCGCTCGGGCAGCGGCAAATCCACCTGGCTGTCGCTGGTGGCCGGGCTGCGCGGCACGGCCACGGGCGACCTGTTTGTGGCGGGCCTGCAGATTGGCACGCAGCGCGGTGCTGAAATCGACGCCTGGCGCGCCCGCAGCATTGGGTTCTTGCCGCAAAAACTGCACCTGAGCAGCGCGCTCACCGTGGCCGACAACCTGGCGCTGGCCTACTTTGCCGCAGGCAGGCCGCGTGACGATGCCGCCATTGCCCGTGCACTGGAGCACCTGGGCGTGGCCGACCTTGCCGTGCGCAGGCCGCACCAGCTCTCGGGCGGGCAGGCGCAGCGCGTGGCCCTGGCGCGGGCCGTGCTGTTGGCGCCCGAGGTGCTGCTGGCCGACGAACCCACCGCCAGCCTCGACGACGAAGCCGCCGCCTGTGCACTGGCCCTGCTGCAGCGCAGCGCCGCCGCCTGCGACGCCACCCTGGTGATCGCCACGCACGACCAGCGCGTGGTGCAGGCCCTGGCGGGCGCCGTGGTGCTGGATTTGAATGAAATCGGCCTCCAGGGCAATACGAACAAGCGCTAGCAGCTATGAAAAAAATAGCACACATGGCACGTCTTTCCTGGCGCTACCTGTGGTCGCGCCCGCTGGCCGCCGCGCTCAACCTGCTGCTGCTCAGCCTGGGGCTGGCCACCATCACCCTGGTGGTGCTGGCAGCGGCGCAGCTCGACCAGGCGTTTGAGCGCGACCTTGAAGGTATCGACCTGGTGGTGGGCGCCAAGGGCAGCCCGCTGCAGCTCATCCTGGCGGGCGTGTTCCACATCGACACCCCCACCGGCAACATCCCCCTGCAGGAAGTACAGGCCCTGCAGCAGCACCCGCTGGTGGCGCAGGTGATCCCGTTGAGCCTGGGCGATAGCCATGCGGGTTACCGCATCGTGGGCACCACGCCCGACTACCTGGCGCACTATGGCGCCACGCTGGACCAGGGGCGGCCCTGGCAGGCCCCGATGGAAGCCGTGCTGGGCGCCACGGTGGCGCGCGATATGGCCCGTGCGGGGCAGGGCGGCGCACCGTTGGTGGGCGCCCGGTTTGTGGGCAGCCACGGCCTGGGTGGGGGTGGGCACGCGCACGGCGACCAGCCCTACCGCGTGGCGGGCGTGCTGGCGCCCTGCGGCTGCGTGCTTGACCGGCTCATCCTCACCGCCACCGAGTCGGTGTGGCAGGTGCACGAAAGCGCCACCGCCACCGACAAGGACGACCTGAAAGCCCTGCAACAAGAGCGCGAAGTGACCGTGGCCCTGGTGCGCTACCGCACACCCCTGGCCGCCGTCACGCTGCCGCGCTACATCAACGCGGGCACCGCCCTGCAAGCGGCTGCGCCTGCTATCGAGGTCACCCGCCTGCTGCGCCTGCTGGGTGTGGGTGCCGACGTGCTGCGGGCCATGGGCGGCGTGCTGTTGGCCGTGGCTGCACTCAGTGTGTTCATTGCGCTGTGGAACGCCGTGCGCGAACGCCGCGCCGACATTGCCATGCTGCGCATGCTGGGTGCGCCCCCGGGGCGTGTGGCCGGGCTGTTGCTGTGCGAGGCGCTGTGGCTGGCGCTGCTGGCGAGCAGCCTGGGCCTGCTGCTGGGCCATGGCCTGGCCGAGGTGCTGGGCCGCGTGTTGCTGGCCCAGGGTCTGCTGCCCGTGACGGGCCTGCGCTGGTTGGCCGCCGAGGCCGGTGTGCCGCTGCTGGCGGTGGCCGTGGCCACGCTGGCCGCATTGGCGCCCGCGTTGCAGGCCTACCGCAGCGACGTGGCCGACCTGCTGGCACAGCCCTGATTGATTTCTTATCCTCTTGAAAGCACGACACACCATGACAAAACTGCACACTGTTTTCGCCTCCGTTTGCCTGCTGCTGGCCTGCGCTACGGCGCAAGCCCAAAGCCATACCGACAAGGAAACCCAGGCCGACATCCAGCGCCACCGCGCCATGGCGGCCGCACACCAGGCCGCCGCCCAGTGCCTGGAGGCAGGCAAGGGCGAAGCGGTGTGCATGAAAGAGCTGCAGGCCGCCTGTAAGGGCCTGGCCATTGGCAAATACTGCGGCATGAAACACGCGCACTAGAGCCATGGCCTGGCAACGCCCCTTCTTTTTGCTGGCCCTGCTGAGCTTTGCTGCGGCTGCCTCGGCGCAATCCGCGCCAGCGCAGGGCGGGGCGCCTGTGCTGACATCGCCCGTGTCCGGTGCCGCCGCGTTGCCCCAGGGTAGCGGCCCCGGCTACCACAGCCCCGAGAGCCCGATTGCGCCCCTGCCACAACGCAGCGATGTGCTGCCCTGGCCGCTGCTGTCCGACCTGGCCAAAAAAACCACCAAGACGGCCGTACTGCCCCAGTTCAATACCGCGCAGAAGGCATTGCACCAGACCGTGCAGCGCATTCAGGGCTTCATGCTGCCGCTGGACGCCAAGGCCACGCAAACGCATTTTTTACTGACGGCCGTGCCACTGACCTGTTCGTTCTGCATTCCTGGCGGGCCCGAGAGCATGGTGGAGGTGCGCGCCAAAACCCCCGTGCGCCATTCGCTCGAACCCGTGGTGGTGGAGGGGCGCTTTGTGCTCCTGAACAACGACCCCTATGGCCTGTTCTACCGCATGGTCGATGCGGTGCCCGTGAAATAAATGCCCGCCCAGCAGCCGCACAGCCCTTTGCACCGCCGCCTAATCAGCGGTGCGGCCCTGCTGTGGCTGTTGCTGGCCCTGGTGTGGGTGCCGTCGCTGGGCCGCTGGCACCAGGTGGCGCATGCCCAGCCACTGGCCCAGGTGCATGCGGGCCATGGGGCCGCAGTGGCCCCGGCGGTGGCCACCAGCGCCTTCCTGCCGCCCTTGCTGGCAAACCACAGCCTGGCCGACTGCCTGCTGCTCGACCAGCTTGCACTGGCCGATGCCGCCCCTTCGGCACCCCCGGCCATGGCGCCCACGGTCTCCGCCGTGGCACCCGCGCCCCTGCCTGCACCCGGCGTGGCGCAGCGCCATGTTGCGCTGTTCCACGCCCGAGGCCCGCCCCCGCAGGCGCGGGGCTGATCTGCTGCGGCAGACCCTCAAAACTCCTGATTTCATAGCTGCCAGCGCTTGACCATCAAGCGTTAGAGGCACTTTTCATTCAAATTATTGAGCCAGGCCATGGTGCCGGTGCGCGCGCTTGTGCGCGGGCCGCACCCCGCTTGCCGTGCCCTGGCGATGGCATTTCCCATGAAGCAATTTCCTGAAAACACCTTTTCACCCGCCCTGCGCCCCGTCGCCCTGGCAGTTTGGCTGGCCCTTGCCAGCAGCGCACAGGCGCAAGACCGCAGCGAACCAGCGGCCCCCAGCCTGCCACCCGTCACCGTGTCGGCCAGCGGCCTGCAACTGGGCGCCAGCGACATGACCACGCCCGCCAGCGTGCTCGAAGGCGACGACCTCCTGCGCCGCCGCGAGGCCACGCTCGGCGAAACCCTGGCCGGCGAGCCCGGCATCGCCGCCAGCCACTTCGGCGCCGGGGCCAGCCGCCCCATCATCCGGGGCATGGACGGCCCGCGCGTCAAGGTGCTGAGCGACGGCGCCGAGCTGCACGACGCCTCCACCCTCAGCCCCGACCACGCCGTGGTTGCCGAGCCCCTGCTTGCCACCCAGATCGAGGTGCTGCGCGGCCCCTCGGCCCTGGTGCATGGCGACGGCGCCGTGGGCGGCGTGGTCAACGTGCTCGACGGCAAGGTGCCCACCGCCGTGCCCGCCAAGGGCTACGAAGGCAGCCTGGAGCTGCG
>JAANMW010001056.1_pt1 | contig 30946 bp, 25 predicted proteins | sample 7279671 | NCBI WGS metagenome assembly JAANMW01 (sample SAMN14094541, study PRJNA606508) | bioreactor metagenome | isolation source: A lab-scale SPAN reactor treating ammonium-rich wastewater day 247 | place: Ireland: Galway | collected 2017-09-19 | reverse complement strand
GTGGCTCACAAAGTGCCGATCACGATGCGAAAGGCTCTTGATGCGGACCCGATCGTTGCGGACATTCTGCTTACTCGAGCTTCATCCATCAGCAAGGACCCGAAGAACGAGGTCGTCATTGTCGTTGCACACGGCCCGGTTTCAGAGGAAACGAATCGCCTTTGGCTGAACGATATGGCAAAGCTTGCGGACGGGATGAAAGCAAAGAGTAGCTATCGAGCAATCGAATATCTGACGGTGCGTGACGACGCTCCGGAAGCGATCCGCGGCCAGGCAACGGCGGAGTTCCGTGCACTTGTCGAAAAGGCGAACGCTCAAGAAGCTCGTGTCCTTATCGTCCCTCTGCTCCTTTCCTTCGGCGGTATAGAAGAAGGTGTGAAGAAGCGTCTTGACGGGCTCGACTACACGATCACGTCGCAAGCTCTTCTGCCGGACGCGCGTATCGCACAGTGGGCGATCAGATCGGTCACGGCCGCAAGCCAGGCGAGCGTCCAGCAAGAGCACGTGCATTGAGGAGCAGGATCTCTACTCGAATTTGATGTATCCACATTAGGGAGCGGTAGGGTTGTATTTATACCTCTCGCTCCCGTTCTCGTCTCAGTGAGGTTCGAAAACCGGTAACTGCCCTTTTTCCCTTGACGAACGGCCGATTAGTTTATACCTTGCTCATATATGCTTAGGCGCCTTTCGGCTATACTTTTCATCCTTGCCCTCGCCGGCCAGATATATGCCGGCGTCTGCGGATGTATGGGCGGCGAAAGCGAAGCGGCACACGCCTGTTGCAAACCAAAGACGGCGGTCGAAAATTCGATGCAGGGCAAGGCCTGCTGCGAGACGGTGTGCGCGATGTCGCACTCCGAGAATACCGTCCCGGATCGCCTCGAAACAATTGCGAAGATCACGTTCCAAGCGAGCGAACCGCCCACTGTACCGACTTTCGCCTTTGCACCCCGTTCTGTAGTTCGCACTTCTAATACGCCGACGAGAGTCCTTCTTGATGCGGCACACGTGCGCCCGCCTGAGCTATACCTGCGTCATCGCGCCTTCCTGATCTAATCAACCGCAGATATTTGAATTGCAATCGCCGCACAACCTGAGGCGAAAGCATTTTCGTGCGCCGAAGTGTGTTTTTCGGACGCTGACCATCTACCAAGACTTTCGTTCAATTATGAGGATTTCTTTTATGTTCAAGGCTATCGCAGCATTTATTTTCCTTTCTATCTCTGTCTTTGCAATTGCCTGCGGAGGCAGCAGTACATCTGGCGGAAAAACGATCAAGGCCGGTCCTGCCGGCAACAACCTGACCGCGACGCTTGCAAGCTCCGACGGTGTGCTTCGCAACGGCAAGCAGAACTTCACGCTCACGTTTACTGACCAGTCCGGGAAGCCGGTCGATGTCGGTTCGGTCGCGCTCAATTTCTTTATGCCCGCAATGGGATCGATGGCTGCCATGAATAACCCTGCGAGTTTTACGACGACGAATACGCCCGGAGTTTATGCAGGCAAGGTCGATCTCGAAATGGCAGGAGAATGGCAGGCCCAGATCACCTATGATGGCCCCGCGGGCAAAGGAAAGGCGACGATCACGACAACCGCTCAATGATCCGCTGATAACGAGTTAACGGCGAAAGAGGCAATATGATCAACTGGCTGATCGATTGGTCGATCAACAATCGCGTCATCGTTCTTGTCATCTACGTCGCGATCGCGGCGGCCGGATATTGGGCGCTGACGCGTACCCCGATCGACGCTATACCGGATCTCTCGGACAATCAGGTGATCGTATTTTCAGACTGGCCTGGTCGCTCGCCGAAAGAGGTCGAGGATCAGGTCACGTATCCGCTGGTTACGAATCTTCAAGGTCTGCCAGGCGTACGAACTGTCCGAGCGAGTTCGGCGTTCGGATTCTCGATGATCAATGTCATCTTCGAGGATGATGTTGAGCTCTATTGGGCGAGAACGCGGATCCTCGAACGCCTGAATCTTGTCTCACGAGGCCTGCCTGAGGGCGTCACGCCGACGCTCGGCCCCGATGCCTCGGGCCTCGGCCAGATCTTCTGGTACACGCTCGAATCCGATTCGATGAGCCTGCGTGATCTTACGACGCTGCAGGACTGGTTCGTGCGTTACCAGCTGAATTCCGTCCCGGGAATCTCAGAGGTTGCGACCGTTGGCGGCTACGTCCAGCAGTATCAGATCGACGTCGATCCTAATCGTTTGAGGGCGGTCAACATCCCACTTTCAAAGGTCGTTGAGGCGGTCGAGCGGTCGAACAACAATGTAGGCGGCAACGTTGTCGAGCAAGCAGGCGAATGGACCGTCGTCCGCGGCCTTGGGCTTGTCGGGTCGGTCGCCGATGTCGAGAACATCGTTATCGGGGCCGAGAACGGTACACCCATCTTCGTCCGGAACGTTGGTGAGGTAAAGCTTGGCAATGCCTTTCGAATCGGTTCCCTCGACAAGAACGGAAAGGAGGCTGTCGGAGGCGTCGTGATAATGCGTTACGGCATCAGCGCCTTGGACGCCATCGATGCCGTAAAGCAAAAGATCGCCGAGATCGAACCGGGACTGCCCGAAGGCGTGCGCCTTGTTCCATTCTATGACCGCACCGACCTGATCCATCGAACCGCCGACACGCTCAAATGGGCGTTGATCGAAGAGTTCGTGCTTGTAACCATCGTCAATCTACTATTCCTCGCACATTTCCGCTCGATCTTTATCGTCACGATACCGCTGCCAATGGCCGCCTTGGTGTCGTTCCTCTTTATGTATTTTGCGGGCGTGACGTCGAACATTATGTCGCTTGCCGGCATAGCGATCGCTGTTTCGGACCTCGTCGATGCAGGGATCGTCGTTACAGAGAATGCGTATCGCTCGATCGAGAAGGTAGGAGGAAGCATTACCGATCGTGGACGTATTTGGGAGATCGTTCGCGACGCGTCGAAGATGGTCGGGCGGCCGATCTTTTCATCAATGGCGATAATCGTCATCGCATTCATTCCGGTCTTTGCCCTTACCGGTCAGGAAGGCAAGCTTTTCCACCCCCTCGCATACACAAAGTCGTTTGCAATGGTAGCCGCAGCCGTGATGGGCATCACGCTTATACCGGTACTCTGCGGCTTACTTTTGAAAGGGCGGCTTAAACCCGAAGAGGCCAATCCGATAATGCGAGTGCTGCGGCGTTTCTACAAACCGCTCCTCGAGAAGGCACTCGAGAATCGGCTCGCAACTATCATTCTTGCTTTGATCTTTTTTACAGGTGCGATGATCGCGACGACCGGCATTGGAAGCGAATTTATGCCGCCGCTCAATGAAGGCGACCTTTTGTATATGCCGGTTACAGACCCGGCGATCTCACTCGACGAGGCAACGCGCATCCTGAGCAAACAGAACGAGATCATCGCCGCGTTCCCGGAGGTAGCTTGGGCGGTCGGAAAGGCGGGACGAGCGGAAACTTCGACCGATCCCGCACCGGTGAATATGAATGAGACGGTCGTTCACCTTAAGCCCAAAGGCGAATGGCGGCCGGGAATGACGAGAGAAAAGCTCATCGCAGAGCTTGATGCCCAGCTAAAGATGCCGGGCGTTACGAATATCTGGACCCAGCCGATCATTAACCGCATCGATATGCTCGCTACTGGCATTCGCTCCCAAGTCGGAATAAAGATCTTCGGCAACGATCTGAAAACCCTCGAACAATTGTCGCGAAAGGTCGCGGCAGCGGCACAAACTGTCGAAGGTGCGGCCGACGTCTATCCGGAGCAGATCGGTGGGGCACCATATCTCGATATCGACATCGACCGAGCGGCTGCTGCACGGTACGGCATCGACGTGGCGGAGATCCAGGAAGTGATCGAAAAAGGGATAGGCGAGGTGGACCTAACAACCGCTATAGAAGGCAGGAACCGCTTTCCGATCCGCGTACGGTACGCTCCGGAGTTTCGCCGCGATGCGGACGCGATCGGCAAGATACCGATCATTGCCGCCTCCGGTGCTGTGGTGCCATTGGCAGAAGTTGCGAAGATCCAGAAGGTCGAAGGGCCATCGATGATACAGAGCGAGAATGGCCTGCTTCGCGGCACCGTCTTGCTGAATGTTCGCGGCCGCGACATCGGTAGCTTTGTCGAAGAGGCCGATGCAGCGATAAAGAAGGAAGTGCCTATACCCGGCGGCTATTACTTTGCCTGGAGTGGCCAGTACGAGAATCAGCTGCACGCTCGTTCGCGTCTAATGATCGTCGTTCCGATCGTCATCCTGATCATCTTTCTGATGCTCTATATGACGTATCATTCGTTCCTCGAAGCGGCTCATATGCTGCTCGCAATTCCGTTCGCACTGACAGGCGGTTTCTACCTGCTCTGGATGATGCAATACAACTTTTCAGTTGCGGTTTGGGTCGGGTTCATTGCCCTTTTTGGGGCCGCGGTGCAGACGGCGATCGTAATGGTCGTGTACCTCGAAGAAGCGGTCGCTCGAAAGAAAGCAGAGCTAGAAAAGCTCGACAAAAAGTCGCTTCTCGAAGCTGTAACGGAAGGCGCACTTCTACGGCTTCGTCCAAAGGTCATGACCGTCACAACGATCCTCGCCGGACTACTGCCGATTATGTGGAGCACGGGTGCCGGTGCGGAAGTGATGCGGCCACTCGCTATTCCGGTTTTCGGCGGAATGGTGTCGAGTCTGCTACACGTACTGATAGTTACGCCGGTCGTCTTCTACTGGCTGCGACTCTACGAAATATCGCGGGAGGAACGAAATGTCGATGCGTAGTATCAAAGTGTCGTTAAAGCGGTTCAAATCCCGCCGGGCGATCGGAGTTGGATTGCTATGTACGGCGATCTTACTGCTCGGGCCGACCATCTTCGCTCAGACCGCCCAGGCCGATCCGGCAAAGAGTAGCGTGCGTTTCATAGATCCGGTAAACGGGTTTGCAGTCGAGCAGGCAGTTGAACGTGCACTCAAGGACAACGGAGAATTGGCGGCAATGCGAACCGAGGTCGAAGCCGGCGAAGCATTGCTACAGCAGGCCGGAGCGCGTCCAAATCCGACCCTTGAGGTGAAAGGGAGCAAACAGTTCGGCGGCACAGATAACAGCCTTATGGTCGAAGGCGGCCTTCCCCTCGAACTCGGAGGACGCCGTGCCGCTAGGATCAGTATAGCTGCGAAAGAACTCGAGATCCGAAGACTTGCCGCGGCCGAACAGGAGCGTCAGCTGGCAGCCGAAGTCCGGAATAAGTTCGGCGAGGTCCTGGCTGCTGTTATGAGGCTGCAGTTCACGGAAAAGACGCTTGCCCTCGCAAAGAACAATGTAGATCTTGTTGCTGCTCAAGTTTCCGAAGGAAGTCGGCCGCCGCTTGAGCAGAATATGGAAACGGTCGAGCTGAATCGTATCCGCTCGATGCGGGAGAGTGCAGAGGCCGCCGTCGAACTCCGTATGCTCGAGTTAAAGAACCTTCTCGGCATCGAACCGCGACAGCCGCTCGCGATCCGCGGTGAACTCGGGGAGATGATCGATACGATCCCGCCCGAAGCCACCTTTGTCGAGCGTGCCGTTCAATCGCGGCCGGACGTTCAAGGTGCGCGAGCAGTCGAAGCTCTCGCCGCGGCACGCGGCAGCCAGGCTCGTGCGGAGGGCCGCATCGACGGGGAGTTAATGCTCGGCTACCAAAGGATGCGTTCGAGCTTTCCGCTGTTGGACATAAACGATCAAACCGCCGCGCTCATTACGATGGACGAGAGGATGAATTTTCTCACGTTCGGGATCAGGCTGACGCTTCCCTTGCGTGACCGCAAAGAAGGAATGGCCGCAGCCGCGATCTCGGAAGGTTCTGCCGCCCGCAGCCGCCGCGAGTTCAGTGAGCTTACGGCTCGACGCGAGATCGCTGCCGCATACGTTCGTTATGATCGTGCCAAACGTTCCGCAGAGATCTATCGCGTCGGGGTCCGCGACCAGGCCGCAGCAAATCTCGATGTCGTGAGGCAAACATATGAACTCGGTTCGAGGACGCTCCTCGACCACATCGCGGAGCAGCGGCGTTTCATCGACATCGAGAATGGCTACATCGATGCACTGCTTGAAGTATATCTTTCCCGCACGGAAATTCTGCGTGCGACAAATGCACCGGAGTTGACGAACAAATGACCGATAAGACAAGTATAGTGAACGACAACGAAACGAATGCTCAGGAGCCAAAAGGCCATACGGAGAACGGTCATTCGCGAGGCGGCCGAATCTTATTGATCGGCGGTGCGATCGTCGGGATTGGACTCGTTGCGGTCATCCTCGCGTTGCTTTTCGGAGGATTTGGCGGCAATGCCGGGCGTCCGGTCTCCGCGCCACGCAACACAGATTTCGGGCCTGCTCAACCCGCCGACACTTCAAAACAGATCCTTTCGCTGACCGCCGACCAAGTTCAAAGTGCCGGAGTACAGGTAGAGTCGGTAGGCGAGCAGTTGTCATCTGAGGCCGCAAACACGTCCGCCGCCGGCACCGTCGAGGCGAACGCGTATCGCCAGACGCCGGTCGTCGCACTCGCAGGCGGAATTGTCCGACGCGTCGTTCCCGAACTAGGCTCTACGGTCCGAGCCGGTCAAACACTCGCTGTCGTCTTCAGCAATGAATTCGCGCAAACACAGTCGCGCTATCTATCACTTCGCACCGAGACCGAAAACGCACGGCGTCGCTACGAACGAGCGATCCGTCTAGCAGCTATCAACCAGCCGGACCGCGCCGAACTTGAACAAGCCGTAAGGCAGCGAAGCACGGCCCAAGCAGCTTTGGCAGAAAGCCGCAGCCGCTACGAACGGACAACAAAGCTCCTGAAGATCGGTGCCGCTAGCCGCGAAGAGCTTGAGCAGGATACCGCGAAGCTTCAAACAGCTGAGGCGGAACTCGAAGAGGCACGCCGCCGTGAAGAGCGAGCATCGAAGCTATTGCCGATCAGTTCCGAGGTCCGAACTGCAAATGAAGAAGCGATGAATCAACTGCGCATCTCCGAAGCTGAACTTGCGGCTGTCCGTCAGCGGCTGATCCTGTTCGGGATGTCGACTCAACGCGTGGATCGTCTGACCGCATCGCAGATCACTTCCGAGCTCGCCATCCCGGCCCCGTCATCGGGGACGATCACGAGCCGTTCGGTGAATGTTGGCGAGGTCATTGAGGCAAACAAGGAGCTTCTCCGCGTCACTGACCTTTCGAGCGTCTGGGTGATCGCTCAGGTGTATGAACGAGATATTGCACGCCTGCATACAGGTTCGGCAGCGACCATCAACGCTGAGGCGTTCCCGGAACGGGTCTTTCGCGGCCAGATCGTCTATATCGACCCGCAGATAGATGAGACGAGCCGCACGGCGAAGGTGCGTATCGAGGTTGGCAATCCCGGCGACATCTTGAAGATCGGGATGTTCGTTCGAGTTTCACTGAGCGGCCTTCAGGCCGGTGAGCGTACGATCCCCATTGTACCCGCGGCGGCAGTACAGACGATCGACGGCCGGCAGATCGTCTTTGTTGCAACGGATGATCCGAATGCCTTCGAGCTGCGTCCCGTGCGTTTAGGGAGCGAAACCGACGGCCGCACCTCGGTCATTGAGGGATTGAGCCGGGGTGAAAAGGTCGTAACGACAGGCAGCTTTATGCTTCGTGCAGAATGGCTAAAGACGCGGCAAGGCCAGCCCGATCATCATTAAGAACAGTTGTGTCGCCGTAAGTTTTTTTAAAATGTCGAGCAACTTCTTCTAGTCTTTGTGATCGGCTTAACCCTACCATTCTCAACGACGAAGGCCCGTTCCCGACATTCGCTGCGTTGTCCGAGATCGATCAGATACTGAGCAACGATCAGTTTGCTGTCGGCCTGGTAGTAAAGGATCGCTAGATATTCGAATCCGTCTCGAGTTTTCGGGGGCGGTTCGGCCGTTGAAAAGGGAAACAGCGCTTTCAATTCGCGACCCGAAGACAGGTCCGTCATCGTGTAGTATCTGCAGCCGGTTCCGCAACTGTGAACTCCGATATAATATCTCCCCGCGAAATTGACCTCAGGCGGATCTTCAAGTTTTCCGGCATCGTCTCTCCACTCACCACTACTCGACCGTTGGATCCATTTCGGCAAATGAACGCGACCCTGATAACGCGAAACCTTGTAGTATTCAAATCGCGGACGAGCATCTTGCGCAGCAATTGAGAGAAAGCAGAAAAAGAGAATGACAAAAACGGCTCCTGATGTCTTCATAGTGCTCAAAATGAACGCGTACAAAACGCAAAGCTCAGAATCGCTTCGGCTCCGCAAGCAGTACTGAGAGGCAAGCAAGAAGCTTTTTGGCAGTGAACGGCTTTACCAAAAACGCATCCACACCCGCAGCCTCAAGCTTCGAGATCTGAGCCGAACTGAGCAGGCCGCTCATCGCGACGATCCTGACGTGCGGCGCGATCCGCCGCACCGCTCGAGCAAGCAGGGCTCCATCTACGAGCGGCATCGAGGCATCGGTTATTACGGCGGCAAGTTTCTCTCTATTATCCGCAAATGCCGCGATGCCTTCGGCACCATCTGCCGCGATCAATGTACGATAGCCTGCCTTTTCAAGCGCGAACTGGGTGATCTCCCTAACGTCTGCTTCGTCATCAACGATCAGAATAAGTTGACCTTTGCCCTCGGACGCTCCATTTTCGGCTTCCGAATCTGAAGAATGTTCCTTCGTTTCGACCGCCGGAAAATAGATCGAGAATTTTGTGCCGCGACCGACCTCGCTTTTTACGTCAAGGAAGCCGCCGTGGGCTTCAACGATATTGAGTACCGTCGAAAGCCCGAGGCCCGTTCCCTTTCCGATCTCTTTCGTCGTAAAGAACGGGTCGAAAATGCGCTCTATCGTTTCTTCGGACATTCCGTGGCCCGAATCCTCAACGGTCACCAAAACATATCGGCCCGGTACCATTTCAGGGCTCATCCGATGGTAACTCTCGTCAATGGCCTCATTGGTAATTGAGATCGACAGCAGGCCGCCCTCAGGCATCGCGTCGTTCGCATTAAGGCATAGATTCATCAAGACCTGGTGCATCTGCGTCGGATCTGCATTGACGACCCAGAGGTCCGGATCGATCTGCTGCCTCAAAGTGATCGATCTCGGGAGCGTCTCGCGTAGTACTTGTATCAGTTCTTTAGCAACGTGCCTCAATTGGACCGGCACGACGTTCTTTTCCGTACCGCGGGCGAAAGAGAGAACCTGCCGCACCAGATCGGCACCGCGTTCGGCATTATCGCGGATCATCGCAAGCCATTTCCGGCCCTCGGCGCTCAAAGACTCATGTTCCTCAAGCATCTCGACACCCATAAGGACGGGCGAAAGTGTGTTGTTGAGATCGTGGGCAATGCCGCCGGCGAGCGTGCCGATGGATTCCATTCGCTGGACGCGCAGCAAGTGGTCTTCGGCCTGCTTCTGCTGCGAGATATCGGTTTGCGTAATAAGGATGTAGTCGGGCTGGTCAAGCTCATTCCGAACGAGCGTCCAGCGAGCGTCGATGGTCAGCTGGCGGCCGTCCTTGGTCTTGCGTTTCACGACGCGATTCATCTTTCCCGTGGGCTCGAACGCATTCCTTATAGCCTCAAGCTCCCTCAGATCGCCGTCAAAAAGCACATCGATAATGCTGCGGCCGAGTACTTCCGCAACGTCCATACCATAGATCTTCTCCGCTCCCCGATTCCAAAAAAGGATGTCGTAATTCAAGTCGCAGACGAGAACCGCATCGCGCGTCTTATCAAGAAGTTCTGCCTGCTGCCGGATACGATGTTCGGCGAGTTTTCGCTCGGTGATATCGAAACGGATCGCAATGTACTGATACGGCTTTCCGCGGTCATCCAGAAAAGGAACGATCGTCGTATCGACCCAGTAGTACACCCCGTCCTTCGTCTTATTTCGAAGTTCGCCGTGCCAGGTCCGGCCGTTCGCGATCGTGACCCAGATCTTCCGAATGAACTCCTTGGAATGGTAGGTGGAGTTGACAATGCGGTGATCCTGCCCGATGAGCTCTTCGCGCGTGTATTTAGAGATCTCGCAAAACTTGTCGTTAACGAAGGTGATGATTCCCCGCTGATCTGTGAACGCAACGATCGCGGCTTCGTCCAAAGCAAATTTGAGATCGGCAAGCTCCTTGGACGTTGCTTCTAAGCTCCGCAGAAGCGGTACCGAGCCATCGGTCTGTTTCGGATCATTCGCCATTTATCTGAGCCTTTGAAGCCAACTCGTCGTCGATCTTTCTCAATCGATAACGAAGCTGGTCGCGTGTGATGCCGAGAAGCCGTGCAGCACGAGAGAGGTTATGGCCGGTTCGTTCGAACGCCTGTCGGCAGAGCTCGTTCTCGACCTCTTCGATCGCGATCCCTTCGGGTGGGAGTTCAATATTGAGGCCGCCGACAGGAGCTGCAGCCTCGCTCACCATATCCTGCGGGAGATGTGTAAGCGTTACCAACGGGCCCTCTTCCAATATCGACGCTCGTTCGATGACATTGCGGAGTTCTCGAACATTTCCCGGCCACCGATACGCACAAAAGAGATTCGCCGCTTCCTTACTTAAGCCTTTCAGCTTCTTTTCCCGACGCTTAACATTTGCTTTTTCTATGTAATGCTGTGCAAGCAGCAGCACATCCTCAGCTCGATCGCGAAGCGGCGGAATATCGACCTGGATGACAGAGAGCCTGAAATAAAGGTCGAGGCGAAACTCGCCTCTTTCGCCCGCCCGCTTGAGGTCAAGGTTTGACGCCGCAATGATGCGGACATCTAGCGGAAGGTCCTTAAGGCCGCCGACGCGTCGAAAACGTCCTTCTTCCAAAACCCGCAGCAGCTTTGCCTGAAGGCCAAGCTCCATCTCGCCGATCTCGTCAAGGAAGATCGTGCCGCCCTGAGCTTGCTCAAAAAGGCCCTCTTTCGTCTGCTTTGCATCAGTGAATGCACCCTTCTCGTAGCCGAAGAGTTCCGATTCGATCAAGGTCGCGGGCAATGCAGCACAGTTGATCGCCAGATACGGTGCATGTGCGCGATACGAAGCATAATGGATCGCACGGGCAAAAAGATCCTTGCCTGTGCCCGTCTCGCCCTGAAGCAGGATCGAGGCAACATCAGAATCCGCGACCTTGCGTGCGAGATCTATCGCATAACGCATCGCCGTCGAATCGCCCAGTATCTGATCGAATGTAAAGGCTCTCGACCGTTCCTTCCTTGTTCGTTGAACTTCGCGTCGGAGGTCTCTCGTCTCAAGAGCATTCTTGATCGTCAACCTAAGCTCTTCGAGCCTGATGGGCTTTCCAATAAAGTCGTGGGCACCGGCTCTAAATGCTGCGAGCACGTTCGGCATTCCGACGTTGCCTGTGATCATAATGACGATCGTGTCGGCGTTGTCGGCCTTGATCCGTTCAAGGAGGTCGATACCGTTTCCATCAGGCAGATCGATGTCGAGCAGGACAACGGCGGGAGGATCTTCGCCGAGTATTGACGCCGCCTCGGCGATCGTCCCGGCTGACCGCGAATCATAGTTCCACGACCGCAGAGCTTCAGTTAAAGCAAAACGGATCGAGGCATCGTCATCGACGATCAGGATCGTTGGATCAACTTGATTCAAACCTTTATTTTTCCTGCACTCGAGATCATTTCAAGAGACGTTCACGTTTCGCATATTTTATCTCATTTGCATCCATAACAGTACTTACACCTTGCGAAACTTTTTACGTATTTTTGAGAGCGCGCATTTCTCCACACTCTCTATGAAAGATTCCACACTTAATGTGAACGCTAAGCCGCCTGATGAGAGATTTCGTGTGCGATAGCGCACTACAACGCGAATGGCACACACCTTGCGCCATCAGCATAGGAGCGGTCAGGTTTTGCACTCGGCCGAACCTTTGGAATTCGCCTTTTGATTAAAGTATGAGGCTGTTGATCGCATACGATGGGTCAAAAAGTGCTGAGGCGGCGATCGATGATCTCGCCGTCTCGGGCCTTCCTCCGTCCGGCTATGCAAAGGTACTCTCAGTGGCGGAGGTGTGGCTTCCTCCCGCAAACGCCATCGAAGATACAGCAGAGGTTTCGTCGGCATACATAGAATCACTGATCCGTGAACACCGTGAAAAGGGCGAACGCGTACTTGCCTCGGCGTCGATCCTCGCAAAACACGCCGAGACGCGGGTGAAAGCAGCATTGCCCGGCTGGGAAGTCAGCTCAGATGCAACGTTCGGTTCGCCCGCGTGGGAAGTCCTTGAGGCCGCTGAAGCCTTCAAAGCAGACCTCATAATCGTCGGCGCTCAAGGACACTCCGTCGTCAGCTCGTTCCTGCTTGGTAGCACCTCGCAAACTGTCCTAACCGAGGCGAAGTGCTCGGTACGGGTTGCACGAGGCAAAAACGAACTCGATCCGGGTCTCGGGAGAATAATTATTGGCTTCGACGGTTCAAAGGGTGCCTCCGCAGCGGTCGCAGCAGTTGCGGCTCGAAAATGGATGCACGGAACAGAGGTCAAGCTGCTCAGCGTTACCGAACCGAGCACGCCGGTAAGCATAGACAGATTCGTAACGCCGATACGCAAAGCGATCGGCGGCGTCGAGACCATCGACGACAAGTGGCTTGCCGAACTCGGCGACATCGCGTTGGCAAAATTACGAAATGCACGCATCGATGCCCGACTTCAGATCGTCGCCGGCAATCCTAAGGATGTGCTGGTGCACGAAGCACAGGTCTGGGGCGCAGATGCGATCTTCGTCGGTGCAAATGCGTTGGGCAGTCGCCTCGCGAGACTTTTGCTTGGCAGTACGGCGTCTGCTGTCGCGGCGAGAGCAAGCTGTTCTGTCGAGGTTGTAAGATCTCCGCAACCCTTTCAGCAGGAAGAATCCGTGGAGGGAAGATGAAAGAGCCACGGCGTCCGCTAGACAACAGCCGTTTGTTGTCGGCTTGGCTCCCGATCTGGGCCAATTTCAGGTCGCAGTGTCGCGAAAGCGGTTCGGGTATCGATCGAGTTCAGCCCGCACGGATGAGCGAAGTGCTTCCGCGGCTGCAGGTTCGAGAAAGTCGGGACCAGTGAGGGTGTAGATCTGACTCTCTTCGATATCGTTATGGACTTTAAGCCGTTCGACAACGCCCTGTAGAAGCCCGCGGACATTCGCAAAGGTTTCGGCTTCGTTGCCGAAGGTGAAGACGAGCCGCATCGCCTTGATCGCGCGTGCAAGCTCGGTCATAAAATAGTCATGATCCTCGCGAAGAACGCCGAGTATCTCCGGAATGTTCTCAAGTTCGGGCGTTTTCTTTGCAACTTCGCGGACCACTGGAAAGAGCCTTAGATGTTCGGCACGAATATGTATTCCGAGCCTGGCCCAGAAGAAATCGAGCTTTGCAAAGGTCTCAACAGCATCTCCAGCCTCGATCGCTGCCATCGTTTCATCCACGAGGACGTCGAGTTCCCTGTGGTCATTCTCAAGCTGCTCGTGAATCGTGCTCAAATGCGTCATTTCGCCGTTTTTGGACTTTTAAGAATGCTAATCGAGGAGAAAGTCGCGTTTTATGACCTAGGTCATCTAATTCGCCCATTCATAACAATATCCTATGCTTGAGCTGTAATGAATCTTGCACGAAACATCGTAGCTGAAGGCATTGGCCGACCTGCGGGCTATCACTATCGAACGCCAATATTTAACGGCATTTCGCGTGTAGCCGTAGCACCGGCGCCAAGTCCGTTCACGCATTTCACTCGATGGGTCACCGAAGCCGTCAAGCAAGGTGTTGCCGAGCCGAATGCGATGGTGCTTGCCACGGCGTCCTCAACGGGAATGCCGTCGTCAAGGATCGTACTCCTGCACAGTTTCAGCGAGTCAGGATTCATCTTTTTTACCGATCGAGAGTCGAGAAAATATTGGGAGATCGCCGAGAATCCAAAAGCTTCACTTCTCTTCTACTGGAAGGAAACGCAGCAACAGATCCGCATCGAGGGCAAACTCGTACCCCTGTCGGCTGAATCGGTCGCGGCCCGCCTCAAAGAGACGGTCGAGAGCATGTCAGCAGAGAGCGGCGATGTTCTGTACGCAAACCTTTGCCTGACCGAAATGTTCAACGAGCGTGCACGTCAATGGGCAAAGGGCAAGAATGTAAGTTCGTCGCGTTGGTGTGCTTTCGAACTTTCTCCGGAGAGATTCGAGTTTTGGGAAGGGCAAGCGAACGGAGCAAGCGATCGAAAGTTCTATTCGCGAACTCCGGCTGGCTGGAACGCAACGGACAAGGCCGTCTGAAGGAAAATTGGTACCGCACGTTATGGATGGTGGAATGATGGTTAAGAATGGCTCCGCAGCAAAACGAGCTTCGAACATACCCGCAAAGTCGATCGCCCTGCCGGTCGAGCACGGTGCGTGGGGTTTTCTGTTCGAACCGCTGATCGCCGGCGTCATCATCGCTCCGAGTATTGCGGCCCCTTTCATCCCGCTGCTCGCGATCGGTGCGTTTTTGACGCGGCAGCCTCTCAAATTCTTTCTCGGCGACTGGTATCAGAAACGCACACTCCCGCGCACTTACGTTGCGCGGAAATTCGTACTTACCTTTGGAGGCATCGCTGCCTTCGGCCTGCTCGGTAGCCTGATCTTTGCTCCGCTTCACAGCTTTTTACCTTTCGTCCTCGCTTCACCGCTCGTGATCTATTTGATCATTCAGGATGTCGCTCGGCAGACGCGGCATCTCGTGCCCGAGCTGCTCGCAGCCGCCGCGTTGGCGTCTTCCGTCTCCGTGCTAGCACTCGCCGGCGGCTTCGATTCGAAGTTCGCCCTTGCCTTATGGGCGATCATCCTCGCACGGTTGATTCCTTCGATCCTATACGTCCGGAATCGCGTTCGGATGGGCAAGCAGAAGGACTTTGCGGTCTTCGCACCGATCATCTCCCACATTGCTGCCTTGATACTTGTAATTGCGATCTACTATGCGGGTTCGGCCTCGATCCTGACGGTTATTATGGCCGCATTCCTTGCAGCCCGCGCGATCTATGGGCTCTCGCCTTATCAGCAGAAGCTGAGTGCAAAAGTGATCGGCATCTGGGAGGTCGTTTACGGGATCATCTACGCCCTTTCGATCGGTATCGGATACTACATCGGGATCTAGATATCCTGATCCCGCAGCAGCCTGAACGAAACTAATATCGGGGCGACTGTCCATACAAGTAGGCCAACGATCAACGCACCGATCGCCTGGCCGTATCCGCCAAGAAATTTGAGCAGAGCAGCTCCCGCTGCGCCAAAAACCTCACCACCCTTCATCGAGAGCAGGCCTGCGACTCGGACGATATCGACAGGATTCCCAAAGAGCGACGCGAAGATGAAGTAGTTCGCACTCCTCTCTTTCAGAAGAAGCGAACCGCCGAGGACGAGCAGGTCATAAAGGATCACAAAAAAGAACCAGAGGAGAAGCGCGATGCCAAACGCCTTCGTTCGTCGACGAGATGCGATCGCCGCTAGCATCGAGAGCGACAGAAATACAAGCGAGAGTATCAGCGACAGCATTACGAATGCTGGATAGCCAAGAAAGCCTTCCGCGTCTGTCTGCGTTGCTATGACAATTCCTCCGATGCCAAAGCCAATGAACGTTGCGGTCGTCATCGCAGCGAAAAGTCCGAGAAGCTTGCCGGCAAGTATCTCGCTTCTTGAGACAGGCTGCGAGAATAGCATTTCGTCCTCACCCTCATTCCGCAGAAAGCTCTGAGTGCCCATCATCAGAGCGACAAGTGGGATCAGATAGAGAACGAGGCTCAGAAGGCTCGCGGTTGTGCGATTAAAGCCTTGAAATCCGATCTCGCCGGCAGTCATCGTACCGAAGTATGAGATCGCAAGCACGAGCGATCCGAACACGAGTGCAAAGATCGTCGTCCACTTGTTCCGTATCGCGACGGTCAATTCCTGGCGTGCGATCGGTAAAATAGTGCTAAGTTCCATATTGATCTCCGCCCTATGGTTTCAGCTCTTCGAACTTAAAGCTTTGGCCTTGTATGGCTTCCTTGTCGCGGAAAGCAATTATGCCGCCTCCCATTGGCGTCTTGATGTTTCCGGGCCGGGTAAAGAATGCGTCCTCCGCCTTTACCCATTCTATTGATGGATAATCGACGACGTAGATCGCGGCCGGTTTAGACTTGTCCGCCGAACGCTCCTGATATCGCAGTAGGCAAGCGATATCGTCGAATTTCAGGACCGTTTCATCCGCCTTGATGATCTCCGCAGCAAACTGTTTTTCGCTGATAGCCATGCGGCAGAACGAACAAGCGTCCCCATCCTCGATCGGCACGGGAGCGACCTGCCCGGCTGCGCAAGCGATCAGGAAGAAGAGCGAAAGCGACAAAATTCTACGCGGTCTTAGCATAGTCAAGATATATCTCCTCCAGCGATCGTCGGTTGTCAGCGATCTGCATACGCAATTCTTCGCGGGTTACGAGAGCGGTCAGTTTGCCGTCCACGAGTACCGCAACCCGGTCGGCGAGCATCTCGACATCCGCAAGTACATGCGAGGTGAAGACGATCGTCTTCCCATTGTCTTTTAGCGTCTTTAGAAATTTGCGAAATGCGATCGCCCCTGCCGGGTCTAAACTAACGGTCGGTTCGTCAAGCAGCAAAACCGGTGCATCCGCAAGACACGCGACAGCAAGCCCCAGTTTCTGCCTCATACCGCCCGACAATTCAGATACGCGCTTATCGCTGAATCCGTTAAAGTTGAATTCAGAACCATGTACTACGTCTTCGATCCTCGATGCGGGCAGCTTTCGCAGTCGGCAATAGAATTCGAGGACCTCGCGGGCCGTCAAACAATCGTGAAAACCAACTCGCTGCGGCAAGAAACTTAGTGCCTTCCGAGCCTCTTGCGGTCTTTTGCAGGTGTCAATTCCCCTGACCGTGATCTCCCCTGAAGTTGGTTTGATCAGGCCTGCGATGCACTTTAAGATCGTGGATTTGCCGCTGCCGTTCGGGCCGAGAAGTGCGAACGTCTCGCCCTCTCGCACCTCGAACGAGACGTCGTCAACCGCCGTAAAGGACCCGAACCGCTTTGTCAGTCCTTGAACGTTGATCATCGGGCGAAACCTCGCTTAAAGGCGGCAAGAGAGAGCCCGAGAATAGCAGACGAAAAGGCGAGCAGGAGCCATTTTGCGGCACCGCGGCTCTCACGCGGGGGAAACGTAGTGTCGATCTTCACAGGCCGCATAAGCGGCCGCCGGTCAAATTCATTCGATCCCTTTAATATCGGGAATGCTTTCTCGGCGGCGACAAGTGACTGCGCCGCCGGGCTGTTTAGGTAGATCCGCATGCGCGGAAAATTCCCTTCCAAATACTCAAAGATATTGTGGATCGGATGCGATACATCGCCGATGCCATCTGTATCGAGATCGTAGCCGTCGTAATCATCCCAATAGTTTCCGCCCGCGTCCGAGGCCCACTTTGTCGAACTTGTTTTCCCGATCAGGGTAAGCGGGCTCATATTGTTGATGAAATTGTTCTGCTCGAACAAATTGTTCTCGCTGCTTGCAAAGATCTCCATCGCAACATCGTTCTCAGCCACGGTGTTTCGACAAAAGACCGAGTTGAGCGAGGCTTCGAGAAAAAGCCCGACCGCATTGTCGAGAACTAGATTCTCTTCGATCGTACATTCGCGGCAATCCTGAAAAAGGATACCGAACGAACTGAAACCGCGATTATGTACGAACGTATTTCGCTTGAGGACTATATTCTTCGAATACATTATCGCCGCACCCGCAATGTTGTCGTAGAAGACATTGTCCTCGAACAGATTGTCGTCCGAGTTCATAAAGTGCAGGCCATACCGCAGGTTGAAGACCCGATTGCGGCGGAAAATGTTATTCGAGCTGGTTTGAATGTACATTCCGTCGCGTGCTTCGGTCACGACATTGTCTTCAAAAAGATTGTTTTGCGAATTCCATACATGGATGCCGCCGCCCCGCGCACCACTCTCCAATTCGGTTCGACCGAAGATCTGATTTCGATTGACCTTGTTGTCCGAGGAATTGAAAAGGTAGATGCCGAAAAGGATGTCCCTCAGCTCTATGTCTTCGATCGTGTTGCCGTTCGAGCGGAGCAGGATCCCGGCGTCTTCGCCGACAAGGTCGCCGCCGCTCGTCTCGACCTTCAAACGGGTGATCGTGCAATTGTCCGCGGTGATCTCGATAACGCTGCCTTTACCCGTTCCCTTTATCGTCGGGCCGCCAACACCCTCGATCGTTAGCGATTTGTCGATCAACAGATTCTCGTTGTAGATGCCGCTTTCGACACGGATCGTATCTCCCGGTTTCGCGGCCCGGATCGCGGCGTTAACTGTCTTGAACTGTTCCTCAGCCCCGACCCGCAGCACCTCGGCTTGAACCGCAAATGCCGCAAGAAATATCAATAAAATGCTGAAGCAATAGCTCCTCATTGCTCCCTAAAAGCCTACGATGCCGCTTCTGACGCCCGGAGATCCCGCTTATACCCACGCCATGCCCAAACAAGTGCGGCAAGCAACAAAAGCCCGTAAACGATGAATAGATACGAGGCGACATCCGGATAGCTATAGACCGTAAAGTTCCCGACCACTTGTTCGCCAAAAAGGGGCGGTGTGAAGGGTTCGACCTTTATTGCCGCTGTCGGATCGAGGTTGTGTCCGTAGCTGTGCAGGCGGTAGTAAAAGCTCCAAAGCGAATACAGGCTGAAGTAAACGAACAGCACAAAAACATCGACGAGCTTCGACATCTTACCGAGCACGACAGCGCGCAAGGCCAGCAGCACGAGCCCGCCGATCGCAAACGGCAGCCAAACGAATTCGCTAAAGTCACTCTCGAGCAGTGGACGCATCCCGATATAGTGATTTAGCGAGTTTATCTCCCGCAGGTCATCACGATTTGGCGTCTTCGCCCCTTCAAGCCGATACGCATAGATATCAAGTGCTAATCCGTCCGTATACTGATTGGAGAAGAAGGTCATATTCCAAAGAGGGAAAAGGAATACGAACAAAAGCGCGAGTGAAGCAATAATGATCAGTAACCGGCTGATCAGCGGGATAGGTTGTTCTAGAAAATCGTATTTCTGGACCAAAAAGCGCCTTATCCAGCTGTGTGATCCGTTCGCCCCTGCGGTTTGTGCTTCTTCGGTTACCATTCGATCCCCCTTTTTCTGTACCGGGCTTGCGCCGTGCGGCGAGAGCCGGCGAGGATAGAATTTTCTTCACCACCACTCTCGTCGCCGCGCGGGCCCGAATTGTCCTATTTCGGTTTTACAACCAAATATCCCTGCATTTCCTGGTGCAATGCCGAACAGAAATTCGTGCAGTAATACGCATAGACACCGGGTTTATTCGCAACGAATTCGATCGTCTTTGTCTCGCCCGGATCCACCACGACGTTTATGTTGTATTCCAGGAGTCCAAATCCGTGCAGCTCATCGGTCGTCTGCTCGATATTCGTCAAGTGGAACGTGACCTTGTCGCCCTGATTGACTTCGACGGCGGTCGGCGTGATCGTACTGCGAACGAGGACCGTCTTGACGACGACACCATCCGCGGTGCGTTCGGCCTTAGCATCATTGATGTCCCAGATCGCGAACGGATTCTTATTCTCCTCTTTTTGATAGACCTCGATCGGCTTGAGCTTGTCCGCCTTGATGATCTGAGCGTAGTGCGGCTCAGGCTCGGTGAAGGCGTTATAGAGCAGCTTCATCTTCTCGGTTTCGATCCCGATCAGCTGTGTGCTTTCGGGCTGGGACGGCCCGACGTTCAGGTGCGTACCGTGTGAGAGTTTGTTGAGGGCAACAAGGAATTTTCCATCAGGATCGACGGTGTCGCCTTCGGCGGTCGCAAGGTGGCCGATGTTGTATGTGATCGGGATCTTATCGACGACATCCCAGCTGCCGAGCCTCCATTTTGCAACCGCACTTTCAACAAAAAGGCTCGTGTAGGCGTTGCCCTGATTATCGAACTGAGTGTGCAGCGGCCCAAGCCCGACATTCACCTCGGCTTCCTTGATCGCGTCGTAATTCAAGATCGGAAGGCCATCTTCCTCGCCCGAAAAGTTCTTCGCCTGGATGGCGGCCAGCATCTTCTCAACGCTGTACGCGGTCGTGATCGATTGAAGCTTGCCGCTTCCAATGATCCACTTTCCGTCCGGACTTATATCAACACCGTGCGGACTCTTACTGCATGGGATCAGATAGACGAGGCCGGGGTTCTGAACCGGATCGATCACAGGCACACCGTCGATCACCTGTGTCTTGCCTGCCTGAACGGCCTTCTCGACCTCTTTCCAGTTGACCGCAACGATGTAATCACGTTCTCTTTGAGTTGATGTGACCTCGAGCTTGCCGATCGCTTTCTCCGTGTTGTAGCTCGTCCAGAACGCCCAACCTTCGCTCGGCCCCTTGCCGGCGTCACCGAGGTCGTAGTTGTACGGCGGCATCAGAATCTGCCAGCCGACACTCATCTCGCCCGAGTCAGGCTTGATCGCGATACCCGAAACAACGCCCTTATACTTCGACGCATATTCCTCGACCGATGCGGCCGTTCCCTTTGGCAGCGGGATCGAGAATCTCGATGCTGCGAGCACATATTCGCTGTTCGGCGTTACAAATGCACCGCCGTGAAATCCCGATACGTTCGGCACCGGCCCCAGGATCTGCTTGGTCTTAAAATCGCGGAGATCGATGCGGGCAACGCGGTTATTACCGTTGTCGTTCACAAACAGCCAGCGTCCGTCGTAATCACCTTTCGTCTCGCTCAAAGCCGGATGGTGAACATCGCCCCAGTCGTAATCGCCGAGCATCTCCTTGCTTTCCTTGTCGAATCCGTAGCCCGTCGCGGGATACTTCGCAAAGACAGGGATCGTCGAGATGTGACGCATCGACGGGACGCCCGCAACATAGACGTTGCCGGAGTGCCCACCCGAATAGAATAGGTAGTATTCATCTATATCGCCGGGTGCAACGTAGGTAAGCGTCGCAGCCTCGGCCGCTCCGCCTTTATCCTGCTTAAGCGCGGACCTTCGTGCGCAGCTCCCGATCGTCAAAAACGAAGCTAAAAGAAATATTCCGAGAAATATCCACAAGGACCTTGGCTTTTTGAATAGGTTTTTCATCTCTCTCCTCTACGAACGTCCTTATTTGCCCGCTGGCGTGGGCGACGGGGACGCGCTCTTGATCTGCTGTTCCAGCTTTCGCTGATAGGCAACTTTTAACAATGCGATCGCCTGATGACGTTGTTCCGTCGTCAGTGGGATCTGCGTGGCAAGGACCACCGACATCGTGCCGGTCGGGTCCATTAAAAAATCATCCAACGTACGCCCGAAGCGGTTTTGCACGTCGACAACTGCATCTGAAAGGTCGGGCCCGATCTTCGCGGCTGAATTCACTCCCAACGAACTGACCGAGTGGCAAACAAAGCATTTGTTCTGCACGAAGAATGCCCCTTCGCCCTCGAGCATTTCCTTCTCCCTTGCGATCTCTTCCGGTGTCGGCACATCGCGAAGCTGTACTCCCGAAATGTAGCTCGCGGGGATCGGTTCCTTCCGCCAACTCATTACAAGGAGCGCAAGTGCCTGTGCATCCTGCGACGAGAAGCCGAAGTTCGGCATAATGCTGTCCGGCGAAACCATCTTTGGATTCTGGAAGTGAGCAACCTGCCAGGCGAAGACCGCGTGCCGACCCGTCAGGCGTCCGTAATCGAACTGCTCGGTCGGTTTTTCGCCTTCGAATGTGAGATCGGGGCCGATGATGCCGCCACGGCCGTTGATCGTGTGGCATGCTCTACAGTCCTTTTGCTCGACGAGATTCTTGGCGGTATTGATATAATCCATTCCCTTCGTCTCACGGTCGTAGCGATGGCAGGCGTTGCAGTTCATCTCCATCAACGCCTTGGAATTTTTGATCAAATACGCCTCGCTCACTTCCTGGCCGAGTACGGGTTCGTCCCAGTGCTCAACGTTCCCATGCGCGTCAGGGAGTGTTGTAGAGAATCCCTGCCCGCCGTGGCAAGACGTACATCCGTATGCGGTGAGCGGATGCTTTTCGAGGATCTCCTTCGGATGCGTGCGGTATGGATTCGGAGCCGTCTCCAGTCCCTTCCATTCGGTCGCCTGGTGACAGGTAACGCAGCGATCCACACGGTCAAGGTCTTTGACCCATATCTGTTGAACACCGGACGGTATCTGCTCGGCGCGTTCCGGACCGAATTTTTCGGAAACGAAGTCTCTGAATTCCGCCTGATAGTCCCGCCAATCCGTCGTGTTTTCCCTAAAGAAAACGAACGCCGTCAGCCCAAGCAGGGAAAGTCCTAAAACGTAAAGTTTGATCGCATCTTTGCTGAACATTTCTTCTTCTCTCTCCTTGCTCGGATCAGAATCTTCTAGGCGTCTGCTCCCATTCCTGCCACGGCATATAGATCTCCCAGAACGGCCCGCGCATATATGTGCCGATGAAGGTTAGGACCAAGATCGCCGCAACTATGATCAGAAAGATCCTGTTCTGCCATTGGCGTTCCTTCGGGAACCACCTTCCGATCGAACTCACCGGCGATTTGTCAAAGTACGGCCATAGAACCGCGGCCACGACCAGAACGCCGGGAAGGATGATGCCGCCGATAAGAGCACCGTTTATCGTGAAGCCTCCTACTGTGAACGTCGTGATGGTCACCAGCTCCTGCAGCCATAGGAAATACCACGGTGCCTTCGCCGGATTCGGCGTAACCGCAGGATTTGCTGCTTCTTCGAGCGGTGCTCTGACAAGCAGCGTCAATAGGATCGAGATCAGGAGCGTTGCAAGCGTTACGACCGCAAGCCGAACTGTTAGATATGGCGACGAAGGAACCTTGTCCTTCTCGTCGTCGATCATCACGTTCTGAACATCCACGGCCGACCCGCCGGTGATCCCGAGCAGCGAATAGGTCTTGCTCGCGATAGCCGGATGCTCCTGCTTCTTTGCTTCCTCGTAACGTTTTTCTGTGCAGGCAAGGCCACCGTCCTTTCGAACTCGCCACATGTGGTAGCTAACGAGAGCAAAGGTGGCAAGCGGAAGGAGGAAACAATGCAGAACATAGAATCGGATCAGCGTCGCCTGCTCGATAGTTGTTCCGCCGAGCAGGATAAATCTTGTAGGGTCGCCGAAAACGGGTGCCGAACTCGCGATATTCGTTCCGACCGTGATCGCCCAGTATGCTAGCTGGTCCCACGGTAAGAGATATCCCGTGAACGAAAGGAGCAGCGTTATAAGCAGCAGGACGACACCTACGATCCAGTTGAGCGGGCGATTCTGCCCGACGGCCTTTCGCCCGTTCTTGAATGCACCGGTCAGGAAGACGCGCACCATGTGCAGAAAGACGACTGCGACCATCAAGTGCGCCGAGATCCGATGAAGCCCGCGAAGGAACCAACCGTAACTTGTCGAAAACTCCAGATCCTTGACCGAGAGGTATGCACGCTCGACTGACGGCACATAAAGGAACATCAGGATGCCGCCGGTTATCGTCAAGATCAGAAAGAGAACTGCCGAGATCGTCCCAAGCCAGAACGAATAGCCCCACGAAAGGCTTTCTAGGCTAACCTTCGCCGGGAACCAGTGCAGGATAAAGTTCCGAACGATCGCATCGCCTGCCTCGCGTTTCGTCTCGGGCTTCCACGTCCAGGTGAGCTTTTCCCATGTCGCCTTAAAAGCGAGCTTTTCACGCAGCGTTCCAAGTAATGAAGTCTTTGTTTCTGAGATCTCTTCTGTCGCCATTGTTATCTCTCGCTTTTTACCGTTGATCGTCCTTTTGTCTTTCTCCGGGCTGAGTTCCCGGATCGCCCGTGCGAATTTCACTGTGCCTGATCTGGCCGCCGAGATTTGAGGTTCGCAGCATCAGCCCGGCCGACCCGACCGCCGACAACAGCGCGATCAGAACAAGAAACTTCGCCGCCCCCGTCTTTTTCAAGAACATCGTGATCAGCCCGATGAGCGAGATCGCACCCGTGATCATCATCGAGATCATCGCGAAATATGCGGCATCCTCATGCTGTTCGATCAGGTCGTGGCTTACGCCTGCGAGCTTCTCAACCACCTCTTCCGCCGGTTCGCCCGATAGATAGACCGGGATCGTGACCGCCGCGGCGCAAACGAGAACGAGCAACGCCAATTCCTTCAGCTCGTCGCTCTTTCTCAAATACGCGTACACAAAAAGCGGCACCGCGAGAACCGAACAGATCACCGGGAAGTGATTCAGGAAAAGATGTACATGAACCGGATCCATTCTTGATTCTCCTTCACACCGTCAGGCGAAAATCCTGACTGACGCGTGTCGCCTTATCCACGATCAACTGACCGTCATCCGGGGAAACCTCCAGGTTGAAATGATCAAGGGGACGAGGTGCAGGACCCGCAAAATTCGTCCCGTCGCCGTAGTATTTCGAGCCATGGCAAGGACAGTGGAATTCGACCTGTTCTTCGATCTCCTTGCCGCCGACCGTCACCTTTTTCGGCTGGTTTAGCTTCACCATCTTGACCGTGCACCCGAGGTGCGTGCAGGCGGCCGAGATCGCGTGGAAAGTATTCTTATCGCGAAAGACGAATAGCCGATCGCCTTCAAGGAAAGTCCCGCCTTCGGTAAATTTATCGAGAGAACCAAGTTTGAATTTCTGCGGCGGCTCATACAGCACATTTGGGAAGAGCGAACGCAGCATAGCAAACGCCTGCCCACCCAGAGCGATCAGAACAGCCGAGATGCCTAGAGTTTTTAGAAGGCTGCGTCTGCTCGTGTCCGCGTCTCCGATCAGCTCGACGTTCTTAGACTTTTGAGTAAGCAGTTCGTCCGCTTCGCTTTGAGCGTCGAGGACCTTTGCTCTGGCCTTATCGAATTCGCTCTGTTTCTTCATAGTAGAAAACCTCCATCGTCATCGCGTCGGTCGGACATCGGATCGCACACAAGCCGCACCGAATGCATTTGTCATCGTCTTTGAGCATCGCCGAGAGCGTCGTTTCTTCTGTAAAACCGCCGGCGGCGATAGCCAGCTCTTTTGTACCTTCGGGGAGATCGAGCGTGTCGAGGGAGACAAGCTTAAGGCAGGATTCCGGGCAGACGTCCACGCATCGGTTACACAGCACGCATTTCTGCGGATCGTAGATAGTCTGGATGTGGCAGGCGAGGCACCTTTCAGCTTGCTGACGGGCCTCTTCGTCATCGTAGCCGCTCTCCACCTCGGATATACCCGTTCGGCGATCAAGCGACACGGTCGGCGGGGCCTCGCGTTCGCATTTTTCGTAGTCCTCGGCCATCCGATACGAATACGTCGGGATCTTTTCAACGCGTAGCTTGAAGTGCGTCGTACTTCCCGGCCCGCGAAGATAGTCATCCACCGAGAGCGCTGCTTGCTTTCCATTTGCGACTGCCTCGATCAGATTCCTAGGCCCGAATGCGACGTCACCGCCCGCAAACAATCCAGGTGCCGAGGTCGCTAGCGTTTTCGGATCGACCTTGATCACGCCAGCCGGCGTCAATTCAACATTGTCGTCGGGTTTAAGAAAGGAGAGGTCCGCCTGCTGACCGATCGCGAGCACTACGGAGTCGGCTTCGAGGGTCTCGCTGATCGTGTCGTCGAATTCCGGATTAAAACGCCCTTTGTCGTCAAACACCCGTTTCACACCTCGAAGTTCAACCTTCGTCAGCCGGCCGTTCTCGCCGATGAACCTCCGAGCAGAACGCGACGGATGGAACGTAACACCTTCGTTGTGTGCCTCGTGAAACTCCTCCAACCCCTGAGCCGTGCGCACAACAGGAAGTTCGTTCAGAGCCTCGAGACTGATCATCCGAACGTCGGTCGATCCGGAGCGTATTGCTGAACGCGCCGCATCCATCGCGGACTTGATCTCGCCGCCGGCCATTTCGCTGCCTTCGACGTTGCCGTTCTCGGCCTCGTCGATCCCACGTCTCAAGGCCATACGTGCCGCATCGAAAGCAACAAAACCGCCGCCGATCACGAGCACTTTTTTCCCGAGATCGACGCGATAGCCGTTATTGATATTGAGAAGATAATCGACGGCCTTTACGACACCGTCGAGTTCGATCCCCTCGATATTGAGGTCACGGCCTTTTTGGACTCCGACGCTGAGGAATATGGCCTTAAAGCCCTGAGCACGCAGCTCCGACAGACCAAATTCGGAGTTCAATGGCGTGTTGTATCTCACCTCGACTCCGAGACTCTTGACCTTGGCGATCTCCTTTTCGATGATCTGCCGCGGGAGACGAAATTCCGGGATACCGTGGTACATCATTCCGCCCGGAATTGCGGATGCCTCAAAGATCGTTACCTGGTAGCCCATCAATGCAAGATCGTGTGCACACGAAACGCCAGCGGGGCCGGCGCCGATGACGGCGACCTTCTCTTCGCGCTTTTGAATGCGTTTGCTGTTCTCGAGGATAGGCAGGTGCCAGCGGATCTTATTCCCGGCTTCGGTCGAACCTTCGAATAGAGCGTCCTGAGTTGACGGTTCCATCGATTCGACGCCGTATTTCTCGGTAACGAAGCGCTTCAGGGCCCGAATGCTAACCGGAGCATCGATGCGCCCGCGGCGGCAAGCATCCTCGCAAGGTGCCGCGCAAACTCGGCCGCAGATAGATGCGAGAGGATTAGGCGAACGTGCGACCAGATATGCTTCCTTGTATTCGCCCTGCGCGATGAGCTGCACGTATCGGCCCGCATCCGTCTTTACCGGACACGCGGCCTGACACGGGATCATATTCTTCCAAAACTCTACATCCGGAATGATGGTTTTGAACCTGGAATCGCTCATTGCCCTCCTGATCTCCTTGCACTCGCGCACAGTGCAACTCCATCGATCAAAGAAGCAAATGATATGCCGTTACCTGGGCCAAGAAGGGTGGAAAAAACGTGTCTTTAAAAACCCTCAGCAAGATGGAAGAAATACGGAAAGATTACAAAAATATCATCTTTGTGCAGGTTCGACAGGCTCGGCCAGGGTGTTGAAATTTAGCAGTTGGTGTGGAATTCTTCGCGCCAGAGGACTCCCAATTGCGCTTTGGAACGGGTCAATACCTGCTCAATTTGCAAAAGAGATTGAGGAGCCTCATCTCATTTATCGACCCCGCTGGATCACTTGCGATCCGTGGGTCCGCGACAACGACCGCAAGGCATTGAGCACGAGAGATGGCAACGTTCACTCGATTGCGGTCAAGGATAAAGCCCAGCCCCCGCGAACCGTATTCGCCGACGCTTGAACAGAGCGACAAAATACACACCGGTGCCTGCTGTCCCTGTAGCCGGTCAACACTGCCGATACGAGCGTTGTCCGGGAGCATGCTTGCAAGTCGAACGACCTGGGCATTGTAAGGCGTGATAAAGAGAAAGTCCTTTAGCTCGAGCCGCCGAGTGTTTCCGCTCCTGTCGGTATAATTGCAGCCGACGAGTTCATTGAATATCGCCACGACACGCTCAGCCTCATCTGTGCTGTACTGTGTGTCGCCGTCGTGTTCGACCGGCGAGAAAACAATGCCGTGCTCCTTCCTGATCAAAGCGTTTGGCGTCTGAGCAATTTCGATGCGTTGGCGGCCACAGTCGGCGAATGACTCGAGTCGATCCTCGTAGATGCTTTCTGAGACAAAGTCGCAGACATCCGGGTGCATTCTGTACGAAGTTCCAAGGAATAGTCCGCTACCGTCAGGCACAACAGCATGGATCACCGGAATATCGTCCTTGCTCTCCTCAACATCTTTCAAAGCGTATTGCAATGACGATAAGCCTGAGTCACCAGGATGCCTTCCCTTCACCGGCTGCTCAAGCTGCATCTGATCGCCAAGAAGGACAAGATTCTTTGTCGAACGCGAAACAGCGACCGCGTTCGCGAGACAAACCTGCCCGGCCTCGTCGATGAAGAGGAAATCGAGCATATTTTCGCCATCGTTCTCGACCCATTCGTCGCGAGCAAATAGCCACGCAGTTCCACCGATCAGCGGAGTTTTCCCCGCTTTCAGCCATGCCTGAAATCCGGTCTTGCCGTCCTTTGCCGAGGTGATTTCCGGATGATTCTGAAAGATCGGATCAGCATTGTCCTCACCAACCTTTATGACGCTCAAGCTTTGCTTGCCTTTCGCGGCTTCGCAGCATTCTTTGATCAGGTTGAGGATCGCCTTGTGTGAATTCGACATTATACCGACACGCTTCCCCTTATCGAGCAGTGAAAGGATGAGTCGAGCCGCAGTGTATGTCTTACCCGTGCCCGGAGGGCCTTGGATCACGAGGCAGTCGCCGTCCATTGAATTAGCGATCCGGATCGCCGCCTCGACAGTCGTCTCTCCATCTCTTTGGTTCGCATCAACCGGCGGCCTCCGGGATAAAAACGCTTCTAAAGAGGCGGGATGATCGCCGATGACAGAGTCCTTGCCGATCGACAAGAGCGCGTCCTGGAGAGGCTTCGTGTTAGCGTCATCTTTTGAGATGAACGTGCCTTCTGTCGGGAATTCCCCGCCAAAGGCCGGTCTATCTAGCGTGTTCTGTGATGCTTTTAACGTCAGCTCACCGGCGGAATGGTCAATATCGAAAAGAGTGAAAGAAGCTCTCAGATCAGCCTGAAAATAGACATTCGACGCCTTGGAGGACGAAAGTTTGCATTCCTGTTCTCTGTCGAATGTGTAGTTCTGTATAAGCGATCTCTTCTCCGGCACCGGATCGCCTACTTTTTCAACTCCGAAAATACAATCCGGCTCATCCCGAAGCTCTTCCGGTTGTCTCTTCGCCAGATCGAAGAAGCGCCACCAGTCCGGCTTAGCTTCACGACGATGATAACCGATCAGGTCGGCGAGAGTTCCCGCATTCTCATCAACGTCTATCCGTTTGCGAAGGTCAGTGATCACCTTTTCCCGGTCTCGCACGACTTCAGGTTCTTCCCGCTTGTCCTGGTCGTCATCAGGTGTCTGATACGGGGTATATGAGATCCCATTGTCAGCGGCCGTCTTCCGCAGCCATGCGTAAAGGTCCGCGGTCGACTCGCAATCGATCCTATTGTATTCGCGAATGTCGGTTAAGATCGGGCTTTCGCGCCAATCGCCCGACTCGCCACTCTCGATCCACGCCGCATACTGCACGATCGAGTCCACGGCGCTAACGACATTCTCACCGCGGAAGACGTTATAAAGGTGCTCGACCTTTTTTAACGAATAGCTTTCTTCGCCGACATAGACGCCATTCTTCACGATGCGGTAGAGATCGACAAAGACATTGTTCCTCAGCAGAGTATCGACCTCTCGCTCCCTAGTGTCATGGCGTGTCATCAAATTGCTGACCGCATTCTGCTCGTAGTTCGCGTAATGATAGATGTGAAGGCTATCGTCCTGCTCCCACCGGGCAAAGACCCAATCGATAAACGCCTCGAACGCCCTCTTCTCACTCGCTCGATCATGGGCCCAAAAATCGACGAACTCGTAACCGCCGCCTTTTTTATGGATCGTGTTGCCGAGAAGGTATTCGAGGCCGCCGTTGAACGGGAAACCTTCGATATCGAAGAAAACATCCAATGGACTTGGCTTTGGCAGCGTGTAGAGGCCCTGCGGCGGGCCATCAACACTCCTCGGAATCAACTCGAATAGCGGTGGAGCAGTTTTATCTTTTTCACGGAGTTTTTCAGTTTCACGCTGAAGACGCGCCTGGGTCGAAAGCTTCTCGACTGTCGCCGGCGGCATCTTGGGAATCGAACCTTTGAATCCGGCAAGTGCTCCGAGCGTAGTTACGCCGCCCTCAGTGAGTTTCTCGACCTGGCTCCTTGTGATACCGGCAACGCGGCACAGATGGTCGCTCTCTTTTAGCATCCCATCGACACAATCCTGCCATCTTCCATGGTCGGCGCGCGGATCCGGTTCGGGCCGAGTTGCAAAGTCAGCGGAAAAGCTATTGTGTAGCTCAAAGAATCGCTGCTTTAGATTCTCGTAATAGTAGCGGAAATCTTCGAAGGCGAATTCAACGCGTTCGGATTCTTCGTCCTCGTTCCTGGGCGGCCCAAGAATGATGCCGAACTTCTTTGCAGGCTTTTCACCGGTCGTCTCAGCGAACATCTCTGAGTACGCGCACAACTGGATCACAAAATACGGTTGTGGTGTGCGTGCAAGCTTTGTATCCCAGATCTGATAGACGCCGTCCCTTCCAAGAGTAATGAAATCCGAATAGCCTTCAAATCCGCCCCCTCGGAGGGCAGCTTGGTAAAGGACCTTTTCGCGTCGTACGACTGCGTCTTTTGTATTTGCGAACCTCTCCTCGAAATTCTTGCCCGCCGAAAGATCGCAGACGCTCGAAACTGACCGATATCCTTCGAGCACCTTTTTCTCATGCTCATCACCCATCTTTGCGAGCAGATCCATCTCTTCGGACACGGTTCCACCTTCTTCCGGTATTAACCCCGCCTTGAAGGCATGCTCCATCCACGATGCAAATGGTGACTTTGAGAATACGATCAGGTCGCTCGGTGAGTAAATGATATTGCCGTCAGCTGAAAGTTTCATAGAATGTGAGGCAGGTGTATACGATCCACGCGATCTACACCCATGGGATCAGATTCCTGTCGATCCGGGCTGTAGCATAATCTTCCGTCAGATGGCCGCGAGAGTGCAAGTCGCTCAAGCTCTAAGCTCGGTCTGCATATATCGTGAGCAGCATCGTGTGAGAATACAAAAAGTCGAATTCGTTTACACACTAAGGTTTGATTTGATATGATTCTGCCGGATTCGCAGCGCCGATAAATCTTGCAACCCAAGATCTTTGTTTTATGTCTAACACAAGGGCCACAGGCCCCTTGTGAGCTCACTCCAAAACGATCAGTCGAGAAAGCAATGCGGTCATAGCCGGAGGTTTTTCAAGATGTCAACAGCGATGTTCGGACGATTATTCTTCAGTGCCCTTCTAGTTGTAGCATTCGTATCTTTTGCATTTGGTGATACCGTCAAGCTCAAAGACGGCAGCCT